>Ga0164308_10001735_pt1 | contig 11621 bp, 12 predicted proteins | sample Whisoiple_246_MG_FD_109983 | JGI IMG/M metagenome (GOLD analysis project Ga0164308, IMG submission 109983) | Soil microbial communities amended with fresh organic matter from upstate New York, USA - Whitman soil sample_246_MG | ecosystem: Environmental > Terrestrial > Soil > Unclassified >... | reverse complement strand
GCGGGTCAAGAGCGGGCTCGCCGAGATGCTCAAGGGCGGCGTGATCATGGACGTCGTCGACGCCGAGCAGGCGAAGGTCGCCGAGGAGGCGGGCGCGTGCGCGGTGATGGCGCTCGAGCGCGTTCCGGCCGACATCCGCCGAGACGGCGGCGTCGCGCGCATGTCGGACCCGGAGAAGATCAGCGAGATCCAGGAGGCCGTGACCATTCCGGTCATGGCGAAGTGCCGCATCGGGCACTTCGCCGAGGCGCAGATCCTCCAGGCCCTCGAGATCGACTACATCGACGAGTCGGAGGTGCTGACGCCGGCCGACCTCGAGCACCACGTCGACAAGTGGCAGTTCACCGTCCCCTTTGTCTGCGGCTGCACGAACCTCGGCGAGGCGCTGCGCCGGATTGCGGAGGGCGCAGCGATGATCCGTACGAAGGGCGAGGCGGGAACCGGCGACATCGTCAACGCGGTCACGCATATGCGCTCGGTCTTCGGCCACATCCGGCGGCTCGGCGCGCTGCGCCAGGAGGAGCTGTACTCGGAGGCCAAGGAGCTGCGCGCGCCGTACGAGCTCGTCAAGTGGGTGGCCGAGAACGGGAAGCTGCCGGTCGTGACGTTCACCGCCGGCGGAATCGCGACCCCCGCCGACGCGTCGCTCTGCATGCAGCTCGGCGCCGACGGCGTCTTCGTCGGCTCTGGCATCTTCAAGTCGGGCGACCCGGAGCGGCGCGCGAAGGCGATCGTCGAGGCGACGACGCACTTCAACGACGCGGAGATCCTCGCCCGCGTCTCCGCCGGCCTCGGCGAGCCGATGGTGGGCATCTCCACGCAGTCGCTCGACCCGAGCGAGCTGCTCGAAACCCGCGGCTGGTAACGCGAAGCCGCCGGCAGGCGGGCCTGCGTCGCTTCTCCAGCTGACGACCGGTCACAGCCACTGCACGTCATTCGTAACGGCGGCTTTCGGCGGGGCCGCGTCGTTCCGTCCGGTGCGAGGCGGATGATCCGCCCGGAATGCAGCCGCGCAAGCCGGTCTGGAAGACCTCGTCCTTTCTCGTCTACTCGGGCGGGCTGACAGTCCTCTTCGCCGCGATCGCGGCGCTGGGGTATCTCTCCGGCCATTACGGCAAGGGCGCGCTCACGGGGTGGGCGCTGCTCGTCCTTGTGATCCTGCGGTTCATCGCCGAGGCGCTGCGTCCGCTGGGGCGCTGGGTCGCGGCGGGGATCTTCGCTTTCGCCTCGGTGATCGCGTGGGGGATCTTCGTCGGGGTCGCCTGGAGCTGGTTCGGCTGGCTCGACAACTGGCATTCGGCCTTCGGCGGCTGGTCGCTTGCTCACCTCTCGCTCGAGTTCCTGATCCTCGTCGCGGCGCTCGGCGACCAGTTCCGCTGGCGCTTCCCGTTCCTCGCGCTCATCTCCACGGTCGTGGGGTGGTTCTTCGTCACCGACTTCATCTCGAACGGCGGCACCTGGACGTACGTCGTGACGCTCGCGATCGGGCTCCTCTATCTGCTCGCGGGCTTTGCAAGCCGCTCGCCGTCCGCGTTCTGGCTGCACTTCGTCGGCGGCCTGCTGATCGGCGTGCCGCTCCTCCGCTGGTGGCACACGACCGACTTCCAGTGGGCGCTCATCTCGGTGGTGGCGTTCTTCTATGTCGGGATCGCGTACGCCTCGAAGCGCTCGAGCTGGGCGGTCTTCGCCACGATCGGGTTCTTCGGCGCGACGATCCACTACCTCGTCGGTCAGCCGACGAGCATCCTGGGCGACGTGGCAAGCGGAACTGTGCCGGCCCACGTGAGCCCCTGGGCGCCGGCGCTCGCCTTCGGGCTGCTCGGCTTCTGGCTCGTCCTGCTCGGCCTTGCCGGCCGGGGCCGCAGGACGCCTGCGCCGGTCGTGCTGCCACCCGCGTAGCTCCCATTACCATCGAGAGCGTGGAAAAGCCGCTCAGGATCGGGGTTCTCGCCGTGCAGGGGAACTTCCGGGAGCACGCAGCGATGCTGCGGCGGCTCGGCGCGGACCCGGTGGAGGTGCGGCTTCCCGAGCAGCTCGACGGGCTCGACGGGCTCATCCTCCCCGGTGGCGAGTCGACCGCGATCAGGCGGCTCATGCGGCTGTACGGCCTCGACGAGGCGGTGCGCGGGTTCGGCGGCCCGATCTTCGGCACGTGCGCCGGGATGATCGTCCTCGACCGCGACCATCTCGGCCTCGGCGACTGGCGGACGCGGCGAAACGCATTCGGCCGCCAGGTGCACAGCTTCGAGGCGGACCTTGATATTCCTGATGGAGAGAGACCGCTTCGCGCCGTCTTCATCCGCGCGCCGTGGCTCGAGGAGGTGGGGCCGGACGTCGAGGTGCTCGCGGAGCTCGACGGCCATCCGGTGCTAGCGCGTGAGGGACGGCTTCTCGTCGCCGCCTTCCACCCGGAGCTGACCGACGACACGCGCGTCCACGAGCGATTCCTGAACCTGGTGAGGGAGAAGACGCGCGTAGGCTCGACGGAGCGCGACAAGAGAGCGAAGGCGCCGGCTTTGCTGGCGCCGGGAGCGGAGTCCAGTGTCCGGGCATAGCAAGTGGTCGTCGATCAAGCACAAGAAGGGCGCCGCCGACGCAAAGCGCGGCAAGCTCTTCTCGAAGCTGACGCGCGCGATCATCGTGGCCGCGAAGGAGGGCGGGCCCGATCCCGCCGCGAACCTCGCGCTCCAGAACGCGATCGAGAAGGCACGCTCCAACTCGATGCCGAAGGACAACATCGACCGCGCGATCGCGAAGGGCGCCGGCACCGATTCGGACTCGGCCGTGTACGAGACCGTGGTCTACGAGGGCTACGGCCCTGCGGGCGTCGCTGTGATCGTCGAGGCGCTCACCGACAACCGCAACCGGACGGCCGGCGAGGTGCGCCACATCTTCGCCAAGAACGACGGCAACCTTGGTGGGTCGGGCGCGGTGGCGTGGCTGTTCGAGCGGCGCGGCGTCGTGCTTGTCCCTGCGGACGGCACCGACGAAGACGAGCTCATGCTCGCGGCGGCAGACGGTGGTGCCGACGACGTCACCCTCGACGGCTCGACGTTCGAAGTGCTCTCCGCAGCGGAGCAGCTCGCGGCCGTGCGCGAGGCGGTCGCCGGCGCCGGTTTCGAGATCGACTCCGCCGAGCTGACGATGCTCCCGAAGACGACGGTCGCCGTCGAGGACGAGAACGAGGCGAAGAAGATCCTCCGCCTGATCGACCAGCTCGAGGACGACGACGACGTGCAGGACGTCTACGCGAACTTCGACATCCCCGAGCGCGTCCTCGAATCGGTCGCAGGCTAGGTTCCGGCGAATCGTGACGCCGCGTCGCGAACGCGCACGACGGGCCTAACGAAGCGGGCTCCGCGATCGGAACCCGCCCGCGCTGGCCATGTTCTCGCCCAGCTCGGGTCAGATCCCGGGCCGATGGCCGTTTCGGCCACTCGGCCGCCGGTGCGCCTCCGCTCGCGGTCCGTCTCGTCGTCCGGTCTCGCTCCTAACCTCTCCCCGTGAAGGTCGTAGGAATCGATCCGGGGACTGCTGCTTGCGGGTACGGAATCGTCCACGAAAGCGGAGGCCGCCTCAGGGAGGTCGCCCACGGCTGCTGGTCGACACCGGCAGGCGAGGACACGGTGCTCCGTTTGAAGACGATCTACGACGCGGTCGCGGCGCTCATCGCGGAGCACACGCCGGATGCGGTGGCGCTCGAGGAGTCGTACGTCGGCGCCGACGCCCGCATCGCGCTCTCCGTCGGCCAGGCACGCGGCGTCGTGCTCGTCGCGGCCGCCAACGCGGGAGTCGCCTGCCGCGAGTACGCGCCCGCGCGAGTCAAGCAGGCGATCTGCGGCTACGGCCGCGCCGAGAAGGCCCAGATGCAGCGGATGGTGAGGATGCTCCTCTCGCTGCCCGAGCTCCCGACGCCGCACCACGCCGCCGACGCGCTCGCGGTCGCGATCTGCCACGCCCTCTCGCCGCCGCTCTTGCACCTCGAGGCCGCCTCGTGATCGCCCGGCTTCGCGGTAAGCCCCTGGCGAACACACCCGAGGGGCTCGTCCTCGACGTCGGCGGAGTCGGCTACCTCGTCCACGCCACACCGACGGCTGTCCGCAAGGGCGAGGCGGCGGACGAGATCACCGTCGAGACGTACCTGCACGTGCGCGAGGACGCCCTCCAGCTCTACGGCTTCGCCGACCGAGGCGAGCGCGAGCTGTTCGTCCAGCTCCTCGCCGTCAGCGGGGTAGGACCGAAGGTCGCTCTCGCGATCGTCTCCGGCTCTCCGGCCGCCGAGCTGCGCCGGGCGATCGCGCGCGGTGACCACGCCCGCTTCCAGGCCATCCCCGGCATCGGCAAGAAGACCGCGGAGCGGATCGTGCTCGAGCTGAAGGGGAAACTCGGCGACCCGGCGCTCGCGCCGGCGCCCGACGGGTCCGGCGAGGAGCACGTCGTCGCGCGCGACGCGCTCGTCGAGCTCGGCTGGTCGCTGCTCGACGCCGAGCGCGCCCTCGCCGAGGTCGATGCCGACCTGCCGCCGGAGGAACGCGTCCGGCTCGCGTTGAAGAAGGCTGCATGAACGCGACACAATTCCTCGCGCCCGACCTTCGCGAGGAGGACGAGGAGGTCGAGCAGAGCCTCCGGCCGCGCCGGCTCGACGAGTTCGTCGGCCAGGCGCGCATCAAGGAACAGCTTGCCATCGCGTTGGACGCGGCGAAGGGGCGCGGCGAGGCGCTCGACCACCTGCTCCTGGTTGGCCCGCCGGGGCTCGGCAAGACGAGCCTCGCCCACATCGTCCGGGAGGAGCTCGGCGTCGGCATCCGCTCGGTCGCCGGTCCCGCGCTCGAGCGCAAGGACGTGGCGGCGATTCTCACGGCGGTCGAGGCGCGCGACGTCGTCTTCGTCGACGAGATCCACCGCCTGAGCCGCGCGGCAGAGGAGATCCTCTATCCGGCGCTCGAAGACTTCCGGCTCGACATCGTCATGGGGCAGGGGACGGCCGCGCGGACGCTGACGCTCGACCTGCCGCCGTTCACGCTGGTCGGCGCGACCACGCGGACCGGCCTTCTCACGTCGCCGCTCCGCGACCGCTTCGGGATCACGTTCCGGCTCGACTATTACGAGGACGGAGAGCTCGCCACGATCGTCCGTCGCTCGGCAGGGATCCTCGGCGTCGAGATCGCCGCCGACGCAGCCGACGAGATCGCGGGCCGCGCCCGCGGGACGCCGCGCGTTGCGAACCGGATCCTCCGGCGCGTGCGCGACGTCGCCCAGGTGCGGCACGAGGGCGCGATCACGACGGCAATCGCGCGCGAGGCTCTCGACCTGCTCGAGGTGGACGAAGCAGGACTGGAGCGGCTCGACCGCGAGCTCCTGCGGGCGATCGTCGAGAAGTACAGCGGCGGCCCCGTCGGCCTCGGCACGCTTGCCGCAGCGCTCGGGGAGGAGCCGGACACGATCGAGTTCGTGTACGAGCCGTACCTGCTCCAGCTCGGCTTCATCCAGCGCACGCCGCGCGGCCGCACGATCACCGCGCTTGGCCGCGCCCATCTCGGCGCTGCGCCCGAGCCGGACGCTGACGCCCGCCTTTTCTGATGCCCGATCTCTGGACCCCGACGGCCGAGCTGCCGCAGGAGGCGTTCGTCGACAGGCTCCACAAGGCGATCGTCTCCTTCGGGGAGGCGAACGGCGTCGAGAAGCCGCTCGTCGAGGTCGAGCTGGCGGACAGCTCGCGCTTCGTCCTCGAGCGGATCGAGCCCGAGCCGGGCTTCGGGATGGTGACCCTCTACGTGACCGATGCGCGCGACGACGCGCCCGACGCGCTCATCGTCCCGATCGGCTCTCTGCGGCGGATCGAGCTGAGCAAGTCACCCGACGACCGCGTCCAGCGCTTCGGGTTCAGTGTGCCGCCGGCGACGTAGACGAGCCACGGCGCGACGAGGAGCGCCATCACGTCGAACCAGACGTAGCCGCTGGCAACACCGCTCGGCGGATTGCCGTCGGGGATCCCGAGCCCGGGCACGGCGTGCGCCCACCGCCAGGTGCCGATCGACGTCCCGTACAGCTCGAGCGCCGCGACGACGAGAAAGACGCCGGCGTACGTCGTCCGCCAGCGCGACCGCCACAGAAAGACAAGCAGCAGCGGCACACCGACGGCGCCCGCGACATCGAGCCGGGGGAGCACCGTCAGCCCGGCGATCCCCCAAACGGCGGCGCCGACTGCTGCCGCCCAGACGACGGCGCGGTCGCGGATGCTGCGACTCAAAGCGACCCCGCTCAGGTAGACGAGCCCGTGGGCCGGTGGGATGAAGAGCGGGAGATTGTGCAGCCGGTAGTGGTAGACGCCCCAGACGAGCGAGCCGGTCACCTCTCCGACGGTCGCGAAGAGGACGACGCCGACCGCCTGCCCGCGCTCCAGGGCGGCAAGAGGCCGAAGCGCGACAGCGAGCACCGCGAAGGTGAGCACTCCAAGAGCGATTTGTCCGCTGTGACCGACCTGGGTGTCGACCGCCAGCAGCACCGCCAGGTAGGCGGGAAGGAGGAGCGCGTAACGGCGGGGGACGGCGGTCACGGGCGGTACTGCAGCTCGTGCCAGCTCGGCGTGGGGAGGAGCTCGAGCAGTGCGCGGCCGCCGTTCGTGTCCGCGTACGTGAAGTCCTGGCGATCGTCGTCCCAGTCGACCTCGAGCAGGCCTTCCTTCACGCGATGGTCGAGCCAGGCGCCGCGGAAGACGAGCTTCTTCAGCCAGTAGACGAGCGATTCGCCGCGGACGAGCGCGAGCGCGTCCCAGTGCCGTACGAGGTATTCCCCGAGCGCGCTCCGCGGCCTCTCGATCGCGTCGCGCTCGACGAGCTCGACGAGGTCGGCGGTCTCTTCCTCGTCCAGCTCGGGGCCGGCGACGAGCCCGAGCCGGACCGCCGCGGCGGTGACCCGTTCTTCGAAATCGAGGCTGTTGAAGGAGAACCGGTAGCCGAGGAACTCGACGACGTAGTCGTCGCCCGAGTGGTAGTTGCCGGCTGCCTCCACGGCGGCAGCGTACCCTGACCCCATGCGGGTACTCCGCTACCCGGTGGCGCTTGCGGGCGTCCTCGCCCTGGTCGCGCTGACCGCCTGGCTGCTCGCATGGCCGTTCGAAAAGGCGGTCTATCTCGCCCCCGTGATCGTGATCGGCGGACTCGCGGCTGTAGGCCTCGTGCTCCTCTGGGGGAAGATTGCGGTGGCCTCGCTGAAGGAGTCGCGTCGCCCGCGACTCGTGCTCGGGTTGTGGCTCCTCGGCCTCGGCCTACTCGTCCTCCTGACCGTGCTCGGCGTCAAGCTCCCGAGAGAGGGCGGCTAGGAGCCGGTCGATCTCCTCGGGAGTCGTGTAGGCGGCGACCGAGAGGCGCAAGAGGTCGTTCTCGGGCCCGCCGACCGGGATCTCGACGCGGTGGCGCGCGAACAGGCGCTCGGCGAGATCTCCAGCGGGGTGGGGGAGCCGCACGGTGGCCAGCTGCACGACCATCGCCTCCGGCGCAAGGGGCTCGGTCCCGAGGAGGTCGCAAAGCTCTCGGCGCGCGTCGAGCGCGACCCGGCGGCACCGCTCGCGGACGCCATCCCAATCGCGCTCCGCCTGGAACCGGATCGCGTCGGGCACCGCCAGCCACGCGGCCGGGTCCCGCGTGCCCTGCCGCTCGATCCGCTCGACGAAGGTCCCGCCCGGCCGATACCCCCAGCTCACGACGGCGCCCTCGACGCGCTCCTGGTGCTCGGGTCGGACGTGGAGAAAGCCCGCGCCCTTCGGGGCGCAGAGCCACTTGTGTGCGTTCCCGGCGTAGAAGTCGGCGCCGAGGCGGGCGAGGTTCAGGGGCACCTGGGCCGGCGCGTGGGCGCCGTCGACGACCGTGACGAGACCGAGTTCCCGGGCGCGGGCGAGGATGGCCTCGAGCGGCAGGACGAGCCCCGTCTCCGACGTTACGTGGCTGACGTAGAGGACGCGAGTCCGGTCGCTCGCGGCGGCGAAGAGAGCCTCCACGAGGGTGCGAGGATCGTCGAGCGGCAGTGGGATCCCGGCTCGGACATAGCGCGCGCCGGCGCGGCGGCAGACCCATTGCCACGCGAGGTCGCAGGCGCCGTACTCGAGGTCGGTCGCCAGGACCTCGTCGTCCGGGCCGAGGTCGAGGGAGCGGGCAGCGAGGTTGACGCCGGTCGTGGCGTTCTCGACGAAGGCGACGTCCTTGGCGGCGCAGCCGAGGTAGTCGGCGAGCGCGCCCCGCGCCGCCGCGAGGAGATCCGGCGCGCGGCGGTCGAGGAAGTCGATCGGCTCTAGCTCGAGCTCACGCTGCCTGGCCTGGTAGCGCTCGAAGACGGGCCGTGGGCACGCTCCGAACGAGCCGTGGTTCAGGAACGCGACCTCGGGATCGAGGAGAAACTCGCGGCGCAGCTCCGCGGCGGTCGGCGCAGCCATGGCCTTCTTCTACTCCATCCCAAACCCCCACCCACCCGGGGACTGCCGAAGCGTGCCGCTGCCGCGGTGACGAGAGGATCGAAGGTTCGTCTCGGAAGCCTGGCGGTTCTTGCACGGCTGTCCGCTCCGGACAGGTCGGCAGGCCGGTGCCGTCCGCTCGTCCCCGTAGCTTGGCTGCTCCATGCACGACGGCCTCTGGACACTCGCCGACTGCCCGCCCGACGCACAGGCGGAACTCGTCCGTGCGCTCGGAATCTCCGAGCTGACGGCCTCTGTGCTCGTCCGCCGCGGCTGTTCCGAGCCGGCTGAAGCCGCGCGTTTCCTCGACGGCGAGCAGCCGCCACACGATCCGTTCCTCCTCGGCGACATGGAGGCCGCCTGCGCCCAGATCCGCGCGGCCGTCGAGCAGGGACGCCGAATCTGTGTTCACGGCGACTACGACGTCGACGGCATCGCAGCCACCGCACTTGCAGTGCTTCTGCTCCGCGAGCTCGGCGCCGACGTCGCATGGCATCTTCCGAGCCGCTTTGACGAAGGGTACGGCGTGCGCAGTGAGACGCTCTCACGCCTCGCGGACGAGGGCTGCGGGCTCGTTGTCACCGTCGACTGCGGGATCACCGCCGCCGCCGAGGTCGCCGAGGCCAGGGAGCATGGGCTGGATGTCATCGTCACCGACCACCACCGGCCGGCCGAGACGCTCCCCGATTGCTCGATCGTCGCGACGCGCCCCTCCGGCTACCCGTTCCCTGAGCTGTGCGGGACCGGCGTCGTCTACAAGCTCGGCCAGGCGCTGTTCGGGGTCGACTCGGAGATTCCGCGCCGTCACCTCGACCTCGTCGCGCTCGCGACGATCGCCGACGTTGTCCCGCTCGTCGACGAGAACCGCTCGCTCGCCATCGCCGGACTGCGCGCGCTCGCTCGCACCGCGAAGCCGGGCCTCCGCGCGCTCATGCGAAGCGCCGGCGTGGACCCCGCGTCGGTCGACGCGGGAGCCGTCGGGTTCCGGCTTGCGCCGCGCCTGAACGCCGCAGGCCGCCTCGGCCATCCGCGCGAAGCACTCGAGCTTCTGCTCACCGTGGACGAAGCGGAAGCGCGGAGGCTCGCCGACTCGCTCGAGGAGCTGAATCGCGAGCGCCAGGCGGTCGAAGGCCGCATCTTGCGCGAGGCAGTCGCCCAGGTCGAGTCCTGGCCGCCGGAGCAGCGGGCGCGGCACGCGTATGCGGTTGCCGGAGCGGACTGGCACGAGGGAGTGATCGGGATCGTCGCCTCGCGGCTCGTCGAGCGGTACCACCGCCCGGTGGTGCTTATCGCGGGCACCGACGGCGACTGGAAGGGCTCCGGCCGTTCGATTCCGTCCTTCGACCTGCACGGTGCGCTCGGTGCGTGCTCGGAGCTGCTCGGACGGTGGGGCGGGCATCGCGCGGCGGCCGGCCTCTCGATTGCCGAGGAGAACGTCGAGGCCTTCGCCCAGGCGTTCGCGCGCCACGCCGCTGGCGTCCTCGAGGAGGAGGATCTCGAGCCCGTGACGTCGATCGACGCCGTGGTCACTCGCGGCGGCGAGCTCTCGTTGGACCTCTGCGCGGAGCTGGGGCGGCTCGCCCCGTTCGGGCTCGGCAACCCCGCGCCGATACTGCTCGCCCCGGGCTGCACGCTCGCCAACCTCGCCACCGTCGGCGAGGGCAAGCATCTCCGGTTCCGAATCCGTCGCGACGGCCGCGACGGCGGTAGCGCGATCGCCTTCGGCCAGGGGTCGCGCCTCGACGTGCTGCGGCCGGACGCTCCCTACGACGTCGCCTTCCGGCTGGAGGAGAACCACTGGAACGGCACGATCGCGCCGCAGCTCGTCGTGCGCAGGATCTTCGCCGCGGCGCCGCGGTACCGCGAGCTCCACGCCTGGCTTGCCGCGGAATGGAAGAAACCCGACGCCTCACGCGACGAGGACGCACGGGAGATCTTCGCCGAGCTCGGAGTCGTCGAGGGAGGGCCGCGCCGCGAGCTGCTGGAGTCGAAGCGGTTCCGTGCGCTGCTGGTGGCCCAGCAGCCGCTAGCCGAAGCCGCGTGATCCGGGTCGATCCGGCGCCTGCGCGGACTAGCGCGCGTTCAGCGTGAGGGCCAGCGCACGCGCGAGGCGGAGAACGCTGCGGCGCCGTCTGAGGCGTGGGAAATGGGGCATGGGAATCGTCACTTCGCTCCTCTGACAAGCGTTCCTCCCCCGTGGATTCGCCCCGAAACCCGGGAGTACACTGAGTTGGTGACCACTCTGGAGGCAGGCGAGAGACACGAGGAACTCCTCGAGGGGCTGCTCGCGGAGATCGCCGCACAGCGCTCGGACGTCGACGTCGAGCTCGTCACCCGCGCCTTCCGCTTCGCGGCTGCGGCGCACGAGGGGCAGCAGCGCCGCTCCGGCGAGCCGTTCATCACGCACCCTGTCGGCGTTGCGTCGATCTGCGCCGGACTGCGCCTCGACGAGCAGACGATCGCGGCCGCGCTGCTCCACGACGTCGTCGAGGACACGGGCGTCGAGCTCGAGACGCTGCGCGAGGAATTCGGCGACGAGGTCGCCACCCTCGTCGACGGCGTCACGAAGCTGACACGCGTCCAGTTCCAGACCCGCGAGCAGGCGGAGGCCGAGAACTACCGCAAGATGGTCGTGGCGATGGCCGAGGACGTTCGAGTCATCCTCGTCAAGCTCGCCGACCGCCTCCACAACCTGCGCACGATCGAGTACCTCGGGAAGCAGAAGCAGATCCAGAAGTCGAAGGAGGCGCTGGAGGTCTACGCGCCGCTCGCGCACCGGCTCGGCATTCACGCGCTCAAGTGGGAGCTCGAGGACCTCGCCTTCCAGACTCTGCACCCGCGCAAGTACGCCGAGATCAAGACGATGGTCGCGGAGCGCCGCGCCGACCGTGAAGGCCACGTCGCGGAAGCGGCGGACGTCCTGCGGCGCGAGCTCGAGAAGGTGGACATCCCGGTCGAGATCGCCGGCCGCGCGAAGCACTTCTACTCGATCTACGACAAGATGGCCCGCAAGGGCCGCGAGTTCAACGAGATCTACGACCTCACGGCCATGCGCGTGATCGTCGAGCGCGCGGGCGAGGAGGGGACGCGCGACTGCTACGGCGCGCTCGGCCTTATCCACTCCCTCTGGAAGCCGATGCCCGGCCGCTTCAAGGACTACATCGCCATGCCGAAG
>Ga0164308_10001732_pt1 | contig 11624 bp, 13 predicted proteins | sample Whisoiple_246_MG_FD_109983 | JGI IMG/M metagenome (GOLD analysis project Ga0164308, IMG submission 109983) | Soil microbial communities amended with fresh organic matter from upstate New York, USA - Whitman soil sample_246_MG | ecosystem: Environmental > Terrestrial > Soil > Unclassified >... | reverse complement strand
GCTCTTCGGCTTCTTCGCGCGGTAGAAGCCGTGGACCTCGTTTTGGTAGTCCACTTTTCCGTTGGACTGCTTCAAGTAATAGTCACGGACCGAGCCGGTGAGTCCGAAGCGATTGTAGCCCTGGTCGTTCAACCAAGCGTCTATTTCGGTCTTCGAATAGGCGCCTGCCTGATCGCTGAAGTCGACCAAGATGGTCAAGCCGCGCACGACCCCGCTCGGGTGGGGAAAGAGCATTGCCGCGGACACGCCGACCTGGTCGAACGCGATTGGCGTCGCTGGCTCACCCGGCTGCAAATCGGGCCAAGCGGGCACCGCCTTGCCGTCGACCACGATCGTCGCTTGGGCCTCGCTCGCAAGCGTCGTGATGCTCGCGGCCAAGAACAAGAGCGAGCCTGAGCGCAGAACGGCGAACCTCCGCATACCCTCACAGTCGCACGTGCCTCGCGAAATCAGTCATCAATCTCGCCCGTTCACCGGTGCAGCCGAAACCAGCTGATTTCTCACACGGCCGCCGAGCGCGCGCTGGGCAACCCAATCCAACCGGGGTCAAATTTTGTTTGGCGGCGCTCCTGATTTCACACGGGCAGCGTCAGCTGCCCCCAATGACCCTCGACAAGATCAAGGACTGTCGCCGCCACTGCCGCCTTCGCCCGTCTGGTCGCCTTCGAGCACGCAGCCCAATGAATAGGCGGCGGGGCGGTCGATCCTGAGGCGCTCGATGGGACCAGTTTGCTCGGGTGTCCATTTTTGTTCGAGTGTGAGCCACAGGCCGCTGCCGTTGGCGTCGGTCGCCTGTCCGCCGATCGCGTAGAGACCACTCAGGGTGCCGTTGACGAAGGTCGAATCGTGACTCCAACTGCCGTCCAAGGCCTCGACGTGGACGGTGGCGTCTTGTTGCAGACCTTCACACAGGGGATCAGGCTGGCTTTCATTGAGAATGCCGAGCACGCGGCGCGCTGCAGCTCCGCGAGTGACGCTCACCGAATAGCGCGCGCCATTGCTGCACACGAAGCGATAGTTACCCTCCAGCACATCGTAGTACTGGTTGGGCGATATTCCTGTTTTGGCCACAGGTTGATCCAGCGGCACCGGGGCGCCCATCGGCCCCTCGAGGTTGTAGTCGCAATGGTATCCGCCGTTGGCATCAGTGCCGGATTGGCCGCCAGCGGTTTCATCAGCGCAGCCAGCGAACAGCAGCAGTGCGAGCACACTCAGATAGCGATCACTCGAGGTCATGGTCTTGCCTTCCTTCGCTGTTCAGCATGGCTTTCGGCGGGAGCCCGGGCAACGCCTAACTTGGCCACTTTTGCACATTTCGTGCCTCCAATCTGACCAATGGAGTGCTAATCTGGGTAAGTGGAACAAGAAGCCAGTGAATTTTTGCGCGCTTTGCGTGGCTCGCGTTCGCAGGTCCAGCTCGCGCGTCGCGTCGGCTACCGGGGCAATCCGGTGACTGATTGGGAGCGAGGCGAGCGTTTCCCAACCGCCGAAGAAGCGCTGCGGATCGCCTCGCTTTGCGGTGTCGACGTAGCAGCGGCGTTCGCGCGGTTTGCGCCCGCCATACCCATCGCGCTCTCCCAAAGCTCTGCGCTCGCCGCTTGGCTCAGCGCCTGGCGCGGAGCAATTCCGCTGGTCGAGCTCGCCGCGCGCGTTGGCGCCTCTCGCTTCAGTGTCGCACGCTGGCTCTCCGGTGCAGCAAAGCCTCGCCTGCCCGAGTTCTTTCGCTTGCTCGATGCGCTGACTGGGCGTCTACCCGAATGGGCCGCCGAGTTCGTTCCGATCGAAAGCCTACCGTCGTTGGTCGGTCGATTTCGCGCGGCTGAAGCCGCTAAGCGCCTGGCGTTCGAGCTTCCTTGGTCCGAAGCGCTGCTGCGCGTTTTGGAGACGGATGGGTATCGCAAGCCACGCAGGCGGGGCGTCTCATACATCGCCGCCTGTCTCGGCATCCCCAACGCAGAGGTCGAGGCTTGCCTACAAAAGCTGCTAGTCGCCGACGTGATCGAAAAGCGAGGGCGCACTTATGGCGTCAAGAGTCAGAGCGCGGTCGATACTCGAGGCGGGCAAGCCGCGTTGCGTGCGCTCAAGCGCCATTGGAGCCTGGTCGCGGCAGAACGGACACTCAGCCCACGAGCGGGTGACTTCCTCGCCTACAACCTCATCTCGGTCTCGAACGAGGATCTCGTGCGCATTCGAGACTTACTGGGGCGGACGTTCCGAGAGATTCGCACTCTGGTCGCGGCTTCGAAACCCGAGCAAGAGGCCGCGCTCATCAATCTCCAAGTCGTCACTTTTGATTGCCCCGAGCCGCGCGGTCCATCGGTACATGCCCGCGATCGTCGCGCCTAGGTTCTGACCGATGGTCTGAAGCTCAGCCCGCGCAGCGAGAACCGGGCGTATAGCCGCAGAGCGGGCAGCAAACTCACTGTGTAAACAAAGGACTTTGTCTGCGCCACGTGAGGCGTTCTCGTCAGCGAGGAAGGTACTGTGCAAACACAGTACTCTTCTGCGCCCCGGTGCGGCGCTCTTTGCGGCGAGAAGGGTACTGTGCAGACGCAGTACTCTTCTGCGCGGGTGAGCGCTTTCGTCGGCGAGAAGATACCGTGCGAAACGCAGTACTCTTCTGCGCGGGTGAGCGCTCTCGTCGGCGAGAAGATACTGTGCGAACGCAGTACTCTTCTGCGCCGGTGCGGCGCTCTCGTCGGCGAGAAGGTACTGTGCGAACGCAGTACTCTTCTGCGCCGGTGAGCGCTCGCTGCGGCGAGAAGTGTACTGTGCAAACACAGTACACTTCTGCGTGGGTGAGCGGCTCTCGTCGGCGAGAAGCGACCAATCTTCCGATTGGGGAAGGATCACGGTGCTGCGACCACGATCTTGCCGCGCGCGTCGCGAGACTCCATCACGCGGTGTTTCCCAATCTGTTCGAAGTGAACAGCTCGGCGAGCGCGATCAAAGGTCACGCCGTGAGTTGGCGCGCTGCCAAGCTCGGGCCGCGCGACGAACTCGGCGAACGGCGTGCGCCTGTCAGGTTGCCTCCGCGTAGTTCTGTGGAAATAGCGCGCGCATCGTTTCTTCGTCGAAGGTCGTCTTGAGACGCAGATCTTTGCCGACGCTGCGCGCACGCTGTACTGCAGGGCGTTCGGCGATTTCGAGAAACCAGCGGCGTAGTCGGGGCCAGCGCGCCCACGCAGACTCGTTCCCAAGCACGAGCTGGTTGCGATCGGCCCAGTCGATCCAACTGTAGGCTGCCATATCCGCGATCGTGTAAACGCCCCCGGCAAGGTAGGGTGACGACGCGAGGCGTCCGTCGAGGACGGTGAAGTGTCGCTCGACTTCGCGCAGGTAGCGGTTGGTTGCATACGCGCTCTCCTGGTGAACGCGTGTGAAGTGCACCGCTTGTCCGCAAAATGGTCCGAGGCCCGTGGCCGCGAAGAACAGCCACGAGAGCAGCTCGGCGCGGTCACGCGCATCGCCGAGAAAGCGCTCGGTTCTTTCGGCGAGGTACAGCAGAATCCCGTTCGAGTCGAACAGCACGCGATCGCCATCCACGATCGCCGGCACCTTGCCGTTCGGATTGATGGCGCGATAGGCAGGCTGGTGCTGCTCTCCGGCGAACATGTCTACCGGCAAGAGCTCGTATGGCAGGCCGCTCTCCTCGAGCATGATCACGACCTTCATCGGGTTCGGTGTATGGTGAAAATAGAGCTTGATCATCGAGTCATCTCCTTCGGCGCGAAGTGCGTGTGGGGCAATCTCACGCGGCGGGCGAGATGCAGACAGGCTAGGCAGCGCACGGCACTCGTGTAAGAACTGCACGAATGGAAACGGCGCTCTTGCGGGTGTTCCTGGACGTCGTCAAGCGCGGCGGCTTTGCCGCGGTGGCGCGAGATTCGAACGTAGACCCATCCTCGATATCGCGCGCAATCTCGACCCTCGAGTCCGAGCTCGCGGTCCGCCTGTTTCAACGCACCACACGCAAGCTCACCCTAACCGAGGCGGGCGCGTCGTTCTTGGCGCGCGTCGGACCAATCGTGGAAGAGCTCGAGCGAGCTCGCGAAGAGGTCGCGTGCATCGGCTCCGAGCCGAGCGGAGTGCTGCGAATGACGGCGTCGGTCGCCTTTGGGCAGATCTGTTTGGTGCCACTCTTGCCCGCGTTTCGACGCGCGTTCCCACGTCTGACCCTCGAGTTGTTGATGACCGACACGAATCTCGATCTGATCGAGGACCGCATCGATCTCGCAATTCGCTTGGCCCCGAGCTACCGCGGCGACGTCGTCGGCTCCAAGCTCTTCGCCACTCGCTATCGAATTGTCGCGAGCCCCGCATACCTCGCGCGCGAAGGCGTCCCAAAGACGCCTCGCGAGCTGAGCGCCCACAGTTGTCTGCTCTTCCCGTTGCCCGATTTTCGCGAGCGTTGGCTATTTCGTCGGGGTACCGTACTCGAAGAGGTGCGCGTGCACGGCAACCTGATTCTATCCACCGCCCTCGCCCTGCGCAGTGCCGCGCTCGACGGCCTTGGGCCCGTGCTCTTGGCCGACTGGCACATCCAAGACGACCTCGAGCGAGGCAGCTTGGTAGATCTCTTTCCGCACCACGAAGTCACCGCGACAACCTTCAATACCGCAGCTTGGCTGCTCTACCCGAGTCGTGACTACCTGCCGCACAAGGTCCGCGTCACGATCGAATTTTTGCGCAAGCACTTGAGCAAAGGTCGAGGTCCGCGACGACCAAGCCGAGCCCAGAAGTGAATGAATGCGTCGAGGCCGGAGTGAATTCGAACCGCTGACTGACAAGTGAAGACTGCCGCACAAGCCCGATTGAACGAGTCGGCGACGGCGCGATGCGCCTCAGAGTGCGCGAGTCAGCGGCGGCGATTGATGCTCAGCGCTTACGGGAGCTTGGGAGCGGGGGCCGGCGCGTCGTTCCGCGTCAAGCGCCTGGCATAGTACCGGCGCCAGAGCGTCAGCCCGACGGCGAGGACGACAATCGGGCCCGCCCAGAGCGGGAGATCGAACGTACGCATGCCGAAGCGCCGTGCGTTCACGACGATGAAGGCGGTGACGGTCGTGATGCAGGACGTCCCCATTCCGGTCATATGCGCGAGGAACCACGCGCGCTCGTGCGCCGGAGGGGTGAGCCAAAAGCGGAGCTGCGTCGCGCCGAGCACGACGCCGAGCGCTGCGAAGAGGACGTAGAGGACCGTCGACTGGCGGATGCCGAACGCCGCGAGCGCGACTCCGCCCGCGACCAAGAGGAACGGAGGAACGAGATCGGTCGCAGCTCGCGACGCGCCGGCGCGTCCCTTCGTCCGGAGCGCGCGCACGCCGAACTGAGCGCTCGCTGCCGCTAGGAGACTGACATACGCGAGGAAGATGCCCGCGCGCCACCGCCAGGGGCCGCCGCCGCTCACGAGCGGGATGCACGACAAGAAGCCAGTCACCGCGACCGTCGCAGCGGCGGCGACGTAGATCCAGCCGACGCGGCGGTGCGTTCGGCCGCCTTTGTTCGTGACCAGCGGGACCGCGAAGACCAAGAGCGCGACCGCTCCCGCGGCAATGTGAACGGCGAGTACGGTTTGGAACAGGCGATCCATAGCCGCCACCGTGCGCCCTCGCCAACGATCGCACATGAACCGTTCGTCCCAGCGGCGCGTCGATTCTTCTTGTGACTTTCGGCCCATGGCGGGGCCACGGCAAGGCTGGTAGCCTGCACGAGGCGATGATTCGAGCCAATTCGGAGCGTCCGCTCGTCGGGGCCGGGTTCGTCGTTTGGTTGGCGGCGGGCGTGCCCCAATTGGCGGCATGGGCGTCGGGGCGAGCTTACTTCGAGCAACGCGCTGTCGTTTGGTGCGCGGCTTACGCATCGTTCGCGATCGCGTTCCACCTGGCGACGCGGACGGTGCCGCGAGGAGCGTGGCGTGCGGCGGCGCTCGCCGGGCAGAGCGTTGCGGCACTCGTCGTGCTCGCGATCGGCAATACCGGATTCGAGGGCGCGCTCCTGTGCGTCGTCGCGGGCGAGAGCCCACTCGTGGTGGGTGAGAAAGTGGGGTTCGTGTGGGTGGCCGCGCAGACCATCGTGATGGTGGCGGTCGACCTGGTAAGTCCTTACCGCGGTCGAGGGACCCTCCTTTCGGCGTTTGCGTATGCCGGTTTTCAACTGTTCGCGTTTGGTGCTTCGCGGCTCGTCGTACGCGAAGCAGCAGCACGTGCCGAGCTCGGGCGCGTGCACGCCGAGCTGCTCGCGACACGCGAGCTCTTTGCCGACAGCACCCGCACCGCCGAGCGGCTGCGCATTTCGCGTGAGCTTCACGACGCGCTCGGCCACCACCTAACCGCCCTGAACCTTCAGCTCGAGCTCGCCCGAAACATCGCCGACGGGCAAACCAAGGGACCGGTCGACCACGCGCACGCGCTCAGCAAAGAGCTGCTCGTCGAGCTCCGGAGCGTCGTGAGCGCGATGCGCGAGGACGCGCCGCTCGATCTCTCGGGCGCCCTGCAAACCTTGGTCGCGGGCATCCCGCATCCGCGGGTGCATCTCGACTTTGCGAACGACCTGTGGGTCGAGGCGGCCCTCGCCCACACCATCTTTCGCTGCGTCCAGGAGGCGCTCACGAATGCGGTGCGCCACGCCGGGGCGGAGAACGTCTTTCTGTCCGTCGAGACCAAAGACCACGCCGTCGCGGTGACCGTGAGGGACGACGGGAGAGGCGCGGCGGAGCTGCGGGTGGGACACGGACTGTCGGGACTGAGGGAGAGGATCGAAGGGTTGGGCGGCAAGATGGAGGTCGAGGCAGAGCCGGGTGTCGGTCTCACTCTGCGGGCGCTTTTCCCGGCGCGGGCGGGCGCTCCGTGATCCGCGTCGCGCTCGCAGATGATCAGACGCTCGTCCGGCAGGGCATCAAGGGCCTGCTCGAGCTCACCGCGGACATCCGAGTCGTCGCGGAGGCGGCTGACGGAGACGAGGCGCTCCGGATCCTGACGACGACTGCCGTCGATGTCGCGCTGCTCGACGTGCGTATGCCACACAAGTCCGGCGTCGAGCTGCTCGCCGCACTTGCGCGAATGAAGTCAGCGCCGCCCTGCATCCTGCTCACGACCTTCGACGACGACGCGGTCGCGATCGAAGCGATCAAGCTCGGTGCTCGCGGCTTCCTCCTCAAAGACGTCTCGCTCGAGCAACTCGCCGAGGCCGTGCGCACCGTCGCCGCGGGAGGAACACTCATCAACCCCGCTGTCACCGAGCGCATCGTTCGCGGTCTCGCCCGCCTTGCGACCAGCGTGCCCGCCTCGCCTATCCCTGTCGCGCTCACGAAGCGCGAACTCGACGTCCTGCGACTCATCGCCGCAGGACAGAGCAACCGAGAGATCTCCGTGGCACTCGGCACCGCCGAAGCGACGGTGAAAAATCAAGCGTCGAGCATCTTTAGCAAGCTGGGGGTACGTGACCGGACCCGCGCGGTGCTGCGCGCCATCGAGCTGGGGGTGCTGTAAACCACCGAGCGTGTTTTCAGGGCAGCCCGGGGCCGACGGTGCTCGTTCGGTGAATATCCGGCGGCGTGAGTTCGTCCAAAAGCAGCGCGGCGGCTCCAGCCGCCCTGCTGCCGATAGCCGGGAGATTCCATGACCAAAGGCTCCATGTTACGCCGCTTTTATGCGCTCGCTGCGCTCGCCGCGGTAGTCCTACCCAGCGCGTCCGCGCGAGCAGATTCGATGAACTGCGGTGACCGTCTGGTGACGAGCGGTGACACCCTGTATCGAGTCCGCTCCACCTGCGGAGAGCCGGACGACGCGCACCAACGAATCGAATACCGCACCGTGCGTGTGCGCGGACCGGGGGCGTGCGTCCAGGAAAACGGGCGCGTCCGCTGTGATAAGGAGGTCGAGCAAACCATCCAAGTGGTCATTGACGAGTGGGTCTACGATCTAGGGAAAAACCGCTTCGTCGAGTACCTCTACTTCGAGCAGGGCAGGCTCGTGCACGTGACCGAGGGCAGCTACGGACGCAAAGACTAAGCGAACGCCCAGTACGAAGCGTACTCTTTCGCCGCGCCCGGATCCGTCCGGCCACTGTCGCAATGAGGACCACGATTGGGAGCAAGTCGTGGGCAACCCGCTTCACACGCGCGCCGTAGGCAGGCTAGCGTTGACCGAGATGCGCTCGAAAGCTTCCGTAGGTCATACGCCCTTGGGTGGGCACCGTAGTTCCGTCGCTCGCGGTGAGCTCCTCGCCGTGATCGCCATCGCGCTCGTCTCGAGCGCGGCGGGCTGCGGCGGTGGGAGCACGCGCAGCGATGGCTCGCCGAGTGCAGGCGGTAGCGCCGGTAGCGCGGGTGCCTTCGGCGATCCGACGCCGAGGTTCACGCCGTTGGAAGCCGCGCGCGCGTGCGTCCTCATCGCGGCGTGCTTGCGCGACGCCCCGAAGCGGACGGTCAGCAGGTGCGTCCACGACGTCGAGCGCACTCAGGTGGCGGTGGCCAACACTCCGCCCGCGTTCGCGAAATGCGCGGCCCACGCCGCGACCTGCACGGAAGCATTCGACTGCGCGACGCTCGGTCACGGGCCGGACTATTGCTCCGCGCACGTGGAGCCTTCATGCGACGGCGACCTCGTCGTGTCGTGTCCGGGAGGACCCGACTGGGCCTACGACGTGTTCGACTGCGCCTCCGCGGGGATGAAGTGCGTCAACGGGCATTGCACCGACGGCAATTCCTGCACGGGCCCCATCGTGCTCAATTGCAACGGTAACCGCGTCACCGCGTGCGAATTATTCAGCGGAATTCAGGCCTCCACCGACTGCGCCACCGTCTATCCAGGGGGGCGCTGCGGTCTATTCACCCCCGGGGGGCTCCAGTGCCTCCCCCCCGAAAAAGAAACTTGCGCGTCGGTCGGGTCCTCTCAATGTTCGGGGAACTTACTGCTCGGTTGTGACGGACCACGTAAGAGCAAGCTCGACTGCGGCGCACTCGATAGCGACTGCGCCAACTTGAGCAGCAACGCGGACTGCGTTCCGAGGGCTCACGATTGCAGCTACGAATCTCCCGACCAGTGCCACGGTGCCGCACTCTCGGTCTGCATCGACGGTCGCTACCAGGACATCGACTGCGGCTCCCTCGGGCTCGGCCCATGTCAGACGACCCCCACCGGCGTTGCGTGCGGGAGCTCGCTCACGCCGTAACTTGGCGGGTTCGTCGCCTGTTGACTTAGGACCACTTGCAACGCGCGGCGCAGGCCGTACTCGGGCCACGACGGGTTTCATGCCAATGAAGAACGCGGTTTGCCTCTGCGCACTGCTGTGGCTCGCGGCTTGCCGAGGAGGCCGCGAGCCGATGAGAATGCCGGCGATCGCCTCGACCCACGGTGGCGAGCTCTCGCGGCCTGCAGGTGATGGGTGGCAAAGCGCGAACGCCCTAGACGCTTCACCAGAGCAGGACTCGGGCGAGAGCGCCCGTGCGAGCAGCGACCAACCGTGCGGGCGTCGGTCGCGCGCGAATCCACCGAATCCGCCGGGGGGGCGCCTACCCGCGGGAAGCTTGCGCTGCCCTCCAGGGCTCGTCGAAGTTCCCGGCGGACTGCTACGCACGCAGAAAGCTGGCTGGTCGGAAAATAGCCACGGTGAACGCTTTGCCCGCCCCGAAGTGCTCGTTGCGCAGCCGTCGTTCTGCCTGGGTCAGACCGAGGTGACGCGTGCCGCACTGAAGGAGTCGACTCGGGCCTCTGAGGCGGCTTTGCCCGCCGAGGTCGATTTCAAGGCGGCCGAAGCGCACTGCAAGGCTCACGGCTTGCGTCTACCGACTCAAAACGAGTGGCGCTTTGCGGCCGTCGCCGCGACGGATTTCCTATTCCCTTGGGGTGATGAAATTCCCGCAGACGGCGTATGTTGGCTGCGAGGTCCGAGCTCTGCGCCCTGTGCCGTGGGGACGAGTTTGCATGACCTGACCCCGGACGGGGTACGAGACTTGGGAGGAAACGTCGTTGAATGGGTGTATGTCCCCGCGCACGGCGCGGCAGACGGATGGATCCCCTACGACGCCATGGGCGCCGCGCACGACAGCAATTGCCTCAACTTGGAGGTGTCGGACTTTCTGTTCGACCGCACGACGGGGGGCAGCAACGCTCCGCGGAAACTGGCCGGGTTTCGCTGTGCTGCCAACGGTCGCCCGCACGCCTCGAGTCAACCCGTGCGCTGAGCGATGGTTCGCCTCCATTGTCCGGTCACGACGCCGATCCAGCGCAAGATTCGTCGGATCGATCTTCAGCGCACGTCGTTAGGCCTCCGAGGGAGCTCGAGGTACGGCGGCGCTTTCGGGGCTAAGTATTCTTGTTCGCGAGTCGGCCCGAGCCGTGTCTCGAAGTACGTCCACAACCAGCCCCCTTCCTGGTCGACCGCCATTTCCGGGGGAGGCGAGCTGTTCCAGCGTGCAGCGCTCCCCTCGAAGTGCCCGTCGGGACGGCCCGCGTCCAAGCGCAGGTTGGCGCGACCGACCAGTGTGGTCGCAAAGCTGCCGTGGCTGCGCGTGTGGAACAAGAACGCTGCGGGCCAAGGTGGATGCGCGACGGTATGTGTATCGGTGAGGCGACCGCGTCGAATCAACTCCAAAAGCCGAGTCTTGTCAGCCGTCGAGAGCGGCTCTGCGGGTGCGCACCGATCCCAACGAACGAGCTCCACATTGTCCACGTCGCCCAAGGCCGCGAGCAAGCCACGGAGTCCGTCGCGGTTGCTGACGCTGGTACCTGGGAATTCGTCACTCGTGGCCGACGGCAACCGGGCATGGGAAGCGCTCGCTCGAGGCGCGACTTCTGGTACGGATGGCGAGGGACGTGGTTCCGCGGTGGGTGTTGGGCGCGGCGGCGCGGTCGATGCGAGCGGGCGATCCGCGCCGGGCCCCGGCTGCTCGACGCGGGCACAGCCGATGAACGCTGCCAGCATCAGTCCCGCGATATGGAGCTTCATGGGTCGTACCGGCGGTAGCCATCCGCCGAGAAGACCGAGCCCGACCGGGTCAAACTTCGAGCGCGGTCGTGAGTGGCTCATCATCAAGCCAAGCAAACCTACATCCTCCGCGTTCGGGTTGGGGTCGTGAACGTCTCGGTAGACGGTCTGCGGATAGCCCGGCTTCTTGGGAGACTACGCCTTCTCGTGCGATGGCTTGGTCGCCGTATACGAGGCCGGCGGTTCGACGCGCTGCCTGCGCGAGGCAGACCCGTCCGGCTCGCATTGGCTGTGCCTGTCGACGCCCCAGCCACTTGTGCTGGTTGCGTTGCGAACCTGCCCGACGAATTCAGCTGCCAAAACCAATGCGCGGCGAACGGATACGCCGTTTCATGCGGTGGGATCCCCCGCCCCGACGCCAACTTGACGTATCAAGACGCGCCGTCGGACTGTCGCGGCATGGGCGTGACGCCGGCCGGCAGTCAGTACGCTTGCTGCCCGTGTCAATAGCCGGGAAATGTAAGCGACCGCCGGGTCTTGGCCGTGGCGGTCGTCGTCGGCTCAGATCGCTGTCCGACGACGACCCTCGATTTCTATTCGAGCGCACTCTTCTTTAGTGCTTCGAAGCGTCACTTGACGGGGCCGCCGAGCGTTCCCCACTGGTAGATGTTGTTGAACGAGTCAATCATGTACAGATG
>Ga0164308_10001731_pt1 | contig 11628 bp, 11 predicted proteins | sample Whisoiple_246_MG_FD_109983 | JGI IMG/M metagenome (GOLD analysis project Ga0164308, IMG submission 109983) | Soil microbial communities amended with fresh organic matter from upstate New York, USA - Whitman soil sample_246_MG | ecosystem: Environmental > Terrestrial > Soil > Unclassified >... | reverse complement strand
TCACTTCACCCCCTTCCGTGACTCGCATCAATCCGGAATGCTGCTGCATCCGCTCGATTGAGCGATAGCTCACGAGCCAAATCGCACTGTAGTCATAGCGACATACTGGTGCTGTTAGATAATGCGAACACTTCGCGTGACTACCTTTGCCCGCTCGAGTCGAAACGGAGAACCAATGCTGAATAAATCCATGCGCCGCTGGCTGGTTCCTACGCTCGTTCTCATCTCCATGGCGCCCCTCGGTTGTCGCAAGAGTTCGACCGCGCCGGTGGCGGAGCGTAGCCCGCGGGAGGCAGCCAAGCAGCCCAACGCAGCTCCGCAGACCTCCGACCTGGCACTGCGCCAGGCGGTAGAGTCTGAGCTCAAAAAAGACAAGCACCTCGATCATGGGAACATTCACGTGAGCGCGAGTGACGGAATCGTGGAGCTCACGGGCACGGTTGACAATGCGCTTTCATTGCAACGTGCGACGCGCGTCGCCGAAGTAGTGCGTGGTGTCCGTGCGGTCAGTAACCGCATCGAGGTCGACACGCCCAAGCGCCCCGACGCAGACATCGAGCACGACGTGCAAAAGTCGCTCCGCTACGTGGCCGCGACGGCCAAGATGCCGATCACCGTTAAAGCCCAGAACGGAGTACCCCAGCTCACGGGCACGGTCCGTTCCTGGCAGGAGCAGCAACTCGCCGAGCGCGTTGCCGCCGGCGTGCGCGGCGTTCGATTCGTGCAGAACGACTTGACGGTAAAGCGAACACCCAACCGGGATGCAGCCAGCATCGCGGCTGATGCGAAGAGCCGTTTGGCCTGGGATGCCCTCGTCGAGCACGACCCGCTCGAAGTGTCGGTCAAGGACCAGCGGGTCATTCTGAGCGGCCGCGTCGGTAGCCTCGCCGAAAAGAGGCGGGGCATCGCCGACGCTTGGGTCGACGGCGTACAGGGGGTCGATGCGAGTGAGGTGACGGTCAAGCCTAGCGAGCGACCCAATCCCAACATCAGAACTGGCGAGCCAAAAACCGACGAGCAGGTCGCGAAGGCGATCAAGGACGCCGCATTTTACGATCCTCGAGTCCGTTCCTTCAACTTCGGCGTCATGGTTGCCGACGGGGTGGCGACGCTCGCCGGTACGGTGGAAACATTGCAGGCGAAGCAGGCGGCAGAGTCTCTGGCGCGCAACACGGTGGGGGTACGTGACGTCCAGAATCACCTGGTCGCCAAGAGCCAGCAACCGCTGTCGGACCAGCTGCTGCAGAACCGTGTCGAAGAAGCGCTCGTGTTCGACCCCTTAACCGACGCGCGCGACATTCACTTGGCGGTCAAAGACGGACAAGTCACGCTAGCGGGATCGGTCGGAACCTTTTTCGAGAGCGCCGAGGCGTTCGACATTGCGAGTCGCACGGCTGGGGTGACCAAAATCGTGAATCAATTGCAAGTGCGGGATCAAGTAACGCCTTACGTCTATTCGCTGTGGCTCGATCCGTACGGTCCGTTCGTGGAAGAGTGGTACCTAATTGACCGGCAAACGCCGCGCTCGGACACAGACATCAAACAACGCATCGCCGCGGAGTTCAGCTGGAGCCCATTCATATTCCCCGAGAACGTTCAAGTCGATGTCCACAATGGCAAAGCCACTTTGACCGGCACGGTGCATAGTTCTCGCGAGCGGTCGGCCGCTACCGTGGCGGCGCTCGAGGCGGGCGCCCTCTCGGTCGACAATCGGTTGAAAGCCACCCTCTAGCGGAGCCACGCCATGAAACGTGTTCCGGATCGAGCGGTCGTTGCCTTCAGCCTCGCGTTCGTCGCGTCCGGTTGCGCCGCAACGCGAATTTCGAGTCTTCCTTTGGGGGATGGCGGCAACGCGAGCCCTTCGAGCAACCCGAGTTCAGACGCTACTCCCCCGCCGGGCTGGACAACTTCCGCCGAAGACGCTTCGCGCGCGCCGCCAGGAGCAACGACAGCCAAACGAGCTCCTGGCGCGGTACCCTCCTCTGATCCCGGATCGACGCTTCCACGAACCAGCACCGTGCGAGCGACCGATATGCGAGCGAACGATCCGCGCGTGGGGATGCCCAGGCCGAGTGACGGCACGCACATCGACTCCGGTGCCGGTGACGCTCTGCCGCTGCACACGACGAGAACGACAGCGGAATAGCCTGCACTCTCCGTCATTTGCGGGCAGCTTGCGAACGGGGCGCTGCGCCGCGACGCCGTCGCGCTACTTGCTCAGAACCACATCTACCCTGCGATCATGCGTCCAGGTCTCCTCGTTGCTGCCCGTGGCATCGAGCTCGCCGCGCGAGGTAGTGGCGAGCCGATCACCGCCCAGGCCCAGACTCTCCAGGTACTGCTTCACGTTGTCCGCGCGAGCCCCACCGAGAACCATGTTGTATTCGGAATCACCTCGGGGGTCGGCGTGTCCGATGAGCCGCATCGCGCGCCCCGCAAGTGGGCCGGATTCGAAGCACGCCGCCACCTTCTGCAGAATCGTCTTGTCGGCGCCGTCGAGCTTGGCGGAATCGAAGTCGAAGTATGCGTCCTGATTGGACAGCCCGCATGCCGTGCGGATTTCAGCCGAGATCATTACTAGGCCCCGCTCCGGTGACTTTTGTCCAGAAATCGTGGGTGGGGAGCCGGGGATTGGGGCTGGCATTGGAGCTCGAGCTGCAGCCTGCGCTGCCCGTGGCGGCGCAGATTGTGTCTGCGAGCAGGCGAGCGCGAGCAGTGCCGCGCATGTCGTCAACTTGAGCTGAGTGAACATGATTTGCTCCTTTCCATTGCTTTCGACGATTCAGTGCCCTGCCAGTGAGGATGCCTCCACATACAGCCGGGTGATTTCGGGATGGGCCTCTCGGATGCGTCGCTCCAAGCGCTGAATGGCGCCAGGCAGGTCGGTCGAACACGTTCCAGGCTCGAACTCGACCGTCAGATTGATGAGCACCTGCTCCGGCCCGAGTTGCATGCTCAAGGTTTCCCCGACACTTTTCACGGATGGATCTTCCCGGGTGATGCGTTGCACGTGGTCCAGCAGCTCCTGACTGCCGCTTTCGCCCACCAAAAGCTTGTGACTTTCTGAAGCGAGAAAAAACGCCACCACGCACAACGTAGCTCCAACCGCGATCGAGCCAACGGCGTCGCACCACGCAGCGTCGAACAGATCACTCGTGAGCACCCCGATGAACGCAGCAACGAGCCCTGCGATGGCGGCGATGTCCTCCGCCACCACGGTGAAGACAGAAGGATCTTTGCTGCGTTGAATGGCCGACAGCAGCGACCCCTCCGACTGCCGAGCGCGCAGGTTGCGGATGCCCAACCACAACGAGCCCGACTCGAATACGAACGCGACGCCGATCACCACGTAGTTGGCCAACGAGTGCTCGACGCGCTGAGGATGCATGAGGCGTCGCACCCCTTCATAGATGGATGTGCCGCCACCGACCGAGAACAGCACCAGAGCAACGATGAGGCTCCAAAAGTACTGCTCTTTGCCGTACCCGTAGGGATGACTGGAGTCTGCCGGCTTTTGGCTGCGCCGTAAGCCGAGCAGCAGCAAGATCTCATTGCCGGTGTCCGCCAGCGAGTGGATGCCCTCCGATAGCAGCGCCGCGCTACCCGAGAGCAGTGCCGCAGTGAACTTCGCCACGCAGACTGCCGCGTTGGCGGCAAGTGCGCCGTAGATCACCCAACGGCTCTCGGGCGAGACGCTCTTCATAGAGCCTTAACCTGCAAGCGAAGTGCCACTGTCATGATTGGTGTAACGGCTGAACCGGGCACCTATCGGCCCCACCTGGCGGGAGATGGTATCTCCAGCTGTGCGTGGGGGCTCGAGCACACTCGTCCGTCTCAGTGAGTCATCTGGAAACACCTCACTCATCCCAGAAGATGAACCTCCGCGGGCTGCCGTGTGCCAGACGATAGCCACCGATGGTGCTCGATTCGTCCGTGCACTCTCACCGAGCCTTTGGTCCGGAACGTGCACTCAGTCGAACGAGGAAAAGTTGCTGCCAATGAAAGGCGAAGCCATGCCGGAGCAATTTGCAGATCGCCGAGACCTCGCCAAGACGGGTTGGCGCCGTGAGCTTCTTTTCGGGGCGCTCTTCGGCATCACTGGCGCCCTGCTGGGCGGAATGGCCGGAAATCTCGCGCCGGCGATCGTGGGTCTACTCGTGGGCGCTTCGTTGGGGGCGGCAGCGGGCTGGAGCCTGGAAGCCACGGCAATGCGCAACGCCGTGCGCGAGGCGTCGCTCGACCGCGCCATCGGGACGGTTGGCGGCCGCATTGGCGTTCCCGGACTCGAGCACCCACCATCGCGCGTGGCCGCCCCGTCCAAAGCAGCCAGCGGTGTGTCGAGTTCGACGGAGGAACGAGACGCCGCAGGTCCGATCTTGAGACCGCCTGAATGAGGGGGTCTGGCATTTCGCGAGCGGCCCGCGTGACCGCTGTGATGGGATACTTTTGCGCAATCTGCTGCTCCCCCAAAACAGAGCCGTGCCCACCGATCGGTTTTCCTACACAACCAGCCAAAAACCAGCCCGAACAGGCGGACACGCACGACGGGACCTCGCATCAGTCTTTGCAAGAACTGCTGAACTCCATCGAGCCATTGGAGTGCGGACCAAACGGACTCGAGCGCCAACGGAGCGGCGCTGCACTGACGCATTTGGCGGAAACCCTCAGCTCACGTCCCAAGTGGCTGACTCCGGCCCTGCAACGAGTGCGCTCCGCGGCCGAGAGCCTCGTATCCCCTAGCTCTGAAGTTCACAACGCTCCGCGCGTAAGTGCCGAAAATGGTGGTGGAACGACGGTTACCGCCGAGAAGGTCCGCGATGGATTGGCGGCCGTGCAGCAGAGCCTACTGCAACAGCTCGGTCCCGTGAAATACCAGCAATCCGTGACCAAGCTCGGCAACTCGCTAGCGGAGATGCAGGCGGCGCGCGACGTCAACGATCGATGCCAGGCTGCGATTCGAGGCTTCCGCGCGGCCACCAACGCCGTATTCATCGGCCAGGATGGAGAGGCTCCCTTTGCCGACGGGGATCTCCACTTGCCAGAACCCTTGACGTTCACCTCGATGGCATCGGGGGTCGAGCGTGCGCGCGCTGCAGTGGCATCACTCGGAAGCATCGGTTGGCCACACGCGCGTGACCGCGCAGCCGATGCATTGCAGATTTTCTCGGCCATGCTGAGTGCCGCAGATTGTCAGAAGACGCTCGAAGGCAAACTCTCGAATCTTCGCTTCCAAGCTGAGCGGCTCACGCAAAGCGACGCCCTCAGCTTCGGACAAAGTCGCTGGATCAAGCAGGGGCTAACGGTCACGCTCGACGCGCTCGACTCGCTGTATGCGCTCAGCAAGCCAGCAGCTCCAGCTACCCATGGGCAAGCCAGCCCAAGCTCAGCCGGAAGGCCATGGACGCGCTCGGCACGCGCGGCCGTTGTCAACATCGCTCCCGATCAGCTGCTCGGCTTGCAACGTGCGCCGATTCAAGACGGGTTCCGCGCTACCCTCGATGCTCTGACCGTCGCCGCGCAGTCGGTACCGGAATGCCAGCCGTGACTTTGCGCCACTCGTGAGTGAGTGCTTTCGGGCCCCGGGCGCCCGCGCCAACCCTCCCGGCACGTAGTTTGCTCCTCCGGGGCGCATGTGGCTGAGCGCGGGACTTTGGGGCTGGTTGGCCGGCGGCGCGCTCCTCATCGGAGCGGTCGTCGGCTGGTTCGTCCGCCTGCCGGCGCGCGCCACCGCTGCGGTGATGGCATTCGGAAGTGGCGTATTGCTGTCGGCACTGAGCTTCGATCTCATGGATGATGCACAGCGGCACGGCGGGCTGTTGGCTACCGGTAGCGGGTTCCTGCTCGGAGCGGGCCTCTTTACTGCAGTCAACTTCTACTTGGCTCGGCGCGGCGCCAAACACCGAAAGCGCTCGGGTGACCGTCAGCCGTCCGAACAGGAAAAACAGGGCAGCGGCCTTGCGATTGCGGTCGGCGCGTTACTCGATGGCATCCCGGAGTCGATCGTGATCGGTACGAGCATGCTGGGTGGCAAAGGGGTCAGCCTGGTCGCGGTCATCGCCATCTTTCTTTCCAACTTGCCCGAGGGCCTCTCGAGCTCAAGCGGAATGAAGCAGGCCAAGCGCTCTGCCAGCTACGTCTTTGGTTTGTGGGCCGCGATTGCGTTCGTCTCCGGCCTGGCGTCGATCCTCGGGTTCGTTGCCTTTAGAGGTATGGCACCCGGCCTGGTCTCGGCGGTGACCGCCACGGCCGCCGGCGCCATCCTGGCCATGCTCATCGACACCATGATTCCCGAAGCCTTCGAGCAATCGCACGCGCTCGCTGGGCTGATTGCAGTCGTCGGTTTTCTGTGCGCATTCGCGCTGAGCCGGCTGGAAGAACCCGCTGTAGCCTGCGCGGGCGACACCAGTGCCGAGGCCGCAATCGGCCAGCGCCGCTGAGGCGCAGCACTTTAATCTGAACCCGGCTTGTCGACCTGCCGGACTTTACCTGGCTGGCTCTTAAGCCGTCGCACTGAGCGGACGACCAATGGTACGGTCGCGCCCCCTCTGGTTGGGACCGCACACGCGCCGGCATAGGGCAGCGCGTGTCGAGCGACCCCTCGCCGTTCGAGGGCCTCGCTGCCTGGAAGCAAGCCAAGTTGTCACCCCCCAGCCAAGCTCTCGTACTCGGGCCCCGCTTGCGTTCCTTTCTGCCCTGGGTCATCGCCTCATTGTCGTTGCTCTCCGGGAGCTGTTCGCAGATCGGACCCGGAACGATCGCGAACGGCCGCTTCGATTACAATGAGGCAATCGTCCGCAGCTTCGATGACCAGATGCTGCTCAACCTGGTGCGCCTTCGCTATCAGGATTCGATTCTGTTTTTGGACCTGACTTCGGTGGTCGCCTCCTACAGCCGGGAAGCGACCCTGGGCGCGTCCTCGAACGTGAGAGGCGATGCTCCGAGCACGACTACCCCGGCTACGGTGTCACTCGGCGCGTCGGGTGGTGTCACCTGGACAGAATCACCTACGATTTCGTATGCGCCGCTACAAGGCGAGGATTTCGCGAAGCGGTTGTTGGCGCCCATTCAACCCAATTCGATTTTGTTGTTGTCCCGAAGTGGTTGGGGGCTCGAGCGCCTTTTGATCTGCACGGTTCAACAACTCAACGAGCTCCTGAATGCTACTTCGGTGGGCGGCGTGGCACCGCGACAGGTCAATCACTACGAGCGCTTCAGGCGCGTTGCCTCGTTGCTTGGCGATCTGGAAGAAGACGGCTTTATTCAGATAACGACGCTGGCCGATCAACCCGATCAGGTCGCCGTAACTGCTGGGCCAATCCCAATGGACGAGCAAGCACGTCTGCGTTCAGCCGAGATCCTGGCGTTGCTCAATATCCGTCGCGGAACGGCGGCTGCGAGCCTCGGGCCGCTCAAACCGGCCCCGCCAGCGCCGAGCATTGCTCCTGCACCAAAAGCACTGCCGGGTGCCCCACTAACGCCGGTGCCGGGAGTCCCACCAACGCCGGTGCCGAGTGTGTCATCAACGCCGGTTGCTCCGCCGGCGGCCAGTGTGCAGCAAGGCGCGTCCGAAGATCGCGTCAACACGCCAGTTACCCTCGAGTCTGGCGGGTTTCCTCGTGATCCCGCGCGAGTATTGCTCAGCGGCCGCAGCATCCTCGGGGTAATGACCTTTCTCGCTCAGCACGTGGACGTGCCCGCGGAGCACTTGCGGCAAGGACTCGCCCACCAAACGCGGGGCCCGGACGGCAAGGCCTTCGATTGGAACCTGGTCTCTCACGGCATTTTTCGTGTGCACAGCAGTAGCTCCGCGCCAGAGCACGCGTTTCTGCAAGTACACTACCGAGGCTATTGGTTTTACATCGACGACACCGACCTGGAGAGCAAGAGCACTTACACGCTCCTCGCCCAGCTGTTCTCTTTGCAGTCAGCGAGCGGCAGCATGGCCGCTCCGGTGTTGACCATTCCAACTCGCTGACACTCGTAGAATAGGGGTGGACGCTGCTTGCGACGTATTGGGCAGCCTGAGGCCATTTGATCGTTCGCGCAATCTGTACTCGGTGTACGGCCGCAGTCGGTTGGCATGCGCAGTGCTCTCGAGTCGCTCAAGACCCGGAGGAACACGAAATGGCCAAAGATCCAGTGTGCGGAATGTCGGTCGATGAGGCGTCGGCAATCAAGGCAGAGCGAGACGGCAAAACCTACTATTTCTGCTGCGAGAGCTGCCGGCAAAAGTTCATGTCTGGTTTCGCACCGTCAAAGAAATGAGGTGCTTCCCGGGCTGCTGCACCCAGACAGCGGTGCAGCAGCCGGGCAGCGCCAAACCGAACCTCCCGGGATGGCTTCCGCGGAAGGAGAACCTCGCATGGATGGCCAATTGCCCCATCGAGCTACGCGACGCGACGCGGGCCCTTCGCCCGCTAGCCCCAAAACATGCAAAGGCGCCTCGCTTCGCGCGAAGAGCTTCGCAGCACCAACGCCACTCGTCAGCGCCGTCGAGCTGAAACGTCCCATACGAGCTCGCTCGATTCGCTGACTCGTTTGGTTTTCTGTCTGCTGCTGTTTTAGCATTCGAGCATGTCGCGCCCGATCGAGGACTATGCATTGATTGGAGACTGCCAAAGCGCGGCGCTAGTCGCCTCCAACGGATCCATCGACTGGCTCTGCCTGCCCCGCTTCGATTCCGATGCCTGCTTTGCGGCGCTCTTGGGAGGCCCCGAGCACGGCCATTGGACGCTCGCGCCGTCGGGAGCAATCAGGAAGACGACGCGCCGCTACCGGCCTGGGTCGCTCGTGCTCGAAACCCGACATGAGACGGATACCGGAGTAGTCGTTGTCGTGGATTTCATGCCACTGCGCGGTGAAGAGCCAGACCTTGCCCGCATCGTGATCTGCGAGCAAGGCGAGGTCAGCATGTCGCTCGAGCTGGTTCTGCGCATGGGCTATGGCAACGTGGTCCCTTGGGTCCATCGCGAAGACGGCATGCTCGAAGCGATAGCGGGTCCGGATCTGATCCGACTCACGTCGCCCATCCCCACGCATGGCGAGAATCTGACTACGCTGGCCGAGTTCGTGGTACGCGCAGGCGATCGCGTTCCGTTCGTGCTCGCTTGGTTCCCTTCGCATACGAAGCCACCGACACAAGGCATCGACGTCGAGCAAGCGTTGCTTGAAACGGATGCGTTCTGGACGGATTGGTCGTCGCGCTGCAATGGGCACGGCCCTTACTCGGAGCAGGTGCGCCGCTCCCTGATCACGCTCAAAGCTTTGACTTACGCGCCCACGGGCGGCATCGTCGCTGCACCCACCACGTCTTTGCCCGAGGTCATCGGAGGCGCGCGCAATTGGGACTACCGCTACTGTTGGATCCGCGACGCGACATTCACGCTCTACGCATTGATGGATGCTGGCTACGTCGACGAAGCAGCGGCTTGGCGACAATGGCTCTTGCGGGCCGTTGCCGGCACACCTTCCCAGCTGCAAATCATGTACGGTATCGCTGGCGAGCGACGCATCCCGGAATTGGAGCTCGACTGGCTTCCAGGATACGAGCAGAGCCGGCCCGTGCGGATCGGCAACGCCGCGTCCAATCAGCTACAGCTCGACGTCTGGGGTGAGCTGATGGATGCTTTTCATCTCTCACGAGAGGTGTCCATCGCGAGCAGTGACGACGGCTGGAGTTTGCAGGTAGCGCAGGTCAGCTACCTCGAAACGATTTGGCACGAACCCGACGAAGGGATTTGGGAAGTTCGTGGTCCCCGGCGCCCGTTCACGCACTCCAAAGTCATGGCCTGGGTCGCGCTCGACCGCGCCGTGAAGGCGATCGAGATTTTTGGGTTGGAGGGCCCGCTCGAACGATGGCGCGCCTGTCGTGACGCCATCCACGCGACAGTGTGTCGTGAGGGCTTCAACGCCAAACGTCACTCCTTTGGGCAGTATTTCGGCTCGGAAGAGGTGGACGCCAGTCTGCTCATGTTGCCGCTCGTCGGCTTCCTACCAGCGGACGACCCTCGCATCCTAGGCACGGTCCGCGCGATCGAAGAGGACCTGCTTCAAGACGGACTCGTACGCCGCTACCGCCCAATCACTGCAGTGGATGGCTTGGGTGGCCATGAGGGGGTGTTCTTACCGTGCTCGTTCTGGCTCGCGGACAACTACCTGCTGCAAGGACGAGAGGCAGAAGCTCGGGCGCTGTTCGAGCGACTGCTGGGCCTTTGTAACGACCTCGGCCTACTCGCCGAAGAATACGATCCAGTCGCCAAGCGCCTAGTCGGCAACTTTCCCCAAGCTTTCTCCCACGTGTCGCTGATCAACACCGCCCGAAATTTGAGGCACGTCTACGGCCCTGCATCCCATCGAGCGTCGCAATCGAGTCCGCAACGCACCAAAGCCGGGACGAAGGACGATCCTCTCAGGAGGCCGTGATTGCCGCGCCTTGCGGGCCTGAAGAACTTTTCAACCCTCCCCACCATGAAGTGAGGAGAGCCTACGCGAATCGAGCGTCTTGTAGTGCCGAAGGGCGGACTTGAACCGCCGACAGCGCGCTTATGAAGCGCGTGCTCTAACCAACTGAGCTACTTCGGCTTTCGGGCGCGGGAATATGGTCGGCCCGGGCCGGGCCTGTCAAGCTGGGAAGCGGCTTTTCAGCGGATCGCGCCGTAGCCGCCGGGGCCCGGGCCATCACGGCTGATCACGTGGTTCAAGGCCGTGTAACTCATGGTGATTACGGCGCGTTGCCCGAGCGCTTTGGGCAGCGGGCCAAATGAGGCGATGCGCTGCACGCCGGCCAGGACATTGCCGTCGTATTCAGCGATGCCGCTCGGCCGGACCATGCGCACGCGCTCCAGATGGCCGTCGCCTCGCACGGAGAGCTCGAAGATCACGTGGCCGCTGCGGCCGTCTTCGATGGCCCAATCTGGGAACGCCCGGCGCAGTTGCTCGTCGACGCGCTGTTTGAGGCCCGCGACGTAGCCTTGGATGCCGGGATCGTTGAGCGCATCCGGACCTGGTCCGAAGCCGCTGGGGGTGGCTTGGGAGCCCATGCCTTGGGAGCCTGAGCGGCCGGGGTGACCGCCGATCGGTTCGCCGCCGACACCGGGGCCGGGAGGCGCGCCGATCGTGCTGGCGTGAATCAATGCGGCGACGCGCGCGGCGACGGCTTGTGAGCTGTCGTCGACGTCGCTGGGGCGGGCGCGGACTTCGGTTGGCAGCGCGGGGCGGGCGCGCATTACCCAGGGGCGCGCGGTGAGGATCTGAGCGCCGCGTGAGGGCGCAGCGTTGGCCGCGTGGATGGGCGCACCGGCTTGTGCCTCCGGTTGCCGCGCGCCGGGAGCGGCCGCGCCCGATGCCGGATCGCTGTGGACGCCGGGTTCGTCCAGGTTGCTACCGGCAACGCCGCCAAGTGATGCGGCCACTGTGCCGGCGATGGATCCGGGCGCGTTCGCGCCGGCTGCGCGGCGCTCGGCCAGCCTGCCCTTGCCGGTGGCGAGGAAGGTGAGCTGCATGGGCGTGGGCGTCGCGCGGTGGTCGTCCCAGGAGCGGCGCGCGTTGGCGGTGTGCAGGCGTTGAACTTGGCTGCGATCGAGGTGCGTGGGCGCGTCGGTCTCGAGGCTGATCGGATCGATATGGCTG
>Ga0164308_10001730_pt1 | contig 11630 bp, 7 predicted proteins | sample Whisoiple_246_MG_FD_109983 | JGI IMG/M metagenome (GOLD analysis project Ga0164308, IMG submission 109983) | Soil microbial communities amended with fresh organic matter from upstate New York, USA - Whitman soil sample_246_MG | ecosystem: Environmental > Terrestrial > Soil > Unclassified >... | reverse complement strand
TCGGTATTGCATTAATAACTGTTTCCATAAAAGCGATCCAGGCAGCCATTGCAAACCCGGTGAAGAGTTTGAGAACGGAATAAGTTGTACGTTGTACGTTGTAAGTAATAAGTTGTAAGTATAATACATCAGCATATATTTTTGTTCAACAATTTGTGTAAGTACACAGTACAGATTGCATTTTATTTTCATCGATTTTTAACGCTGGTATCACATAGTAAATTTTTTCCACACTACGGGTGTATAAAGCATTTTCAACCTAAAACTATTTAATTACAGTTCACACGCTTTTTTACATGGTTCGTCGAAAAAACTAAATAGCAGCAAGCGGTTTGTTGTCTTTTAGAAAAAAAACTCATGAAAAGTCTTATTTCGAAAGCCGCATTATTTTCCTGTTTACTTGCAGTAACAGCCATTGTTTCCTGTTCAAAAGACGATAATGATGGCAGCAATCCATCGTCCAACACAATTTCAGATGTTGTAGCTGCGGATGCAGATTTAAGTACGCTTGAAAGCGCACTTGTAAAAGCTAACCTTACTGCTACACTTAGCAGCACGGGGCCATTCACTTTATTCGCTCCAACTAATGAAGGGTTTACCAACGCAGGCATTACAGCAGATGTACTTAATTCAATTTCAACAACTGATCTTTCCAACATTTTGCTCTATCATGTAATCCCTTCGGCGATACCCGCAGCAGGCGTGCCGGCAGGGCCTAATGCAAAAGTTATTGCAGCCAATGGTGATTCTGTGTTTGTAACCAGCAATGCAAACGGTGTTTTTATTAACGGTATACAGGTTATCCAGGCTGATATCAGCGCTTCAAACGGTATCATACATAAAACAGGCAATGTACTTATACCTGCTGTTGGAAATATAGTTGAAACTGCCCAGGCTGATACCAGCTTTACTTATCTTGTTGCAGCCGTGCTGCGTGCCAGTACCGGATCTTCAGATATTGCAGGTATACTTTCAGGCAGTGATATCTTAACTGTATTTGCACCTACCAATAATGCATTCCGTGCAGCAGGTTTCCCAACGATCGACGCAATTAATGCTGCTGATCCTGATGCGCTTGCAGGCATCCTTACGTATCATGTAATTGCAGGCAGGATATTTTCATCAGACCTAACGAATGCGTCTATGCCGGCAACACTGGGCGGCGCCACCGTTACCATTGGTGTATCCACATCGGGAGCCACCGTTAAAGGAACAGCAAATGCTACACCTTCAAATATCACTAAAGCAAATATTGTTGCAACAAACGGAGTGATACATGTTATTGACCAGGTATTGCTTCCGTAAAAAATTATTCTTTTTAAAGCATTCAGCTTTGCTTTAAAGCAAAGCTGAATGTTTTATATTTTTATCATAGCATGTTCTCTATCAAATACCGTTACGCAGCTATAATTGCGCTGGCGGTTTATTCTTATTTTAATTCACTTTTTTCTGAAGTGTATGCATATTATCATATAGATCCGCCGGTTTATATGATTATTGCCGCTTTTATATTGATCACATTTTTTACCTGGGAAGCCAACAGGCTGATGCAAAAAATTTTGCTGCGTTTTTTTACTTCAGGCAATTCTATACAATTCTTACTTGTTTTTTTTGTTACCGGTATTGTTTTAGCTGCACTTATGGCTTTTGTGGTGGTTTTTAGTTTTGACAAACTATTGCTTCACCTGCCGCCTGCTACTTTTGCCATCTCTTTAAAACTCGCTGTAACCTATGCAACCCGTATAAACCTGTTTCTGCATATCATTAATTCGGTGGTGGCCTTTGCGCAGAAGTATAAGAACAAAGAACTTGAAACGGAAGAATTAAAACGCATCAACACACAGGCACAACTGCAGGCTATCAAAAACCAGATCAACCCGCATTTCTTATTCAATAACCTTAATGTTCTATCAAGCCTTGTAATGCTTGATAATCCTGATGCGAATAAATTCATAGAAGAATTTGCGAAGGTGTACAGGCATATCCTTTCAAGCCAACAACAGGAACTGATTCCTTTGCAGGCAGAGATCGAATTTATAGAACCCTATATTTTCCTGTTGAAAAAAAGGTTCCCGGAAAGCATTCACGTAAGTGTTGATATCCCCTCAAGATACCTGGCATGGTATCTTCCACCGGTTGCTTTACAAATGCTTATTGAAAATGCTATAAAGCACAACATCGCTTCCAAAACAAAACCGCTTTACATACAAATATCAGTGGATAATAAAGAGCATCTCGTGGTTTCCAATAATCTTCAACTAAAAATACCCGACAATGAATCAACTAATTTCGGGCTCAGGAATATCTCTCAGCGTTATGATCTGATAGCAGGGCAGCAGATTGAAATAATTGAAACGAAAGAAAACTTTTCTGTGTTATTGCCATTAATACAACACGATCATGAAAACCATAATAATTGAAGACGAGCAGCTTGCAGCAGAACGGGTAAAAATGTTGCTCCGGCAAATTGATGATGGGATTGACGTATTAATTGTGCTCGACAGTATTGAAGAATCTGTGAAATGGTTACAGAACAACGCTGCTCCGGACTTTCTTATTCTTGATATACACATGTCGGATGGTTCTGCATTTAATATTTTTCAGCAAATACAAATTGACATACCGGTAATTTTCACCACAGCTTACGATCAGTATGCTATCAATGCTTTTAAAGTACTAAGCGTTGATTATCTTTTAAAACCGGTTACCCGGGAAGCACTCAGCTTTTCTATCAATAAACTGAAAAAGATCCGCGCTTATGATAAACCTGTTATAGATTATAAGCAGCTTGCAGGGTATATTAACACAGAACCTGCAGCATATAAAACAAAATTCCTTTGTAAGATAGGTAAGAAAAGTTTTTTTATTTTTTCAAAGGATATTTCTTTTTTTTATGCCGATAATAAAATCATTTACCTGGTTTGCGGTGATGGAACAAAATATATTACAGAGCATAACGTGGAAGAATTGCAGGAATTGCTTGATCCGCAAATGTTCTTCAGGGCAAACAGGAGTGTTATTGTTAGTGCTGCTTTTATTGTTATGGTAAAGCCATATATCAATCACCGTCTTAAAATATATATGAAGACAGGCACCACTCCTGAAGAGATCATTGTAAGCAGGGAACGTGTGGCCGATTTTAAAAAATGGGCAAAAAATTAAATTGTATGATAAAAAAATGCTTGCTTGTAATGCTATTTTCACTGGCTGTAAAAACAGTTTTTACACAGGCAAAAGAAGACGTACTGTATTTAAAAAATGAAAACGTGATCCGCGGTATCATCATTGAAAAAAATGATTCCACGCTGAAAATAAGAACTGCCGATGGCAGCCTTTATAATTATAAACGCAACGAAATAGATACCGTAACCCGTGAAAAACTGTACAGTAACTTTATATACAAAAAGTCAGGCTATTCAAATTATACCGAACTGGGTGCGTTGATAGCAGGTAAAACAACTATAGAAGGCGTAACTACTGCAGCATTTTCGTTTCAAACTGTAAACGGATATAAATTCAACCAGTTTGTAATGCTGGGTGCAGGTGTGGGCGCCGATCTGTATGCAACACAAACCATTGTTCCGGTTTTCGCAACTTTCAGGGGAGATATTAACCATAATGGCAGCGCTATACCTTTTTATTTTATTGATGCAGGCTATGGTGTAAACATCACGCAAAAATCAGCCGACGCTACCAATTTTAAAGGTGGTTTATTATATGCGGCAGGATTAGGCTTAAAAATTCCTTTTAATAAAACTGCAGGCTTTCTTTTAAGCCTTGGTTACCGTTATCAAAAAACATCCTACGATCGTAACAATGAACCCACTGAGGTTCTTTACAAAAGATTAGCCTTACGGGCCGGCTTCTTTTTGTAAAAGAGAAAGCCGCTATACAGCGGCTTTCCATCATCAGGCACTGCATGCAAAGCATTATGGCAGCAATACCTGGTTCATCACATGCACTACACCATTGGTGGCTAAAAGATTAGCCGGGTACGCCTTCGCGTAATTCTTGTTTTCATTTCCTTTTACAAATCCTTTGTTTAATCCATACATACCAATAACCGTATTATCAGGCGGAGCGGCAAGTGTAGTAAGTTCCTGCATATCGCCGAGATCAAGGGTGAAATAGCGTTCAGCAAGCACATGATATTTCAGAATATTTGCTAAAGCATCAATCTGTGCCTGGTCATTAATGGCAGCAATATTTGCAGCAGTATTAAACGGCTCAGGTAATTGAGCAAATGCATCATCAGTTGGGGCAAACACTGTATAGTCGCCCGGCTGATCAAAAAGCCCTGCAAGATCAGTTTTAACAAGCGCTGCTACCAAAGAAGTAAATGAAGGATCTGCGGTGGCAATGCCTACAATAGTTTGTGTTGGTGGAAGCAACACTTTATTTATTACATGCACTATACCGTTTGATGCAGGTATATCAGCAAACAAAACAAGCGCATTTCCGTTAATGGCCAGCAAACCATATTCGTTTGAAAAATAAATGGTGTTATCATTTTGAGCACCGGCAGGTTTTAATGTAGTAGCATTGCTTCTGCCATCAGCAATTTCGTTGCTTCTTACTTTAGCGCCCACAACATGATACAGCAATACATTCGTCAAAAAATCTATTTCAGAAGGGTCAGTAATGGAATTAATATGCTCGGCATTATCATATGGTGCCGGAAGTTGTGCAAAAGCTGCGTCTGTTGGAGCGAAAACAGTAGCATTTAAACCGGGTGTGCCGAGTGTTTCATTAAGGCCCGTTTTCTTTAAGGCCGCATTCAATGTGTTGAATACAGGAAGTTTTGTAAGAATGGTGATGTTGGGAAGCTTGGCGTTGATGCCGGCGTCGGATAACATTTTGCTGAACTCGTCTTTAAAGGCAGTAACATCTTTCAGGGTCAAACTAATATTACTTACTGCATCAGCTCTTAGCGAGGCCGTTTCATTATTGCCTGAACCCATGGCATTATCAGTTGCTGCGTCTTTTTTACAAGCTGTAAATAAAAAGGAGAGCATAAGAAAACAAAAACCAAAATTTAAAATTTTCCGTTTCATAATTTATAATTTAAATTAATTAATGCTAATCGTACAACAAATTGAAAACCATTACTATAAAGGGATAACAAACTGGCTGTGAGTTGATAGTAAATTGGTGTGAACCGTTACTTCAGCTTGCTTTATTGCGACCGTTGTATATGCATGCAATTGGGCTTAATCAAATGTGATAAAATTTTTGTAGAACCAGTTGTGGATTTAAATACTATAACTGCTGTAACATAACTGCACGCCAAAATGTTCGTAATCGAACAGTAGCATTACAGGTTTAGCACTAACTGGTTGGCTTGTAAAACATTATTTGTTGGCATACCGGTTGAATGTTCCTCTCAAGAGATTGCCTGGTACTTAAATGGCTACTTCATCTGCAATAAGATTCCGGTATGTGAAACAGCATATTAAAAGCATTAAATGATATAAAGTTGGTTTAAGCTGGCAGTGAGTGATCGTTGAGGCATCAATAAGCATACATCAGAAATATCTTTTTATGTTTAAAAATTATCTGAAAATCGCCTGGCGTAACCTCGCTAAACGTAAAGGCTATTCCATCATTAATATATTGGGATTAGCCACCGGTATGTGTGCCTGCCTGCTCATCGTGCTATATATCATCAGTGAATTGGGCTATGATGATTTTCATAAAAATGGCGATAACATTTATCGCATCGCACTCGACCGACGTTACCCCGGCCGGGTAAACAGTTATGCGATCATACCGCAGTCAATCGGCAAGGCATTGCAAGCGGAAAATCCCGCGGTAAAAGAATGCACGCGCTTTTTTGATTTTACCGGCAATGGTAATTTCCTGTTACGCATCAACAATAAAACATTTGAAGAAAAGCATGTGTTTGCCGCAGACTCCAATTTCTTTAAAGTGTTTTCCGGTGATATGATCGCCGGAAATATAACCGATGCCTTACTGCAGCATAACAGTGTTGTATTGAATGAAACAACGGCAAAAAAATATTTTGGTTCTGCCACAGCTGCTATAGGTAAACAGTTTGAAACAGATGGTAATAATGGCAATAATAACTTTATCATTACAGGTGTTTGTAAAGACTGGCCGCAGAATGCGCACTTTACATTCAACATGCTGATCTCCACCACCGGCTTCGATTTTCTGCGCCAGGAAAATTATACGGGCTTTTCCGCTTATACGTACATATTGCTTTACCCCGGTACATCACCGCAGGCAGCAGAAGCAACATTTCCTGGTGTTATAAAAAAATATGTATCAGGTGAAATAGGGCGCACTTTCGGCCAAAGCTTTGAAGAATTTCAAAAGGCAGGAAATGGCTATCATTATTTTTTACAGCCACTAAAACAAATTCATTTAACCTCATCGCTCGAAGCAGAATTATCTCCCAATGGCAGCAAAACAACGGTATATGTTTTTAGTTTGATTGCCGCGCTTATACTGTTTCTCGCCTGCATAAATTTTATCAATCTTTCAACAGCGCGTTCCGTAGAACGTGCGAAAGAAGTTGGCATCCGCAAAACATTCGGCTCCGAAAAAAGATCGCTTGTATTCCAGTTCCTGCTTGAATCTGTTCTGTTAAGCTTTATCAGCATGCTGGTTGCATTTGGAATGGTGCTTTTCTTGTTACCGTTGTTCAACCAGCTTACACAAAAACAATTAACGCTCACTTATTTTTTTGATGTGCCCAGGTTACTGCTGCTGCTTTCATTTGCAATTGTTACCGGTATTATTGCAGGACTTTATCCTGCGTTGGTGCTTTCATCATACAAGCCAATTTTAGTATTAAAAGGAAAGTTCAGATCAAATAGAATAGGGTTGCTGCTGCGCAACGGGCTGGTGATATTCCAGTTTGCTATTTCAGTTGTTCTGATCATTGTAACGATCATCATTAACAGGCAGATGAATTTTATGCTGGGTACACAGCTTGGCTTCAGAAAAGACCACGTAATTATTATAGAAAGAGCAGACCTGCTCGACAGGCAAACTAAACCATTTAAAGACAAATTGCTTTCCATTCCTGGTGTTGAATCCGCAACTGTAAATTCAAGCATGCCGGGACAAAATGGTTTTTTTGGAACAAGCTTTCAACAATTTGGTTCAAGGGAAAGTGTTACCGGCAGAGGCGTAATTACGGATGATAATTACGTTTCATTGTTAAACCTTGAATTAAAAGAAGGCAGGTTTTTCTCAAAAGATTTTGGTACCGATTCATTGGCTGTAGTGCTTAATGAGAAAGCTGTTGCCGCACTTAATTTAAAGCATCCTGTTGGCGCCACACTTACTTCGCCCGATGGCGCTTTTAATGCGCCGGATGGCAGCGTGTATAAATATACGGTGATCGGCGTTTTAAAAGATTTTCATTTTCAAAGCATGCAGCAATCCATGGCGCCATTGTTCATTGCGAATGTGTCTAAGTTTAATGGAGCCTCCAACTTCATAAGCGTGCGGGTTGCTGCTGCAGATTTTAATAAAACCATTGCTTCCATTAACCAGGTATGGAAACAGTTTGTTCCGCAGAATCCATTTCATTATAATTTTCTCGACCAGGCAGTTGCAGACCAGTACCACAGTGAGGAAACTGCACAAAAAGTATTTACGGTTTTTTCGTGCCTCGCCATTTTTATCGCCTGTATTGGTTTGCTTGGGTTGGCTGCATTTACAACGCAGCAACGCACCAGAGAGATCGGCATCCGCAAAGTATTAGGCGCTAGTGTAAGCAACATTATCGCGATGTTATCTAAAGATTTTTTACAGCTTATCATCGTTGCTTCCATCATCGCATTTCCGCTTGCTGCATGGGCTATGCATATATGGCTGCAGGACTTTGCTTACCGTGCCGGGATGAATGCATGGATATTTATCCTGCCGGCGATCGCTGCCATATTAATAGCGTTGCTCACTATAAGCCTGCAGGCAATAAAGGCGGCAATTGCAAACCCGGTTAAGAGCTTGAGAACAGAGTAAAATTGTGAGTAGTGAGTTGTTAGTGGTGAGTAAATCAGACATCATAAAATCCTACATCAGAAATATTTTTTTATGTTTAAAAACTATTTTAAAGTGGCCCTTCGCTATTTACTGCGCTATAAAACATACACGGTTATAAACCTTCTTGGTTTAAGTGTGGGCATTACCTGTTGCATACTGATCATGTTGTTTGTAAGAAGCGAATTCAGTTACGACCGCTTCCATACAAAAGCAGACCGCATTTACCGCGTGTGGCAGGAAGAAAAATTCCAGGGAGAAGATTTTGTAAACACTATTACGCCGTTACCAATGGGCCCGGCTATGCAAAGCAATTTGCCCGAAGTGGAAGCCATGTGCCGCGTATATCAGACCAACACCTTAATAAAAATTGGTGACAATTCTTTCAATGAGAATGTTACCATGGTTGATCCTTCTTTGTTTAAAATATTTGATTTTAAATTATTGCAGGGCAGCCGGGAAAACCCTTTTCCCAACAATAATTCAGTGATCGTTACAACCGCGATCGCAAAAAAATATTTTGGAAACACCAACCCGGTAGGCAAGCGTTTTGAAATGCAATTGGGCGATGAAAAGAAGTTGTTCACCATTGCCGGTATTGCGGCACCTGTTCCGGAAGAATCAAGCATTAAATACGATATACTCTTTTCGTACAGTAACGATAAACTGGTCTTTAGTGAACGCAAACTGCATAGCTGGTTTAATATTTTTAATGAAACCTATGTGCTGTTGCATAAAGATGCCAGCGCCGCAAATCTTGCGAAAAAATTTCCTGCCTTACTTAAACAGGAATTGGGTGCAGATTATGGTTCGGAAGAGTTTTATATGAACCTGCAACCTTTAACGTCTATTCACCTTGATAACGCTTTGCCCGAAGGAATTCAACCCATCAGCGACCCGAAATATTCTTATATACTTGGGCTGATCGGCGTATTGATCCTGTTGGTTGCCTGCATCAATTTCATCACACTTTCTATTGGACGCTCCACTACAAGAGCACTTGAAGTTGGCGTAAGGAAAGCATTAGGCGCTGGAAGAAAACAACTGATACGGCAGTTTTGGGGAGAAGCATTGATCGTAACACTTACGGCGGTAATAACAGGATTGGTTGCCGCATTCTTTTTGCTTGCTCCGTTCAATCATCTTATCAACAGGAATTTGGTATTTCATTTTGATGCGTTGTTTATTTTATTCTGCTTGTTGCTGGTAACCATTATTGCTTTGATCGCAGGAATTTATCCGGCGATCATTCTTTCCGGTTTTAAACCAGTTGAGGTATTGAAAGGAAAACTGAGCTTAAAAAATAACGCAGGTTTATTCAGGAAAGGATTGATAGTAGGACAATTTGTTGCCTCTATTGTTATGATCATCTGCACCGTGATCATCGGCCGGCAAATGAATTATTTACAACATAAAAATCTTGGCTACAATAAAGAACAGGTGATCATTGTACCCACTAATAAAAACAGAGCAGAAGGCTTTGCTCTGGCACAGCTTTATAAAAATGAATTGGTAAAATACCCGCAGGTGCAAAGCATCAGCGCTTCAACTTTCAGTTTTGCAGAACCATCGTGGGCCGCGCTTGGTTATTCGGATGATAAAAAACAATTTCACAGCTTCGCCTATAACGAGGTTGACGCATCGTTTATCGAAACCATGCAGATACCCATTATACAAGGCAGAAGTTTTCAGCCTGCAAATGCCGCAGATACCAACAACAGCATTATTGTAAATGAAGCATTCGTAAAACAATATGGTATAAAAGATCCCGTTGGAAAAAAGTTTGGTAAATATTCACAGCAGATCATAGGTGTGATGAAAGATTTTAATTATGAATCGCTGCATACCAAAATAGAGCCGCTTGTATTGTCTTTACAATTTGATACAATAGCCAGGCAATCGAACAGCGTATCATTCGCTGTTTCACCGCAGCCGCGCATTTCTGTAAGAATGAAAGCAGGCAACCTGCAGGATAATATTGCCATCTTAAAAAAAGCATGGCAGGCAGTTGCGCCCAACCAGGATTTTGAATACCAGTTCCTGGATGAAAAGCTTGCAGGCGCTTATACGCAGGAACAAAAAAGTGCAACTGTTGTAAAGATCGCATCCGCCTTATCCATATTCATTGCCTGCATGGGTTTATTCGGACTGGCAACATTAACGGTTACACGGCGCACAAAAGAAATTGGAATCAGGAAAGTGTTAGGTGCAAACGCCATAGAACTGGTACGGCTTTTATCAACTGATTTTGTATCGCTGGTGGTAATTGCTGCGCTCATTGCATTTCCCGTAGCCTGGTGGGCAATGCAATCATGGCTTGCAGATTTTGCATACCGCACAACAATAGAATGGTGGGTATTCCTGGTAGCCGGAATTGCTTCTGTTACGATCGCATTAATAACAATAAGCTTCCAGGCGATAAAAGCGGCCATGGCTAACCCGGTAAAGAGTTTGAGAACGGAATAATCAATTCGGCAATTCGACAATTTGAAAATTTGAAAATGTAAATCAGAAATCAATAAATCATACATCAGAAATATCCTTTTATGTTTAAGAATTATTTTATAACTGCATGGCGTAGTATAAAAAAGAATAAAGTTTTTTTTACGCTCAATTTTGTTGGCCTGTATATAAGCGTGGTTGTTTGTTTATTAATAGGTTTAATGATATTACACGAAACAAGTTTTGATAAACCCGCCAATAATAACATCAGTATTTACAGGATAGTTAAAACGAATACATCCTCAACCGGGAAGACGTATGGGCCTGTAACACCTTATCCGCTCGCAACGGCTATGCGTGCTGCGCTGCCGGATGAAAAATTGATCGCACAGGTTCATTTCCAGGGAGACGATGTTATTTCTTTTGATAATAAGAAATTCAAACAACAGGATATAGTTTTTGCGGATTCTGTTTTTCCAAAATTATTTCCTTTAACTGTATTACAGGGCAGTATTCAAAGGGCATTGGCAGAACCTGGTTTTACGATTCTTACCCAATCAACTGCACACAAGTTTTTTGGAAATGACAATCCAATTGGCAGGCGTATAAAAATCGCTAACCTCGTTGATCTTGCAGTGGCGGCTGTAATTGCAGATGCGCCAGCTAATTCGCACCTGCCTTATACCATGTTGATCTCTTATGCGTCACTGAAGCCTGATTTTATAGGCGGTTTCCCGCTTGATCAATGGCGTTTAAACGCATCAGGATTTACTTATGTAGGATTATCCAATCAAAACAAGATCAAACATGTACAGGCAACCCTTGCCTCTATAGCCAATGATCATCTCAATAGTAAAAATGACGGAACAACAACCATATTTAACCTGCAACCGTTACCTGATATTCACTATAACCAGTTGTATGCAGAAGGCAACCCTGCTTACACAGTAAATTTAAGTTATCTCTACCTGATAGGCGCTATTGGTTTGTTTTTGATTGTGGCTGCCTGTATTAATTATACCAATTTATCAACAGCGCTCGCCTTAAAAAAATCAAAGGAAGTAGGCGTAAGAAAAACAATGGGTGCAACACGCAATCATCTTATCAAACAATTTTTATCTGAAACTTTTTTACTCACCGCTTTTGTTTTTATTACGGCCGCATTATCAATC
>Ga0164308_10001729_pt1 | contig 11633 bp, 5 predicted proteins | sample Whisoiple_246_MG_FD_109983 | JGI IMG/M metagenome (GOLD analysis project Ga0164308, IMG submission 109983) | Soil microbial communities amended with fresh organic matter from upstate New York, USA - Whitman soil sample_246_MG | ecosystem: Environmental > Terrestrial > Soil > Unclassified >... | reverse complement strand
GCGGGCAGACTTTTGTTCCAACCAAGAGGTGTAGTTGCCCTTGAACGGGTAGCCTTTGCCGCGATCCAGCTCCAAGATCCACTCCGCGACGTCGTCCAAAAAGTAGCGATCGTGGGTGACGGCTACGACCGTGCCCGGGTACTCGTGCAAGAACCGCTCGAGCCAAGCCACCGACTCGGCATCGAGATGGTTCGTCGGCTCGTCCAGCAAGAGCATGTCCGGACGCGACAGGAGGATTCGGCAAAGCGCGACCCGGCGCCGCTCGCCGCCGGAAAGCTTGGCAATCTCCGCGTCTGGTGGCGGCAGACGCAGTGCGTCCATGGCCAGCTGCAAGCGTTGATCGAGGTTCCAGGCGTCCGCTGCGTCAATCTTGTCTTGCAGCGCTGCCTGCTTGTCGAGCACGCGGGTCATCTCGTCGTCGGACAGCGGCTCTCCGAGCTTCATGCTCACTGCCTCGAACTCGGTGATTAGGCCGCGAATGTCGGCCACGCCTTCGTTCACCGCGTCGATCACGGTCTTCGCGCTGCCCAAATCCGGCTCTTGTGCGAAGTAGCCGATCTTCGTGCCTGGGTAAGGCCTGGCCTCGCCCATGAACTCGGTATCGACGCCGGCCATGATGCGAATCAGCGAGCTCTTGCCCGAGCCGTTCGTGCCGATCACGCCGATCTTGGCGCCCGGGTAGAAGGCGAGCGTGATGTTCTCGAGAACCTTTTTGTCTGGAGGATGAACGCGCGTCACCTCCTGCATCGTGAAAATGAACTCGGGCATGAGCGGAAGATTAGGGACTTTTGCGCGCGTAGGCAAACATGCCGGCGCCCCTGAACCGGGCGGAGAAAGGCCCGAATTCGCCGAATCGCTCAGCGAGCTTGCCGAGGGCAGCTCACTCCGCCGCAGCGGAGGAGAGCCCAGATCGCAGTTCGGTCAAGATGGCGTCGACGTTCTTCTTGGCGTCGCCGAACAACATCTTGGTGTTCTCCAGGAAAAATAGTGGATTTTCCACGCCCGCGTAGCCACTGGCCATGCTGCGCTTCATCACGATCGTGGCTTTGGACTTCCACACTTCGAGCACGGGCATGCCGTAGATTGGGCTCGAACTGTCCGTCAATGCGCCGGGATTGACGATGTCGTTGGCGCCAATCACGAGCACCACGTCGGTCTCGGGGAAGTCCTCGTTGATCTCTTCCATCTCGAGCACGATGTCGTACGGCACCTTGGCCTCCGCCAAGAGCACGTTCATGTGTCCTGGCAGGCGGCCAGCGACGGGATGAATCGCGAAGCGAACCTTCGTTCCTTGCTTCTTCAGCAGCGCGGCGATTTCGTACACGGGGTACTGAGCGTGTGCGACGGCCATGCCGTAGCCCGGCACGATCACGACTTGTTTCGCTTCGCGCAAGAGCGCGGCGGTTTCGCTGGCGCTGATCGGGGTGACCTCGCCCTGCGCTTCACCGCCGTCGCGCTTGGCCGGAGCCGAACCTTCATCCGCGCCAAAACCACCGAAGATGACGCTCCAAAACGAGCGATTCATGGCCCGGCACATGATGTAACTGAGGATCGCACCGCTAGAGCCCACGAGCGCGCCCGTGATGATCAACAGATCATTTTCGAGCATGAAACCCGCCGCGGCTGCTGCCCAACCCGAGTAACTGTTGAGCATCGAGACCACCACGGGCATGTCCGCGCCGCCAATGGCGAGCACCAGATGCACGCCCAGCAGCCCGGCGACACCAGTCATGATCAAGAGCGAGCTGAGCCCGTCGTGCTCAGCGGCGGCCAAGAAGCGCACGCCCAGAGCCACGGACACGAGCAGCAGGAGCAAGTTGAAGGCGTGCCTTCCCGGAAGCAGCAGCGGCTTGCTGCGCACCAGGCCTTTGAGCTTTCCGAAGGCGACCACCGAACCAGTAAAGGTCAGCGCGCCGACGAATACGCCGACGAACACTTCCACCGCGTGAATCACGCCCTCGGCGTGCGCGGTGTCGGTGGTCGTGCCCAAGTAGCTGGCGACACCGACCAGCACGGCGGCAAGGCCGACGAAGCTGTGCAGCACGGCCACTAGCTCTGGCATCGATGTCATTTCGACGCGCAGCGCCAACAGCGCGCCGATCACGCTGCCGACCGCGACCGCCACGGCCAGCGCACCGTAGCTGTGCACGTGACCGACCGCAGTGACGCCGAGCGCCAGCAACATGCCGGCAATGCCGAAGGCGTTGCCGCGGCGCGCGGTCTTCTGGGTGCTGAGCCCAGCCAGACTCAGGATGAAGAGCACCCCTGCAACCAGATACGCAATCGTTGTGAGGCTTTCAGGCATGACGCTTACCGTTGGAACATGCGCAGCATGCGCGTAGTGACGAAGAACCCGCCGCAGATGTTGATCGTGGCGAGCAGCACCGCGGCTGCGCTGAGCAGCGTGACCGGAGACGAAATCGGCCCGGAAATCTGCAACATTCCGCCGACCAAGATGATGCCGCTAATGGCGTTGGTCACGCTCATCAGCGGCGTATGCAAGGCCGGAGTGACGTTCCACACCACTTGCCAGCCGACGAAACAAGCGAGCACGAAAACGGTCAGGTGCGAGACGAACTCCTTGGGCGCGACCGAGCCCAGCAAACCGAGCAATGCCAGCGCCACGATGGCGAACGCTGCATCCCGCACCGGATGAGAAACCACTGCCTTGGCGGGCGGGGGCGCGGGCGGGGCGATGCTCTTGGTTGGGGGCGTAGGCAGCGCGTTCATCGGCGCTGATTTCGGCGCTGGCCAAACCAGCTTACCCTGGTGCAGCACGATCGCGCCACGCACGACTGCATCTTCCAAATCGACGTGAAAGCTCTTGGCACCGCCCATGTCGGCCAGTAGATGCGTCAAGTTGCTGCCGTAGAGCTGGCTCGCCGTGGGCGCCAGGCGGCTCGGTAGATCCACGTAGCCGATCACGGTGACCCCGTGCTGAGTCACCACTTCACCGGGACGTGTGACTGCGCAGTTGCCGCCCGCTTCAGCCGCTAGATCCACGATCACCGAGCCTTGGCGCATGCTGCTCACCATCTCTTCGGTGATCAGCACGGGCGCCGCTTTACCCGGAACGAGCGCCGTCGTGATGATGATGTCGACCTCTTTGGCTTGCTTTTCGAACAGCGCCATCTCGGCGGCGATGAACTCCGGGCTCATCGTCTTCGCGTAGCCCCCGGAGCCAGCGCCCTCTTCCTTGATGCTCACTTCCAGGAACTCGGCGCCCATGCTCTGAATTTGCTCGCGCACTTCAGCGCGGGTATCGAATGCACGCACGATTGCGCCGAGGCTACGCGCCGCGCCAATCGCCGCCAGACCGGCCACGCCCGCGCCGATGATCAGCACTTTGGCGGGCGGCACTTTGCCCGCAGCGGTCATCTGACCCGTGAAGAATCTGCCGTAAAAGCTGGCGGCTTCGATCACCGCGCGGTAACCCGCGATGTTCGCCATCGAGCTGAGCGCATCCATCTTTTGCGCGCGCGTGATGCGCGGCACTTGGTCCATCGCCAGCACCGTGGCCCCCCGGGCTGCGAGCCGCTCGACCAGCTCGCCGTTCTTCGCCGGCCAGATGAAGCTGACCAACGTGCCACCTTCGCGCAACAGTTCGGCTTCATGCACCCCGAGCTCGAGATTCTGTTCCGGAGGTTGCACCTTGAGGATCAGCTCGCTCTGCGACCACAACTCACGAGCACTCGGCAGCACGCTCGCGCCGATCGCCGCGTAGTCAGCGTCGCTGAAGGATGCGCCAGCTCCCGCTTGGCTCTCGACCTGGACTTCGAAGCCGAGCTTGAGCAGCCGGCTCACCGTATCCGGCGTGGCAGCAACACGACGCTCACCGGGGCGGATCTCCTTGGGAATACCGATCTTCATGTCTCTCCTCGTTGAACCAAGAGAAAACGCGCCAGAGCGAATCTCACGCTAGCACCCGCACGCGATCTCCGAAAATACATCGGGCGCGGCATTTTCAGGGCACACGCGAGGTCACTCACGCGGCTCCCGAAGCTGCAAAGTCGCCTCAGAGCTGCGCGGTAGCGAGCGGTTTGAGCGTCGTGGCTTCGGGGTCGTTGACCGGCGCCTGGGCTTGCCAGTCACTGCCCGTTGCCAGCACCGCGCGCGCGCGGCCAGTGTGCTTTGCTTGATACAAGGCCGAGTCTGCTGCACGCATCAGCTCTTCGGCGGTGGCGCCTGGGAACTGATCGGAGGACGCGATGCCGACGCTGACGGTCACGGGCACCTTACCCGCGGGGGTCACGACCGGCGACTCGCTGACCAACTTGCACAATCGTTGGGCGACCTGAAGGCCGACCTTGGCCTCGCACTCCGGCAGTACGCCGATGAATTCTTCGCCACCGAGCCGGCCAACCGAGTCGTAGGCGCGCACGCCGAGCTTCAAGCGCCGTGCCGCTTCGCGCAGCACGACGTCACCCGTGGCGTGGCCGAACGTGTCGTTGATCGACTTGAAATGATCGAGGTCGGCCATGACCACCGTTACGGGGGTCAAGCGTCGTGCAGCACGAACCAGTTCGCGCTCGAGTTGGTCCAACGTTGCGCCGCGATTCAACAGCTGCGTCAACGAATCGTGCATGGCCTCGAAGCGTAGCGACTCGCGCGCTGCGACCAGCTGCTCTTGCAGCTCGATCACACGTTTGCCTGCACGCAGGCGGACCTTCAGCTCGAGCGGATTGCAGGGCTTCACCAAGTAGTCGTCCGCGCCCGCGTCCAGCCCCTCGATGATGTCGGACTTGTCGTCCTTGGCGGTGAGGAGCACGACGTACACGTAGGGTTCGGGGGGCCCCCCGCGGACACGCCGGCAGACCTCGATGCCATCCACCTTGGGCATCACCCAATCGATGATGGCCAAGCGCAGGCTGGGGTCTGCTGCAAGGGCGTTCAGCGCGGCTTCGCCATCGCGCACCGTGACCACCTCGTAGCCCCAACCGGTCAGCCAGTGCTCGAGCATGGTCCGAGCAATCGGCTCGTCGTCGGCGAGCAGGATCTTCATCCTGCGCCCGGTGATAGCTGCGTCATGCGAGTCACTGAAGCGGTCCTCGATGGACCTTACGGCGGCCTAGTGCAGGCCTTAATGCCCGCTTTTTCGATTCCCAGTGCGCAAAGGCAACTGTGCACTGCGCAAATCTCGAATTCTGCCCCAACTGCAGCGTTGGTCGGTTGGTCCAGGCCGAGCCGGAGGACTATTGTGGTCGGCGAGTGCTCCGTTCGTTCCGCGCCCTGTTCCTGTTCTGGACCATCCTCTTCTCGTACGCCTGGGAGTGGCTGCTTTCCCAGCTGCTGAGTGAAGAGCGCTCGAGGGCCCGCCTTTCGCGCGCGCACCTCAAGAATGCTCGCAGGCTCGCCGATGGCTTCGCGCGCTTGCGTGGCGTGTTCATCAAGATGGGTCAGGTGCTGAGCGTGGTCGGAACCTTCCTGCCCACCGCCTTCGGCGAAGCGCTGGAGACGCTGCAGGACAAGGTTCCGCCACGACCTTTCTCGGAGATCGAGGGGCGCCTGCGCGAGGCCTTTGGCCCGGAACCGCTCGCGCGTTTCGGTAGCTTCGATCGACAAGCGTTGGCGGCGGCCTCGCTCGCGCAAGTGCACCGTGCGACCACACGCGATGGACGGGAGATTGCGGTCAAGGTCTTGTACCCAGGCATCGAGCGCCTGATTGTGCTCGATCTGGCAGTGTTGCGATCGCTCTTGCCGGTCATCAAGTTGCTCGTGAAGGTCGGGCGCGTGGAGCGAGTGTTCCACGAACTCGGCGCGATGCTGGCACGCGAGACGGACTATCAGCACGAGCGCGCCAACATGGATCGCATTCGCAAGATCTTCGCGGACCGCCCGGACGTGATCGTTCCCGAGGTCATCGACGAGCTGACCGCGGGCGGCGTGCTCTCGATGAGCTTCGAGGCCGGCACCAAGATCAACGATTTGGAAGCCGAGCAGGCGCAAGGAATCGACGCGGAGTCCGTCGCTCGGCTACTCGTAGAGTGTTACTTCACGATGCTGCTCGAACACCGGGTGTTCCACGCCGATCCGCATCCGGGCAACTTCCTCGCGCGCATCGGGCCGAAACTGGTGATCCTCGACTACGGCGCCGTCGAAGAGCTGACTCCGGCGCTTTCGAACGGCATGAAAACCGTGGTGCTCGGCGCGATCACTCGGAACGACGATCAGATCTTGGCCGGCCTCGAACAGATGGGATTCATCGCCGAGGGCGGCGATCGCGAGCTGTTGAAGCAAGTCGGTCGCGAATATCTGAAAGTACTCTCGTCCGTAAAAATCGAAGACTTCAGCAAGCTCGACCGTCAAACCATGGAAAAGCTTTCTGGCTATCAACAGATCCGGGGCCGCCTGCGGGCCGTGATGAAGAGCGTCGAGTACCCGGAAGGCTACTTTTACGTCGAGCGCACGCTGGCCTTGTTGTTCGGTTTGATCGCTCAGCTTTCGCCCAAGCGCGGGCTCCCCGGCCTAGCCATGCCGCTGGCCTCGAAGCTGTTCATGGGCGGCTTCATGCCGACCCCCGTCGCCGCGCCGAACACCGTCAAAACGGACCCGGCCGCCTGAGCCTGGGAGCGCTATTCGAATTCCAGGCGCCAGCGGACGTCGGCTCCGAGGTTGCCCAACGTGGAGCTCGAGATGTCGTTGACGTTGTCGTACGAGCCTTCGATGCTCACGCGCGGGCTCAGTTGCCACTCGACGTTGGAGCGTACTTCGCGCGAGTCGGCGACCCCGCTGGTCACGTTGGCGCGGATACGCTTCGATAGCCGTTTGCCAATGGTGACGGTAGGCTCGGTGCGGCCGGTACGCGAGGAATAGGCGCTGCCGAAGCGGAATTCGTCAATCAACGGCACCGCGTCGGTGACTGCGCGATCCGCACCGCTGAGCGACCCCAGCGCCTCCAAGGCCACGCTCTCGCCGACGCTCGCGGATTGCGCTTGGTCGAGCTCCGCTCGCGTCAAACCGACGGTCAGGAGCAAAAAGATGTCGTCTTGGGCCAACGCCGGATCGCTGGTCAGATCCACCTTGAGTTTGTCGGCGTTACCATGGGCGTGCATTTGAATTCGCCAGCGCCCCCCTTGCGAAGTGGGCGCGGTCGAAGCCCCCGAGCTGCTGGCGCTGGCAGGGGCGGAAGCGGTGTTGTTGGTCTGGTAGCGCCGGTACTCTGTGACCGCGGTCACGTCGACCTCGGGGGTGATGCGGGTCAAATCGTCGAAGCGCACGCGGCCTTGCGTGACTTCGAACTCGCTGCGCCTGAGAAAGATTTTTCCGCGGGGATGCAGGGTCACCGCGCCGCGCAAGCCGAAGCGGCCGTTGGTGCCCGCGAGCAGCAGGCCCTCGTCCGCGACGTCCAACTCGGCGTCAATCAGGTTGTTCTGCAGCTTCATCGCTTTTTGGGAACGCAAGCGCACTTCGAACTGAACCACGTCATCGGCCGGATCGTAGGTGTTCACCTCGGTGCGTTTCCCGCGCTGCGCCAGCGAAGAAATGTCTGCCGTCATCACCACGGGCCGGGTGTAGTCGAACGAACGCAAGCTCACCTCGCCGGTGACGCGCGGCAGCTCGTGTTCTGCGTTGCTGTCGCTCGGCTTGAAGGCCACGGTCAGGTCGGCGTCGGCCACCGCGCGAATGCCGTCGTTCATCGGTAGCGCGAGCTCCCGAGCAGTGACCGCGATGCGCGCGGGGCCCAAGTTCATGCCGAAGAGCGGGGCGCCGCCGCTCATTTGCAAGGTTCCCGAGCCGACTTTCGCCGAGGCCTTTTCGATCTTGAGCTCGTTGCCGGCGATGCGCAGCGAAAGCTCGATGTCCGAGACCGGTAGCGGCAAGCCGCGAATCGCGAGCTCGCCTCGCTCCAAATCGAAGCCACCGACCAAGCGCGGCGCAAGCAGCGGGCCGCTGACGGCGAGTTGTCCGGACAGCGTGCCTTCGGCGCGCTCCGCGCGCGGAATCACCCCGAGCAGGCTGGCGAGCTGCATCGGACGCAACGTGAGTTTGCCGTCGATCTGCGGGAACGTGGACACGTTGTAGATCGAGCCTCGAGCATCGAAGGTCACGCGTTGACCGCGTGGCGTAGTCGTGGCGAAGCCGACGCCGGGCAGCGAAAAGCGGCCATCCTGGAAGACAATCGGGTGCGAACCGGAAGCCAGCTCGATCTGATATCCTTTGAGGTTGATGCTCGCGTCCGAGAGCGATAGCTCCACTTTCGACTGGAGCGGGTTCTTCATATGCACCTCCCCCAGCGACAGCCTGCCGCTCAACTTGCCGGCTATGCGAGCATCCGAATCGCCGAGGGTCGGCGACAACTCGGCCAAGACACCCAGATCCAAGCCGGAGAAATCGATGTCGCCGCGCAAAACCTTGGCGCGCTGGCGCGTGAAGCTCACATCCTGGAAGGCGATCTGACCGCCAAAGAGCTCACCTGCAACGTGAAAGACCCCGCTATTTTGGTCTGCCTCGTAATCGGCACGCTCGAACGGCGCCGCGATCGGTTGCTTGCAACGAGTCATGCCAATCGGCTTTTGCGGGTGCACCACGGGCACTAGGTGCAGCTCCAACCTGGAGGCGGGCAATGTGGCGCGCCCCACTCGCAGCGGCGAGATCCGTGCGTTGGCGTCGAGCGTGAGCGCGTCCAGCGTGCCGCCAATTTCTGCAGTGGCGCTCACCTGACCTTCGGCCGCTCGCAGCAGTGTGGGCAGGCCGTCGAGATGCGACAAGGGCACTGCGCTACCCACGAAGTGCCCGTAGACCTGAGCGCCTCGACGAAGCCCGAAGGAGCCGACGATGGTGCCGGTCCCTTTGCGCAAAGTCAGACTAGGCACGCTCAGATCGACACCCATGTACGTTGCATCGCGATCACTCCAGCGAAAATCGAACTCGGCGTTGCCGGAGTCGTAGCGTTCGTCGAACAGATCGAGCGCTGCCAGGTGCGCGCTGCCCGCGACCCGTAAATTGCCTCCGCCACAGCGATCTTCAGGACCACCGAGGACGTAGTGCACGGTGGCGTCGAGCGCGGTTTGGCCCGCGATGTCGTCGAAGCGCGGGTCCGTCTCGAAGTGCCACATGTGAAAGAAGTCGCGCAGATCGAAATTCGGGCTCTTCACGTGAGCGTCGGTCACGATCGGCGCCGGGCCGTCGAAGTTCAGGCGACCGCTGGGCACCGAGTAGTCGCTCTTGCCCTTCTTGGCCTGCACGTCGAACAGCTCGAGCACGAGCGGCACGAAGCGCAGTCTGGCGCTGGTGATGTCCCCGAACGGAAAGCCGCCGAATACGAAATTTTGCGCCTTCAGGTTGCCGGTGAGCACCACCGCCGGCGGCTCACCGCTCATCTCGACATCGAGCTCTGCTTTGCCCGCGATCGGAATGTCGATGATCGGGCTGATGTCCGAAAGATCGATGCGCGCACCCTTCGGGATGGACATCCTCACCGCGGCGTTCTGGAACGCGATCGACACCGTTTTTACGAAGATCGAGCTGTTGCCGAAGTCCGTCCGGGTGTCGTAGATATCGAAGGAATTGGGCCGCACGCCGATGCGGCCATGTACCAGCGCGGCCCTGACTCCGACCATCCGCTTGCGCTTGGGATTGCGAAATGAAAGGTCGGTCACCTCGAAGTTGCGCGTCTCCGCGTGCACCTCGGAGTCGATCTTCAACGGCGACAGCGTGCCGCCGAGCTTGGTCACTCGCAGCTCGTTCAAATCCCATTTGATCACCGTGTCATCGGTGACGCCCAGATCGCGCATCAACCCTTCGAAGGTCATGCCCTTGCTGTCGACGCGTTCGACGCTGATGGGCACCCCCGTCGCGAACGGCTCGATGCGCCCGTTCTTCAGCACGACATCGCCGTCGGCGAAGGTCATTTGATAGCGCGGAACGTTGATGGCATCGCCGGCGACGGACAAGTCGACGTCGAGCGTCTTGGCCAACTTGAAGTCCTCGAACTCCACGCCGGCACCCGTCAGTTTGCCGTGTACGTCGGGCAGTCTATGGCGACCGTCGTAGCGTACGTCCCCCGTGAACGAGGCCACACCTTTGAGCGGCCCCGCGCGCACGAAGCGATTGACCAATGGCAGCGGCGCGCGCAGAAATACATGCCCGTCGATCAGCGGCATTTCGCCTTTGCGCAAACCCACGCGCAGTTGAGAGAGGCGCAGCATCACCCGGCCGGGATCGTCCTCTCGTAGGTTATCGCAGCTGGGCAGCGAGCCGGGCTTGGGGTCCAAATCGGCGCTGCCGAGCGCAGAAAAGCGCCGCACCAAGATGTCCGAGGGCTCGTAGCGCAGACGCAGCTCGAGGCGACACAGCGTGTCTTCGTCAGTGGCGATGGTGCCTGGCGGCGGAGGCGGCACACCGCGCACGACCCGTTCGCGCCAGACTCGTGTGCCACTGGAGCGCAAGGCGACCTCGAAGCTCGGGCCTGGCTCGGCGAACACATCGAGATCGACTTCACCCGTGTCGACGTGCACGCCGTCGATATCGAGCGCGAAGTGTCCATCGCCCACCGAGAGTGAAGAAAATGGCGCTTGTTTGGAGGGCGCGCGGGTCGTCTTCGAAGGTTCCGGCAACCGGTAGCGCAGATTTTGGAGCTTGCCGTCTTTGAACACCAAGCGCGCGCTCGGCCGGTCAACCTCGACGTCACCCGCGTCCAGCCGTCCGGCGAGCAGAGAGAAGATGCGCGGCGTGACCGCGACGCGAGCCACCTCCAATGCAGGAGTGCCGCCATCGGAAGCTGGAACCACTAACCGGCTGACCGTCACCCGCAACGGAAGCAATTTCAGCTCGACTTGAAAGCTGGCAGCCAAGCCCAACTGCTCTTTGAGGATGCGCGTGGTCTCGCCGGCCGCCCAATGTTCGACCGGCGCGGAGGAAAGGAAGAATCCGAGCACGAGCGGCAGGGCACCAAAAAGCGCGAACAGGGCGCACACGACGCGCGCGAGAATCCGCCCGAAATCTCGATTTCGAGTGGGTAGCGCGAGGACCAGCCGACCCTGAGCCATGGACCCGCAAAGCCTATCGCGTGCCCGCCAGTTGGGCTCGTTTTGCGCGGAGACGCGAATGTTTCGCGGCCTGACCGCGGAAAATTAAGCTCTCCCTGGCCCGTGCTAAACTTTCGATTGTTCTTGCGCTCGCGGGCTTCCCGAATACAAAGAGGCTCCTTTTCTGGCCGAGGATCCGATGTCGCACGAATCCGTTGCACCCGCCGCTGACCCCGCGCGCGCCATTCACGCGCTCGAACGCGCGGTGGTGTGCGCAGAGCGCGGCGAAGCGGACCGGCCCATCGTCCTGCTCAACCCGGGCGACCTGGCCGCGCTGAGCCCCAACGACATTCGACCGCATCTCGACCGAGTGATGATGGGTGAGTTCGCGGGCGACGGTCTGGACTCTTTGCTCGTCACGGGCGCGCTCGATGCGCTCTTGCCCGAGATCAAAGCTTTGGTCGGTTTCGGCGACGGCGAATGGCGTCACAAGGACGTGTGGAAGCACACCAAGCAAGTCGTCACGCAAAGCGTGCAACGCATCGAAGTTCGCTACTCGGCTTTGTTTCACGACATCGGCAAAGTGCGCACGCGTTCGATCTCTCCCAGCGGTGAAGTGCACTTCTTCGGTCACGCCGAGGTCGGAGCGCGCATGTTCGACAAGCT
>Ga0164308_10001728_pt1 | contig 11643 bp, 12 predicted proteins | sample Whisoiple_246_MG_FD_109983 | JGI IMG/M metagenome (GOLD analysis project Ga0164308, IMG submission 109983) | Soil microbial communities amended with fresh organic matter from upstate New York, USA - Whitman soil sample_246_MG | ecosystem: Environmental > Terrestrial > Soil > Unclassified >... | reverse complement strand
TCGACGCCGCCGGCGCCACCAGCACGCTGGTCGCCCTCCTGGTCGCGGTCGGGCTCGCGGCCGTGGTGGTGTTGCCGGCGCTGGCCTACCTCTACTGGCTGACGCAGTCCGAGCGCTGGACCGAGCATCCGGACGGGCACCCGGACGACCACCCGACCGCGTCGACGACCCGGCACTGAGCTGGGCCTACGGGTTCTCGATCCGGGCGACCCAGTGCAGGTGGGTGCCGCCCTTGGCGGGCTGGGTGACCTCCATGGAGCCGTGGTGGTCCCTCGCCCGGCGCTCGAGGTTGGCCAGCCCGCTGGAGCGGGTCGGCTCCCCGATGCCCCGGCCGTCGTCGATCGCGTCGAGGCTCAGCGTCTCGCCGGAGAGCCGCACCAGCAGCCGCACGCTGGTCGCTCCCGAGTGCCGCGCGGCGTTGGACAGGGCCTCGCGCGCCACCGCGACCACGTGGTCGGCCAGCTCGTCGGGGACGGCCTGGTCGAGCGGGCCGGAGAACTCGGCGTGAGCGGTGAAACCGAGGGCCGGCCGGGCGTCCTCGACCACCGAGAGCAGCCGCTCCTTCAGGCTCCCTCCGCCGTACGGCGCCCGGTTGAGCCGGAAGATCGTGGTCCGGATCCGTCGGATCGTGGCGTCGATCGCGTCGACGAACTCCACCAGCTTCGCCTGGTTGTCGGGATCATGGGTCCGGTGGACCATGCCCTGCATGGCCATCCCGGTGGCGAACAGCTCCTGGATGACGTGGTCGTGCAGGTCGGCAGCGATGCGCTGGTGCTCGCGCAGCACCGCCAGCGCCGCCTGGTCGGCACGTGACTGGTTCAGCTCGAGCGCGACACCGGCGTGCCCGACGTACGCCTCGAGCTGCTCGAGATCGGTGTGGTCGAAGGGCCGTCGCCCCTGCAGCCGGGCCAGCACGATCGCGCCGACGACCAGCTGCCCGCGCAGCAGCGGGACGGCGATCATGGAGCCGATCGGCGGGTCCGTGATCTCGTCGATGTCCTCGCGCCGGCCGTAGTTCTCCGCCAGCAACGGGGTGCCCTGCTCCAGCACCGGGCGGAGGATGCTCCGGGCGATCGGGACGTGCCGCCCCGCCAGCACCTCGGCGAGCTCGCCCTCCACCAGCTCGGCGACGACGTCGTCCTCGTCGACGTCGGCGAAGGCGGCGAGGTCGGCCTCGGCGCCCGTCATCGCCCCCTGCAGGACGACGCCCAGGGGGCGGTCGTGGTCGCCCGCGAACAGCGACTGGGTGGCGTCGGTCGTGACGGACTGCCACCGGCGCCGGCGCTCGGAGTCCTCGTAGAGCTTGGCGTTCTCGATCGCCACCGCGGCGGTCCGGGCCAGGCTGGTGATCAGCTGCTCGTCCTCCTCGCTGAACTCGCCGCTGCTGCTCTCGACCAGGTAGAGGTTGCCGAAGGCCGCCCCCCGCACCCGGATCGGGACGGCGAGGAGGCTGCTCACCTCGGTCTGGCTACCGGCGAAGCCGAGCGAGGACGGCGTGATGCCGACCTCGCGCAGCCTCACGGGCCCGGGCTCCTCGATCAGGAGCCCGAGGATGCCGGCATCGGGAGGCGGTGGGCCGAGCTGCTCCGCAGCCGGGGGCGGGCTGCCGGCCCGGACGAAGCGGTCGACCAGGCCGTCCTCGCCCAGCACGCCCAGCGCGGCGTACCGGGCCCCGACCAGGTCCCTCCCGGCGTGGACGACCCGGCGCAGCACGACCTCGAGCTTCAGGTCGGCGGTGACCAGCGCGTTGGCGCGGAGCAGCTCGCGCAGGCGCCCCTGCGCCTGGAGCACGTCGGTCGCGCGCTCGGTGAGCTGGACGATGCTCTCCTCCAGCTCGAGGCGGGGCACGTCGGGGAAGGTCAGGAGCTCTCGAGGACTGGCGACGGTGGTGCCCTCCCGGGCCTGGCGCGCCGGCGTGGCCGGCTGGGCCGGCTGGGCCGCCCAGGGCAGGACGTCGCGCGGCCGGGCGACGCCGAGGTCCACCCGCTCGCAGAAGCTGACGACCGCCCCGTCACAGGTTCCGTCGGGGCCCTGCCGCGAGGCCACCTCCATGTCGAACCAGCCCGACGTCCCGGGCGCCGCGCACGGTGTGAGCAGCGTGGCGGGAGCCTGTAGGTCGCCACGCAGCGCCTTGCGCACCAGCGAGGCGGCGTGCCTGGCGACGGGGTCGTCACCGGCGGCCGTGCACACCTCGAGGTAGTTCGCGCCCGGCCCGCAGGCGACGAGGTCTCCGGCGTTGTCCCGGCAGAACGCCTGCCAGACCTCGTTGACGGCGACGATCACCCCATCGCGGTCGAGCACCGCGGTGCTCCGTGAGCCCCCGGCGCTGGGATGGGGGCCGGCCGTGAGGTGCCGCTGCGCGCTGTCGGTCACCATCGGCGCTGCTCTCGTTGCCGAGGGTCGCGGCGTTCGATGGATCCGTGCGTCCTACGCGGGCCGACCATCCCCGAGCTCCCTCCAGGCAAGGCTGCCGCACCGGGTCCGAGGTGGGCGAGACCTCCGGGGTCCGGGGAGGTGATGGTTGTCACTGTAGCCCGGGCGTCTACCCCTAGGAAGGCAAAAAGAACCGTCTCACCTGCTGGATGAGGCGGGGGTGGCGTAGCGTCGGGACGTCGGCGCATCCGCACCACGCCTGGAGGACAACTGGGCTGCGCCGGCGGGCTTGGGGAGCCACAGGGGACAGAGGCATGTATGACCAGTCGCTCTTGCTGCGCACGGTCTCCGAGGTCGGCGGCCGCCTGCTGACGCCGCGCGACCTCGACGCCGTGCCCGAGCACCTGGTGGCGCGCCTCGTCGAGATCTTCGACCTGGCCGGGGCGGGCATGGCCCTCGCCGAGGCCGGCGGCCTGAAGCCCACCGTGGGCTTCCCGGACGCGGTCGACGCCCTCGAGCAGATCCAGGCCGCCGAGCAGACGGGCCCGTGCGTGGAGGCGTTCCGCACCGGCGAGCTGCTGGTGATCCCCGACCTCGAGGAGTACGCCGACCGGTGGCCGTCGTACTGCAAGGCGGCCCGGGTGCGCGGGCTCGGCTCCGCGGTCGGGATCCCGCTGCGGCTGATGGACCAGTCGGTCGGCGCTGTCGGCCTCTACGCGTCGGGGCGGCGCTCCTGGCCGGCGGAGGACCTCGAGGCGGCGGTCGTCCTGGCCGACCTGGTCACCGCCTGCCTGATCAACGCGTCCAAGGTGCGGCAGCAGGAGCAGCTGACCGAGCAGCTGCAGGGTGCGCTGGAGTCCCGGACCGTCATCGAGCAGGCGAAGGGGGTCGTCGCGGCCACCCACGAGGTCTCGATCGACGAGGCCTTCGAGCTGATCCGCCGGCACGCCCGCAGCCACCAGGTCACCGTCCGTGCGGTGTCGGACGCGATCGTCTCCATGGGTCTCGAGATCTGACGCTCCGCGGGCCGGACGACGGTTCACCCGCTGTGGGTGAGGTGATCGTTGGCGCCGCGGCTGACGCTGGAATCGGCAATGTGCCGACCGAGAGAGTCAGGAGCTCGTGATGTCCCACACCAGACCGGACGCCGCCGCCTCGCAGCAGTCAGCTGCCACGGGCGAGCAGGTGCCCGCAGGGGCAACGTCCCGCCGGGGCGCCCCCGAGCCGACCGGGTGGGTCGGATGGATCATCTTCGCCGCGACCATGATGCTCATGATGGGCACCTTCCACGCGATCGCCGGGTTGGTCGCGCTGTTCCGTGACGACTACTACCTCGTCAGCAAGAACGGCCTGGTGGTCCACGTCAACTACACGGCCTGGGGCTGGACCTACCTGATCGGCGGCATCATCATCGTCGCCGCCGGCGCGGGCCTCTTCGCCGGGCAGATGTGGGCGCGCATCGTCGGCGTCGTCTGCGCGCTGCTCAGCGCCGTGCTCAACATGGCGTTCTTCGCGGCCTACCCGTGGTGGTCCGCCATCATGATCACGCTCGACGTGCTCGTGATCTGGGCGCTGACGGTGCACGGCAGCGAGATGAAGGCGGCCAGGGAGTAGCCACCGAGGCTCGGGCCGGTCCTCGACCGGCTCGAGCCGTCCCTGCTCGACCCAGTCCAGGCTCGATCTAGTCCAGGACCGTGATGCTCGCGACCCGGACTCCGTGGGAACGAAGCGCGGAGACCAGGTCTGCGAGCTCACGGTCCTTGGCGAGCCTGGCCCGCAGCACCGTCTGCTCTTGCGTCGCCGTGGCACGCACCGGCAGCAGCGCGGCCCGCAGCACCGGCCCGAGCTCGCCGCGCACGACGACCTCGTAGTTCACCGCGCGGGCGTGCCGGTTGCGCCGGTGCCCGGTCCGGGGGGTGTGCGTGGCGCCCATCAGTCGTCCTCGTCCTCGTCGGTCTCCAGCACCCGCCGGATCTCCAGCACGTCCAGGCCCTGGGCCCGCAGGCGCCGCAGGAACGCCGACAGGGCCGCCTGGTCCGCGAACCTCCCCGAGAGGACCGTCGTCACGTCGTGACCGACCGTCTCGACCTCGCCGAGGTCTTCCAGGACCTCGGACTCGTCGAGGAGTCCGGTGACGCGGACCTCGTAGGTGTGATCGGTCATCTGCTCGCTCGGAGAGGTCTCGTGCGTGGATGGGGGTGCTTCTCCAGCACATCGCACCTCCTGTGCTCGGGCCTCACCCGGCAGGGATGAACGGCGTACGGATCAGTTGAGCGGGCGGTCGAGGAGCCCCAGCTCGCGGGCCCGTCGTACGGCGCTGTTGCGGCGGTTCACCCCGAGCTTGCGCAGGATGCTGCGCACGTGGGTCCGGACGGTGTTGACCGACACGAACATCTTCTCGGCGATCTCCTCGGTGGTGAGCAGCTCCTCGAGGTGGCCGAGCACCTCGTGCTCCTTGGCCGTCAGCGACTCGACCACCAGCTGGCTGACGTCGGCGGGGTCCTCGTGGCGCCCCGCGCGGAGCGCCCCGGAGGCAGGCGGCCGTGCTGGCGCCCGGGTCGGGATTGTCCGCACCGGATCGGCGTCCGACAGCCACCGGTGCCGGTCCAGGAGGTGCGGGTTCCCCGCCAGCAGCCGCAGCACCGACGGCGAGGCCTCGCGGAAGGGGCGGCGCGCCTCCTCCCGGGCGGCGAGCTGGAGCGCCTGCTCGACGAGCGGGGCGGCCTGGCGGGGGGAGTGTCGGCGCGACTGGTGGACGCCCTCGACCAGCAGCCGGGTCACCTCGTCCGGCAGCGGACGCTCGGTGGCGCGGGCCAGGCTCAGGGAGCGCTCGAGGGCGACCGGCCGGCCCTGCTCGGCGTACGCCGCGGCCGCGACGACCTGTCCGGACGCGCTGTCCTCGGCCGAGAGGTCCTCCAGCGCGCGCAGCGCGTGGTCGGGCAGTCCGAGGGTGACGGCGAGGCCGGCCGCTTGCAGGCGCAGCCAGCCGGCGAGCCAGGGATCCCCGAGGTCGGCACGGTCGCAGACCGACTCGAGATGGGCCAGCGCAGGCCGGCCCTCGCCGGACGCGGCCTCGACGTGTGCCGACACCCCGGCCGTGACGGTCCTCGAGACCGGGTCGACGACCAGGGCCCGGCAGGACCGGGCCGAGGTCAGGTGCTGCCGTGCGGCGGCCAGGTCGTCGCGCTCCAACGAGACCAGGGCCAGGGCGGTGGCAGCGGCCGGGTTGCGCAACCGGGACGGGACCTGGCCGTCGTCGGCGAGCGCCATTGCCTCGGTGGCCTGCTGCCAGGCGTGGGTCAGACGGCCGTCGAGCGCATCGGTGAGCGCGAGGTAGCCGAGCACGGCCGCACGGAAGCGGACGGGCATTCCGGGGAGCTCACCGACCCGGGTGAAGCCGGCGCGGGCCTGAGGCAGGTCTCCCCGGCGGAGCGCGACCATGGCTCCGGCGACCTCGAGCAGGCCCTCGAGCGTGGGCCCTGCCAGCCCGGCCGCCCGGCTGCGGGCCGCGGCCAGGGCTCGGGAGGTCCGCTCCACGAGGGCGGCGGCGCTGTCGAGGTCGTCGACGGCGCACGCCCGCAGCGAGTCGACCACGGCGAAGGACAGCCCCGGCGGGGCGTCGTCGGACGCCGCCGGGTCCGCAGCCGGACGGGCGCGGTCGAGCTCCTCGGCGCAGGTGAGTGGGTCCGCCGCCGCCAGCGCGAGGGCGGCGCGGACGATGCAGGCGGCGGGGTCGTCCAGGTCGGCGGGGATGTGGCGCGCCATCTCGAGGAGGCGCTCGTCCTGGCCGAGCAGCAGGCGGGGGACGAGCAGGTCGTCGACGAGCTGTCTCGCGACGTCCGGCCACAACCCGCCCGTGGCCAGCTGCGTGACCGACCGGAACGACATGTCCCGACCGCGGAGCCACGCGGCCGCGCGGCGGTGGAGCTCGGCGGCCGTCGCGGGGTCCTCGAAGGCCAGCTGGGCTCGGAGCAGGTCTCGGAAGAAGGGCGGGTAGCGGTAGTAGCCGGGGCGGTCCGGCACCGGCTCGAGGAACATGTTGGACCTGGCCAGCTCGGCGAGGGCGCGCGGGGCGTCCGGTCCGGCGAGCTCCTCGGCCAGCTCCGGCCGGAGGAGGTCGGGCACGCAGGTCCGCAGCAGCAGGTCGCGCGTCTCGGGCTCCTGCACCTGCAGGACCTCCGCGAGGAGGTACTCGTTGATGTCGACGGTCTGGGCGACCACCGCGACCACGGAGTCCACCGGGTGCTCGTGGCGGGTCAGGGCGCGTGCGGCGAAGCGCAGCCCGGCAGCCCAGCCGCCGAGGCGGGCGTCGAGGTCGTGGACCAGGCCCGCCGGCAGCTGTACGTCGCAACGGCGCAACAGGTCGGCCGCCTCGGCGTCGGTGAAGCGCAGGTCGGCGGCCCGTACCTCGGCGAGGCTGTCGTCGAGTCGGAAGCGGTAGAGCGGCAGCACCGGGTCGACCCGGGCCGCGAAGACCAGGCGGAGCCGTCCGTCGGTGTGGTCGAGGAGGAACGTGACCTCGGCGGCCAGCTCGGTGGAGCGGAGCTCGTAGCCATCGATCACGAGGGTCCACCGCCGCCCCGACGCCGCGACAGCAGCGGCCAGCTCCTCGAGGCGGGTCCGCCCCAGGAGCAGGTCCGGGGGCGGCTGCGTCGCGGCGTACTGCGTCGGTAGGCCGAGGGCGGCGAGGCAGGCGAGGAGCGGCTGCCACAGCCTGGTGTCCTCGTCCTCGAACGTGACCCATCCGAGGTCGTCGCCGTGGGAGGCGCCCTCGTGCAGCCACTCGGCGAGCAGGGACGTCTTTCCCGAGCCGGCCGGGCCGCTGACCAGCACCAGCCGGGCCGAGGCGGCGTCGTCCAGGGCCGCGACGAGCCGGGGCCTCGGTGTGTGCGATGCCGAGGTGGCCGGGACCCCGGATCGGGCGCCAGTGGTCACGCGGTCGGTGAGACCGGAGTCTTTTGGGGCAGGCTGTGCTGACTTGGAGCTCACGGTCACCCTGCTTCGTCCTTGAACGGGATCCTCCTAGTCGACGCTAGGAGTGAGCCTTGCCGCTGGTCAGGGAACGAAGGCAGGACTACTCGGGACCAATGGCCGGGCCGGACCGGCCCGCTTGGGGGAGACACTCCGGGGCCATCTCATCCGCCCCGTGTGAGGCGTCGAAGCGTCCACGCGTTGGACAGTGGCGCTGCCTGCGCTGTCCAGGGTGAGGGAGCACGACCGTGAGCGAAACCGAGGACGTCGACGCCCTCCGGGCCCGGATCGCCGAGCTGGAGTCGCAGAAGGCCTCCGCAGGCTCGTCGCCCCCGCAGCATGAACACCACCACGTGCGGGGGCTCAGCGTGGTCTCCGGGATCCTGGTCATCCTGGCCTGCGTGCTGGCGCCGCTCTCGGTGACCTCGGTGTGGGCGAACCGCGTCATCTCCGACACCGACCAGTACGTCAAGACCGTCGAGCCGCTCGTCCACGACCCGGCCGTGCAGGCCATCCTCACCGACGAGGTGACCACTGCCGTCCTCGACAACATCGACGTGCAGGGGGTCACCAAGGAGGCGCTGACCGCCCTGGCCAAGCAGCGTGGCGTCTCCGCGGACGTCGCGGCGGTCCTTCCCGGGCTCCAGGCCGCGCTGGTGAACGGGGTCAACGGCTTCGTGCACGACCAGGTCGCGAAGCTCATCGCCTCCGACCAGTTCGCGCAGGTGTGGGACCAGGTCAACCGGGCCGCCCACGCCCAGATGGTCCGGCTGCTGTCGGGCGAGCAGGGCGGAGCGGTCACGGCCCAGGGCGACACCGTCACCCTCAACCTCGGGCCGATCATCGCTCAGGTCAAGGCCGCGCTGGTCGCCCAGGGCTTCTCGCTCGCCGACAAGATCCCGACGGTGAACAAGACGTTCGTGCTGGTGCAGTCGAGCTCGGTGACGCACGCGCAGGGCGCCTACAAGCTGCTCGAGAAGCTGGGCGTCTGGCTCCCCATCATCGCGCTGGGCCTGCTCATCGGCGGCGTGGCGCTGGCGCGTGACCGGCGGCGGGCGCTCCTGCTCGGCGGGCTCGGCCTGGCCGCGGCCATGATCGTCCTTGGCATGGCCCTCGCGATCGCACGGACGTGGTACGTCAACGAGACCCCAGGGAACGTGCTGACCCCGGAGGCGGCCGGCAGCGTCTTCGACACGCTGGTGCGGTTCCTGCGCAGCTCGCTGCGGGCCGTCGGCGTCCTGGGCCTCGTCCTCGCCTTCACGGCCTTCATCATCGGACCGTCCTCGGCGGCCGTGAGCACCCGGCGCGGGTTCACGCAGGGCATCGGCTCGCTGCGCGGCTCCGCCGAGGCCGCCGGCTGGCAGACGGGCCGGGTCGGCACCTGGACCTACACCCACCGGCGGGCGCTGCGGCTGACCGCGGCGGTCCTCGGCGGCGTGGTGCTGATGTTCTGGAACCAGCCGACAGCCGGGGTCGTGGTCGGGGTCGCCCTCGTGGTGCTGCTCGTGCTGGCCGTCATCGAGTTCGTGGGTCGGCCCACACCCGCTCAGGCCCCCACCCCGCCCGTTGCTCAATCCTGAGCGACGGACTTGGCGCCGCGCGGCTGCCAGTCGTAGACCACGCGGGTGCCGAGCAGGAGGTCCTGCAGCGACCGGTTGTCCCGGCTCACCAGCACCCAGGCGATCCCGATCGGCAGCAGCACGACGAGGAACGCGCGGCTCGCAGCGCCGGCGAAGTGCAGTCGACGACCCCCGCGACCGAGCACCCGCAGGCCCATCACCAGGTAGCCGTAGGTGCGCCCGCTGAGGGTCCAGGCCAGCGTCAGGTAGACGAACGCCACCCAGAACGCAATGGCCAGGCTGAAGACGAGGCTGGGGCGGGGGAACTCGAACCCCCGCGGATTGACCATGAAGAGCAGGCCCGCCAGTCCGAGGTAGCTGACGGCCAGGACTATGCCGACGACGAACGCGTCGAGCGAGGCGGCGACCAGCCGCGTCACCAGCCCCGCGCGCTGGCCCTGGTAGGGGCGTGCCTCGCGGGGGATCGGCGACACCCCGCCACCTGCGCCCCCCGCCACCCCGGCTACCACGCCGGACTCACGTGCCCGCGTCGCCGGGAGTGGGGGTGTGTCCGTGGCGCAGCAGCAGGCGGTCCATGGCCCGGCTCACCGCCTGGTCGGCCCCGATGCCCTGCATCCGCGCGCCCTTCACCGTCTCCGAGGCCATCGAGCCGGTCGACTCCCGGATGATCTCGGGGAGGTCCACGCCGTCGATGATCTCCTCGGCCAGGGCGATCATGTCGACCTGGGCGAGGGCGGCATCGACGACGGCGTGCAGGTCCACGCGGCTCAGCACGATCGCGGTGAGGTCGAGGCGGTCGATGACGGCCTCGACGTCGAGCCGCTGCGCGACCGCGTCGAGGTCGAGCCGTCGGGCCACCGCGTCGACGTCCACCCTGCTCACGACCGAGCTCAGGAGGCGCTCGTCCACCCGGTCGAGGACCTCACGGACGACGACCCCGAGGTCCACGCGGTTCAGCACCGTCGCCGTGAGGTCGATGCGGTCGAGGACGGCCTCGATGTCCAGCCGGCGCACGGCCGCGTCGAGGTCGACGCGGCGTACGACGTCGTTGATGAGGTCGTCCAGCAGGGGGTTGAGCAGCTGGGCCAGTGACCGGGCCAGCGACTCGGCCCGGGAGGAGACAGACGCGGCTGCCGGCCGCAGGACCGGTTCGAGGACCGATCGTGCGACCGACAGCGGGGACAGCCTGCGCATGGGGACGGTGGCCGGTGGGTTCACGTCGCCGTCAGGCGAGCGCCTTCTCCTTCAACCGCTCGAACTCGGGCTGCGAGATCGCGCCGTCGTTCAGCATCTTCTGGGCCTGCGCGATCTGGTCGGCGGGACTGGCCTTGGTCGCGACGTCGCGGATGTAGGCGTCCTGCTGCTCCTTCATGTTCGCAGCCGTCTGCATCTGGCGATCGGCCATGCCGCTGCCACGAGCGATGAGGTAGACCAGCGCGGTGATGAGCGGGAAGAAGATCAGGCAGACGATCCAGACCGCCTTCATGACTCCGGACTCCTCCCGGTCACGGAAGAGGTCGGCGATGATCGAGAACATCACCATGAGGTACGCCACGAAGGCGAACGAGATCACGATGAACCACACGACGTCCCAGAACGACATTGCAGCGTCCTTTCTCTGGTCTACGACTGCAATCGAAGTGTGCTCGCGGGGGTCAGAACGCACCTCATCCCGAGCGGACGATCCCTTGCGACCCCCACGTCACTCCCTCGTCACTCAGGTGGGGTGATGCGCGGCCCTTCCCGGAGGTGAAGCATGCAAGGAGATCGGGGTGGGTGGGACATGAAGGAGCGGGTCGATGCGTTACGAAGTGCACGTCGCGGGGATCGTCGCCCCCCAGGCCATGGGCGACGTCGAGGAGCTCGACGAGCCCGGCACGGTCGAGCACGAGGTCTGCACGGTGCTCTCGGGGAGGTTCGAGGACCAGGCCGCCCTGCACGGCTTCCTGCACCGGCTCTGGGCCCGACGTCTCCAGGTGGTGCGCGTGCGTCGTACCAGCGCCTGAGCGGCCCGGCGGGGCCGCGCTCAGGCGTCGTGGTCGCTGTGGCCGATCTGGCGGACCAGCTCGTTCATCCGCAGCGACACCCGGTGCACGTCGGGGATGTCCTTGAGGACCACGGTGCCCTCCTCGCTGGCGGCCGAGACGCGCAGCGTGCCGCACCCGACGACGCGGTCGAGGAGGCCCTGGTCGAAGGCGACGTCGTTGATGCGGTTCAGCGGGATGTCGCGGCCTGAGCGCCGCAGGATCCCTGTCCGGGTTGCAAGCCTCTCGGTCGTGAGTGTGTAGGTGCGGTTCCACCAGCCGAGCGCCGGCCACACACCGAAGAGCAGCACGACGCCGGCGAACGCCACCCACCCCAGGGTGTCCACCCAGCCGAAGAACCCGCTCTCCGGCCCGATGGCGAGGACCACCACCAGCCCGGCGAGGGCGGCGAGGCAGATCAGCATCGCACCCAGCAGGTGCTTCCAGTGCTCACGCATCTCCAGGACGATGCTCTCCCCCGCGGAGAGCTGGTCGGCAGGCAGGCCCATGCCGACATCGTCCTCGGGACGGGCCGGCGCGCTCAGGGCCGGAAGTCCGCTCGTCGCGGGGCGTCAGTCGTCCCGGTCCTCCTGCGCGAGCGCGCCGTGCGCGTCGCGCAGCTCGCGCTTGAGGATCTTGCCGCTCGGGTTCTTGGGCAGGGATTCGGCGACCACGACGTACTTGGGCGCCTTGTA
>Ga0164308_10001724_pt1 | contig 11660 bp, 9 predicted proteins | sample Whisoiple_246_MG_FD_109983 | JGI IMG/M metagenome (GOLD analysis project Ga0164308, IMG submission 109983) | Soil microbial communities amended with fresh organic matter from upstate New York, USA - Whitman soil sample_246_MG | ecosystem: Environmental > Terrestrial > Soil > Unclassified >... | reverse complement strand
TTTGGCACCTCGATGTCGGCTCATCGCATCCTGGGGCTGGAGCCGGTCCCAAGGGTATGGCTGTTCGCCATTTAAAGCGGTACGTGAGCTGGGTTTAGAACGTCGTGAGACAGTTCGGTCCCTATCTGCCGTGGGTGCTGGAGAATTGAGAGGATTTGTCCCTAGTACGAGAGGACCGGGATGAACGTACCTCTGGTGGACCTGTTGTGGCGCCAGCCGCAGTGCAGGGTAGCTATGTACGGACGGGATAACCGCTGAATGCATCTAAGCGGGAAACTCACCTCGAAACGAGTTCTCCCTTGAGAGCCGTGGAAGACGACCACGTTGATAGGCCGGGTGTGGAAGCACAGCGATGTGTGGAGCTTACCGGTACTAATCGCTCGATTGGCTTGATCGCTCTCATTAGTCGATGCTCATTATGCGCATGTCGCGATCTGAAAAGTCTGACAACTTTTCAGCTCCATGCGATGGGCCAACAGAAATTCCATTTGCTTCATCTTCTGCCTTTCGCCGGCCTGGTGGCTTTTGCGAAGTGACAAGACCCGATCCCATCCCGAACTCGGCCGTCAAACGCTTCAGCGCCGATGGTACTATGTCTCAAGACCTGGGAGAGTAGGTCGTTGCCAGGCCTGCCAAAGGCAGAAGAACTCCTCTTCAAAATGTTCGCTTTTCTAGCGGCTCTCGACGCGAGAGCCGCTTTGTCTTTGGCGCGGGGTGGAGCAGCCCGGTAGCTCGTCAGGCTCATAACCTGAAGGTCACAGGTTCAAATCCTGTCCCCGCAACCAAAATCCTTTCCTCCGGATCACCGCAACGACGCTGCTGCTCATCCGGCATGGTGGCGCGCACGTTCGGCTTGCCGTGCCGACGGTTGAAGAATTGCCGCTTCAAAACAGAAGAGCCTCCAAACGGAGGCTCTTCCACATGCGTTCTTTTTGAAAGTGATTAGGCGTGTGCAGCAACGACCGTGAAGCGGTCGATCCCCTTCTCCACCTTCACCACCTCCTTCCACGCATGAACCGCGAGGGCGAGAGACGCGATGCCCCAAAAGGCGATGTATTCGACACCGCCGAAATTCCACATCCAGTGCACGCCCTTCGTCATGAACACGCCATAGGCCGCCAGCGCCATCGTAGCTGCCGACAACAGCCCGACATAGCGCGTGTAGAGATTGAAGGTCAGCCCGACGGCGCAGATCGCCTCGGTCAGGATCGCCAACGATACCCAGAAGAGCGGCGGTTGGAAGCCCATCGCGCCGAACGCCGCCAGCGAGCCCGTGAACGCCGCAATCTTGAACAGCGCGTGGGGAACGTAGAACAGGCCGGCCATCAGCCGGACGACGACGATCGGATCCGTTAAATCGAAATCTTTACTTTTGGGCATCCCCGCACCTCTCCCTAATGCGTGCTGCCATTGTTCCACGTCCCGCCGATACGGGCGTTGATTTCGCTCAAATTCTTCAAAGCTGGCGGCGTGGGTCCCGCCAGCTGCCAAGCTCAAGGGCCAACGGGCCGCAAGTCAACGCTGGGGCGAGGCGCGTGCCTTCCGCCGCGTGAGTCCTATATGCCCTCTCCAGAGGACGGCTACCGGGGATACCATGCAGGAAAGCGAAGTTACCCTCTCACTCGCCACTTTGCGGCAGGGCGGGTGCAGGGTCACCATCGATTGGCCGCGCGCGCAGCGCACGCATCTGTCGTTTCCGACCGAAGAAGAGGCGCAGCGCTGGATGCAACGCGATTCAGCGACCTGGATCGCCGGTCACCGTAAGAACAAGACAGCCAAGCGTGCGTAAGCCCGCAGATATCGCCAACTGAGCCACAATCTTCCGTCGCGAAAAGCCTTCTGCTCGCGCCTCTTATGCGCGCTTGCTCGACGATCTCGCACATCCCCGGAACGGGAATCGTCCGAACAGTGAGGCCAGGATAGGTTAATCTTGTCCTGCAATCTCGGCTTGTATGCCGTCGCTCCCTGGTCCAAAACCTCACCTTGGAGGTGTGATCTGCATCACCAGGCCCGTTCTGAACCTCATCTAGGTTCAGGGTAACGGCAGGGTCGGAGAGGGAAATGGCACCGGAAGCTGTACCGACGAACATCGCCCCACCGCCGGATTCGGCAGCTAGCTTCTCGCCTGCGGTAGACTCGCCCGCTATTCAGCGAACAGAGAGTCCGCCCACCCAACCGGCACAACCAGCAAGCGGGCCGCAGCCCACCGGGAGCTCGCCGCCCGTCGTGCAGGTGAGGATAACGCTCGTGGAGGGCGGCATCACCAACCTCCAAGTAAAGGTCGCCGTGGCGGGCCGGTATGATGGCCTGCCTCTGGGTGGCGGAGCGCGGGCGTTCGACCGAAAGCTCGATTCGTGGCTCACCCGCGCGCTCGAACTCGGGATGATTGGGTCGGGCCTCGGGCAGTTATACCCTTTGAACCTGGAAAAACGCCGAGAGGAGGGGAGCGGACAGCCGCCGGAACGGCGGATCAACACAAGCTATTTGTTACTCGCAAGCATGGGTGAACCCGGCCGCTTCGCCCAGGATGGGCTGCGCTATCTCATTTCCAATATCGTCGTCGCCACGAAGGGCTTGGCATACGACGAATTCGCAACCGGCCTGCTGGGTACGCGGCGCAATGAGCTCGCCATTACCGACGCGATCCGCGCCTTGCTACAGGGAATCCACGACGGCTACGAACGCTTCCATGCCATCGCCGAGACCGTCACCGATGATCGGGCACAGTTTGTCGAAGCCGCGGGACGCCCGCTCGACATCTTGCTGGTGGACAAGGATGCGACGAAGCTGGACCGCATGGCCGAGGCGGTCGAGGCCGTCATGGCTCAAAACATCCTCTCCGGATTGAAGGTGGAAATGCGTCCGCGCAGAACGGTCGAGCAGGACGATCCTCATCCCGCTCCGAGGGCGCCCGATACCGATGCGGACCTGCCGGTGACGCTTCTGCGGATTACGCGAGCCAAACCGGTCGAACGAGTAGCGAGGACGGAAGCGACACCGCCGCCCACCACGAGCGCGGATCAGGCACAAGTACCCGCTGCAAGTGAACAGCTGCAGACACAGGTCCTTGAATTTTCCGCCTTGTCCGATGTCGCTGCGGTTCCCGTGCGGGAAATGGAGGTCAACAAATATTGGCTGCGCGAATTGCCGCCGCGCATGATCAGAGCAAAGAAAAGGGAAGAACAGGCCCGGTTGAGCGCGTTCTTTTCAAACTGCCTGTTTCCCGAGGAATTCAGAAAGCACATCCAAACGGCTAAGAACCTGATTTTCGAAGTCGATGAGTTCACCGCCCCATTTCCATGGGAAATGGCAGCGCATCAGGCGTTCTCTAGGACGACGTTCCTCAGCACGAACATTGGCGTGTCGCGCCAATTCAGATCGCTGCTCTCGCCGCCGCCAACAGCTGTTCCGCCGCTCAACACGACGCTCAAGGTCCTCGTCATCGCGGATCCCGCGCCAGGCGAACTATCGCTGCCGGGCGCGCGTAGAGAAGGCGCTGCAGTTGTAAAGATTCTTGACGAGGCGTGTAAGGCATGGGCCGGCCGCTATAAGTTCGAGGCCACGGTCAGAATCGGCTCGAAAAAGGAGGGGGACACCAATCCGGAGCTCGCATCGGCGAAAGACGCCCAGTGCATCGTCGTGGATGCCAAACCCTGCGAGCCGTTGGATCTCGCGATGCTCATTGTCGATGAACATTTCGACGTGATCCATTACGCCGGGCACGGTTTCTGCGACAGCTCGCGGCAGGCGGGTTGGGTCCTTGCACCCGACTGCTTTTTGACCGCCAAAGAAATTTTCCGCGTGCGTCAGGTGCCGCGGCTGGTCTTCGCCAATGCGTGCTTTTCCGCAGTCACGACCGCCGACGGCGAAACAGATATAGACGCACACCGGGAGAAGTCCGTCGGCCTTGCCCAGGCTTTCTTTGCGCGCGGCATCCCAAACTACATCGGCGCAGGCTGGCCCGTCGGCGATGCCGCGGCATTCCAATGCGCACGCTGGTTCTATGCAGGCGTGCTTGGTTTAAACGGATTGGAAGCGAGCAGCGGCGTTAATCCGACCGCCCCACCCGCCACGATCGGCGAAGCTTTACGCAATGCGCGAGAGCAAACGCTCGGCATCGAGCCGACCACCATGGGCGCGGGAAGGGAACAATTCGATCCGGCGACCTGGGGCGCCTACCAGCATTACGGCCGTGTCGGCGATAAGCTGTTGCCTTTCGTGAATGTTCCTGGGGCTGAGGGAGCCGAATGAGAGCATAAAGCCGAAATTTCCCGGCGCTGATGCATGGATTGGATCCAGCCGGTCATGCGAGCCAACGTCTGGTCTGGAGGCTTTGGCCCGTTTACGGCGGCCGACTTGATGCAGGCGTTTGCAGCGGTAGCGGGGGAGGGAGTTGAACCCCCGACCTAAGGATTATGATTCCTCCGCTCTAACCAACTGAGCTACCCCGCCGCCGCAATCGCCTCGCGTTCGCGAGGTTCGTGCGATGTAGGCACGGGGTTTTGGGGTGTCAAGCTAAGCTCAAACCCCGATTGCCGCCTTCACCCGCGCCGAATTGAGCGGCAGGTCGCGAATGCGCACGCCCGTCGCGTTCGCCACGGCATTGGCGATCGCCGCGGCCGTGGGTCCCTGCGCGGCCTCGCCGGTGCCGAGGAAGGGCTCACCCGGCGCATCGATGACATACACGTCGACACTTTCCGGCATCGTGCCGAAGCGCAGGATCGGGGAGGTGCTCCAATCCTGGCTCAAGATGCGCCTCGGCTCGAAGTGCACGGATTCGTAAAGGGTCCAGCTCGCCGATTGCACGATGCCACCCTGGATCTGGTTGGCAATCCCGTCGGGATTGACGGCCTGGCCGCTGTCGACGGCAGCGATGGCTCGGCCGAGACGCACATGACCACTTTCATGCTCGATGTTGACTTCAACCGCGACGGCGCAAAAGGCGGCGAGGTTCTTGTAGCGGGCGAAGGCGAAGCCGCGGCCTTTGCCTTTCGCCGCCTGCCACGACGACCAGCCGAAGCGCTCCGCCGCCGCGGTGATCACGGCCCGCGCCCGCTTATCCTTGAGGTGGCGCAGGCGGAACTCGATCGCGTCGGCGCCGGCCGCCGCCGCGAGCTCGTCCATGAAGGATTCGATCGCGAATATGTTGTGGTAGGCGCCGAGGCCGCGGAGCGCCGAGACGCGCAGCGGCATGTCGGGTACCAAGTGGTGTACGACGCGTACGTTCGGCAGCACATAAAGCGGAACGGCATTGCGATCGCCGGCGCCTTCCGGCTGGTCTCCGGGCCTTGGCGGGCCGGGCGTGAACGGCGTTTCGAGATGCCGCGCCGCGATCAATTGCCCCGCCCCAGGTGGGCGCGTCGAATGCGTATTGCTGCGCACTTCGTACCACCAATCGACAATGTTGCCGCCGGCGTCCAGCGACGCCCGCGCGCGGCTCACCATGGCAGGCCCGTAAGGCTCCCATTGATGCTCCTGCTCGCGCATCCATTGCACGCGTACCGGCCGGCCGGGCAAAGCGCGCGCCAGCAAAGCCGCATCGGCTGCCGCATCGTCGGCGCCATTGTGGCCGTAGCAGCCCGCCCCTTCCATGTGGATGCAGCGCACCTTCTCCTCGGGAAGGCGCAGCATCTCGGCGATCGCCTGGCGCAGCGGGAACATGCCTTGCGCGTGCGACCAGACGGTCAGCGCATCGCCATCGAACGAAGCGACGGCACAGGACGGCCCGATCGATCCGTGCATCTGGTAGGGACGGCGATACACGGCTTGCAGCGTCCGCGTGGCGGACGCCGACTCCGCGTGCTTGTCGGCGATGACATGATCTTCAGCCGGCAGGGACTCGATAATGCTAGAGATGTTTGTTTCGTCCGGAAGCTTCGTCGCGATATCCCATTTTGCCGCCGCAGCGAGTGCATGCATCGCGGTCACCGCCTGGAACTCGCGCTCGGCGAGGATTCCAAGAAAGCTGCCGTCGCGCACGACCTTGATGACGCCCGGCATTTTTTCGGCATCACTCGTGTCGATCGATTGCAGCCGCGCGTCATAGCTTGGCGGCCGCACCACACGCGCATGCACCATTCCCGACAGGCGCAAGTCGTGCACGTAGCTGACGCCGCCGGTCACTTTTCCCGGGATATCGATGCGCGGCAGCGACTGGCCGATGATTTTCAGCGTGTCGGGGGCTTTCAGCTTCGATGTCGGCTGTGCGGTCACATGCAGTACGTTGCCGGCAACCAAATCGCCGTAGGCGGCGCGGCGATTATCGGGCCCTATGATCGCGCCCGACTGGGCGCGCAACCGATCCGCCGCGACACCAAGACGCTCCGCCGCGATGCCGATCAGGATTTCCCGCACTTGCGCCGCCGCGTTGCGGATGGCGCTCGCCGAATCCTTCATCGAATTGCTGCCGGAGGTGAAGCCTTCATTCGCGGCGCGCGCCGTATCGGCGGTGACGAGATGAATCGCGTGCGGATCGAGCTCGAGCTCTTCCGCCGCCACTTGAATGAGCGCCGTTTTGACGCCCTGGCCGATCTCACATTTGCCGGTGAAGACGGTGACACTGCCGTCCGCATCGATGCGAATCCAGGCGTCCAGCATCGGCGCTTTTTTTAGGCTGCCGGGCAGCGGCGGTTTACTTACGTTCTCCTGTTCTTGTGCAAGGGAGGGGATGGCGCGCAGCGAAAAACTGACGACGAGCGCCCCGGCAAGCACGTCGCGGCGCGAAGGATTGAAAAGCGGCGCGTTCATCACTCCTCCTCCTCTGCCTTCGCTGGCGCACGTGCGCCCGCCGCGTGCATGCCGCCTGCGGCGCGGTTGATCGCCGCCAGGATGCGCATATGCGTGCCGCAGCGGCAGAGATTGGCGTTCATATGCTCGCGAATCTCAGCGTCTGTCGGTGACTGGTTTGCGGTCAGCAGCGCATGCGCGCGCATGATCATGCCGGGAATGCAATAGCCGCATTGCGCCGCCTGCTCTTCGATGAAGGCGCGCTGCAGCGGACTTGGCGCGTCTTCGCTTCCCAGTCCTTCAAGGGTCGTGATCTTGCGCCCCTGCAGAATCGAAATGGGCGTCAGGCACGAGAAAACCGGCTTGCCGTCGATGACGACCGTGCAGGCGCCGCATTGGCCGAGGCCGCAGCCGAACTTGGCGCCGTTGAGTTCGAGCGTGCCGCGCAGGACATAGAGCAGCGGCGTATTCGGTGCGTCGTCGACATCGCGCGAACGGCCGTTCACATTGAGCGTGATCATGGGCTTGTGCTCCGCCTGAGTCTGGCGATTTCGGCCTCGATATTTTGCCATTCTCCGCCGCGGCTGAAGCGGGCGCGCAGATAGGCAGCGATGTCGGCGATTTGCGCGTCGCTCAGCGTGTCGGCGAAAGCCGGCATAACAGCGCCGACCGTCCCTTCCGGCGGACGCACGCCTTCGAGAACGACATGGATCACGTTGCGGGGATCGGGCGCGTATATCGACGTGTGCTGGCCGAGCGAGGTGACGGTGAAAGGCACGTGACCGCCGGTCTCGTGGCATGTCGCGCAGATGCCGGCGTAAAGCTCTGCGCCTTGCGGATGGGCTTCAGCGGCTTGCGGTTGCTTCTCGTCGACGCGCTTTTCGCTTTCGCCCGGCTTAGCCAATGTTGCCCCGACATAAGCTGCGATTGCGCGTACATCCTGCTCCGGCACGGTCGCCAGCGCCGCGACGACTGGCGCCATGGGGCCGACCGCGCCGCCATGCCCCACGTCCCAGCTGCGCAAATAATTGAACAGGCTTTCTTCGCTCCAAGACACCGGCGACGGGAATTTGTGATTTAACGGCGGCGCCCACCAGTCCTCGGCTTCGCCGCTGTCAAAATGTTGCGATGCGATTTCGGCGCCGAGGCGGTCCCGCGGCGTGTGACATGCGCCACAATGCGACAGCGCTTCGACGAGATAGCGGCCGCGATTCCATTCGGCGCTCCTTGTCTGGTCGCGCGGCACTGGCTTCTTGTCGAGATACAACAATTTCCAGCCGGCAAGCAGCGGACGAACATTGTAGGGAAACGTGAGGTGGTTTGCCGGATTTTGCGCGGGCACGGCCGCGCGCGTCATCAGGAACGCATAGAGCGCGCTCAAGTCCTCGTCGGTCAGCCTGGCGAAATGATTATAGGGAAAGACGGGGTAGAGATCACGTCCCGCACGATCGATTCCGTCGCGCATCGTCCTCGCAAAGGCAGCCTGCGAATAAAGCCCAATGCCGGTTTTCGGGTCGGGCGTGATGTTCGTGCCGAAAAGCGTGCCGAAAGGTGTGGCGAGCGGCCGTCCGCCGGCGAACGGCTTGCCGTTCTCCGCCGTATGACACGAGGCGCAATAGCCGAGCGCGGCAAGCTCGCCGCCGCGCCGCACCAGATCGGGGGCGAAGACGCGCTGGCTGCGATCTTCCGGGATTGAAAGATGCGTGGCGAAGAACAGCGCGGTGGCGCCGAGCACGACGATGAGCAGAAGCGAAAACGCCATTCGCCACATCGAGTGAAAGTTAGGGCGGCATAGCCAAGCGGCATCCCTGACGGGCAGGCACTTGATGCTTAGCCTCGGCAACGCAATAACCGTTCTTAGGAGGCAGCATGTCAGCCCAAACCCGCTCGCAACGGATCACCGTGCCGGACATCGCCGCCCGCAAAGGGCGCGACAAGGTCGTGTGCCTCACCGCCTATACCGCGCCGATGGCGGCCCTGCTTGATCCCCATTGCGATCTTTTGCTCGTCGGCGACTCGCTCGGCATGGTCGTGCATGGCCTGCCGTCGACGGTCGGCGTCACGCTGGAGATGATGATCCTGCATGGTCAAGCGGTGATGCGCGCCGCAAAGCAGGCGCTGGTCGTCGTCGACCTGCCCTTTGGCAGCTACGAGGCCAATCCCGAGCAGGCGTTCCAGTCGGCGTCGCGCATCATGCGCGAGACCGGCTGTCAGGCGGTGAAGGTGGAAGCATCGGAAGGCATCTCCAAGACGATCCGCTTTCTCGTCGGCCGCGGCATTCCGGTCGTCGGCCATGTCGGCTTGCGGCCGCAGGCGGCGAATGTCGACGGCGGCTTTAAAGCCAAGGGCCGCACGGCGGCCGAACGCCAGCGCGTGCTCGACGAGGCGCTCGCCTCTGACGAAGCCGGGGCTTTCGCCGTTGTGGTCGAGGGCGTCGCCACCGATCTCGCGATGGAGATCACCCGCAAGGTCAAGGCGCCGACAATCGGCATCGGCGCCTCTGCCGATTGCGACGGGCAGATCCTCGTCACCGATGACATGCTCGGCCTGTTCGACTGGACGCCGAAATTCGTCCGCCGTTACGGCAATATGCGCGAGCTTGTCTCGGCGGCGGTCGCCTCCTATGCGGCAGACGTCCGCGCCGGCCGCTTCCCCGGCCAGGCGGAGGTCTACAAATTGCGCGCGCAATCCTAAGGGGATGGCGGGGCCTCTCGTCCGTCCGAGCCGCGAGGACGACATTCCGGCCATCACGCGCATTTACGCGCACCATGTGCTGCGCGGTCTCGCCTCGTTCGAGGAAATCCCGCCGGAAGAAGCAGAACTCGCGCGCCGCCGTCGGGAGGTGCTGCAGCATGGGCTTCCCTATCTTGCGGCGGAGCAAGCGGGCGAGATCGTCGGCTATGCCTATGCCGCACCCTACCGGGCGCGCTCGGCCTATCGTTTCACCATCGAGGACTCGGTCTATGTCGCCCCGGACCATGTGGGAGAGGGGATTGGGCGCGCGCTTCTCTCGCGGCTGATCGCGCTCTGCGAGCAGGGTCCGTGGCGGCAGATGATCGCGGTGATCGGCGACAGCGACAACCACGCCTCGATCAACCTGCACAAGGCCGAAGGTTTTGCGATGATCGGCACCCATCCGGCGGTTGGATTCAAGTTCGGCCGCTGGCTCGACAGTGCGCTCATGCAGCGCGAACTTGGAGCCGGCGCGGGGACGCTGCCCATAGAGCGGTCGACCTCATAATAAATTGCGGTTCGCCTGAACTTGGCCGTCGCTCGCACGTTACGGCTAAGCCAGCCTGGTCTCGTCCGGAGGGATCGCCATGCGCCGCCTCGCTTTCATCCTCGCCGCCGCCGCCCTTCCCGCTTCCGCCGCCCTCGCGGACACCGTGCCGAACCTCAATGTGCAGGCGACCTGCCGGGCGACGCCGGCCGTCAATCTCGACCAGCAGGCGACCTACGACAATTGCATGCGCAGCGAGAATGGCGCGCGCGACCGGCTCGCCAAGAGCTGGGGCAAGATGCGCGCCGACTGGCGCTCGACGTGCCTCAAGACGACGACGCTCGGCGGCATTCCGAGCTATGTCGAGCTCCTGACCTGCGTCGAGATGCGCGAGGCAGCCGCCAACGGCCAGTCCGGTCCACCCTCGGGCTCGATGACCGGCGGCCGCTCGGTCGGCGTCGGCTCGGGCTCGCCGCTCATCAACCCGCCGGTGCCCGGCGCGACGACCGGCGGCACCGCGGGAACGACAGGTTTCCCGAGCGGCGCGACCAGCGCGCCGGGTAATCCCGGCAGCAATCTCAATAAAGGCCTTGGTGCGGGCAGCGCCGGCTCCGCGGGAATGTCGACCGGGCGCTCGATCGGCTCGGGTTCGCCGACCGTGTCGAGCCCAAGCACGGCGGGATCGGCGGGAAGTGCCGGAAGCGCCGGCTCGGCGGGTTCCGCCGGTGGCGGCGGCGCTGGCGGCAGCGGCCACTAAGGCGCGTCACGTCTCGGGATAGACCCGCGTCACGTGACCCATCTTGCGGCCGTCGCGGATTTCCGCCTTGCCGTAGAGATGCAGAGCGGCGCCGTCGTCGGCTAAAATTTCGCGCCAGCGTCGCACCTCGTCGCCGATCAGATTATCCATGACGATGCGGCCGCGGCGCGCGGTCGAGCCGAGCGGCCATCCGGCAATCGCGCGCACATGCTGCTCGAATTGCGATGTCGCCGCGCCGTCGATCGTCCAATGCCCGGAATTGTGCACGCGCGGCGCGATTTCGTTGACGATCAGCTCCTCGCCGCTCGCGCCATCGACCACAAACATTTCGACCGCGATCATGCCGACATAATCCAGCGCGTCGGCGATGCATTCGCCGATGTCGGCGGCGCGACGCGCCGTTGCCGGTTGGATTGTCGCCGGCGCTTCGGTCCGCGACAGGATGTGATTGGCGTGCGAATTCTCGCAGATGTCATAGGCGCGGAAAGTGCCATCGCGTCCGCGCGCGCCGAGCGCGGAGACTTCGCGCGCAAACGGCACCACGCTTTCCAGAATGCACGGCACGTTGCCGAAAGATGCGAACGCCGCCGCGCCATGAGCGGCATCGCGGACCATTGCCTGGCCCTTGCCGTCATAGCCAAAGCGCCGCGTCTTCAGGATGCCGGCGCCCCCAAATGAGGCGAGCGCCGGTGCGATCGCATCGCTGGCATCGATCGGCGCGAAAGCGGCCGTCGCAACGGAGAGGCCATTCAAGAAGCGCTTCTCGATCAGCCGGTCCTGGGTTTTTTCGAGCGCGAGCGGGCTCGGATAGACCGGGCGCCGCTTTGCCAAAAGGGTGGCGGTCGCCGCCGGGATGTTCTCGAACTCGTAGGTAATCACATCGACATCAGCGGCGAAGCGGTCGAGCGCGGCGTTATCGGCATAGTCGGCGCAGGTGACCCGATGCACCACATCGAA
>Ga0164308_10001723_pt1 | contig 11664 bp, 10 predicted proteins | sample Whisoiple_246_MG_FD_109983 | JGI IMG/M metagenome (GOLD analysis project Ga0164308, IMG submission 109983) | Soil microbial communities amended with fresh organic matter from upstate New York, USA - Whitman soil sample_246_MG | ecosystem: Environmental > Terrestrial > Soil > Unclassified >... | reverse complement strand
GCAGATCTATCGCCCGGATCTCGACTTGGTGCGTCATCACGGGCAGTTCGATGACCCGTCCGGCGGGGTGTTCGACGACGCAGAGGACCGGCCTCCGAACTGGCTGCCGAAACGGTTGCGACCCGTGCCGACAGAAAGCGCGATCACCGTTCCCGAAGAGACGCCTGCGGCTATTCTCAACGCGTGAGGCGCGCATCCAGGCTGGTCGGCGTGTTGGCCTGCGCCGTGGCTGCTTTGGCGGGTGGCTGTAGCGGCACGAGAACCGTGCAGTCCGACGGGCCACCATCCAAGGCGAGCGCGGCGGCCGAATCCAACACGGCAGCCCCTCTGTCAGGCGGTCTTCGCTATCTCGCACTGGGTGATTCGTTGACCCAAGGCGTCGGCGTCCCCGATGAGAGCACCGGCGCGTTTCCTGCGCTGCTCGCCGAGCACTGGCGGGCCGACGGCTGCGAGGTCGAACTGCAGAACGTCGGTATCAGTGGCTACACGGCGGGCCAGATCCTGGCTGAGGAGGTGCCGCAGATCGAGTCGTTTCAGCCGAACATCATCACGTTCCAAGCCGGCGGCAATGACATCGCCAACGGCATCCCGATCGACGAATACCGTGAGAACGTCCGGTCGGTTCTGGACTCGGCGACCGGCAGCGGTGCCCGCGTCATCGTCCTGGCGCAGAACGACTGGTTCCGTTCGCCGGTGGGCGTCGACTACGGCGAAAGCGTTCCGTCACAGCGGGCGGCCTATGACGAGGTGTTGATCGAGGAAGCGTCGTCCGCCGGTGCCGAATTCGTCGATATGCGACCGCTTTACGCCGAGCAGGCCGATCAGAACCGGTGGGTCGAAGATGGACTCCACCCGACACCCGACGCCTACGCGGCCTGGGCCGAGAAGCTCAGCGAGGCAGTTCCCGCACCCTGCAAGTCCTAGCCCGCGGCGACGGCGAACAGGTGCCAGTCGCCGGGCACGCCCTTGAGTTGGTGGGTGCCGCGGTCGTCGAACAGCAGGCCCGATCCGATCACCAGGTCGCGCAGTGTGCTGGAGACCAGGACCTCACTGGGTCCCGCGAGTGCGCTGACGCGTGCGCCGATGTGCACCGCGATGCCGCCGATGTCATCGCCGCGGATCTCGCATTCGCCGGTGTGCAGTCCCGCACGTACTTCGATGCCGAGCGGTTGCACGGCGTCGCGAGTCGCCATGGCGCAGCGGATGGCTCGCTGCGGACCGTCGAACGTAGCGAGGAAGCCGTCGCCCGAGGTGTTCACCTCGCGGCCGCGAAACCGGGCGAGTTGTGACCGGACGACGGCGTCGTGCGCGTCGAGCAGCGCATGCCAATTGCGGTCGCCGAGCTCGGCGGCCATCCGCGTCGAGTCGACGATGTCGGTGAACAACACCGTGGCCAGCACGCGGTCGTCGGCCACCTCAGCCTGATGCCCTGTGAGGAACTCGGCGATCTGCTGGAACGAAGGCCGCCAGTGCGGTTCCACGAACTGATACATGTTGCGGCCCGGCAGCTCGACGTATTTGGCGTCGGGAATCAGGTCGGCAATGAGCTTGCCCATCGCGGGCGTGATGAACGCGTCGTCGCGGTGGTGCAAGACGAGAGTCGGCACCCTGACGCTCGGAAGCACCGCCCGAACGTTCAGCTCGGACGTAAGCGCCAGCATGACTTCGACGGCCGCCGGACTCACGGCCAAGCGTTCCATTCGCGCCCAAGAGGCACGGATGTCGTCGTTCCACGGCATGTCTGGATTGACGACATGTTGGAATTGGCCTGTTCCCCACATGGTCAGCATCGCCTCGCCGGCCTTCTCGGACTCCGGCCCCTGGCCGTAGTCGGCAAGCGGATCGGTATAGCCCTCCGCGGCGATCAGCGCCGCCGTACGGGACGGGTGCGTCGCGGCGAACAAGGCCGCGGACGCGAACGCACCGTCGACTGCGTAAAGAACAACTTCCGAACTGCCGAGTTCGTCCATCACGGCGGTGATGCCGTCGGCCCACTGCTCCAAAGTGGGCAGCGCATCCGGGGCGACGGGATCGGACGCGCCGGTGCCGGGGTGGTCGAAGAAGATCACCCGACCGATCGACGTCATCGCCTCCAGCCAACCTTGGATGGACGGCAACTCGGGGATGATCTCGCAGCAGGTGAACCAGTTCGGCACGAACACAATGTCGCGCTCGCCGGGCGGCGATGCGCGGTAGGCGATGCGCAAGTCCCCGTTGAGGGCATAGCGCGTCTCGGAGAACACGGCCGAAGTCTAAGTCGGGCGAGTAGTGCGATTTCGCAGATCAGCGGGCTTTCCTGTAACCTGGCCCGGTTGCCGACGCAGGCGACCCTCCTGCCACGGATTGGCCGTGGCCGACTAGCCCATAGGAGGTGATGAGGTCCTCATGCGTCCATACGAAATCATGGTCATCCTCGACCCCACCCTTGACGAGCGCACCGTCAGCCCGTCTCTGGAGACGTTCCTGAACGTCATCCGCAAGGACGGCGGCTCCGTCGACAAGGTCGACATCTGGGGCAAGCGCCGGCTGGCGTACGAGATCGCCAAGCATGCCGAAGGCATCTACGCGGTGATCGACGTGAAGGCCACCCCGGCCACCGTGTCCGAGCTCGACCGTCAGCTCAGCCTGAACGAGGCCGTGCTGCGCACCAAGGTTCTGCGGACCGACAAGCACTAGTCGTCGAACGGCTGTCGGGTGTCATGAGCCTTGCGTAGGCTCGCGCCCAACATGCCGCCCATATGAGGAGGACCCCGTGGCTGGTGACACGATCATCACCGTCGTCGGAAACCTGACCGCCGACCCGGAACTGCGGTTCACCCCGTCCGGGGCGGCTGTCGCCAACTTCACCGTCGCATCCACTCCGCGGATCTTCGACCGCCAGAGCAATGAGTGGAAAGACGGCGACGCGCTGTTCATGCGGTGCAGCATCTGGCGGGAGGCCGCAGAGAACGTGGCCGAGAGCCTGACCCGCGGTTCGCGGGTGATCGTCCAGGGACGGCTCAAGCAGCGGTCCTACGAGACCCGTGAGGGCGAGAAGCGCACCGTCGTCGAACTCGAAGTCGATGAGATCGGCCCGTCGCTCAAGTACGCCACCGCCAAGGTGAACAAGGCCAGCCGCAGTGGCGGCGGAGGCGGCGGAGGCGGCGGCTTCGGCGGTGGTGGGGGCGGCGGCGACCGCGGCGGCTCCCGTCCAGAGCAGCAGCCCAAGGACGACCCATGGGGTAGCGCCCCGGCCTCCGGATCGTTTTCCGGCGGCGACGACGAACCGCCCTTCTGACCCAATCCCAATAGCAAGTAAGAAAGAGATAGCGAAATGGCGAAGGCCACCAAACGACGCCCGGCGCCCGAAAAGCCGGTCAAGACTCGTAAGTGCGTGTTCTGCTCCAAGAAGGGGCAGACCATTGATTACAAGGACACGGCTCTGCTGCGCACCTACATCAGCGAGCGCGGCAAGATTCGTGCCCGTCGGGTCACCGGTAACTGCGTTCAGCACCAGCGGGACATCGCGATCGCCGTCAAGAATGCCCGTGAGGTCGCGCTGCTGCCGTTCAGCTCGTCAACCCGCTGAGCCGGTAGTACCACCAACGAAAGACACCAGAGATGAAACTGATTCTTACTGCTGAGGTCGACCACCTCGGCGTCGCCGGCGATACCGTCGAAGTCAAGGACGGCTACGGCCGCAACTATCTGCTTCCGCGTGGCCTGGCGATCGCCGCCAGCCAGGGAGCCGAACGCCAGGCCGACGCAATCCGCCGGGCACGCGAGATCAAGACCGTTCGCGGCATCGAGCACGCCAACGAGCTGAAGACCGCTCTGGAGGGTCTCGGCACCGTTGAGCTGCCGGCGAGGACCGCGTCCGACAGCGGAAAGCTGTTCGGCTCGATCACCGCCGCAGACGTGGTCGGCGCGATCAAGAAGGCCGGCGGACCCAATCTCGACAAGCGGACGGTGCAAATGCCCAAGGGCCACATCAAGACCCTGGGCACCCACCCCGTCGCGGTGCGACTGCATCCCGACGTGGACGCCGCCGTGACAGTCGACGTCGTCGCCCAGTCGTAAACGCATACGTTAATTAGCGGCGTGGAGGCCTGATTGGCCTTCACGCCGCTGTTGCTGTAATTCTGGCGAACTGTAAATCGGGTTATCCCCCCAGCGAAGCTAACCTGCTGTTAACCTGCGCGGCGCTAAGGGGAAACACAACACGCCCGAGGACGCAACCCGGGCCGACACGCCGATGAATTTGTCATCCACAACTAACTCCCACCCCTGTGGTCCGCTTATCTGCGGGGATGTGACCGACGTCGTCGTCCGTCCACAGGTTCTCCCCAAGGGTTCAACACCGCCGAGCGCAGATATCCACACCCCATCCACAAGTTCATGAACAGGCCCCCCTTGCGGTCGCTCCAGCAACGTCTAGCGTTGGCCGTCGCAAGGTCGTCCCCGCGCCGGGGATGTTGTGTATGTCGGGGGCCCGGCTTAGAGTTGTGACGGCGCTATCGAACGTACGTTCGATCTAGAGGGGAGGTGGGGACGCCGTGGCTGTCGTGGACGATCGCGGTCGCGCGGGTATCAACGACGTCTCGCCACCCACTGAAGATTTCGGCCGCCAACCGCCGCAGGACGAAGCCGCCGAACAGGCCGTTCTCGGCGGAATGCTGTTGAGCAAGGACGCCATCGCTGACGTCCTCGAGCGGCTGCGGCCCGGCGACTTCTACCGCCCGAACCATCAGAGCGTCTATGACGCCGTCCTGGACCTCTACGGTCGGGGCGAGCCTGCTGATGCCGTGACGGTGGCCGCGGAGCTCGACCGTCGGGGTCTGCTGCGGCGGATCGGGGGCGCCCCTTATCTGCACACGTTGATCTCGACCGTGCCCACTGCTGCCAACGCTGGGTACTACGCGGGCATCGTCGCGGAGAAGGCGCTGCTGCGCCGCCTCGTGGAGGCTGGCACCCGGGTCGTTCAGTACGGCTATGCCGGCGCGGAGGGCGCCGACGTGGCCGAGGTTGTCGACCGCGCGCAGGCCGAGATCTACGACGTCACAGACGGCAGAACATCGGAAGACTTCGTCGCGCTGGAGGACCTGCTACAGCCGACGATGGACGAGATCGACGCCATCGCGTCGCAGGGCGGTATCTCGCGAGGGGTTCCGACGGGCTTCCTGGAACTCGACGAGGTGACCAACGGGCTGCATCCCGGCCAGATGATCGTCATTGCGGCCAGGCCTGGCGTGGGCAAGGCGTTGTCGCTCGATACGCCTCTGCCGACACCGACCGGTTGGACCACGATGGGAGAGGTCGCGGTCGGCGACGAATTGATCGGTGCCGACGGCAAGCCGACGCGCGTCGTGGCCGTCACGGATGTGATGCACGGGCGTCCGTGTTATCGGGTGACGTTCTCAGACGGCACAGAGATCATCGCCGACGAATCGCACCAGTGGCTGACCGAAACGAGGGCGTCGCGGAAATCGGCACAGGCCGCCGCGGTTCAGTACAACCGGTACAAGAATCAACGCACGTTCGCGGCTGTGCGTACGACCCGCGAGATCGCGGAAACGTTGCGATGCGCGACCGCGGATCGACGGTTGAACCATTCGGTAGTCAATGCCCAGCCGCTGCAGGGTGGCGTCGCAGAACTTCCCGTGCCGCCCTACACGCTGGGGGCGTGGCTGGGCGACGGCACGTCGGCGGCCGCCCAGATCACGTCCGCCGACCCGGAGATCGTGATGCGTATCGAGGCCGAAGGCCTGATCGCCCGACCATCTCAATCTGCAAAGTATCGCTACCAGTTGCTCTTGCCCGAGGGTTCGCCGCCCGCCGAGCGCGTATGCATTGTGTGCGGCGCGACGTTCGTGCCTCACACAAGCCAAGTCCGAACGTGCGGCCGATCGTGCGGCGGACGCGCGCGGTTCATGTCTGATCCAGTACCTGCACCGAGGTGTGCTGAGTGCGGCGGGCGCTCGTGCGGGCTTCGACTGTGCCAGAAGTGCCGCAACGCCAAAGGCACGCTGCAGGCGCGGCTGCGGACACTGGGAGTCCTCGGGGACAAGCACATTCCGGTTAACTACCTGCGCGCGTCCGAAGATCAACGGCGTGCTCTGCTCGCCGGACTGCTCGACACGGACGGCACGGTGACCGCAGGCGGAGCGATCCAGTTCTCTGTGACGAATCAACGGCTCGCATCCGACGTGCACGAGCTCATCGTGAGCCTCGGTTACCGATGCCACACGACGACCAAGCGCGTGAAGGGCCGCACCGAACAGTCATCGACGGCGTACACACTGAATTTCTCGACCGACGACGAGGCCTTCGGTCTCACCCGTAAAGCGTTGATTCACAAGGATCGTCGGCGAAGCGTTGGGACAGCGCGGACCTGCTCAAGGTTCATCGTCGACGTGGAACCCATCGAGACCGTCCCGGTGCGCTGCGTCCAGGTCGACAACGCCGATCACATGTATCTGGCCAGCCGTGCAATGGTCCCGACGCACAACTCGACCCTTGGGTTGGACTTCTTACGGTCATGCTCGATCAAGAACCGGATGTCCAGCGTCATCTTCTCGCTCGAGATGAGTAAGTCCGAGATCGTCATGCGCTTGTTGTCGGCCGAGGCGAAGATCAAGCTCGCTGACATGCGGTCGGGCCGGATGAGCGATGACGACTGGACGCGGCTGGCCCGGCGGATGAGCGAGATCAGCGAAGCGCCGTTGTTCATCGACGATTCGCCCAACATGATGATGATGGAGATCCGCGCGAAGGCACGTCGGTTGAAGCAGAAGCACGATCTCAGCTTGATCGTGATCGACTATCTGCAGCTGATGACGTCGGGCAAGAAGGTCGAGTCACGTCAGCAGGAAGTGTCCGAGTTCTCCCGGCAGCTCAAACTTTTGGCGAAAGAACTCGAGGTGCCGGTCGTCGCGATGAGCCAGCTGAACCGCGGCCCGGAGCAGCGCACCGACAAGAAGCCCATGCTGTCGGACCTTCGCGAATCAGGCGCAATCGAGCAGGACGCGGACATGGTGATCCTCATGCACCGTCCCGACGCGTTCGAACGCGACGATCCTCGTGGCGGCGAGGCCGATCTAATTCTCGCCAAGCACCGTAACGGCCCGACCAAGACCGTCACGGTCGCACATCAACTGCACCTGTCGCGCTTCACCAACATGGCGAAATAGCCGTCTGAGTTACCACGCACGCTGCTAGCACGCAGCGGCCCGTCGGCCTTGCATTGCGCCAGATCACGTCAGCGGCCAGTTCGATCCGCGTTCGCGTGGATCGCCTCGCGACAGTAGGCCGCGAGGCCAGGAAGCCCGAATGATGCATCGTATGTAGCGACGTACCTTGGGTCGCTCACATACATGTCGCCCAGGTTGCGGTGGAATGCCGGCGGGCAGTCGTAGAACCAGCGATTCACGTGGAGCCGGTGTTGCTCTGCCGCGTCCATCGCCTCTTCGGAGTCGGCTGGGAGCCCAGCGCGGAAGGCGTCGGCCAACGCCTTCTCGACAGCTGCTCCCTCGGTCTTGATCTGAACCCAATCGTCGCGACCGTAAGACTTCGTTCGGCGCTGCGATTCCTTCCACTCTGCGGTCTCGCCCCACTTCTGCGCGGCCTCTGCCTGATAGTCGTCGAAGCCGTCACCGAAGAGTTCGCGCATATCGTCATCGGTCATGGGTGTGTTCGCCATTGCCTTCTCCAATGCCTGATCGATTGCCTCGACGAGGCCCTTCATCTCGTCGAGCCGGGACATGACGCGCTCGCGCTGGCGAACCAGGTGGCTGACCTCGTTGCCCTCGTCCAGCAGGCTCGCGATCTCGTCAAGCGAAAGCTCGAGCCGGCGGTAAACGATGACCTGGGACAAGCGCGTCAGGTCCGCCGATGTGTAAACCCGATAACCCGAGGCTGCACCGCGACTCGGGGTCAGCAACCCAATGTCGTCATAGTGGTGAAGCGTCCGGACCGTGATGCCAAATCGCTCCGCGACCTCGCCCACGGTGAGTTCGTCCAGTGGTTTCTCCTGCGTCACGTCCATCAGGCTGGTGCCTCACGTCGCGTGAGGGTCAAGTCGTCATGCTCGAACTTATTCGAACGCGCAGGATTTCCGGTCACCAGCCGCTGCGCCATGTTCGGTCGTCGGCCGCCAGTAGTCAGACGATGATGCTGCGAGCGTCGCCGGGGTTTGGGGCTGCGGCTGATCAGCCCGTCCTTCTCCATCCCACCTCGATTGGTTGACGCGTCACCGTTTATGCGTATGGTTGAGGAATCAACCTTTTCGTGCAGCAGTCAAGACGGGATATCTCATGCGCAGCATCAGCGTCATCGGCCCGGGAAACATGGTCAGCGCACTGGAGGTCGTGCGATGAGCAGCACTCTGCAGTACGCGATCGTGGGCACCGGCAGCGTTGGCGCGGTTCTGGCGCAACGATTCTCCAACCACCACGTCCCGGCACTTTGGGCCAACACGCGAGGTCCGGAGACGATCGACGTCACCGAACTGTCCGACGCGATCACACCGGTCACCCTCGACACGGCCCTGGACGCAGACGTGATCATCCTGGCCATTCCGTTCCTGAAGGTCCGTGAGCTGGGTGGGCGCCGCGCAGACTGGTCGGGCAAGATCATCGTCGACGCGACCAATGCGTTCCTGGTGCCCAACTCCGAGCGAATTCTCGCCGGCCGGCTGTCGACCCAGTTCAACGCCGAGGCCTTTCCCGGCGCCGCGGTGGTCAAGTCGTTCAACCAAACCGCCGCCAGGCAGCTCGCCGAGAAGCGCCCACCCGAATTCGGGAAACGCGTGGTCTTCGTGTCCAGCAACACCTCCGCGGCAAGCGCGGTGGTAGCCGGACTGTGCACCGAGCTCGGTTTCGCCCCGATCGAACTCGGACGTATCGACGAGGGCGGCGTGCTCATCCAAGCCCGCAACGCCCTGGTGTTGCGGGAGCTGTACGAACTGCCGTCCGAACTCGAGAACACTCAGGTGACGTCGGCGGCCGGGCGGGATCTCACCCCCGGCACGTGGACGATCGACCCCGTCCATTCTTCCATCACGTTCTCGGTTCGCCACCTGATGGTCGGCAGGGTACGTGGGCGGTTCGGCGACTTCTCCGGGGCAATCACCGTGCCCGAGAACGGAACTCCGAGCATTACGGCCGCCATCGCGGTCGGGTCGGTTGACACCGGCAACCCAACCCGCGACGAGCACCTGCGGGCACCCGACGTCTTCGGAGCCGACGAGTTCCCCACCGCGACCCTCGTCTCGGTCGACATGCACGGCACCGGGCAGAACGATTGGGTGGTCATAATCGACTTCACCCTGCGCGGAATCACCAAACGCCTGCCGCTGGCGTTCTCATTTCTCGGCGTGAGCGCCGGCATGGGTCACGGTGAAGTGGCCGGGTTCGAAGGTGTGATCACACTGAAGCGTGGCGATTTCGGCATCCTGACCGACACTCCCGTGCTGGCCGGAGGCGGCCCGGCGCTCGGGGACACCGTCGATGTCATCGTGAGCGTGGAGGCGGTCAAGGCGCCCGCCGCGTCGGCGGGATGAGAGGGCGACGCCGCACCCGCGTAGGGCCCGTGCGACCGCAGCAGTCGTTGTGCAACAACATCTTTCCTGTGAGGGTGACTTGATGCTCAAGGCCGTTAACTGGCGAAAGCGCGCATGCGGCCGGCGCCACCAACCCCGAACAATCGATCCCAACGGCAGCGGTTTCGTGCGAGCGACTTGGATAGCTCAGGAGCGGTGCCGACCGATCACATTGATGGACGAGTAGACATCGTCGCCTCCAGTTCGTAGCCTTTCCGACACATACGTAGCCGGACCGAGATCGTCCCTGCAACGAAGGATCGTGACAATTCGCATGAGTCGGGCGCGCCGTTTACTTCGGCGAACGGCGGCCGGTTTGGCGGCTGTGGTCCTGGCCGTATCGTTGTCGATCGTGGGCGACGTGAATGCGGATCCCGCATCTGACGCGCTGTCCAAGCTCAACGACCTGTCCCGTCAGGCCCTGCAGAGTCGCGACGCCGTGACCGCTGCCCAGCGAGACGCCGAGGCCAAACTGGCTGCCCAGACGGCCGCCGAAGACCGCCACCAGGCCGATCTAGCGGCCCTCGAGGCCGCGAACTCCGAACTCGAGCCGTATCAGGCCGCGGTCGGTCGGGTGGCCGCGGCGGACTACATGAGTGGACGCACCGGTGGGTTGGCGGCGGTGCTGACCGCGGCCTCCCCGCAACAGCTGATCGACCAGCTTTCGCTCCAGCGGGCGATCGCCGCTGAGACGGCAGACCAGATGACGGCCTATCTAGCGGGACGTGATCGCGCCGCCGCCGCATCCAAGGCGTCGGAGGCATCGGCAGCCGACGCCCGCGCCGCGGCCGAGCAGTCGGCCAAGGTGCGGGCAGACCTACAAGCTAAATTCGGTGACCTGCAGCATCAGATCGCCGCAGCGGAGGCGCAATACGCGGCGTTGACACCGCAACAGCAGGCGGTAATCGACAACGCCGTCCCGCCTCCACCGCCACCGGATGCGCCCATCCCTGCGGACCCGTCGATCGTCGCGATGCCCGGCCAAACTCCGGAAGTCGCCAATCCCGCTCTCGATCCCGCTTTCGCGATCGCCCGAGTGGATATCCCGGAGGCGTTGCCGGTCGGCGTCGCGAACGAGGCCGGGCTGCAGGCCAACACCATCCTTGTCGCTCGCGCCATCAGCGCGAAATTCCCTCAGATTGGCGAAATCGATGGGGTGCGGCCGGACTCAAAGCCGTGGCATCCGAGTGGTCTGGCGATCGACATCATGATTCCCAATCCCAGCAGCCCCGAGGGCATCGCGCTCGGGGACGAGATCAAGGCGTACGTGATGAGCAACGCGGGCCGATTCGGTATGCAGGACGTGATCTGGCGCGGCACGTACTACACGCCGGGCGGTCCTTCGGGATCGGGTTACGGCCACTTCGACCACGTGCACGTCACCACGCTTCCTCGCCGCTGATCTGCGTGAGCCCGCAAGCCGACGACCGAAAAGTCCGACTGCCGAGACTGTTGAGGCGCCCGAGGGCGCGCGGGCTCGGTAAACGTGCGTGGCTGGTGACATGGTCGATCCGGCTGGCGCTGTGGACGCTGGGCTTCACCCGCATCATCAAAACCGAGATCGTGAACGCCGACGTTGTACCGGGCAAGGGCGCGGTGCTCCTGGCGGCCAACCACATGTCGATGATCGACGTGTTCTTCATCCTCGGAGCGCTGCGTCGTGAGGCGATAGCCATGGCGATGGCCGAACTGTGGAAGTCGCCGTTCACCAAATGGCTTGTGGAGGTGCTTGGCCAGATCCCGGTCGTTCGGGGCGACCCCGAGTCCGGGAAGCAGGCGATGGAGAGCGCCGCTCACGCCTTGGAAGACGGGGCCCTGGTCGGGATCTTCCCCGAACAGAAATGTGTGCGGCCTGGCGAAGTCGCTCCGTACCGACCCGGCGTCGCGGTGCTTTCCAAGCGCACGAACGTGCCGATCATCCCCGTGCGCATCGTGAACGCCAACAAGGTCCTGCCGCTCGGCAAGAGGCTTCCGACCTTCGGGCACACTGTGCACGTGATCTTCGGAGAGCCACTGGATCCCGAAGACTACGACTCGGTCGACGGATTACTCGACGCGGTTCAGCTGAGGATCACCACGCTTCGTGT
>Ga0164308_10001722_pt1 | contig 11664 bp, 9 predicted proteins | sample Whisoiple_246_MG_FD_109983 | JGI IMG/M metagenome (GOLD analysis project Ga0164308, IMG submission 109983) | Soil microbial communities amended with fresh organic matter from upstate New York, USA - Whitman soil sample_246_MG | ecosystem: Environmental > Terrestrial > Soil > Unclassified >... | reverse complement strand
TTCATCAGGATTGTTACCGTGCTCGCTGATCATATCATTTATCGATGCAGATGTTACACTTTGCTCCGGAGATACTGACTGGCTTTCTTTTTTACATGCGTTGAATAAAAGTATGGACATAGCAATAGCTATAAGCCCGGGCGTCTTTTTCATAATTGTTTCTTTTTGTAGTTTAAAAAAATTGTATTAATGCTTTCCGGTAGATTTTAATCTTGTATTTTTTTACCTGGATACCGGTATTAGCTGTATTCATAAATGATGAACTGATCTTTCAATGGATATACAAATTTGTATAAAAATTTATGGCCTTAATAGAACATACGCCGCATTTGAAAAAGCGTTGCAGTATATAAATATTTATTGCCGGATCTTTTGCAAATGCATTAAGTTTTGTGCTGTTAAGCAAAAATTTTCCTTACGTATTTAAATGCAATTAAACAGTTCAACAAATTATTTATGTGAAGCGCCTGTTAACAGCACATGCATACCCGAAGTTGTAATGGGCAGGCTGCCGATGCCTATTCCTTTTGTAGGTATGGTTATGTAAGGTTCAAAACGGATGATTCCATTTTTGCCGATAACATGCTCATAACCTGCGGCTATATTAATGGCGCCGGCAAAGTAGCCGGACGTGGTTGGATAATTGCCCTGCATGTTTCCCATGGTGCCATTGGTAGAGGTTACATAATCATTTTTTTCATTTACAAGTACATAAGAAGATACGCCGGCTGCGGCATAGATAATACTCTTATTTTGTAGTATGTTGAATTTAAATTTTACAGGTATTTCAAAAATGCTGGTTTTGCTTTTAACACTCATAACTTCCATGTCCGGCGGCATATCATTCATTTTATCCATTTTAAAATACTGCCCATCAGTATAATAATATTTATGGCTGTATAATAAGCTGATCTCAACAGAAGAGCGAGGCGTAAACTGGTAACCGGTAATTAAGCCAAGGTCAAATCCGGGCCTGCTGAAACTTTGGCTTTTAACGGTAGTAAAACCTGCACCTGCCAACATACCATAATATAATCTACGTTTGTTATGTATGTTCAGCTTAGGCGTAGATGCTTTTTCAACACTGTCTTTGCTTAAACCGGAGTACACACCGTACTTAAATTCCTTTAATAATCCTGCCGGTGGTTGCTGTTCGTTGATTGAAACATGAACTGGTTGATCTTTTATTGCCGGGAATGTGGAAAGATCAGTAACAGGAGGAACGTTTGTAACAGGATGATCCCGGTTATCTGCGATGTCCGCAGTATATGCCAAATGATCTAAACCAGGATAGGTTGTCGAAGAAATAAGCACAGTGTTACGATGTAAAGACACTGTGTCATTTTTGGTATCCTCTTCCCGTACATTTTTATTTTCCTGTAATGGTTTTCCTCCGGGAACCAATGAATGCTTATCTATCCTGGTGTTAGCATCTTTGTTTTGATTGCTTATTGTTGTGATACCGCGCTTATTGTTTGTGGGTGCGTAATAATTCAAAAACATTACTATCAAAAGGCACAATACAACAAAGCCGCCTATGATAAAGTATTTTTTTGTGTTATTGTTTTTTTTTGCAGGCGTTACCGGTGGTGCAACGGGAGAAGTTAAGCGGCCGGAAATTTCATTCCAGCTGCTCTCTCCTTCTTTCAGCATATAATTGTCTGCCGCTTCCCGGAATAATTCATCCATATTTTCATTTACATCCTGCACGATATTTTGCCTTCTGTTTTTTTAATATTTAATTGTAATAAACCGCGGGCTCTTGAGAGATTGGATTTTGACGTACCTACTGAAATATTTAGCATATCTGCTATTTCAGTATGCGAATAACCATCAATAACATAAAGGTTAAAAACCAACCTGTAATTCGGTTGCAGCCTTTTTATCATTGCGATAAGATCATTATACAGTAAAACCTGGTCGGTACGGTTGCTGTCATCCGGTGTGTTCCATACATGATCCGGGATGCCGCCGATCTCGGGTAGCATGCTGGCCCTTCGCAGCGCATCTATAGAGGTGTTTATTATTATCTTTTTCAACCATCCCATCCATATTTTTTCGTTATCTGCATCAGCACCAATATTGAAGCCGGGGAAATGATTAAAGATTTTTACAAAACTATCGTTAACGGCATCTAATGCATTTTCATACCGGTATAAGTACCGGAATGAAACCTTTAAAGCATAGCCACGATAATGCTCATAAAGTATCTTCTGACACTTATGGTCTTTATTCATGCACCCTTTTATAATCGTGGTTATATTTTCCAAATCCCTCTAATAGTTTACACTATAAATACGATCGCAATTTTAAGGCCGTTGATTTCTTAAATGATCAAACGGGCAAAGCATACAAATAATCAATACGCTCTATTTTAAAAAGGGTTGCAAAACGGTTAGTAAACATGAGCATGCGGAGGCTAAACGAAAACTGTACAAGTTTGTATAGATTGCAACAGGTAAAGCGTGCGTGTTCATTTATTTGGAATTAAAAATAACGCAGCCTTGCTGCATATAATCTATAAGGAAACGCTTCGGACTCAAGTTCAGGTTCAGGAAGTGCTGCCGCTGCTAATTTATGTGCTGTTTCCATCGGCACAGAAACAAATCGCTCTATTGTTTCGCGCCATCAGTTAATGGGATTGTTGGCATAAAGCCTACAGTGGGTTGTTAAGCCGGAGCGGTATCATTCCTATATCTGCAACACAAGATAAAGCAGGGGCCGATAGCAAGAACCGTTAAAGATGCAACCATTGCTTGGTGCATTAACCGGCGTTGATAAAGTGATCTATTCAACCTGCTTAAAAGCAAAAAGAAAACATGTTTAATAACAATAATTCTATTGTATTAATTCTTACCGTAGGTTAATTTGGCATTTTCAGCCTGGCGCTCCAAATTGCTGGCAACACCAATAATTTAATTAATCCTTCCACTAACGCTCTGCTTTCCTTGGTTTGTGACCAATAAATTAAATTGATAAAATGCTGATTCAAACAATACTTTACTAAACCAGGTGACCCTGCATCAGTTCTGCTACCATGGCTGCAAAATCTTCCCTTTTATTCGTATGCGGCAACGGTTCTGCGGGCACTGGTACTTCTAAAAACTTACAAAGCGGTTCCCATCCTTCACAAACATCAAAAACAAGTAGTTTGTTCGCGGGTACATAATTTTTCACTGATTCGTTATGCTCATTAAAAACTTTTTCCATAAATTCTTTATCCAGGAACCTGCCCTGGAAATGTTCGTCATTCATCGTTTGTTTACCAAATGCCATCACTGCCATCACAGGTTTAAACGCAGGCTCCGCAGCTACTTTTTGCTCCATTTCTGCCTTTCGCGCTTCGGAGGGATTATGCGCCTGCCAGATAGTGTTTAAATAGCTTTCATACCATTTCTCAAACGGCCTTAAACTTAAAATAACCTTTGCCTCCGGGTATTGTTTCATGTGCTCTTTATACCATGGATAACAGGGAAAATCCACGGAAGCCTGATAACCATTGTACAAGGCTTCCCAGTCTGTGGTACCGGTTTCTTTCAATGTGATCCAGTAATGAAGATTCTCAGGGCCCACCAGGAGGTTCTTCATATGATACGTTTTGCCGAATCCAAGTAATTCGAGCGATTCTCTAAGTGTGTTTGTGCCGGTACGTGGTAACCCGGCTCCGATAATTTTAATAGGCATACAGCAATGTTTGGTGATAAATAAATGTTTTGAAGGTAATATTAATTCATATCTTTTATTTAACTTTTATTTAATATTATTAGTACATTACTCCGTATTAATACGATTTGCTTAAAAAAATTCTACCATAACTAATGATCTGTACCATGAAAAAAACACTGCTACTCTGCTTCATGATAGGAATAACATCATGTTTATTTAGCCAGGATTCACTAAACAAAAAACCAAAGGACAGGAACATGTTCGGGCTTGGCATTCCGCGCGGATTAATGTTGAACACTGATGGGCTTGCAGACGGCTATATATTATTTTCTCCACCCAATTCCGGTTCCGTTTACCTGGTAAACCGCAAAGGAGAAGTAGTACATGAATGGAAGGGAAACTATGGCAACACTGCAATAAGCGCTTACCTGCAAAACGACGGATCGATCATTCAAAATACAGTTGATCCCGATTTTCCGGTATTTGCAGGCGGCGGCGAAGCCGGCAGAATAGAAAGAATTACCTGGGATAGCAAAGTAGTGTGGGATTTTGAATATGCTTCTGAACAATTCCTGCATCATCATGATTTTGCCGTGATGCCCAACGGCCATATCCTGGCTATTGCATGGGAAGCAAAAACACCGGAAGAAGTGAAGGCAGCAGGGAGAAAGCCTGAGTTAATTCCCAAAGCCGGTTTATGGCCGGATAAGATTGTTGAAATAGAACCTTTGGATAACACACATGGCAAAATTGTTTGGGAATGGCATGTTTGGGACCATTTGATACAAGACTTCGATGCTAAAAAAGCTGATTATGGAAAACCGGCAGACCATCCTGAATTACTGGATGTAAACGCAGGAGAGCCTTTACCACCGCCTATGTCGCAGGACAGCGTGGATCTGTTGAAAAAGCAGGGACGCATACTATGGAGAAATCAAACAGCTGAAAATATGGGCTCGGATGTTTATCATTTCAATGCTGTTAAATACAATGCAGACCTTGACCAGGTCGTTTTCAGCTCACCGCATCTAAGTGAGATTTTTATTATTGATCATAGCACATCTACTAAAGAGGCTGCAGGCCATACCGGTGGAAAATGGGGAAAAGGCGGCGATTTTCTTTATCGCTGGGGCAATCCTCAGAATTATAAGCGTGGAGATTCTGCCAACGAAAAATTATTTGGCCAGCACGATGTTCGCTGGATCGAAAAGGGAATGCCCGGTGAAGGGCATTTAACCCTGTTTAATAATAATCATTATGATCCGTCGCATGACAGCATTAATTATTCGGCTATTTACGAGATCATTCCGCCTACCGATAACAAGGGTAACTATGTAATAGAAAAAGGCAAACCATTTGGTCCTGATAACCCTGCCTGGATATATAAGGCCACGCCTGATTCACTTTCTTTCTGGAGCAGTTTTATTTCCGGCGCACAACGTATGAAGAACGGCAATACATTTATTAATGAAGGCGCCAGGGGAAGATTTTTTGAAGTAACCAAAGAAGGCAAAATGGTTTGGGAATATTTAAATCCTTACCGCGGAGAGATACGCAAACTCAATGGTGATCCAAATCCGGTGGTGCCATTAACCTATATTACATTCCGCTCTAATTTTATTCCTGCAGATCATCCGGGATTGGCAAATAAAAAACTGGAGCCGCTGGATCCTCAACCCAAAGTTTTCATTTTTCTTCAACCTCCGGCCAACAAACAATAATATTTAAATGATGAAAAAGATATACTTGTTGCTGTATGTGTTCATGTTGTTTTCAGTGATGGCTTACAGCCAGGCTGCTAACAATGATACCACTTCAAAAAAAGCAGCTCCGCCAAAAGACCGGAACATGTTTGGCCTGCATATTCCACGCGGTTTAAAAGTAAATGGTGAAGGGCTTGCCGATGGTTATATAATATTTGCCGTACCCAATTCGCCTTATGTTTACCTGCTTAACCGGAGGGGTGATGTAGTGCATCAATGGAAAGCTGGTTACAATGCGTTCAACGCTTATTTGCAAAATGATGGCTCCGTTATAGCAGGTGTGCTTGATCCCGACTTTCCAACCTTTGGCTTTGGCGGCCCGTATGGACGGCTGCAAAAAATAAGCTGGGATAACAAAATAGTATGGGACTTTGAATTGGCAAACGATACAGAAATTATACACCATGATTTTAATGTAATGCCCAACGGCCATATACTTGCTATAGTGTACCATGCTAAGTCCTATGACCAGGCTATTGCAATAGGCAGGATGCCTGATAAGACGCCAAAAGACGGGCCCTGGCTGGAAAAAATAATCGAGATAGTGCCGGATGGCAAAAAGGGTGGCAAAGTTGTGTGGGAATGGCATTTGGAAGATCATTTAATACAGGATTTTGATTCAAAGAAATCCAATTATGGCAAGCCGGCAGATCATCCGGAATTGTTAGATGTGAATATGGGGCCAAAATTACCGCCGGCCATATCGCAGGATAGCGTGGAAGTGCTACAGGCAAAAGGGATGGAAGATGCAAACGCTACCGCCGGTAACCTGGGTGCTGATATTTTTCATTTTAATGCTGTTAAATATAATGCTGACCTTGATCAGATCGTTTTTAGTTCACCCAGTTTGAGTGAAGTGTTTATTATCGATCACAGCGTTACAACACAACAGGCTGCAACACATAAAGGTGGCCGCCGGGGCAAGGGCGGGGATTTTTTATATCGCTGGGGAAATCCTAAAAACTACCAGAGAGGTGATTCAACCAATCAGCAATTGTTTGGGCAGCATGACGTTCGATGGATAGCAAAGGGATATCCCGGGGAAGGTGATCTTACTGTATTCAATAATGATATTCCTTACAAGGGCGACAGCATGAATTATTCGATGATCTTTGAGTTTAAACCCCCAACAGACAGCAAAGGGAATTATTACCTGCAGGCCAACAAAACCTTTGGACCAGAAAAACCAGGCTGGACTTATATTGCCGCTGATACCATTTCGTTTCATGGCAGTTTTATATCAGGTGCCGAACGGTTAAAAAGCGGGAACACTTTTATCAATGAAGGCCCTAAAGCGCGCTTCTTTGAAGTAACTCCGGAGGGTAAAATTGTATGGGAATATTTAAATCCATACCGCGGTAATATCACACAACCTAACGGCGATCCAACACGGGTGATGCCAATGACGTATTTTGCATTCAGGTCAAACTTTATTGCAGCAGATCATCCGGGATTAACGAACAGGAAACTTGACGCGATCGTTCCTCAGCCATTGCCGTTTATTCTGCCGCCGCCTCCTCCGCCAGGGCGATAAAAAATAAGCAGGAACATATTTCAAAGTCAATCACCATTGTGTAATATCTAAGAAGCTGTTTAAAAATAAGATTTTTTAATACCATTAGACTTATTTCGGATATTTTAGATGTTATGAATAAAACACAACAACGTGAGCGTCATACCCGGCTTGACCGGGTATCTGCTCTTATAATCTTAAAGCAGATTCCCACTTTCGTGGGAATTACGTCGCCGTGTCTTTATATTTTTTAACCACCATACAAAATCGTAATAATCATTTTTAAACAGGCTCTAAGTATAGTGGTGATTTTTTTTATTACTGATGCTCCGCTAAAATTACCCCGTTTTCTTTTAAATAGACTTTCCATTCCTTCAACATTTCTGCGTATTTGCCCCGGTAAACACGAGACAGGTCGTGCGATTCTGTCGGATCATTTTCCATATCGAACAGTTCAAACACACCTTTACCAAAAGGTGGTTCTGTTTTAGTTATTTTCCATTTTCCTTTCCGCACCGCACATCTTCCAAAAAGCTCCCATCCCATTACATAGTTTTCATCATGAACATACTTGGTTTTCCTGTTAAGGAATGGAAGCATGGAAACACCTTTGTAAGGCACTACAGCATGCCCCTCATAAGAGGATGGATAACTACCTCCGGCAATATCAAGAAAAGTAGGCGCCAGGTCCATTATAGTGATGAAAGCGTTCGTGATTGCATTACCGTTTTGCTGATACGGTAATTTAATGATCATCGGGCAATGAATGCCGCCTTCCGTGCAATAACCTTTATATAAGCGATTCACTGCACTGGAAGCATGTGCCCACTGCGGCCCATAAGCTATAAAAGAATTTGAGGTTCCCATATCCGGGTAAGGGTTAAGTTTATCCGGTGTTTCATTCAGTTCAAAAACATCCGGCCCGTTATCTGAAAGAAATACAAAAAAGGTGTTATCGTATTCATCTATATCTTTTAAAAATTGTAGCAGCCTCCCGATATTATAATCCATATTATCGATCATAGCTGCATAAATTTCCATTTTCCTTGCTTCAATTCGCTGCTCATCTTTACTAAGTGATGTCCATGGCAATAATGGCCGGGTAGATGCATTATAGAGTTCACCTTTCAGAGGGGGAAGCGCTGGTAATTGAACACTATCAGCAACCAGCCCTTTTTTTTTCAAAGCAATGAAGCGCAAAGCCCTCAGGCTGTCATAACCAATATCATACTTCCCCTTATATTTTTCAATAAATTCAGGAGGCGCCTGCAATGGCCAATGCGGAGCGGTGTATGCGGCATATAAAAAGAAAGGCTTGTTATCTGAATGATCTTTTTTGATAAAGCTGATCATTTTATCTGTATATAAATCGGATGAATATTTTCCCTTGGGGTAGCCAGTATAATAACCATCTTCCCAAAAAGGATTGGCCTGAACGTCAGGATGAAAATGATTTGCATAAGCATCGAGTAAGGCAAAAGACCGTTCAAAGCCTTTTGCAGTTGGGCTTTGTTCAGGCGTAAGTCCGAGATGCCATTTACCACTCAGGTAAGTATGATAGCCTTTATCTTTTAGCAGTTGTGCAATAGAAATAACTTTATTATTCAGATGCCCTTCATAGCCCGGTTTACCCACCTGCTGAGGAAAATAAACAACATGTTCCGCCATATTTCCAAGTCCGGCAACATGATTATCTGTACCGCTAAGCAACATAGCCCTTGAAGGAGAACAGGTGGCCGCCGTATAAAAGTTAGTGAACAGTTGCCCTTGCCTGGCGAGCGCATCAATATTGGGGGTTGATATTTCGCTTCCAAAACATCCGGGATCCGAATATCCAAGATCATCGGCAACAATCAAAACAATATTCACGGGCTTTTCCGATGGCTTTTTTTCGAACGACCAAATTAAACACGAACCGGTAATTAATATGAGTATGATTTTTTTCACTGTTCCACCATCTTTTAGATTATTTTTATAGAACCATTAAAGATAGTCTAAGGCTAATTGCACAATTCTAAAAAATAATCACAGCGTATTAAAATACCGGCAGTAATAAAGCTGCTGTAAAAATCTTGCCCAAAATACATTGCCATGGAAACACAATTAAATATGATTGTTGATAAAAAAGCAGTTTCTATAGAAAATAAAAAATGGAAACTGAAACTTACGCTTCTGCTGGTTAGCAGTCTTACGATAATGTCTGTAATTACTATTTCGCCTGCATTACCACAAATGACTGCCGCATTTTCTGATGTTAAAAATTCAGCTTTTCTTGTAAAACTGGTATTAACAATCCCGGCCTTAATGATCGCTTTATTTTCTTCTGTTACGGGGCGTTTGATTGATCGTTATGGCAGGCTAAAGATATTGAGGCTTGCATTGGTGTTATATGCTATTGCAGGATCAGCAGGATATTATTTGCATGATCTTTACCAGATACTGATCTCAAGAGCCGTGCTTGGTATATCGGTCGGCATGTCTATGACTATTGTAATTACACTGATAGCTGATTATTTTGATGGAATAGAAAGACAGCAGTTTGTAGGTTTGCAAATAGCCTTCATGTCGTTGGGAGGTATTATATTTATAAGCCTTGGGGGTATTTTAGCTGACTATGGCTGGAAATATCCCTTTCTCATTTATTTATTTTCTCTTCTGGTACTTCCGCTTGTTGTTGCTTATCTTAAAGAACCTGCCCTTGCAGAAAAAACAGGCAAGATCACACCGCAGGTTAAGGCACCCCGAATAATCTGGATGTTGTTCATTAATATAATGATCATGTGGGTCGTGTTCTTCTTAATACCGGTGCAGATACCGTTTCATCTTAAGTCTATTGGCATTCAAAAGAATTCACTTATTGGAGAAGCTATTGCAACAAGCACTTTGCTTTCGGCTGTATCATCTTTTCTTTATTCACGCATAAGAGGCAAGCTTGGATTTCTCTCCATTTTTTCCCTCGGGTACCTGCTCATGGCCATAGGTTTTTTTTGTATCTCATTATCCGAAACCTATCTGTTAGATGTTATTGCGATGATGATCGCAGGGTTGGGAATGGGCATGATGATTCCTAACACAAATATGTGGGTAATGAAGATTGCGCCGCCGCAGATCAGGGGAAAAGAAATTGGAAAGCTTACAACATTCTGGTTTTTGGGCCAGTTCTTATCGCCCATTGTCATCTTTCCTGTTTTAAATGCCTTATCATTATCATCTACATTTATGCTGGCCGCAGGATTTCTTTTTCTTATGTCTGTTTTTTTCTTACTGTTTCGCTTGAGTAATGCAGGTAAAAGGATCACTCAATAATAATGATCACTATGAACAAAACCGCTTATCAATATAAAGATGACTGCCCTGCAACTACATTAACCTCATTCATGAAGCGAAATGAGGTGACAGCAGCGGGCGCAGTTGTTTCCAAAGATATTCCAGCAAATACAATTGTGGCGGGATTGCAGGTTCATTAAATAGATCAATTAAAATTTACTGATAATGTCCGCTTACAATTTATGGAAACAGATATCAACCAATTTTATATAGACCATAAGCAATAATTAATCTTTTCACGCCCTCAGTATGAGTTAAACAATTTAATATGGAAATTACAAGAATTGGTGCACAGCCTTCCGCTAAAGGCCCTGCAGATTGGTTCACCGGAGCCGTTCGTATTGATCCCTTATTCCAGCCAAATGATTCAAGGCGCGCGGCTGCGGCCAGTGTAACATTTGAACCCGGCGCAAGAACCGCATGGCATACACATCCGTTAGGTCAAACATTGATCGTTACTGCAGGTTGCGGTTGGGTACAACGTGAAGGCGGACCTGTTGAAGAAATTCATCCGGGTGATATAGTTTGGTTTGATGCAAACGAAAAGCATTGGCATGGCGCCACCGCAACTACAGGCATGACGCACATTGCTATACAGGAAAACCTCAACGGCAAAGTGGTTGACTGGATGGAACAGGTAAGTGATGAACAGTACAGCAAGTGAAAATTCCGGATTCGTTTTGGTAGTTACCAGGCTCCCAACATCGAACTTTATTCTATCAAATAGAAAGCGGCGTAAATCTTTCTTTACTTGCATTTAAACAATATCTTTATTTAAACGCAAACAGGTGCAAAGAAGAAATTTTTTAAAGAATACATCTGCCGCAGGATTAACCATTTCAACCATTTTTAATATTACCCCTTCCGGTGTACAGAAAAAACCTGCCGGTAATCATGCGGATGATTTCCAGCTGAACGAAACGACCATTGATGCATTGCAACAATTAATGCAATCGGGCAAACAGAGTTCCTACAGTAGTACAGCGCTGTACTTAAACCGTATTAAAGCAATTGATAAAGACGGACCAAAACTAAACGCCATTATAGAGGCTAACCCGGATGCATTATCCATTGCAGCAGTGATGGATGAAGAACGCAAAGCCGGCAAACTGCGCGGGCCAATGCATGGCATTCCTGTGCTTATAAAAGATAATATTAATACCGGTGATAAAATGATGACCACGGCCGGCGCATTGGCTTTGCAAGGCAACCGGGCGGCAAAAGATGCGTTTATCGTTCAACAATTAAGAGCAGCAGGCGCCGTATTGTTAGGTAAAACAAACCTGAGTGAGTGGGCAAACTTTCGTTCCACACATGCTTCAAGCGGATGGAGCAGCCGTGGCAAACAAACAAGATGCCCGTATATTTTAGAAAGAAGCCCTTCCGGTTCAAGTT
>Ga0164308_10001721_pt1 | contig 11671 bp, 16 predicted proteins | sample Whisoiple_246_MG_FD_109983 | JGI IMG/M metagenome (GOLD analysis project Ga0164308, IMG submission 109983) | Soil microbial communities amended with fresh organic matter from upstate New York, USA - Whitman soil sample_246_MG | ecosystem: Environmental > Terrestrial > Soil > Unclassified >... | reverse complement strand
GGATCGCCGCCCTGGGCCCGAAGAACGTCGAGCAGACCGCGGAGATCGCGGACGGCTGGATCCCCCACCTCTTCCACCCCGAGAAGGCGCACCTCGTCTGGGGCGACGCCCTGGCGGCCGGCAACGCGAAGCGGCTCGACGGCCTCGATCCGCTGCGGGTGATGGCCGGCGGCATGGTGGCCATCGGCGAGGGTCCCGACACCACGTCGCTCCTCGACTTCGCACGCCCGGTCTTCGCCCTCTACGTCGGCGGCATGGGCGCGAAGGGCAAGAACTTCTACAACGACGTCGCCCGCGCCTACGGCTACGAGAAGGAGGCCGAGGAGATCCAGGACCTCTACCTCGCCGGCAAGAAGCGCGAGGCCGAGGCGCTCGTCCCGACCGAGTGGCTCGAGGCGGCCAACCTCGTCGGACCGGCGTCGTACGTCCGCGAGCGGATCGCCGCGTTCGAGGAGGCCGGCGTCACCGACCTCAACATCACGCCCGTCTCCGAGGACCCCGCCGCCACTGTCGCGCAGGTGAAGGAATGGGTGTCCTGAGCCGCGGCGTCACGGCGCGACGTTCACCAGGGTCGGTCGAGCAGTCCGGCGACACCCCGCTGCTGCTCTCCGAGGTACGCGTCGAGGACGAGCAGCGCGCCGGTGAGGGCCGGCGTGGCCCACTGCAGCCAGACCAGCTTGCCGCGCGCGTCCTCCGCGACCTCGGGCTGCTGGGGGTGGCCGTCCTCCCCGCTCGCGTCGCCGAGGCGCTGCCCGTAGACGTACGCCGCTGCGGACGACGCGACCGCGGCGCCGGTGAGCACCGTCTTGGCGACCACGGACGCCGTCGTGGGCGGGTGCGACACGACGCGGTTGCGGTTGTCGGCGAGGATCGCGATCCCACTGAGCAGGTGCAGCCCGATCGCGGCGCCCTGCACCGGACCCCACCGCTCCCAGCCGGTGCCGGAGACCTCGACCCGCTCGCGTTCGGTGTCGGGCTCGCGCGCTGCCTGGTTCAGCCCGACCGCGCCCATCAGCGACCCGCCGAACCAGGCGGCGTTCGTGACGAGGTGGGTGGCGCGCACGGCCGTGCTGGTGAGAGTCATGCCGCCAACGTAGGCACGCCGCACCGGCGTCGCCTCACCCCGTCGGGGAGGTCGCCCGAGCGACCGACCCCGACCGATCGGAGGAACCATGCCTGACCGTCCCAGCATCCTCGAGCAGGAGCACGAGGACTTCCGTGCGGTGGCCCGCGCCTTCTTCGAGAAGGAGGTGGCACCGCACCACGCCGCCTGGGAGGAGGCGGGTGTCGTCGACCGTGAGGTCTGGCGCAGGGCCGGCGACCGGGGGCTGCTGTGCTTCGACGTCGAGGAGGCCTACGGCGGCCCCGGCATCAAGGACTTCCGCTACAACATGGTGCTCGCCGAGGAGTCGGCGCGGGCGGGAGCCTCCGGGCCCGGCTTCGCCGTCCACACCGACATCATCGTCCCCTACATCTCGTCCCTGGGGACCGAGGAGCAGAAGCAGCGCTGGCTGCCCGGGTGCGTCTCCGGCGACCTCGTCACCGCCATCGCGATGACCGAGCCGGGCGCGGGCTCGGACCTCCAGGGCATCCGGACGACCGCGGTCGACGCCGGCGACCACTACGTCCTCAACGGGTCGAAGACCTTCATCTCCAACGGGATCCTGTCCGACCTCGTGGTCGTGGTCTGCCGCACCGACCCGGACGCCGGCCACCAGGGCATCTCCCTGCTCGTCGTGGAGCGCGGCATGGAGGGATTCGAACGCGGGCGCAACCTCGCCAAGATGGGGCTGCACGCCCAGGACACCGCCGAGCTGTCCTTCACCGACGTGCGGGTGCCGAAGGCGAACCTGCTCGGCACCGAGGGGTCGGGCTTCGTGTCGCTGATGGAGAACCTCCCCCAGGAGCGCATCTCGATCGGCTGCATCGCCGTCGCCGCGATCGAGCACGTCCTCGACCTCTGCCTGGCCTACGCCAAGGAGCGCGAGGCCTTCGGCAGGCCGATCGGGACGTTCCAGCACAACCGCTTCGTGCTCGCCGAGATGGCCACCGAGGCGCACATCGCCCGGGTGTTCATCAACGACTGCGTGCTGCGGCTCAACGCCGGCCAGGTCGACACCGCACTGGCGTCGATGGCGAAGTGGTGGACCACCGAGCTGCAGAAGCGGGTGGTGGACGCGGGTGTCCAGCTCCACGGCGGCTACGGCTACATGGACGAGTACCCGATCTCCAAGGCGTACACCGACTCGCGGATCCAGACCATCTACGGCGGCACGACCGAGATCCAGAAGGAGATCATCGGGCGGATGCTCGGGCTGTAGCCGGTTGCCGGTGGCACCGCTAGGTTCGGTGCATGGACCTCTTCGAGATGGACGAGACCCGGACCATGACCCGCGAGGAGGCCGCTGCCCGACTGCGCGCCCTCGCCGACTCGCTCGCCCAGCACAACTCGGTGGAGTTCTCCCGCGAGGGCGGCCGGGTGACCGTGGCCGTGCCCGACCAGGTGCAGCTCAAGGTCGAGGTCGAGCTCGGCGACGACAACGAGATCGAGATCGAGCTCACCTGGTAGCGAGCACCTCGCGCAGTCGCGCGGCGAACTCGTCCGGCTTGCCGGTCTGACCGTACTCGCCGCCGAGGAAGCCGTTGTGCCCGCCCGGGAACACCACCGGCTCCTGGCCCAGCTCCCGCGCGACCGCGAACGCCGCCCGTCCGGCGATCTCGCCGTCCGCGGGACCGCCCGACTCCTCGCCGACGCCGACGACCACCGTGGTCGACGCGTCCCGGACGGCCGCGAGGTCGGGGACGCGGGTGCATCCCTCGCCGCGCATGTTGGCCATGAGGCCGTCGTCGCGGTTGCCGTCGTCCTCGGTCGGCAGGCCGAACACCGCCGGGTCCGGGACCGGCTCGTCGCCCGTCCACTCACCGCGGTGCATGACCAGGCTGATGAAGCGCGCCATCCCGGGACCGATGCCGGACGCGTCGTACGCCGCGACCAGGTCGTCGCACGCCCTGCCGATGGCGTCACCGTCCGGCAGCAGCGGGGCCATCGGGGGCTCGTGCGCGACCAGGACGCGCACGTCGTCGGGGTGCGCGGCGACCAGGAAGAGCGCGTTGACGGCGGCACCGGAGGAGGCGAAGAGGTCGACCGGACCGACCCCCAGCGCCTCGACGAGCGCGTGCAGGTCCTCCGCGTGCTGCTCGGGCGTGACCGCCGCCGTGCCGTCGTCGCGGGTGCTCCGACCGGTGTTGCGCGGGTCGGTCGTGACGAGGACGCGGCCCTCGATCCGGGCGGCGAGGCTGCCGAAGCCGGTGCTGTCCATCGGTGAGCCCGCCAGCACCAGCGGTGGGTTGTCGGGAGTCGCGTCGGCGAGGTCGCCGATGACGTCGAAGGACAGGACGGCGCCGGGGACCGCGACGGTGCCGGGCGTGCGGGGTGCGTCGGTCATGGGGGCCATCATCGAACCGGTCGCGGATCGTCCGCAACGCCCCCTAGCCTGCCGGGATGACCGACTTCACCGAGCAGGACCTCAGCGGCTCGACGTTCCGGCGGGTCGACCTCTCCGGCGCGGAGTTCCGCGAGGCGCACATGACCGGGATGGTCGTGCACGACGTGGACCTCAGCGGCACGCGCGTGCGCGCCGCCTACCTCGACGGGGTGCGGATGACCGGTGTCGAGGTGCCGGACCTGGAGATCTACGGCGAGCTGGTCCGCCTCGTCGTCAACGGCGTCGACGTGGTCCCGCTCGTCGAGGCGGAGCTCGACCGACGGACGCCCGAACGGGCACTGATGCGGCCCACCGACGCCGACGGCTTCCGCGAGGCCTTCGACGTGCTCGACCGGTTGTGGGCCGCGACCGTGGAGCGGGCCGGCGCGCTCCCGTCCGCGCTCCTGCACGACCGCGTGGACGACGAGTGGTCCTTCACCGAGACGCTGCGTCACCTCGGGTTCGCCCACGCGTGCTGGGTCGGCGGCGTCGTGCTCACCGACCCCACGCCGTGGCACCCGCTCGACCTGCCCTGGGACGAGGCGCCTGCCGTGGAGGGCGTGCCGTGGGACCGCGACGTACGTCCCTCGCTGGACGAGGTGCTCGCGGTGCGGGCGCAGCGACGGGCGACCGTCGGAGCGGTGCTCGCGGACCTCACGGACGAGGGACTCGGCCGACCGGTCGCCTCGGCCACCGCGTTCATGCGGGACGCCGACTCGCTCACGGTGGGCCAGTGCCTGCGGGTGGTCCTCAACGAGGAGTGGGAGCACCGGCTCTACGCGGAGCGGGACCTCGCGGTGCTGGCGTCACGCTGACCCGCGGGAGCACACTGGCCGGATGAGCGAGACCGCACGCACCGAGACCCTGGGCGCGCGACTCGCCCGCGCCATCGCCGCGAAGGACGAGGCCGCCCTGCGGGCCGTCCTGGCCGACGACGTCGACTTCCGGGGCCTGACGCCCGGACGGACGTGGGAGGGCACCGGTCCCGACGCAGTCGTGGAGACCGTGTTCGGCTCGTGGTTCGAGCCGGACGACGAGATCGAACGGGTCGTGGACGTCTCGGAGCGCGACGACGTCGCCGACACCTCGCACGTGAGCTATCGCTTCGACCTCGCCACGCCGAGCGGCTCGTTCGTCGCCGAGCAGCAGGCCTACTACCGCGGCGCGCAGACGATCGAGCACCTGCGTGTCATGTGCTCGGGCTTCCGGCCGAGGTGACGCGCCCCTCCTGAACGTCCGCTCATGGGCGCCACGCCCGGCGGGTACTCCTGCCGCGTGACGCCCCCTTCACCCCGGTCCACCCGTCCCGCGGGCGTGCGCGAGGCGGCCGAACGCTGGTTCGGGCACCGTGAGCCACGCTGAGTTCGGCCTCGGCACGGTCACCGACGTCGATGACGACCGCATCACGGTCCTCTTCGAGGACGAGGGCTACCGCACCCTGGCGCTCGACCTCGTCGAGGAGCGGGGACTGCTCGAGGTCACGTGAGCCGGGCGGCGAGCGCGCGGCCGAGGCGGGTGCCGGAGAGCCAGGCGGTCTCGACCTTCGGCGTCTCGCCCCAGCCGTCGCCGCACACACCGACCGGCCGGTCACCGTCGACGAGGAGGTAGGGCTCGTCGCGCCGACCCGTGGGCCGGGCGAAGGTCCAGCGGTGGACGTGCACGTCCGCGGGGTCCCCGACGTCGAGCAGCCGCTGGACGGCCCGGAGCACCGCGGGCGCCGCGCCGGACGGGTCGTCGAGGTGGCGCGCTGCCAGCGCAGGGGTGGAGTGGGCGACCAGCACCGGGGCGTCGTCGCCGCGCCGCCGGCCGTCATCGGCGATCCAGGCGACGTCGGGGTCGTCGTTGACGAAGGCGCCGTCGAAGCGTCCGGTCGGGCTGCTGCCGTCCCAGGTGCGGTCGGGCCACCGGCCGGCGACGGCGATCACGGGCTCCCACTCCCGGTCCAGCGCGTCCCCGACCGGGTCGTCGCCCACGAGCCGCCGGGCCTGGGGATCGGGCATGGCGAGCACGACGGCGTCGGCGTCGACCTCGGCCAGCGCGCGCACCTCCCGCCGCACGAGGGGCACGTCGACGGCGAGGTCCTCGACCAGCGACCGCAGCCCGTGCGGCGCTCCCCAGCGCACCGGGCCCGGCTTGCTCTCGGCCGCACCGGCGCCCACTGCCGTGAAGGTGTCCGTCCACTGGCGAGCCAGTCCCCTCGCGGCCCAGCCGTCGACGACGGCGGCGAACCCCGGGTCGTCGACGGTGAGGTAGGACGCCCCGAGGTCCACCCGTCGACCCCACAGGGTGCGGGCCGCCATGCGACCGCCCGGCACGCGACCGCGCTCGAGGAGGTGGGCGTCGATGCCGGCTGCCCGCAGCGCTCGGGCGCAGGCCACGCCGGAGAGACCGGCGCCGACGACGGCCACGCGCGTCACAGGAGGGCCTCGGCAGCGCGCTGGCCGCTGACCAGGGCGCCCTGGATGGATGCGGTGTCGCGGTGGTCGCCGCAGACGACGACCTCTCCGTGGCGAACCGGCCGGGTGGTGCTGAACGGCGTCGGCTGGGCCGGCAGGGCGTGCGGCACCTCGTGCCGGGCGACCACCTCCCAGCGCGCCGGGTCGACGCCGAGCAGGTCGCCGGCGTGGCCCCGCATCTCCTCGGTGCCGGGGTTGCGACCCGCGTCGAGGAGGGCGGAGCCCTGGACGAGGTGCCGCCCGGGCGGGGCGTACGACGGCGCGGCGCGCGAGACGACGGCCGCGTTGACGAGCGGGCCGGTCGGCGTACGCCGGGCATCGACGTGGAGCAGGTCGGTGTCGGGAGCCTCGGGGGCCGACCACCACACGGTGACGACACCCTTGGTCGCCGGGACGGGGGCGCCGGTGAGCGCGGCCGCCTCCGCGGCGCCGGTGGCGACGACGACGTGGTCGGCGACCCACGTGCCGTCGTCGGTCGCGACCGACGAGCCGGTCACGCGGCGCACCGGCTGCCCGAGCCGGACCCGGTCGCTGAGCGTCGTGGCGAGCTGCTCCGGCAGCGCCTGCATGCCGTGCCTGGGAAGCGCTGGGACCCCGCGGGCGAACATCCAGCCGAGCAGGAGCGCGAAGCGGTCGGCCGTGCTGCCGTCGTCCTCGAGCAGCACCCCGGCGAAGAACCGGTCGACCACCCGACGCAGCAAGCCGTCGACGCCGGCCCGGTCCAGCGCCGTACGCCGGTCCACGTCCGCGCGCCGCTCGAGCACGTCGGCCAGTGCACGCCTCGGCCGGGGTCGCAGCAGCGGGGCGGCCCACCGCACCGTGGCCGCGACCTCGCGGGGGCGTCGCGCCGCGGTGAGCAGGGTGCCCGGGAGGAGCGCGGGGCTCCGCACCGGGTGACCGAGGACGTCGAGGCCGGACTCGGTGCGGGCGGCGACGCCGGCGCCGAACGGTTGCAGGCCGAGGGCGTCGACGTCGACCCAGCGGCGTACGGCCGGGTAGGCGGGGTTGAGCAGCTGGAAGCCGCGGTCGACGAGGAACCCGTCGACCCGGTCGGTGCGGATGCGGCCGCCGACTGCGTCGGAGGCCTCGAGGACCACCACGTCGCGACCGGCGCCCGTCAGCACCTGGGCGCACCGCAGCCCCGCCAGCCCCGCGCCCACGACCACCACGTCGGCTCTCATGCGGCGACCCTAGGTCGGCCGGCCAACGCGGGGCGCGGGTCATCGAAACCTGTGGCCGGGTCCCTCCTCGTCGATGCGTCAGAGGCCTAGGCTCCCGGCATGGGAATCGTCCACCACACGGCGACGCTGTCGCCCACCAAGCAGGAGCTCGTCGAGGCGTGGCTCCCGAGCCGCTCGTGGGCCGAAGGACGGCGAGTCGCCGCCAAGGTCGCGGAGTACCGCTTCGACGACCCCGACGGTGAGGTCGGCGTCGAGACGATCCTCTGGCGCACTGACGACGGCACGGTCCTCCAGACGCCGCTCACCTACCGATCGGCTCCCCTCGACGGTGCCGAGGCACACCTCGTCGGCACGACCGACCACTCGGTGCTCGGCCAGCGCTGGGTCTACGACGGGTGCGCCGACCCGGTGTGGGCCGCCACGCTGGTCGACACGATCTGGACGGGTGGCCAGCAGGCCCAGATGTACATCGAGCGGGACGGCCGACGCGTCGACGTACCTCCCCGGATGCAGGTCCGCGGCAGCGGCAGCGACGACTCCGCCCCTCGGGTGACGGGCATCGAGTCCGTCTCGGACGAGGGCACCGTCACGGTGGTCACCGCCGGTGACCTCGCGATCGCCCTCGCCCGCGTGGTCGGCGCCCCGCTGGGCGACGGCCCGCACCTGAGCGGGAGCGTGGGCGACAGCGACGAGACGACCGTGCTGGCCGTGCTGCGCCGTCACTGAGGAGCGCGACCCCCGGTCAGCCGCCGTCCTCGGACTCGAAGAGCGCCTGACGCTGGCGCGCGGCGTTCATCGCGGCGAGGAACTTGTCGTCGTAGTCAGGATCGTCGGGCCGGACCGAGGTGATCACGTGCTCGTCGAGCACCCGCGTGTCGCCGTCGCGGACCTTCTGCAGCACGACGCGGGTCGCCCCCTCGGCGTCGTAGTGCGCGACGCGCCACCTCCCGACGGGCGACACCCGAGGGCCCTGGTTCGCCGCGCGCAGCAGGAGCGACGTCACCCAGAAGACGATCAGCCCCGCCAGGCCGACCACGACGACGGCCTCCACCATGATCATGCGTCGATTGTGCGCTCCTACCTCCCCCGACGCCACCGTCGTACCCTCGCGACGTGGACTTCCCCTGGACGACCTCCCGCCGGGCGTTCGCCGACGCCGCGGAGTGGTTCGTGACCACCGCCGCCCTGGTCGACGGGCGGTGGGACGAGCCCGGGCTGGGCGAGTGGGACATCCGCAGCCTGGTGGGCCACACGAGCCGAGCACTGCTCACCGTCGAGTCCTACCTGCAACGTCCCGCCGACCAGGCGGACGTCGAGTCGACCACCGCGTACTACCGGGCGACGAGTGCCATGGCGGCCGGGCCCGGCGTGGCGGAGCGCGGCCGCGCGGCCGGCGAGGCGCTGGGCACGGCCCCGGCCGCTGCCGTCGGGGAGATCGAGGGCCGCGTGGTCACGCTGCTGGCGGCGTACGACGGCACCGAGCTGGTCACGACGATCGCGGGCGGGATGCGGTTGGCGGACTACCTGCCGACCCGCACCTTCGAGCTCGTCGTGCACACCGCCGACCTGGCCGCGGCCCTCGGGGTCCGGCTGGAGCCGCCACCGGTGCCGGCGCAGCAGGCGCTCGAGCTGGTCGCCCGGCTGGCCGTCGCCGAGGGCGTCACCACGCCACTCCTGCGTGCCACCACCGGCCGGGGGCCGCTTCCCCCGGGCTTCTCCATCCTCTAGGAGGGCCTGACAGCAGCAGCCGGTGGCGATGTCGCCCGCGGCGCGGATCGTTCGCCCACGTGCGGGTACCGCAACGTCCTGTCGACGCGGTGCACCGAGGCGCCGCACCAGGAGGAAGACATGACCACGAAGGTGCAGAAGAGCATCACCGTCGACGTGCCGGTGAGCATGGCGTACAACCAGTGGACGCAGTTCGAGGAGTTCCCGCAGTTCATGGGCGGGGTCCAGCAGGTCGAGCAGCTCAACGACCGGCGGTTGCGGTGGGTCGCGGAGATCGCCGGCGTCAAGCGCGAGTGGTACGCCGAGATCCTGGAGCAGCGTCAGGACGAGAAGGTCGCCTGGGCGGCCAGCGAGGGTGCGACCAACGCCGGCGCGGTGACGTTCGCGCCCAACGGGGCCGGTCGGACGCTGGTCACCCTCGACCTCGAGTACGAGCCCGAGGGCCTGGTCGAGAAGGCGGGCGACGTCCTCAACGTGGTCGGGCGCCAGGCGGAGTCGGACCTCGAGAAGTTCAAGACGTTCATCGAGTCGCGGGGTCACGAGACCGGGGCCTGGCGCGGCGAGGTGCCCGGACAGGCCGGCACCCCCGGCGTGGACGCCGCCTCCTCCTCCGAGGGAGACAGCGGCAAGGCCGGCATCTCCGCGAAGGCCGCGGTCGCGGGCGTCGCCGCAGCCGCCGGGGCCGCGGCGGCGGTCGCCGCCACGAGGAGCGGCTCGTCGGAGGAGGACCACGTCGACAGCGGCGAGGTCGTCACCCCGCCTCCGGTGGTCGACGACGTCGAGGAGGTGGACGTCGTCGTGATCGAGGACGGCCCGCGCGCGAGCACGGACCCGCTCGCCACGGACTCCCTCATGGAGGACGACGACCCGCGCAACCGCAGCTGAGCGACACGGACGAGCGCACGCGCAGCCGCGTGCGCTCGTCCTACCCTCGACCCATGCCTGCGCCCCGCACCCGCCGCGCCCGAGCGGCCCGGAAGCGCCAGCGGCGGATGGCGAGCGTCGAGCACGACCTGAGCCCGAGCCAGTGGACGGCGCTGCAGGCAGCCTGGGGCGGCTGCGCCTACTGCGGCGCGACCGGCGGGCCGGTGCAGAAGGACTGCGTGCTCCCGATCTCCCGGGGTGGGCGCTACACGCTCCTCAACGTCGTCCCCGCGTGCGCCTCGTGCAACGCGAGCAAGTGCAACGACGAGGTCACCGGCTGGCTGCGGCGCAAGCGGCTCGACGAGCGCGCCTTCCTGGTGCGGCTCGCCACGATCCAGGCCGACCTCCGGCCGAAGAGCGCTACGGAGCCGTGCCCGCCGGCACCACCCGCAGCACGCTGAGCGTCCCGGCCTCCCGGCCCACCACGACCTTCACGCCGTCGAGCCGCGCGAGCGCGGCGCGTACGTCGTCGACCTCGAGGCGCGTGTCGACGGCGATGTCGGCGTCGCGGACCGGCACGGCCGTCTCCGGCCACTCGGACGAGTCGACCTCGAAGGGGTCGAAGTCGGTCTGGGCCGCCGACCACAGCTGGAGCGCGGACTCGGCGACCATGTCGTCGGTGGTGGACTGATCGGGCGTCATGCGTCGAAGGTACCCATCACCGTGCAGTTGACTGGCCCCATGGTGACCCGACTCCTGATGATCGCGGACACGCACCTGCCCACCCGGGCTCGGGACCTGCCCGCCGAGGTGTGGCGGGCGGTCGAGGAGGCCGATCTCGTCGTGCACGCGGGCGACTGGGTCGACGTACGCCTCCTCGACGAGCTCGAGGCGCGCTCGTCGCGCCTCGTGGCGTGCTGGGGCAACAACGACCACGGTGAGCTGCGCGAGCGGCTGCCGGAGGTCGCACGCGTCGAGGTCGAGGGCGTCCGGCTCGGTGTGGTCCACGAGACCGGGCAGGCGAAGGGCCGCGAGGAGCGGATGAGCGCGGCGTACCCCGACCTCGACGTGCTCGTCTTCGGTCACAGCCACATCCCGTGGGACTCGGTCGCCTCCACCGGGCTCCGGCTGCTCAACCCCGGCTCCCCCACCGATCGACGACGGCAGCCGCACTGCACCTACCTGACCGCGACGGCCGCGGACGGCGCGCTCAGCGACGTCCTCCTGCACCGGATCCCGCCACGGGCGCAGGGGTCCCGGTCACCACGGCCCTAGCCACCACGCGTCCGGCCCTCCATGATGTGACCCCCGCCACACCCCGCCGCACAGGCGACCCACCCGAGGAGCCGGAGATGACCGCGACCGAGACCGACACCGACGTCCTGGCAGTGCGGGAGGAGTACGAGTCCCGCATCCTGGGGCTGCACATGCCGGCCACCGTGCGGCAGGCGGCCGAGCGGTACGGCGACGCGCCGGCGTTCTCGGACCGGTTCGACGTGCCCGAGGGCGAGACGTGGTCGACGATCACCTGGACCGAGACGTGGGACCTCACCCGGCGGGTCGCCGCCGCCCTGGTCGACCTCGGGGTGGAGCCGGGCGACCCCGTGGCGATCATGGCGGCCAACCGCACCGCGCACACCCTGGCCGACTACGGCGCGATGACCGCGGCCGCGGTGCCGATGTCGATCTACAACACCCTCGCCCAGGACCAGGTCGCCTTCATCGCCGGCGAGTCGAGGCCGGTCGTCGTGGTCCTCGAGGACCACGACCGCTACCAGCGGTGGGAGCGCGCCCTGGACGAGGTGGACTCGGTCCGCCACGTGGTGATGCTCGCCGACGCCGACCGGGTCGACGACCCGCGCGTCATGACCTGGTCCGACCTCCTGGCCCGAGGCGAGGACACCAGTGCCGTGGACGAGCGGATCGAGCGGATCACCCCCGACCTGCCCGCGACGTT
>Ga0164308_10001720_pt1 | contig 11674 bp, 8 predicted proteins | sample Whisoiple_246_MG_FD_109983 | JGI IMG/M metagenome (GOLD analysis project Ga0164308, IMG submission 109983) | Soil microbial communities amended with fresh organic matter from upstate New York, USA - Whitman soil sample_246_MG | ecosystem: Environmental > Terrestrial > Soil > Unclassified >... | reverse complement strand
TGTGCGACTTCTTTTTGGATCTCGTTCACCGCGCTCAAGAACATTTGGCGCGGCTTGACGCGACTCGGATCCACGTACTTGTTGCGGATGGTGTTCAGCGTCTCGTTGACGGCCACCAGCTGCGTCAGATCATAGGGAGCCTTGGGTTGCCCCGGACTCGTGACTGCATGCGCGACCTCGAGCCCACGCCACAAACCACCGGTGCCGAACTGCAGCGCGAAATACGACGCGAGCGCAAACACCGAGAGCACGACCAGCGCCCGACCGAGGCGCGGAAGAATTCGCATTCGGCGAGTATAGCTCGAAGATTTGCCCAATTTCGACGCGAGCGCGCAGAAGCCGCCCGGCCGCTTTATTCCCGCGGCTGCCGCTTATTGGCCGGAAGCGTCGCCTTTGCCGAGTTTGACCGCGGAATTGCCGGCCGGGACGGGTTCAGCCGGGGATTTGGGGTCCGGGTCGTGGACTTCGAGCGCAGGCGATTTTTCGTCTGCCTTGATGGAGTAGCGGACCAGGGCGCGCAGCGCGCGATTCCGCTCCACGTTGCCCAGCATCAGCTTCAAGTCCTCGTATACGGAGGGATCGACCAGCAGCGCGCCCAGAGTGCCCTTGCCGGCGCGCATGTCGCTCACGACTTGCCGAAAATCAGCAGACGCTTGGTTGAGGTTCGACATCATCGCCTGCGACGAGTCGTCCCCGTAGATGATACTTCGCGCGAGGCCATTGCCTTCACGAATGCCTTTGAGCGTGGTGCCGAGCTCCTCGGCCACCACGCCTACCTTGGCGATCGTCTTGGCGCCGTCTTCGCCGTACACGACCTCGTGTGCGAAACCCGGGCCGGAGTTCACGCGGGCCAAGATTTGATTGACCCCCTGAGTGGTGCGCGTCAACTCGGCCGACGTTTGCTGCAGGTTGCTCACCAACTGGGACAAGCGCGCAGCTTCCGCCGGATCGTGCAGCAGCTTTCCGACGTAGCCGTCGCCGCGGTCGACCGAATCCAAAATGTGCGCGAGCGAAGCGAGCGAGTTTCGCACGTCGCCCTGTAGCTTTTCGTCGGAAAGGGAGCTGGTGGCGCGCTCGAGGTTGTTCACCACCTTTTCGACCTGACCGGAGATATTGCTGATGCGACCCATCAGCTTGCTCATGTCTTCCGCGGCACGAGAAGGGATCTCCGAGCCCTCCGGCAGCTGCGGCTGGCCGAGTGAGCCGACGGTGACGATGATCATCTTGTCGCCGAGGAGGCCTTTGCCCTCGATCGTCGCAACGCTGTCTTTACGAATGCGGCGCGCGTCGTCGAGCGCGATGGACATGCGTACGTGGATGTTCTTGTCGTTGGCCGCAGCGGCATAGTCGACCGCCACCACGGTTCCGATATCGACGCCGCCCATGCGCACGGGCGAGCCGCGGCGGAGCCCTTGAACGTCTTCGAACTCGGCCGAGTACTTGGCTTTGCTGTTGAACAGCTGGCGCTCGTCGCCAATCAGAAAGATCACCGCGCCGATCGCGGTCAGCCCCGCGAGCACGAACGCGCCAACTTTCACGTCCTTCGACGAAACCATCGATTGAGCTTACCTGCGCCGGAACCCAAAAACAGCAAACGTGGAGATCTTCAGAATACCCGATGCGCGGGGGCCCAGCCCGGCAATTTTTTGCTACAGCCGATTCTAGCTGCGGAGGAAGCGGTCCGGCCCAACGAAGCGGCGCCCGGTGGTGCCCGGCTTGCTGGCGTCAACTGTTGAGCAGGGTTTCGACGTCTTCCTTCACCGGTGCTCGGCCTTGGATGAAGTCGCTGACCCGCTGGTCGGTGCTGGCTTGAAATTCCTCGACCGTGCCATAGGCGATGATGCGACCGGTGCGCACCATCGCCAAGTGGTCGCTGATCTCGAAGGCGCTCTTCATGTCGTGCGTGACCACGATGCTCGTGATCTTGAGCTTGTCTTGCAGCCCCATGATCAAGTGATTCACGCGCGCGGTGTTGATCGGATCCAGGCCGGTCGTGGGTTCGTCGTACAAAAGCACCTCCGGCTGCACGGCGATCGCGCGAGCCAGCCCCACGCGTTTGCGCATGCCGCCCGAGAGGTCAGCGGGCTGCAGCAACTCGATGCCCGGCAGGTCGACCAAGCTGAGCGCCCACGACACGCGGTCCGCGCGTTCGGCTTTGGTCATCTTGTCTCGGAAGTGTTCCTCCAAGCCGTAGGCCACGTTCTCACCGACGGTCAGCGAGTCGAACAGCGCGCCGCTTTGAAACAGCATCGCGATCCGACGGCGCACCGCGGACAGTTGCTCTTCGTGCATGCGCGTCACGTCCGCGCCGTCGAAGATGATCGTGCCTGCGTCCGCGTGAAGCAGGCCGATCAGCATCTTGAGCATGACGCTCTTGCCGACGCCCGAGCCGCCGCAAATGGTCAGCACCTCACCCCGCCGCACCTTCAGATTCAAGCCCGAGTAGATGACCTTCTGCCCGAAGGCCTTCTTGATGCCTTTGAACTCGATGATCGGATCGCTCTGGGACTCGGCCATGCAAGCGTCAGTCTAGGATTTTTTCGAGCTTCAGTTCGATAGCGTTGCCGCCACGGTAGCGATCGGGGCGCAGTTTGCCGACGACCGCAATCTTGCCGACTAGAGAGCTCGCGCGTTCACCGAGCGAAAAGCCGAACGCGCCGATGCGTACGCCACCCTCGAGCTCGAGTTCGAGCTTCAAGTGCCCGCCGGTCACCTGCCTTGCCGAGAGCACGCTGGCCGCAAACGCCAGCGTAGGCGATTCATTGCCCGCGCCGCACGGCTCCAGCAGATAAAGGTCGTTCAAGACTCGTGTCGGATCGTCTCCCGGCGAGAGCCAGGCGTACGTCGTGTCATCACTCGGCTTGGCCGTGGGTTTTGGGTCCTGAGCTGCGCAAGCGGCTTCGAAGCATTCACGCAACTCGGCCAAACGCGAGAGCTCGACCTCGGCGCCCGCGGCTGCTTGATGCCCGCCGAAGCGAAGCAGGACGTGCTTCGCGGCGCTCAGCGCGTCGAACAAACGTGAACCCGCCGGACCGCGTACCGAGGCTCGGCCATGACCGTTGCTGAAGCCAATCACCACGACCGGACAGCGAAAGCGGTCCGCGAGCCTCCCCGCGACGATGCCGACGATGCCGTGGTTCCAGCCCTCGCGCCCGATGACTATCGCGGGGCGCGAGCCCCAACCCTCGCGCTCGATTTCAGACAGCGCCTCTTCGATCATGCTCTCTTGCAACAGCTTGCGTTCACTCGAGCGCTGCTCGATCTCAGCCGCCAGAGCGTGCGCGTCGTCCAAGGTCTTGGCCATCAAGAGCTGCACGGCGATCTCCGCCGAGCCGAGCCTCCCAGGCGCGTTCAAGCGCGGGGCGATCCGAAATGCTACGTCTTCAGCGGTGATCGGGCTGTTGCCGTCGAGTTTTGCGAGCTCGAGCAGGGCGCGAACCCCGGGACGACGCGCTTCGCCGATCGCGCGTAGGCCGGCGCGCACGAGCGCGCGGTTGTCGCCATCGAGCGGTGCGACGTCCGCGATGGTGCCGATTGCCACGAGATCCAACCAACGCCGCAGATCGAGCTCGCGGCCCAGCGCCGTGCGCAATGCCGCAGCGATCGACAAGGCGAGCCCACAAGATGCCAGGCCTTTGTACGGAAATCCGCACTCTGGACGGTGCGGGTTCAAGAAGGCCACCGCCGGCAGCGCTTCTTCCGGCACCAAGTGGTGATCGATCACCACACAATCGACACCCGCGCCGCGCAAACGCGCGAGCGACACGTGATCGGAAGAGCCGCAATCACAGGTCACGAGCAGGCGCGCGCCGCTCGCTAGCACCCGATCCACCGCCGCCGCAGAGACGCCGTACCCACCCTCGAAGCGGCTCGCGATGAAGGTCACTGCGCGACCGCCCAGCGCCTCGATTACCTCGGTCACGATCGCCGCCGAGGTCATGCCATCGCAGTCATAGTCACCGAAGACTGCGATCAGCTCGCCCGCCCGAATCGCTCGAGCGAGCCGCTCCGCCGCGAGCGTGCGGTCGATCATGCCATCCGGCAGAGTGAGCTCCGAGAGCCGCGGGTTGAGGAAGCGCCGCGTCGCCTCGAGGTCCTGGTGCCCGCGTCGCTCCAACAACTCGGCCAGGGTCACCGAAACGCCGAGGCCGAGCGCCAGCTCACGCGCACGCGCGCTCGGGGCCACGCGCGCGTCGCGCCAGCTCGACGGTCCTGACAGTTCAGCCTGCGAAGTACTCAAGCCCCCGACTTCCAACATGGCGCACCGACCCTGTCAATCCATCCCCCAGCGTGACCGAAGGCTGCCCTGCCCGATCTCGGTGCCTATCTCGCTCGCGCGTTCTGCACCCTCGGCAAAAATCGTCTCATCAAGGAAGCGAGGAGTTGGCCGTGGCCACGGGCGGAGCACCGACATCTCGCCACTCTAGCCTCTGCCTCGGAAAGAAAATGTCCGCGCTCAAATGCAGAACGCCCCCCGCACTGCGAATGCGAGGGGCGCTCGAGGGGCTGTGTTCAACCTGGGGACTTCAGTTCAGGCTCTCCGAAGCGACTTGGGGCGGATCGAGCGGACGAGCGACGAACAACCACTGGATGCGGCCATTCGGACCGACGAAGCGAACGTGCTCGTCCGGTAAGGCGCGCAGGTGGAAGCGCGGACCGTCCTCCGATTCTTCGGTTGTCACCAGCGCCATGGCATCGAGCACGTGCAAGCCACCCAGCACGTCTTCGGGCTCGGAATCCAAGCGCTCCGCCAGATCATCCAGGTCCAAGTCGCGATCGCCAGCAAACGCGCCGAGCACTCGCTGCGCGTTGATACAGCGCTCGCGCTGCTCCGGCTCGATCTTGGACCATAGCTCCTCCGGAATGGTGAGCGGCAACCCTTGGGGAGGCAAAGCAGCCATCTGAGACTTCAATGCGGCAAACATGAGCCTCAACATAAGGACGCCCCCCGGTGTGTCAACCTGGGGCGCGGGCCGGCTCGTCGTGGTCCGCGGGGCGAGGGGGCCGGCTTTGTCTCGTTTTTTGAGGCTCCGCCGGCGTCTCGCTATTTTAGGGGCTCGGCCGTGTCTAGGTTGGGTCTTTTTTGGAGACCCGGCCGTCGCGCCAGGCGCGACTCAGACCGCGGCGGCCCGACCTGGAGCGACCGCCTTCTTTTTCGCGCCCACCTTGGAGAACAGCGTGTGATCGAGCCACTCGGTCAGCGGCAATGCGACGTAGATCGAAGAGTACGTGCCGAGCACGACGCCAATCACCAGCGCCAGCGAGAAGTCCTTCAGCTCGCCCGTGCCCCAGATGAAGAAGCCGAGCAGGGCGATCACCACGGTGCTGCTGGTGAGCAGCGTGCGGCCGAGCATCTCCGACGTGCTGATGTTGATCAGTTGGAAGAAGCTGGTGCCGCGCAGCTTGCCCAAATTCTCACGCACGCGATCGTAGACGATCACCGTGTCGTTCACCGAGTAACCGACGATGGTGAGGACCGCTGCGATCGTGGTCAGATTGATCTCTTTACCGAGCAAGATCAGGATCCCGACCGTACCGAGCGCATCGTGTGTCAGAGCTACGATGCCGCCGGGCGCGAACCGCAGATCGAAGCGGAACGCGATGTAGACCATGATGAACACGATCGAGATCACGACGCTCTTTACCGCGCTGTCGCGGAGCTGAGCGCCAGCGCGCGGGCCGATCCACTCGGTCCGCAGCGCCGTGTCGGGGACCACATCCGCCCCCAGGCCCTGCCTGAGCCCACCCATGAGCTGGTCACCCTTGCTCATCAGCTGGATCTCGACTTTGTTGTCGCGCGCGTTCTGCAGCATCGGGTTGTGCTCACCCGGGCGCAGCACGACGCCTTTGACGTTCGCGATATGCGCCTTGACCCAGTCCAGATCAGGCGTGTTGCGATAGCGGAGGCTGATCTTGTCGCCGCCGGGGCTGAACTTGATTTCGGTCGCCTGACGTTCGCTCGGGCAAGCATCAGTCGCTTCACCCGCGTTGACGCAGAGCGCCTTCTCGATTTCCGTCTGCTTTTCCGGGGAGATGGTGGAGACCTCCTCGACGCGAATCAGGTAGCGATTCGGGTTCTTCGGGTCATCGACCTTGATCACGCCCGGCGCGGAAAAGCCGGCCTTGAGCACGGCCGCGCGCAAATCACCCGGGCTGACCGCGCGCTTGAACGCGATCTCGACCTCCGTACCGCCCGTGAAGTCGGTACCGAGTTTGGCCTTGCCCATCAGCAGCAGGATGGCGGCACCGATGGTGATGAAGAGGCTCAGGCCAATCCAGTACCAGCGGACAGCCATGAAGTCGTAGATTTTGCCAGCTTTGAAGAGGCGCATGGTTCAACCCAAATCCAGCTGGGCGCCGCGCCCCAGGTTTTTGACCCACCAGTCGACCATCAGGCGGCTGACGACGACACCGGTGAAGATGTTGCAGATCACGCCCACCATCAGCGTCACGGCAAAGCCCTTGAGTGGCCCGGTACCGTATTGCGCCAGCACCAAGCCGGCGATGACGGTGGTGACGTGGCCGTCGATGATCGCGTTGAGCGCCCGCTTGTAACCGACGTCGACCGCGGCGCGTGGACTCTTGCCTAGGCCGAGCTCCTCACGGATGCGCTCGTTGATGATGATGTTGCTATCGACGGCCATACCGACCGTCAGCGCCAGGCCGGCGATACCGGGCAAGGTCATCGATGCGCCGAACGAGCACAAGATGGCAAGCTGAAGGAACAAGTTCATGATCACCGCCACATCGGCGATGAAGCCCGCGCGCTGGTAGTAAACCATCATGAACACGAGCACGAGCGCGATGCCGCCGAGCGCGCCCTGGATACCGAGCTTGATCGCGTCCTGACCCAATGAGGGGCCGATGCGTTGCTCGTTGGAGGGCGAAATCGGCGCTGGCAAAGCCCCGGAGCGAAGGACCAATTCAAGGTTCTTCGAGTCTCGTAGCTGCGCTTCGGGATCACCGGAACCCATGGTGATTTGGCCGTGACCGCCGGCGATCCGGCTTTGAATCACGGGCGCGCTGCTGATGCGGCCATCCAAGATGATGGCAAAACGGCGCTGAATGTTGGCGCCCGTGATCTTCTCGAAGATCCTCCCGCCGGCATCGGTGAAGGTGATCGAGACGTGCCAGCCGCCCATGCCGCCCTGGCTCTGCTCCGGCTGGGCAACGGCTTCGCGGATCATGTCGCCGGTAATCTCGGCTCGGCTCTTGAGGAAGTACGTGCGGACGCCGATCTCTTCCTCTTTCAGGCTGAGCTCGTCGACGACGCGCGATTCGATGTGGTAGCCGACTTCGCGATCGGACGGCACATCCAGGGTAGCGACCCATTCACGCATGCGCTGCAGCGCCTGGGTCGAGGTCTCCTTCGGCCCCTTGCGCAGGAGTGCGTACGTGTTCGGCTTGCTGCGATTCTCACCCTCGGCGTTCTTGCCTACCGGTGCGTTCTCGATCTGGAACTCCAACCCTTCGGGCAGGCTTTCCGCCTTGGCCGTCTTTTGTACGGCACCGAAGAAGTCCGTCTCGTCGTCGAGTAGCTTGAACTCGAGGCGCGCCGTTTGGCTGATGATCTCGCGGATGGTGGCGAAGCTCTTTTCATCCTCGCCCGGCACTTCCACGATGATGTCTTCATCGCGCGAGGACACCGCGGCTTCGCGCAAGCCGAGCTCGTCGACGCGGCGCAGAATGATTTCGCGCGCCTGGCCCACTGCGCGTTCGCGGATCTGCGAGCCGACCGAGGGCCGAATCTTGAAGATCAACGAGCGCTGATCTTTGCTGCGCGAGAAGGACATCTCGCCCTTGAACTTCTCCAAGAAGCGCTCGTCGATCTTGCTCGGGTCCGCGCCCTCTTTCACGGTGACGCGAATTTCGTCCACGGGGCGGCGCGGCGAGTCGATCTCGACCTTTTCCCGGAGTTTGGCGAAGATTTCGTCGGACGGCAGTTCGTCTCCGGTGTGCAGACCGTAGACCTTGGTCGCCTCCAGGCGCATGTCCTCGTAGTAGTGATCGCGCTTGTCTTTGATGGCCTCGTCGACGTCCACCGTGTAAACGAGCCGCAAACCACCGCGTAAGTCCAAGCCAGCCACGAGCCGGAAGGCGACGTGGTTCTGAACGTAGCTCGGACACTTGATGAGCGGGCTCCAGGTCGACAGCGTCGGCCAGAGGCACAAGAAGCCGAGCAAGCACACGCTGGCCGTGAGCGCGCAGCGCATGCGCCAACCGAGGTCCATCACTTCCACGGCGGCGAAGGCGATCCAAAGGCTCAGGATGCCGAGCACGACCATGGGCCAGAACGCGTCGTTGTGCGCTGCGGCAGCCGCACCCGCGCCGAACGCGCCAGCCGTGATGAGCGTGTAGCGATGGCCGCGAAAGGCGAAGCCCGCAAGCACGAACAGCGCGGCGAGACCGCCAAAAATCGAGGTAAGAACGGTATTGATCACGGCTAGACCGCCCGCGCTTTCACTTTTTCTCGAGGGACGCAGCCGTTTCGGCGTCGTCCTTCCCGAGCAGACCGGACTTCAAAAAATCCACCTTCATGCCCGGCGCCAGCTCCACTTTCGCGTAGCGATCGCCGATCTCCACCAACTTGCCGACCATGCCCCCCTGGGTGATGACGCGGTCGCCCTTCTGCAGCGACTCGAGCAGCTTCTTCTGCTTCTTGGAGTTGGAGCGGCTGGTGAACACCATCAGCAAGATCAGGGGCACCACCATGATCAGCATCGGCAGCATGCCGCCGAGCCCACCCTCCGCGGCGTGCGGAGGTGCACCGGGCGCACCTTTATCCGCGGGGACCGAGGGAGCGACGGTGTTGGCACCAGTTTCCCGGCCGGGGGCCGGAGGTACATTTTGAAAGGACAGGAGCGCGACCAAAGTGTCCTCCGCGGACGGGTGGCTCGTCGAATGGCGAGAGCCCCAAGCAGGCGCCCGGGTTATGCCGCGAAAAACGGCGACCCAAGACGGGAGAGGGCCGGGCCTATACCCAGAATCCAGCGACCGCGCAAGCTACGGCCCAAGCGCGCCCGTCCAAGTTTTCCAGCGGCCGGCGGCGGGCTTCCGATTTTCGAAGGACCCGGGGCCCAGTGCAGCCCGCGGGCGCGCTCGCCGGGTTGGACGAGTGGGCTCGCGGCGACCAGTGTGTTGAAAGGCTCGACCAGCGCTTGACACGCCCCGGGTCGAGTTGTAGTGGGGTTCTCGCCTGATTTTGAAGAGTCAGAAAACACAGTTTCTAGGTGGAGTTCGCTCTGCCGTACCAGAGGCGCGTAGCTCAGTGGTAGAGCACTACCTTGACACGGTAGGGGTCGACGGTTCAATCCCGCCCGCGCCTACAGCAAATTCAGCAATTCGTTCCCGAGCCTCTGTCTCCATTGCGGCGACGAGCGCCGTCGGCGCGAATGCGGCGGCTAGCGTCGCCTGCCCGACGACGAGCGCATGAGCATGACGGAGCCCGCGCGCCAGACGCCGGGTGAGCTCCTCAAGCAACGCGGAGAGCTCGCCGACGACGTAATTGCCGTCCGCACGGGAGGCAAGATCGTCGATTTGCTGACGCCCGTTGCAGCGGATGCAGCGCTCGAACCAATCCGCACCAGTGAACCCGACGGGCTTTCAGTGCTGCGCCATTCCGCCGCGCACGTCATGGCAGATGCGGTACAGCGCTTGTTCCCTGGCACGCAAGTGACCATTGGTCCCGCGATCGACGCCGGCTTTTACTACGACTTCGCGCGGCCGGACGGCGAGCATTTCTCCGACAAAGATCTGCAAGCGATCGAGAAGGAGATGCGCCGCATCATCAAGGACAAGCGGCCCTTCGCGCGCGAAGAAGTCACGCGCGAGCAAGCGCGCGAGTTGTTCGAGAAACTCGGGGAAACCTTCAAGCTGCAAATCCTCGATTCGCTTCCCCCGGGCGACACGATCACGCTCTACCGCCATGGTCATGCCAAGAGCCCCCAGGGCACTTGGGTGGACTTGTGTCGCGGTCCGCACGTGCCCAACACCAAGCTGATCGGGGCAGTCAAGCTGACCAGCGTGGCCGGCGCGTATTGGCGCGGCGACGAAAAGAACCCGATGTTGCAGCGGGTCTACGGCACCGCCTTCCCCAGTGAGGAAGCGCTCACCGAGTACCTGAAGGCGATCGAAGAGGCCAAGGCTCGCGATCACCGCAAGCTGGGCAAGGAGCTCGAGCTATTCATGTTTCATGAATACGCGCCCGCCATGCCCTTCTTCTTGCCGCGTGGCGCGAGCATTTACCATCGCTTGGTGGAGTACATTCGCACGCTGTACGTAGAGTACGGCTACGAAGAAGTGATTACTCCGCAGATCTTCGACAAGCGCTTGTTCGAAACCAGCGGGCACCTGGCGAACTATCGCGAGAACATGTTCTTCGCCACGACCGAAGACCGCGTCGAGGCGATCGAACCGCCCAAGCCCGATCAAGATCACGTCTCGTTTTTGGCGGACGTGCACGAGAAGGTGGAACACACCTGCTCCAAGCCCATGAACTGCCCCAGCCATTGCCTGATCTTCGGGCATCGCCGACGCAGTTACCGCGAGCTACCGTGGCGCGTGGCCGACTTCGGCCGACTTCATCGGCACGAGCGCGCCGGCGTGGTGCACGGGCTCGCCCGTGTGCGCAGCTTCAGCCAAGACGACGCGCACATCTTCTGCACCGAAGACCAAATCGAGCAGGAGATTTTGGATTTCAATCGGCTGCTGTTCGAAGTGTATGCCGCTTTCGATTTCAAGAACGTGGCGGTCAAGCTCGCGCTGCGCCCGGAAAAGCGCATCGGCTCCGATGACTTGTGGGATCGCGCCGAGGGGGCCCTGCGGCGGGCGTTGATCGCCAGCAACGTCAGTTTCGAAGAGCTGCCGGGCGAGGGCGCATTCTACGGGCCGAAGCTCGAGTTCCACATCACTGACGCGCTCAAGCGCAGCTGGCAACTCGGAACGATCCAGCTGGATTACGGCTTGCCGGAGCGCTTCGACCTAGAATACGTCGGTAAAGACGGTGCCAATCACCGACCAGTGATGTTGCATCGCGCGATTTTAGGGTCCGTGGAGCGCTTCTACGGCATCTACCTGGAACATTGCGCAGGTAAATTCCCCGTCTGGCTGGCGCCAGAGCAGGCGATTTTGGTGGCGGTGAACGACACCCAGGTCGAATACGTGGAGAAACTGCAGGCCGAGCTCAAGGCCCGCGGCCTGCGCGTCCACGTGGATGTCAGCAACGACAAGCTGGGCGCCAAGATTAGAAATGCGCGAAACCTTCGCTACCCCTACATCTGTGTCATCGGCGATGCCGAGGCCGCGGCGAGCACCCTCGCCGTCCGGTCCGCAACCGACGGCGAGCTGGGGGCGATGAGTGTGTCAGACTTCACGGAGCGTTTGCTCGAAGAAGCCAAGCCGCCGCGACTCCAACGGACGGCTGGGTGATGCGGCACGAACCAAGAAATCAAAGGAGCACGAGAAAGTGAAAAATACATGGCATTAGGCGGCGGTCGGCGCTTTAGCAGGGAGCCGCGAGGTCCCCAAATTCGAATCAACCACCGGATTCGCGTACCAGAGGTGCGCGTCGTTGCGGAGGACGGCTCGAATTTGGGAGTCTTGACGACTGACCAAGCGCTGCGCCGCGCCCGTGAAGTCGGTCTGGACCTCGTAGAGGTCAATCCGAAGAGCAACC
>Ga0164308_10001716_pt1 | contig 11681 bp, 11 predicted proteins | sample Whisoiple_246_MG_FD_109983 | JGI IMG/M metagenome (GOLD analysis project Ga0164308, IMG submission 109983) | Soil microbial communities amended with fresh organic matter from upstate New York, USA - Whitman soil sample_246_MG | ecosystem: Environmental > Terrestrial > Soil > Unclassified >... | reverse complement strand
GCGGCGGTATGGGGCGCCTGGTTGCACGCCACCGCCGGCGACCGCCTCGCAGAACGGGTGGGCAAGGTCGGCTACCTGGCTCGCGAGCTGCCCGGCGAGCTGCCCGGCCTGCTCACCGACCTGGGCGGCGGGCACCGGTCCAGACATCCGTAGTAATGCTGATGCGGTCGTGCCGGCCGCCCGGCCACACTCGAGGTGCAACGACAAGGGGGAAGACCATGGGAACCGTCCTGAGCAGGAGCGCCCACGCCGACCAGCTGGAGGCCGAGGTCCGCGACGCGATGTGCTGCGTGCCGACCGACCGGTGCTGGGAGTGCCAGGTGAAGCTGGGCGAGGTGCGGGCGTCGCGACGCGACGCGCTGCTGCACACGATGAGCACCGTCCGACCACGACGGCCCGCCTGGTGATGGTCCGTGACGGGGCGGCCGGCGCCGGCAGCGGCGTACGTGTCCCGCACTCGGTCCTGGCCCGCGGTCGGGACGAGCGACGCGAGGCTGCCCGCGACCGCGCGACCCTCGAGCTCGGCGACCGGGCCGACGAGGCCCTCGACCTGCTCGAGCTCCTCGAGCTGGCGTGGCACGACGCCCACGGCGACGTGACGGCACCGAGCGACGTCGTCGAGGACGTCTGGCTGGTCGCCGCGGGCGACCTCGGACGCATGGCCTCGGCGGCCCGGCTCGCGATCACCGACCGGCGGGACCTGCACCTGGCCGCCGACGAGGTCCGAGCACGCGGCTGAGCCGCGCGCGCTACGGGGCCTCAGCCGAACCTCTCTGCCACGACTCCGTGCCGCAAGCCGCGGTCGCTGACGGTCACGGAGTCCTGACCCGTGAGCGTGAGGATCGTCCGGACGATGCACGCACCGGCGAGGATCACCTCGGCCCGGGCGGGCTGCAGCCCGGCCAGCTGGCGCCGCTCGTCCGCGGAGCGGGTCCGGTACGCCTCGATCTGTCGGTCGACCTCCGCCATGTCGACGACCGTCCCGTGGACGACGTCCGGGTCGTAGCGGTGCAGGCCGTGCGAGACCGCCGCCAGGTTGGTGGAGGTGCCGCCGATCGCGATGACCATGTCGGGCCGGGGCCGGTCCGTGAGCGCGGCGAGGTCGGCCGCGATCGCGGTGAGGGCCGCGTCGACGCTCTCGCGGGGCACCGCGCCCGCGAGCCCGAAGCGCTCGGCGAACCGGACGGCTCCCACGTCGACGCTGAACTGGTCGTCGATCCGGTCGATGCTCCCGAAGGTGAACTGGCTGCTCCCGCCGCCGGAGTCGAACACCAGCAGCCGGTCACCGGTCACCGGGAGGGTGGACACGGCGGCCACGTAGGCGAGCCGCGCCTCCTCCCGCCCCGAGATGACCTCCACGGTCACGCCGCAGCGGCTGTGCACGAGAGCCAGGAGCTCGTCGCGGTTCGACGCCTGGCGCAGGCCGGCGGTCCCCACGGCCACGATGTCGACCGGACCGTCCCGCCGGGCCTCGTCGACCAGGTCCGCGATCGCGTCGACCGTGCGGCCCATCGAGGCGGCGGTCAGCTCACCCGCCGCCGCGAGGCCCTCGCCGAGCCGCGTGACCACCGCGGTCTCCCGCTCGAGGTGCGGACGGCCCGCCTCGTCGCGACGACCGAGCGCGAACTTGACCGAGTTGGTGCCGACGTCGATCACGGCGAACCGCCTCGGTCCCCACCCCAGCAGCGACTTCAGCCCCCGAGCCACGCACACGTTGGGACGACCGGCCAGCCCCAGCCGTTCGATCGTCCGGATCACGAGGTCGGGGTCGGGGGACTCCACGGCGACGGTCCGGGTCGTCCGCCCCCCGGCACTCATCTCGGTGAGCTCCACCATGCAGCCGTCCAGGACCGACCGGTGGCGGCGCTTGCGGGTGCCCACGGCGCGGAGGTCGTCTCGAGGGGAGACCACGTCCTCCACCAGCTGCTCCATGCTCAGCCCGGACCCGCCGGCTGCCGGCAGTGGCGCGCCGAGCGCGGTGAAGGCGGCCGCGACCGCGGCTGCGTCGAGAGGGGCAGGTGCCTTGGCGGTCGGCACCCACAGCTGCAACCCGGCACCGCTGACCCGCTGCAGCACCTTGACGTCGAGGACGCCGCCGCGCACCTTCACCGAGGCGTCGCCGTACATCGACAGGAGGTAGGTCTCGTCGCTGTCGACGGGCGCCGCGGTCTGCAACGCGTCGAGCGTGTCGAGGTCGTCGAGGTCGTCGCCGAACGTCCGCCACTCCCACCGGGGGACGACGACCGGCGCGGTCGGGTGGGGCGGGTGGGGTGGTTGGTCGCTCGTGGTCACGGATGGTCACCTTCCTCGGAGCCCGGTGCTTCCTGCACCGGCTGGTACCGCGTGGTCCCCAGCGCTGCGACGGCGCGGTGGACGTTGCCGTGGACGCGGTCGGTCCCCAGCAGCTCCACCGCGCCCTCCCGCTCCAGCACGCGTCGTACGGTCGGTCGGACGGCGGCCAGGCGTAGCTCGACGTCGGCCGCCTCCGCCGCGCGGATGATCTCCGACAGGGTCGCGGCCCCCTGGGAGTCCATGAAGTTCACCCCCGCGAAGTGCAGCACCACGCTGTGCACACCGGGGTCGAGCAGGGCCGCGCGCACCTGGTCCACGAACGCGTCAGCGGTGGCGAAGAAGACGCCACCGTCCATCCGGAGCACCACGACGCCGGGGGTGGTCTCGTCCTCGGGGTGCGACTCGAGGTCGCGGAAGACCTGGGTTCCGGGCTCGCGTCCGAGCGCCGACACCAAGGGGTGGGTCACGACGTGGACGAGCCACACCAGGGACAGCGCGATCCCGATGACCACTCCGGCGAGGATGCCGAAGACGAGGGTCCCCAGGATCGCCGCCACGGCCACCCAGAAGTCGGCCCTCGACACCCGGCGCAGGCGCCGCATCTCCCCGACGTCCATCATCCCCACGACGACGGCCTCGATGATGAGCGCGGCGAGGACGGGCTTGGGCAGCGACGAGAACACCGGGGCGAGGAACAGCAGGGCCAGCAGGACGGTGACCCCCGACGTCAGCGAGGCCACGCCGGTGCGCGCGCCGGAGCGTTCGTTGAGCGAGCTGGCGGACAGGCTGGTCGAGACGGGCATCCCGTGGAGGAGGCCGGCGCCGATGTTGGCCGCCGACTGCGCCACGGACTCCTGGTCGATGTCGACCTGGTAGTGGTGCCGAGCCGCCATGGCACGGGCGTCCCCTGCGGTCTGCGAGAAGCCGATCATGACGAGGGCGAAGGCGGCCACCACCACCGTGCCGGCGTGGTCCACCAGCAGCCCGGGGTCCGGCACCGCGAAGGACGGCAGCCCCGCCGGGATGTCACCGACGAGGGCGACGCCCCGGTCCTCGAGGTCGAACGCGACCGCGGCGACGAGTCCGCCCACGAGCAGCACGAGCGCGCCGGGGACCTGGGGAGCGACCCGCCTGAGGCCGAACACGACCACGAGCGCCACCACCCCGACCACAGCGGTGCTGGTGTGCACCTGGCCCAGGGTCGAGAACCACGACCAGAGCTCCTGGAACGAGCTGCTGCCCTCGGTGTCGGTGCCGGTCAGCTTGGGCAGCTCGCCGATGACGACGTCGATGGCCGCGCCGAACAGGAACCCGGTGACGACGGCCCGGGACAGGAACTGCGAGAGCCATCCCATGCGGAAGACGGCGAGCGCCAGGAAGAACAGGCCGCTCGTCAGGGTGATGCCGGCGACCAGGGTGGCCACGTCGGTGGGATCGGTCAGGCCGCTGGCCAGCACGGCGCCGCCGGCGACGGCCGCAAGGCCCGAGCTGGGTCCCATCGAGATCTGGCGGCAGCTACCGAAGAGGGCGTAGAGGATCGTCCCGGCGGCGGCGGCGTAGAGACCGCTCTCGAGGGGCACGCCGGCGATCTCGGCGTACCCGAGGTTCTTGGGCACGATCAGCGCCGCCACCACGACGCCGGCGGTCAGGTCGCCGCGCAGCCAGCCCGGCCGGTAGTCGTGCAGCTGGTCGAGGATCGGCAGGATCCGGAGGACGGACCTGCGGGGGGAGGCCGTGGCACCCGATGGCACGGACGTGCTCATGGGACGTCTCGACCGGAGCCGGTCACCCCGGCCCGGCGGCCGGCTCTGTGCCTGACGCCGCTGAGAGCTCGGCGGAGAAGAACTCGAGCGCGGTCTTGGTCTTCGTCTGCTGCTCGTCGGTGACGTCGAGGCCCTTGGCTGCCAGGAAGGCCCTCAGCTCGGCCGCGGCCTGGAAGGCCTCGGACGGCGGTGCCTTGGCCGACAGCTCGACGATCCTCGACCCGTCGGGGTAGAACCACATCTCCGCGACGACGCGCATGCTGAGCTCGGGGGGCCGGGCCTTGAGCTTGAAGACGGTGATCGGACCCAGGATCGACAGGTCGTCGAGCTCGACGCCCTCGGGTGCGTGGGCCCGGTAGAACTGGCGCTGCTCCTTGGAGAAGAGCGTGCCGATGCCCTTGCGTCCAGCGGCGACCTCCTTCACGGCCTTCGGTCCCAGCGCGCCCTTCATCGACGCCGAGCACACGAACCCGCCGGGCATGGCGTCCACCTCGACGACCAGGTTGTCCGAGGCCCGCTCCTCCTGCACGTCGGCGGGCACGACGGGCCTCAGCTTGACGACCGTGTCGTCGCCGCGCCCCTGGACCCGGCGAGCCCGGACGACCACCCCGACGTCGTTGACAGCCAGGTCGGGGGTGTCGAAGAAGTACACCTGCCGGATCTGGGCGTCGAGCGGGTCGATGTCCAGCGCCGTTGCGGCCTGCCGTCGGTAGGAGTCCGGCACCGTCAGCTTGAGCTCCACGCTGTCGGCGTCCTTCGCCAGCGCCAGCACCTCGCCGACCTGGGCGTCGGTGAGTCGGGTGGACGAGTCGTGGGACGTGGCACCCATCGTGTGCTCCTTCGCTCGGGGGACGTCGCGGTCGCCCGTGACACCCCGCGTCCCACACTGTTCAGCGCTCGACGGCGTCGGTCATCACCCGGAGCGTGTGACGCGCAGGTCTCGGGGACCGGGTGATCGCCGATCAGGCCAGGACCGAGCCCACGAGGGTCGCAGCCAGTCCCAGTGCGGCACAGGCGCCCAACGTCTGGAGCGGGGTCCAGTGGCGCCAGAACATCAGCGCGAGGGCGACCCCGGTCAGCACGAAGGCGAGCGGGTCCCATGAGGTCCAGACGGGGATCTCGAGCTGCAGCGGCCCGGCGTCGACGGCGGTCGTGTCGTCGAAGAGGGTGTGGAGGCTGAAGTAGACCGCGAGGCTCGCGATGACGCCGACCACGGCGGCGGTGACGCCGGCGAGGGCGGCGGTGAGGTGCGTGTTGTGCCGGAGCCGCTCGACATAGGGGGCGCCGAGGAAGATGAACAGGAAGCACGGGACGAACGTGACCCACGTCGTCAGCAGCGAGCCGACCAGCATGCCGGCCCACGGGTCGAGCACGCCGGGGTCGCGATAGGCGCCGACGCCGGCGGTCCACTGGGTCACCATGATGAGCGGCCCGGGCGTGGTCTCCGCCAACGCGAGGCCGTGGACCATCTCGCCGGGAGCGAGCCAGCCGTACACCTCGACGGCCTGCTGGGCGACGTAGGCGAGGACGGCGTACGCGCCGCCGAAGGTGACCACGGCGGCACCGGAGAAGAACAGGCCCTGGTCGACGTACACGCTCGATCGCCCCAGCACGGAGGCGGCCACGGCTACCGGTGCGAACCACAGGACCAGCCCGAGGGCCAGGATGCCCATCGTCCTCACTGCCGATGGCCGCGAGGTGTGCAGGGCGTCGTCGCTGATGAGCGGCGCCGGGCCGTCGTCGTCGCCGTGTGCCCGGAGGACCCTCAGCGCGGGCACCCACCGCGACGCGACCCAGCCTGCGGCGCCGGCAGCGACGATGACGACGGGGAACGGGACGCCGAAGACCGCGAGTGCCAGGAACGCGGCGACCGCGAGCGCCACCAGGAGGCGGTGGCCGAGCGCGCGACTGCCGACGCGGTAGACGGCCTGGACCACGATGGCGATGACGGCGGGGGCCAGGCCGGCGAACAGTCCGATCACCAAGGTGGTGTCGCCGGCGGCGAGGTAGAGGACGGTGAGGGCGAGGAGCGCGAGCATCCCGGGAAGCACGAACAGGACGCCGGCGATGAGGCCCCCGGGCGTGCCGTTGAGCAACCACCCGGTGTAGATCGCCAGCTGCTGGGCCTCCGGCCCCGGCAGCAGCATGCAGTAGTTCAGTGCGTGGAGGAAGCGTCGCTGACCGATCCAGCGCTTCTCGTCCACCAGCTTGTGCTGCATCACCGCGATCTGCCCCGCGGGACCGCCGAAGGTCTGCATCGAGATGGCGAACCACGCCCTGGTGGCCTCTGCGAGGGGGATGACGTCGCGGCCACCGACCGGCACGCCGGGGGAGTCCGTCCCCTCGCCCGGGCCCTGCGAGGTCGTCATGGGGTGCAGCGTCCCAATCTCGACCGTTCGGGTCAACTATGAGCCGCTGCGTGCGTGTTGGGCGGTGGTGGAGGATGGCGGCCGACAAGGAGGTGGGCATGCGCGTGCTGCTGGCCGAGGACGACGGACGCCTCTCCGCCCTGCTCGAGCAGGCCCTCGTCGAGGCCGGCTGGCAGGTCGAGGTGGTGGCGGACGGCACGGCGGCCTACGGCGCTGCCCTGTCGGTCGACCCGCCGGACGTGCTCCTGCTCGACTGGATGCTGCCGGAGATGGACGGCCTCACCGTGTGCCGCCGGCTGCGCGACGTGGGCGTGACGACGCCGGTGCTCGTGCTGACCGCGCGCGGCGAGGTGCACGACCGGATCCAGGGCCTGGACGCCGGGGCGGACGACTACCTGCCCAAGCCGTTCGACCTCGACGAGCTCCTCGCCCGGCTCCGCGCACTGCACCGCAGAGCCGCCTACGGCGACCCGATGGCGCGGGAGGTCGTGGCGATCGGCGAGCTCGTGCTCGACACGGGCGCCCGTCGGGTCACCAAGGCCGGCGCCGAGGTCGAGCTGTCCGCCCGTGAGTTCGACATCCTGTGGCTGCTCGCCAGCCGGGCCGGCCGCGTCGTGTCGCGCTACGCGATCCTCGAGGAGGTGTGGGACGGGGAGACCGACATCCGCAGCAACGTGATCGACGTCCACCTCGGAGCGATCCGGGCCAAGGTCGACAAGCCGTTCGGCACCAGCAGCATCACGACCGTGCGTGGAGCCGGCTACCGGCTCGAGCGGCCGTGAGCAGCGCACGACTGCGGAGGCTGCCGCTCCGGGTCCGCCTGGTCGCGGGCTTCTCGGCGGCCATGCTGGTCCTCCTCACGGCTGCGGGCGCGTTCGTCTACTGGCGCGTGCAGTACGCCCTCGACCGCGGGCTCGACTCGGAGCTGGCAGCGGCCAGGTCGGTCATCGCACCGCTCGTCGGCGCCGACGGATCGGTCTCGGCCCCGGCCGCGGCTGACGCGACCGGGACGGGCTGGCAGGTGCTCGACGCCGACGGCACCGTGCTGGACGCCGGCGGCCCGGCGCCCGACCGGCCCCTGCTGCCCCGCTCCGAGCTGCCCGACGGCGGCACGGCCACCGTCGACGTCGGCACCATGCTCCCGGTCGGCGGAACGCCCTACCGGGTCACGGTCACCGCGCTCGACGGCGACGGAGGGGGGCGAGCGGCGTACCTCCTGGTCGGCGTGCGACGCGACCACCGCGACGAGGCGCTGCGCGAGCTGCTCCTGCAGATGTGGCTCGCGGGCCTCGCTGCGCTCGTGATCGCGTCCCTGGTGGGGGACCACCTCGCCCGCCAGGCGCTGCGGCCCGTCGAGCGCTACCGGCGGCGCGCGTCAGAGATCGCCGCCGGAGCCCCGCACCTGCGCCTCGACGTCCCCGACGACCGCGACGACGAGGTGACCCGGCTCGGCCACACCCTCAACGAGATGCTCGCTGCGCTGGACGTGGCCCTCGAGCGCGAGCGGCGGTTCGTGGGCGACGCCAGCCACGAGCTGCGCACCCCGCTCACCCTGCTGCGGGCGCGCATCCAGCTCGCGCGCCGCAGGACACGCACCGCGGCCGAGCACGAGGCGGTCCTCGACGAGCTGGCCGTCGACGTCGCCCGCCTCGAAGGCCTCACCGAGCAGCTCCTCGAGCTCGACCGCGAGACCGCCCGGGGTCCCGGTCCCGACGGCTCCGCCGACCTCGCGGAGGTCGTGCGGGACGAGGTCGCCCGACACCACACCGCCCACCCCGATCGGCAGGGGGAGGTGGTCCTCGAGGAGCCGTCCTCGCCGGTCCTCGTCGGCACCCAGCGGTCGACCGTGGAGCGGATCGTCACCAACCTGCTCACCAACGCGCTGGTGCACGGGTCGCCGACAGTGCGGGTCGTCATCCGCCGCGACGGCGGGTACGCCGTCCTCGCGGTCGTCGACGAGGGACCGGGCATGACCCCCGAGCTGCTCGAGGAGGCCACCCACCGCTTCACCCGCGCGGCCGAGGCCCGCTCGCGTCCCGGCTCCGGCCTGGGGCTGGCGCTGGTGGAGCACCTCGTCGCCCGCGCCGGGGGCGAGGTGCGGCTGTGCCACGAGGGACACCATGTCTGCACGGGCGTCCCGGCCGAGGTGCCGTGCCAGCACGACGACCGGATGACGGTCACGGTGCTCCTGCCGCTGGGCTGACCGCGGCCGGACCGGCTTCATCGCTCCCTCATCATCGGATTCCTAGGTTGCAGGCATGACCTGGACACACGAGCCCGACGCCGCGGTCGAGGTCGTCGGCGTCAGCAAGCGATACGGCCGGCTCGTCGCCGTCGACGACGTCTCGCTGCGGGTGGCGCCCGGCGAGGTGTACGGCGTCCTCGGCCCCAACGGCGCCGGCAAGACCACCCTGCTCCGCATGCTCTTCGGCCTGATCCGGCCCGACAGCGGCACCATCCGCGTCTTCGGGCGCACGTGGGCCGACTCCGGCGTGCGGACCCTCGACGAGGTGTCGGGCTTCATCGAGAGCCCGAAGTTCTACCCGTACCTCACCGGTCGGCAGAACCTCGAGGGCCTCGGCCTGCTCGACGGGTCGACCGACCGGTCGGCCCTGCGCCACCGCATCGACGAGGTGCTGGACGTGGTCGACCTGACCGGTCGGGACGGCGACAAGGTCGGCGGCTACTCCTACGGCATGCGGCAGCGGCTCGGCGTCGCTGCCAGCCTCCTGCGCGATCCGCGCCTGCTGGTGCTCGACGAGCCCGCCAACGGACTCGACCCGGCCGGCATCCGCGACATGCGCGCTCTGGTGAAGCGGCTCGCGGCCAGCGGCCTGACGGTCCTGCTGTCCTCGCACCACATGGACGAGGTCGAGGAGATCTGCGACCACGTCACGATCATGAACCGGGGTTCGGTCGCGTTCCACGGCACGATCGACGACCTGCGCGCCATGGCGCCGGACCCCGGTCACCTGCTCCGCACCGGCGACGACGCCCGGGCGGTCGCCGTCGGACGCGACAGCCATCCCGGCGTGCTGGTCGAGCACGCCCCGGACGGCGGCCTCGTGGCCACCGGCCCTCAGCGCGAGCTGTCGGCGTACGTCGCCGACCTGGTGCGCGCGGACGTGCCACTGCTGGCCTTCACCCCGACCCGCACCCCCTTGGAGGCGCTGTTCTTCATGCTCACCGACACCCAGCCCGACGGCGTACCCACGTCCGGGGCGCGCCTCGACCGGGACGCCGTCCGATGACCGCCACCATGCTCGACCGCTCCCGAGCGGTGACGCCCACGACGACGCGCCGCGAGGCCGGGCTCGGCGCCACGATCCGCTGGGAGGCCCGCAAGCTCGGTTCCCAGCTGCGGAGCAAGGCACTGCTGATCGGTGTGGTGCTCGCCCCGATCGTCGTCGTCATCGTCGTCGGCGCCCAGTCGCGCCCGCCGAAGGACACGCTCTTCGGGCGCTTCGCCACCGAGAACGGCTTCGCGATGGCGCTCCTGGTGCTGGGCTTCGCGAGCCAGTGGATCCTGCCGCTGGTGACGGCGGTCGTGGCCGGCGACATCTTCGCCAGCGAGGACCAGCACGGCACCTGGAAGACGGTGCTCACCCGATCCGTCAGCCGCACCCGGCTGTTCTGGGCCAAGGTCGTCGTCGCGATCGCCTTCGGCCTGCTCGCGCTGGTGCTCCTCGCGGGTGCCACGATCGCGGCCAGCGTGCTGCTCGTCGGGCGCTCGCCCCTCACCGGGCTGTCCGGCCAGACGATCGAGCCCAGCGCCGCGCTCGGCCTGGTGGCCGCCAGCTGGGCGACCATGGCACCGCCCCTCATCGCGTTCACCTGTCTGGCACTGCTGTTCTCGGTCTGGTCGCGCAACGCCGCGGTCGGCATCGCCGGGCCCGTGGTGATCGGCATGGTCATGCAGCTCGTGGGCTCGCTCGGTGGCATCGAGGCCCTGCGCCCCTACCTCCTGACCACCCCCTTCGAGGCCTGGCACGGCCTCCTCGCGGCGCCCCGGTTCACCGGCCCGCTCGTCGACGGCCTGCTCACCAGCGCCCTCTGGAGCGCGGTCTGCCTGGCAGTCGCCTTCCTCGTCCTGCGCAACCGCGACATCACCGGAGGTTGACCATGCGTCGCTTCGTCCTCACCCTCGTTGCCGCCCTCGCGGTCGTCCTCGCGGTCGCCGGCGCCGTCGTCGCCGGCTACGGCGGCGGCAGCTCCGTGACCCGGGCGCGGCTGGAACGCTCCCTGCCCGTCGAGTTCTCCCACCTGTACGCCGACCAGGCGAAGCTCGTCGGCCACCAGGGCGTCACGCCCGCCTCGCTGCACGCGACGGCGATGTGCGACAAGGGCGGCGCCGTCGAGCCGGACGTCGGCCCCGGCAGCAACTGGAACTGCCTGGTCAGCTGGACCGACCCGACCAACCCGATGCCGCCCGAGGGCTACGGCAAGTTCGAGCTCGACGTGCACACCAACGGCTGCTGGACCGCTGGCGGTCCCAGCAAGCTCGTCGGCTACGCCACGCTGACCGACACCCAGGGGAGGGAGGTCCCGAACCCGGTCTACGAGTTCGACGGCTGCTTCGACCCGCAGGGCGACGACACCCCGACGGGTGTCGAGCTCCCCTCGCTGCTCGGCGTGACCACCACGGCACTCCGACCCGACGACCAGCGGCACGTCTCGATCCAGGCGACCTGCGGCACCGGCCACGGCGGCTGCCGCGGGCAGGTGACCGCGACTGCCGGCAGCACCGACCTCGGCACGGTCCCGGTCGACGTCGACGAGGAGCAGACCGCCACGTTCGACTTCCCGACCCCCGTCCCCGCCAGCGCCTCGGAGGTCACCTTCACCTTCGACCTCACCCGGGGCGTCGGCCCCTCGAAGCCGGTCACCCTGGAGATGCCGTAGACGCAGCCGAACGTCGAGAGGCAGGCTCGTGCGCGGAGGCGGTCAGCCGCCGGCGTACCCGAGCCGTACGCGGTCGTGGTGTCGGCCCCACGTGAGGTCGAGCGACCAGCAGCCGGGTGACGGGAGGTCGACGATGGAGGGCCCCGGCGCGGGCGCGACGGTGCGGGGGACCGTCTCGCCGGTGCCGTCCAGCTTCGCCGTGATGAGCAGCGGTCCGGCTCCGCGGCCGACCCTCGGCACCCAGAGGATCTTGTTGTTCCTGAGCTGCGAGGGTGGGGAGGACAGGGGCTCCCGCTCTGCCCACAGGATCGCGACGATGTCACCGTCGTCGCCGAGCACGTGCGGCATCGACGGC
>Ga0164308_10001715_pt1 | contig 11681 bp, 13 predicted proteins | sample Whisoiple_246_MG_FD_109983 | JGI IMG/M metagenome (GOLD analysis project Ga0164308, IMG submission 109983) | Soil microbial communities amended with fresh organic matter from upstate New York, USA - Whitman soil sample_246_MG | ecosystem: Environmental > Terrestrial > Soil > Unclassified >... | reverse complement strand
TCCGCAGCGCCGGTCGCCTGCGCCGGCCTTGCATGCTCAGCGGTTGATGCCTGCCCGGCCGGTGAGCCCATCGTCTTCCTCCAAATTGGTGGAAGATCGACTTCCGCCGAACGCACGCGCTGCCGCGAATGCGCGATGACCCTGGCGGCCCGCAGTGGATATCGATGAGCCAACCGCACGATCGTAGGATCCGCGCGATCCCGGACAGCCGGATAAATCAGACTTACATCTACAATTCACTCATCATTCATCTGGGCAAGGCGATCGCGCGCGCAGACTGAAAACGCCACCGATGTGCGGCACCCCACCGAGTCGGTGATCTGCCGCCGAGCATCGTGACACCACCATTGCCCTCTTCATGACATACCCGGCCGGTGGCCGGGTATGTCCCAGGTCAAGGAGTCGCAGACCAGGCCGTTGCTGATCCCACCGCCGCTACATCCGTGACCGGGCTTCCGGTGACGACCCGCGGGAGATCAACCGATGCGGACGACGACCTTCCCGAGTGCGCGACCTTCACCGACGTGCGCAAGTGCGTCGGGCACTTCGTCGAGCGGGAAGACCCGGTCGATGTGCACCTTCACCGCTCCGGACACGCACAAGTCGGCCAGCGGTTCGAAATGAGCAGGACCTTCTTTGACCGCGAGAACACCGATCGATCGGCCGCTGAGTCGGCCGACCACCGCGCCGGCTGTGAGCACCCGTAACAGGGTGCGCACCGACCCGCCCACGCACCGATACCTGCCACCGGGTGAAAGCGCTCGCCGGTAGGCGAACACGGACCGATGCGCGACCAGATCCAGGATCAGGTCGTAGGCGTGCTCGGTCCTGGTGAAGTCGACACGGCGGTAATCGATGACGTCGTTCGCACCCACCGATCGCATGAACTCCTGTTTGTCGGCGTTGTCGACTCCGGTGACGTGAGCGCCGAAACGGGTGCACAGCTGAATGGCGAACGACCCGGACCCGCCGCCTGCGCCGTTGATCAACACCCGGCTGCCCGCCTTGGCCGAGCGGGTCCCCTGCCACGCTATCGCACCCGCCTGCGGGATCGTCGATGCCTCGACAAAGGTGAGCCCGACGGGCTTCTCCGCCAATGCTGATTCCGGGGCGATCGCATATTCGGCGAAACCTCCCTTCAAGGAGAGGTTGTCGCCGTAGACCTGGTCCCCCGGGCGGAACCGGGTGACACCCGACCCGACCTCGTCGACGATGCCCGCGATATCCGACCCGAGGATCCTCCGCTTCGGGTGACGCAACCCGCCGATCCTGGCGTATGCCGGCGACCCGACAAGGCACTCCCAATCGCTGAGATTGACCGATGTCGCTGCCACCTTCACCCGCACCTGGCCGGCAGCGGGTGCGGGATCCGGGACGTCCGCGATGCGCAACACATCGGGGTCGCCGTACCGGTCGTACACGACCGCCTTCACGAGAACCCCTTACCGCGCGCAACCCGAATGGACCTCAGTGCCAACATCCTGGCAGACGACCAATCTGACCGCGTAGCTCTGGATCACCCCCGGTCTGCGAGGATGTCGGCCTTCAGTGATGCGACGGGAAAGGTGAAGTCATGCCAACGACGTCTCCACGCAGTGGTCACCTGCCGATCAACGGTCTGAACCTGTACTACGAGGTGCACGGCGATGTCGGCACAGCACAGACACCTCCCTTGCTGCTGATTCCGGGTGCGTTCATGGCCGCCAACTCGATGACGTCGTGGACGAACGCCTTCTCCCGCAGCCGCGTCGTCATCGTCTTCGATCAGCAAGGACATGGCCGCACCCCGGACACCACCCGCGAGATGTCCTACGAGCAGTTCGCCGACGATGCCGCGGCCCTCCTGCGCGCTTTGCAGGTCGAGCGTGCGGCGGTGATGGGCTATTCGCAGGGCGGCGGGGTCGCATTGCAACTCGCCATCCGTCACCCGTCGCTCGTCGACAAGCTGGTCTGCATGTCTGCCACCTATCGCAAGGACGGCTGGTACCCGTCGGTGTTCGAGGCCATCGATGGCCTCAGCGCCGCTGCCTTTTCCGGCACGCCTGTCGAAAACGCCTTCTTCGAGCACACTCCGGACGCAGCTGCGTTCGACGCCTACCTCGAAAAGATGAAGGTGCTGAACATCGGTGACCAGAACATCAGCGACGAAGTGGTCCGTTCGATCCCGGCGAAGACGATGGTCATCGTCGGTGACGCAGACGGCGTGAAGCCCGAGCATGCGCTGGCGATGTTCGAGCTGCGCGGGGGCGGCGATGAGGAAGCAGCAGCATCCGGCATGCTGCAGCAGGCGCCGCCGGCGCGGTTGGTGATTCTCCCTGCAACGTCACACGTCGGCATCTCCGGGGAGTCAGCCGTGCTGGTGCCGTTGGTCAGTGCTTTTCTTGATGACGTGCCACCGACGACGCCCGATCTCTTCTAGCCACGTACGGCCAGACCGCAACGACGAAATTCACGGTGTCATAGGTTTCTCCCAGCCGGCCGGGACGCTCGTGCGGGATGCTTGCTGTATGGGTGGAAACGATGAACAGGGATTGGTGGATCCGCCGACGGCGCGGTCGTCGCACAATGCCCGACGCGGAAAACGGGGGGAGGCGAGAATTCCGCCGGCGATTGCGGTCCTGGTCGCCATCGCCCTCTACGCCGTGCTCCCGGAGCCGCTGGTCATCGGTCCGAGATTTCTGATCCCCGCGCTGGAACTCGCGCTGCTCGTCGCCCTGGTCGCGACGAATCCGCTGCGGTTCACCCGGCAGACCCGCTGGTCGCGGATTGCGTCCCTCACCCTGTCGGGCCTCGTCGTCGGGACCAACCTGGTGGCGTTGGGTTTGCTGATCGACGACCTGGTGACGGCGCAGGACACCGCAGGGACCAGCCTGCTGATCGCAGCGATGCAGGTCTGGGTCACGAACGTGATCGCGTTCGGGTTGATCTACTGGGAACTCGACCGCGGCGGTCCCGTCGTCCGGACCAAGACCCATCCTCGGGAGAAACTCCCGCTCGCCGACTTCCGGTTCACCCAGGACGAAACACAGGACACTGTGATCGAAGTGTCAGCCGGGTCGAGCAAGAAGGCCGACTGGATCCCGACCTTCGTTGACTACTTGTACCTGTCCACCACCAACTCCAGCGCCTTCAGTCCGACCGACACCATGCCACTCACCTCGCGGGCCAAAATTCTGATGGGCATCCAGGCAACGGCCGCGCTGATCACCTCACTGCTCGTCATCGCCCGTGCGGTGGGCGCCCTGGGCGGCGGCTGAATCGGCGGCACCGTCAGGGCCAGCACACGACCGCCGGATCTTCCCGATGGACACCGATCAGCTTGTCCCGGAGAGACCGATCGGCGGCAGACGGCAATTCCACACCCACCCCGCGGAAGATCCACCTCACGGCTGACTCGTATTCGGTGATGGAACCGTCGAAGGTGTTCCGCAACCGCCCGGGGCTGACCCGGCCGTACTCGTCCGGCTCCGGCAGCTGCATCCACAATTCCCGCCCGGATTCTCCGATGGCAATCAACTGGCAGCCGTCGTACCCGGAGTCAAGGGCGCGTCGCTGGCTGTCGTAGAGCGTCAACGCTATCGGCCTTCCGAGCCAGGCTCTCGGCTCGGTCGCCATCGCCCACAGCCGGCTCAGATCGGTGGCACCGACTCCACCCTTGTCGAATTCCATTCGGCTCACCAACCGATCGTCGAGGATGAAAGTGCGACCGGGTGGGGTCGACGGAACAGGATCGACGATCATTCGCACTCCGCGAACCTGACCGTCGGCGATGTGGATCTCATCGCACCGCTCGACGAAACCTCCGCCGCCATCAAGAATGTCGAGGTCGACGTCCAATCTGGTCATGATCTCTCTTGCTGCCGCCACGCCACCGGGTCGGCACGAGGCCCCGCTGAGCCAGATCTGATCTCCCGCGTCATCGATGAGAACCATCAGCGGCCCCTGCGCCTTCGGAACTCCGAACCGCACCTGCGCCGACCGCGGGTAGTAGAACCCACGATTCCGCGCGGCACTGGAGCGGGCGAAGATCCAGATGTCGTCGACGACGCCGATCATCGGGAAGACGCGGTCGACCATGTCGACACTGTCAGCGGCGTCTCCGAACCTGGCGCCATGCTCGACATCGATCCAGAGGCGTTGGTGCTTTCCCGAGCGGCCCATGCCGGTCAGTGTCGCACTGCCCAGGTCCGGGTTCCTGGTGTCCGGGGCAAGCGCGTGCCGTTCGCCTCTTTCGGCTCCCAGATCCGATCGACTTTCCCCGCAGTCAGAGCTGTGGTCGCTTCCAGGAGCGTGCCTGTGCGCGGCTGGCCTCGGATCGGTGGATTTCGTTGGCGAACAGGAGACCGTAGGTGAAGCCGTTCTCGTCATGCCGCCCCGCGGTTCCGGCGGCGATCCGGCGGATCACCTCAGCGGCGACGACACCGTCCTGCAGGTCACCGAGGATGTCCTGTAGTTCCTTGTACGAGTCCACCGCGTTCTTGGTCTTCTTGCCCAGCACCGAGCTCGCCAGTTCGGCGGCGTAGCGCGCCCGTTTACCGGCCTTGCGGGCCTTGTGCAGTTCTTCGTCGTCCCCACTGGCCAGACCTGCCGCGAGGTGTTTGGAGACCTTCTTTCCGGCACGCCGAACCTGATCTCGCAGCGCATTGGCTTTGCGTCCGGCATCCTCGGTGAATGGCGGGTTCGTCGCCCACAGTCCTGACTCCCGGATCAGCGCCAGGTACCGGCGACCACTCAGCACCTTGTCGAGGGCATGTTGATGATGAACCTGCTCGGTCAGCAACACCTGCTCGATCCTGGCTGCGACCGGCCCGAGGACCTGCTCCGCCGGCAGTTCACCGATGGCATCAGCGAACCGGACGCGTTGCACCTCCCGGTCCCGGACCTCGCCCAGCACATTGGCATACCAGGCCAATTCCGTATCGAAGGCGGCGGCCCGGTCTGCGTCGAAGTACTCGGCGAAAATGCGCAGGGTGGACCGCATCCGGCGAGTCGCAACTCTGGTCGGATGGATCCCACCGAGCCCCCGCCGAAGGGTGAGGTCCCCGATCACCAGGGCGTCGTCCTGTTCCGCCAGGTACCCGCGGATCACGTCACCTGCCGTCGCCTTCCGACCGTTCGGCCCTTCGCTGGTCCCTGCGTCGACATCGATACCGAGCGCGGTCGCGACCTTGTTCGGGCTGGCCGAGCGGGCTGCTCCTGCACTCGAGAGGACCTCGGCAACGGCCGTCAGTGTGTCCTCGGTGCCGGCCGGCCCGAGTTCGGCTTCGATCTCCCGCCAACTGCTCAGTGTGGCGGCCCGCCGGCCGGGGGCCACCGCGTCCACCCGGTCGTCGGCGACCTCCACCATCACGTCCCCGTTGCCGTCCAGGATCCGGCGCACGGTGCGATCGGTCCGGACCGTCACGATGTGCCGGAGAGCCTTTCCTCGGCGGACACCGGTGACCAGGGTGGCAAGCTCCTTGGGAACGGCAGTCTGGCTGCCGGTCGGTTCGAGTCGGATTTCGGTCCGCGCATCACCGGTGGGTACCTTCAACTGCCACCCGGTGTCGGTGTCACCGGTCCGGCACCGCAGCGTGATCCCCCGGGACAGCAGATCCAGATCCTCCGTGTCGAAGTACACGCTGTCCAACCGGATTGCAGCCTCCTCGACCGGGCCGTCTCCCGTCACCCCGCGCAGAGAAGGCAGCACGGTGTCCGCCGCGGCGTCGAACTTGATCTCCCGTTCCACCTGGTCGCTGGTCATCGAAACCTCTTTCCCGATCGGTGCGGTCCCGCGTCGCGAACCCGGTCACCGACGCAAGAGCCCGCTCGCCTGCCCCATTCGCAGGGACAAACAGGGTGGCATGTGGTGATCAGTGCCCATCCCGGGCACCGATGAACCATCCGAACCACCGGGCGCGCCCGCCCGCCGGCTTTCGCAGCGGTCGGGCGCAGGCCCGGTGGATGTTCGGGATGCCTACTTCTTCTTGCCCTTCTTGCCCTTCTTGCTCTTCTTCTTCTTCGCCATGGGAGACCTCCCTTCCGACCGATCGACGCCGTTGTCGGCGATCACCACACCACGATACGTCAACGCATCGTTGCCGCAGGGTCAATGATTGATTGACCCCATCGGCAACATAGTGTTGACACCAGTCTGTCGCAAGCTACCCTTCGATGATGGCGGATCCTGCGCACGTCAAACGATTCGACCGCGCGATGCAGTCACTGCAGGAACTCCCGGACCCCCTACGCAGGCTGGACGCGATCCGGCACTGCATCAGCGAACTCGACGACCTCGAGGGGGCCACGGTGGCTGCCGCACGTGCCGCTGGGGTCACCTGGACCCAGATCGGCGCCCTCTACGGGCTGAGCAAACAAGGCGCCCAGCAACGTTTCCGCCGTCCCTGACGGTCGGGCACCGTTGCGCCGAATACCCGACCGCTCAATAGCCGGCCAGGAGGGCCCGCAGTCGGGCGAGCTGTGGTTGCGGAAGTCGGCGTGGACCCGTCCCCGGGAATCAGGTCAGACCCCAGATGAACAGGTGTCGGGCGGCGGCTCCGAGGTCGACACCGGGCTCGTCATGATTGTCAGCCACTGAATGTATCTGCGCACGTCGTTCTTTCACGACGACCCGCTCTTCTGACACATCCGGAATTCAACAGAGCGCGAGGCTTGTCCACCGATCGGAGGATCCGACGTCAGCCGGCGCATCGGACCAGCGGTGGATTTCTGCAGGTTTCGAGCAGCGGCAGGCTGAAAGACGTTTCCGGGAAGATCCGGAGCGACATATGGAGAGAGGACAGGTCATGATCGACAACTTGCTACGCCGCCTTGCCATCAGGAGAAGGACCAGGAGTTTGAACACGATGATCCAGCACGCCCCCGGTCAGACAGTGCGCAATGACCTCATGGCGATCGCCGCGCGCGGACAAATCGCGAGCCGGTAATCCATCACACGCCGAACCCGCGTGTGCACCCGGAAGCCATCGGACGGCATCCTCCCCTGATGCACCTCGACAGAGCTGACCGAACCACGGCAAAGGTCGAGCTTGCTGCGGTGCAGGACATTTCGCGCTAAGAGCCACTGCTACTGATGGGCGCGAAGGGTTGGATGTGCTGCTCACCCCGGCGGATGACGCCCCACGAACTGTCGGGTACTTCGTTCCAGGCGCCGGGGAGATCTCGAAGGGGTTCGGAGACGATGAACCGCGTGTCGTCATCCAGTTCATTCAGGACGGCCAGCTCCGGATACAGCGCGCGTACCTGCTTGATCTCGGTGGAGTAGAACAACGAACTCGTGCTTTTCTCGCTGGAGTAACGAAAAATCCAGATGCTCTCACCGTCACTGGCCGCCACGGTCATGTGGATCGGATCTTTCACTCCGTGCCGCCGGCCCACGTCTTCGACCAGCCCCACCGCGCGGGCCACGGCGTTCGGTGGGTCCTCGGTCAATCCGTAGGTGAGGGCGAGGAAGAAGAGGGTCTCGGTGTCGGTCGTTCCGGTCATCTGAGCAAAAAGGGCTGGGTCGATCGCCATCATCAGGTCGCGTCGAACGACTCCGAAGTCGGCGAGTGACCCGTTGTGCATCCACAGCCAGCGCCCGTTGCGGAACGGGTGGCAATTGCTCCGCTGTACCGGGGTCCCGCTGGAGGCCCGCACGTGCGCGAAGAGCAAAGGAGTGCGAATGTGTCCGGCTATTTCACGCAGGTTCTCGTCGTTCCACGCGGGGTGTGTCCCCTTGTACAACCACGGTTCAGCTCGCTCGCCGTACCAGCCGATGCCAAAGCCGTCACCATTGGTCGTGACACCGGTCAGCTTGGCGTGCAGGCTCTGGTCGATGATCGAGTGAACGGGGCGAAACACCAACTCCTCCACCGGAACTGATTCGCCGAGGTAGGCCATCCATCTACACATGTTGCCCCATTTCACGAGAAGGTCAGTGCTGGCGATTCTTGAGGATGAAGGGACCGCCAACGCCCGCCGACAGACGACCCTGCGGCGACGTCAACTTTCCCCAGTCGCGTCTGTCATGGCATCGCGGACGTCCTGCCGTATCGGTGACGCAGGTCGGCGATGACCTCCAGATCGACCAGCCCACCGTTGTCGATCCGATTGTCGTAGTTCTCGCTACCCAGGAATAGCTGCAATCGCCGATCGATCTCGGCGTCCCAAAGCCCATCGGGCTGACCGGAATAGAAGCCCTGCCGGGCCATCAGCATTTTCAGCTCGAGAGCAAGCTCCGGGCCGATGGGCACCAGGTTTGCCGGATCACTCGGAAAGTACGAAAGGCGGTGCAATGCGTAGCACCGCTGCAGCTCCTCGATCGGCCGAGGGTGATCGTAGACCGAGATCACCACGTGGCGATCGTCCAGCGATCCATAGCCTCCGTCGCGCCGGACGACGAGCAACGCGGCCGACTGCTGCCCCCGGATGTCGCCGCCGGCTCCTTCCCCTGCAACCAGTGCGGTGATCAACCGTTCGGCAAGCGGTCGCTCTGCTGTTCGGTGGAATGAGCCCACCATCTCCTGGACGACATCGCTTCCGGCAAGGCCGTTTCCGATTGCGACGCAACCCTCACCGGTCGCGCTGCCCGACCATCCGCTCCAGCTGTCGAGGTCAGCCCCGGTGTACGCAGCGCTGGCTCCGTTCCTGTCGATGAGAGCGACCTGGCGTTCAGGAACCCGCGTGTCGTTGTTCAGCAGGACCTGCATCGCTTGTTGCGGAGTCGCACCGTATCGCAGTAGCGCCAGTCCGACGGTGCCATGCCGGGGGTTCGCGAAAGCCTGGGTAGCGACAACGCCGACATCGGCCTGGCCGTAGGGAACGAGACTCCCCACGCCGGGGAACTTGGATTGCACGGCCACCCCCAAGTCGCCGTTGGCCGGGTCGAAGCCAAGGATCGAGTACGTCATCTGGCCTCCCGCTCCGGCGACTCCGCCCGATGGATCGTAGGAGTCGAGCGACTCCGGCGCTGGGTGAATATGGGGCGACAGCGCAACATTCATCCGACGTTCACCACGTCGACCGGTCAGCCGCAACGCCCCACCACGAGCCGCGAGCGCGCCGGATGCCCCGGCCGAGGCGAACCCACCACGGCCGGACGAACCAGGGCCACGGACAACTCGCCCTGGTGATCAGCATGATCCAGGTCGCCTTGGACCTCGTCGTCATCGGCGCCCTCATCGCCGTTGCCACCCGGACCGGAGACAAATGATCAAGCGAACTCTCCGGGCCCGTGAGACCGCGCAGGGTTCGAGTACGTCCTATCCCACCCGCGTTGGCCGGATGTTCTGGTTGAGGTGGAAGACGTTCTGCGGGTCATAGGTGTCCTTCACTGCGGTCAGCCGGGCCAATTTCGCCGCCGAATAGGCCCGACGGACACCGGCGGCGCCCTCGTCACCCAGTACGTTCACGTACACCCCGGATGCCAACGGCTCCAAGGTGCCGGCGTAGCACCGTGCAGTGCCGATACGCTCCTCGTCCTCGGCGGGATCCGTCCAGCCGGTACTCGCGCCGAACTCGAAGGCGGTCCGGCGGTGGCTGAACGCGGAGTCGTCCTCGGGTACGTCACCGATCGCCCCGCCGTATGCCTGCAACCCCACACCCGGGGCGAACGGCCCGATCTCGGTCACCGCAACGATCGCGTCGATGACCTCGTCGGTGAGCTCACGGAAGTAATGGCCCTTCGAGTAACGGCGCCGGGCGTGCCCGTCGAGCACGTCGTCGCGGGTCTGCAACTCGAGATAGGACATCGGCACGACCCGCTCTGCCGACGGACGTCCCAACGCCCGCACGCCCGGTAGCAGCGCCTCCCCCTGCCGCGGGTTCCCCACCCACACGTATCCCAGCGTCACCGCACCACCGCCGATACCCGCCGTGAAGGTCGCCTCCCGCGGCGCCGCTTCGGAAAGGTCGCGCCAGCCGCGCAGCGCGGTGACAGCCTGCTCGAACGGGAAGTCGATCTCGACGGACAGTGCTGCGGTGCCGATGTCGTGCAGCCGGAACTCGAACTCGGTGACGACGCCGAAGTTGCCACCGCCACCGCGCAGCGCCCAGTAGAGATCCGGGTGTTCCCTCGCGCTCGCCCGGAGAACATCACCGGCCGCGGTGACGACTTCGAAGGACGCGACGTTGTCGCACGCGAGACCGGCCTGCCGGGCCAGCCAGCCCATCCCGCCGCCGAGAGTGAGTCCCCCGACCCCGGTATGCGACACGTTGCCGGCGGTCACCGCAAGCCCGTACTGCTGGGTCGCCTGATCCAGGGCACGGAGGAGCGCACCGCCCTGCACGAACGCTCGACGACGAGCCGGGTCGACCCGAACCGCCTGCAGGGGTGTCAGGTCGATCATCAGACCCCCGTCGGGGACCGCGTGGCCGGCCGCGCTGTGCCCGCCGCATCGGATGCCGATCTCCAGGTCGCGCTCACGGGCCGTCCTGATCGCCGTCACCACATCCCGGACGCTCGCGCACCGGACGATCAGCCGAGGACGCCGATCGACGATGGCATTCCAGACCGTGCGCGCATCGTCATACCCGGCATCGCCGGGCAACAGCACAGACCCGTCGAGTGCGCCGGAAAGCCCTTGCCTTGCATCATCCATCCACAACAGACCCCGAACTCCGCGCAGAGTCATCGGTCCTACTTGTCCCTGCGGCAGGCGCTAGTTGCCGATCGGCCCGAACTTGATGTCCAGGAAGTCGGTGACACCCGGCAGTGCGTCCTTGAGCTGACTTCGGGTCACTAGTTGTTCGGACTCGAACACGGCGTCTCCGTCGGAGTCCTGATACACCGAATAGGTACCGTTCTCGTTGTCCCAGATCTGCACTTCGGCGAATCCGTCCGCAGTGACATCGATGGCGAGAGCATCTGCATCGGAGTCGAAGTCGTAGTCGACAACCCGCTCCCAGGTACCGTCGGAGAACTCCCAATAGATGTCGTCCGCGATCCGTCGCCGTCGGTATCACTGTCGATCCCGCCGGCGGGTGTCGAATCCGGGACAAACCGATAGCTGGAGTCATCGGTGGTGACGTGGATGTCGTGGATATCGTCGTAGTGCGCGATTAGGCGGTCGGCATCGACGATGATCGGCGCCCCCCGGTGCGCGGTCTGTGTCCGCGACTGGGTCTGTTGCTGCACAGCTGGAATCGGCCGGGAGATCGGCGACCCACCACCCGGTGGCGCGGCCGCCGCGTGACCGACCGCAATTATCGAAATGGCCAGCGCCGCAACGCTGCCGATGAGGAACGTCAGCCGAACACGCACTCTTACCTCCGATGTCACCGCGCGGCGATACAGCAGGGCAATCCGTCCCGCCAGTACCACCGGTCGATCACGACGCCGGAACTGAATGACGGTGCCGATGAGACGCCCGGTCCGGGGATGGGTTGCTCGCGCTTCGAGAACGACCGGCGGCCGAAAACCGGCCGCCTGCCTTTTTGTGGGCAGCGATGGCCGCCCGCCCACAGCCCGCGGCTCTCTCCGTGGCGGGTACAGGGCGGGTGTGTCGCTGAGGTGCGTTTACAGACGAGTCTCGTCGATGCGTTCCTGTGCGGGACCGAGGCCGGACCGGGTTTTTCGGCCCTGCCGCAGGCGGGAGACGAAGACGACCAGCAGCAGGATCATGATGACAACGGTCCACCACATCGTGGGGCGACCGGTCACCGCCATGACGGTCGAGAAGACGGCGACCGCTCCGGCAGCG
>Ga0164308_10001713_pt1 | contig 11688 bp, 8 predicted proteins | sample Whisoiple_246_MG_FD_109983 | JGI IMG/M metagenome (GOLD analysis project Ga0164308, IMG submission 109983) | Soil microbial communities amended with fresh organic matter from upstate New York, USA - Whitman soil sample_246_MG | ecosystem: Environmental > Terrestrial > Soil > Unclassified >... | reverse complement strand
GTCGCTTCGTCCCAGTGCTGTCGATAACGGCGAGAGCACCCGCCGCATCAAGCGTCGCAACCTGATGTTCATCCGGTGAAAAGGAAATCGCCCGGATCGGCTGTCCCGCTTTGTAGACCGCGCGAGCGGGCTTGTCGGGGGCGCGCGGGTCCGCCACTTTGAGGTCGGCATCCAGCTGATGTACGGTATTCCCGGCGAACGCCAGTTGCGTCCCTGAAGAGGACCAAGCGAAGGCGGTGGCAACCCACCCATCCGGATCTAACCACTTAAAAGCCCGCTCGGCCGGGATCCAAACGCCCAGCCTGCCCCGGTCATGGTCTTGGATGGTGAGCTGCTTTCCCGACGGTGACCAGCTCGCGGTCGTGTAAATGTAGTCGAACGACGCGCGAGTCACGCTGCTCTCGATGACGTGACCCTGGGCATCGACCAGCTCGAGCCCCGAGGTGGGGTTCTCCACGCGGCTGCCATCGTCGCGGCAGGCCAGTGTTGGCCGAAGATCGTACTGCGAAGTATCCACGTTGGGAACGTCGATGCGTGAGTCGGACACGAGGTTCCAAAATTGCCCGGCCGCCTTGCCGTCGCCTGCGATGAACGCGCTCGTGGTGCTGCGTATTCCGGAAGCACTTGAACAGCCGTTCCGACGCAACTTGAACATTGATTCCGAAAGCACTTGAACAGCGATTCCGGACGACTTGAACGCCGATTCCGGAGCACTTGAACACTTCGGGCCGCGAGGCCGGAGCGTCACGACAGGGACTTGGGTGAGAGCGGGCAAAAGCCGATCGAGCGCACTGCGAAGCAGTGCGACGGCGGCGAGATGTCGGAACGCCTCACCATGCGCAAGATTCGAGAAGTACTTCGACTGAAAGACTGCGGGCGCAGCCAGCGCGAGATCGCGAGCTCGCTATGCGTGGCAGTGGGCACGATCTGCGGCTATCTGAAACGTGCAGCAGATCGAGGCCTGACGTGGGAGCGCGTGCAGGCGATGAGCGATGCCGAGATCGAGATCGAGGCGGCGCTGTTTCGCGACGGCGGTCGCAACGTTGCTGCGAGCCGGGCGCCAATCGACTACGCGCATGTCCACAGTGAGCTGCACAAGACTGGCGTGACACTTCAGCTGCTTTGGTCCGAGTACCAAGAGAGCGTTGCGGCGCGCGGCGACGGCAGCAAGCCATATCAGTACAGTCAATTCTGCGAGCTGTACTGTGCGTGGCGCGTGCGGCTGAAGCCATCGATGCGGCGTGTGCACCGGGCCGGAGAGAAGGCATTTCTCGACTATTCCGGCAAGAAACCGCGAGTGGCCGACGCTCAAACCGGCGAGGTGCATGAGGTGGAGTTGTTTGTGATGGTGCTGGGTGCGAGCAACTATACGTATGCGGAGGCGACGCGCACGCAATCGCTTCCGGACTTCGTGGGCGCGACGATCCGGGGCTTCGAGTACTTCGGTGGGGTGCCGGAAGTGATCGTCCCCGATCAGCTTCGCAGCGCGGTGAAGGGGCCGGACCGGTACGAGCCCGATATCAACGCAACCTATCTCGAGATGGCGCAGCACTACGGCGTCATGGTCATGCCTGCGCGACCGCGCCGACCGAAAGACAAGGCCAAGGTCGAGACCGCCGTGCTGATCGTGCAGCGATGGATTCTGGCGCGGCTGCGTCAGCGAACCTTCTTCAGCTTGGACGAGCTGAACCAGGCGATTTTTGACCAGCTCGAAGAGCTGAATGCTCGGCCGTTTCAAAAGCTGGACGGGTGTCGGAATTCAGCCTTTGCAAAGCTTGATCGGCCCGCGCTTCGTGCCTTGCCTAGGCTGCGATATGAGCTCGCTGAACGGCGTACGGCGCGGGTCAACATCGACTACCACATCGAGCTTGAGCGCCGGTACTACAGTGTTCCGCATCAATTGGTCCAACAGCGCGTAGAAGTGCGAGCGACGGCGAGCATCGTTGAAGTCTTCGCAAACGGTGAGCGTGTCGCGACCCACCAACGGAGCTACGGGGCGCGTGGAACTGCAGTAACGGACCCTGCGCATCGACCTCACAATCACCGCGATCAGGTTTGGCCACCGGAGCGTCTGATCGGGTGGGGTGCGAAATTCGGGCCATCGGTTGCCACCGTCGTCGAGCAGATGCTGGCGCGCTACGTGAACCCCGAACAGGGCTACCGCGCGTGCCTCGGCCTAATGCGAACAGCGGACCGCTACGGTGCGTCGCGGTTGAACGCGGCCTGCGAGCGAGCGCTCAGCGTCGGCATGCTCGGCGGCCCTACTCGCAAGTACATCGAAGCGATTCTGCAGCGCGGCCTTGACCAACAGCCGACCAATGCCGCGCCTGCGAAAGGCAGCCATTTGCAGCACGAGAACGTGCGTGGCGGCGACTACTACGACAGAAAGGAAAACGTACATTGACCACAATTGAAGAAACGCTGACCAAACTGAATGAGATGAAGCTCGCGAGCATGGTGCTTGCCGTGCGCGAGTTGCTCGATACTGCGCCTGGGCATCAGCTGACATTTGAAGAGAAGCTCGGCATCGTCGTCGATCGTGAATGGGCAGATCGCGACAACCGAAGGCTTGCCCGCCGACTGAAGGAAGCAAAGCTCGGGACGCGAGCATCGCTCGACAACGTGCTGTGCGACCCAGAACGCGGCCTCGACAAGGCAAACATCAGGCAGCTCGCGACCTGCCAGTGGGTGAAGGCGAAACATAACATCGTCATCGTCGGGAAGACTGGAGTCGGAAAGAGCTACCTGGGCTCGGCGCTGGCCGACGCGGCTTGTCGCGCCGGCTATCGGTCGCTCTTCATTCGCGTGCCGCGACTGCTCGAAGAACTCGCGTTAGCGCGTGCAGCAGGCCAATACTCATCGCTGCTCGCGAAGCTGGCGCGCATTGATGTCCTCGTGCTCGACGACTTTCTGCTCAACCCAATGAATGACGTCGAACGCCGCGATCTGCTCGAGGTTGTGGAAGACCGGTACGACAAGTCGTCGACCGTCATCACGACACAAGTGCCGACGAAAACTTGGCACGAAGCCCTTTCCGATCCGACTATCGCCGACGCGATCTGCGACCGCGTCGTGCACAACTCACACGTGCTCAAGCTCGGTGGCCCGTCGATCCGCAGAAAGAAAGCACTCCAGCCCGAAACCCAACCCTCCGCCTGACCCAACCCCGTCGCTACGCTCCGATCGCGCTCAAGTGCATCGGAACCGTTGCTCAGGTGCTGCCGGAATCAGTGCTCAAGTGGAGCGGAATACGCATGGTGCTACAGCGCGGGTCATTGGGTGTAAGGTACCGGCCAAACACGGGGCTGCCGACGGGCTGCCCGTCCGGCTCGAAGAGTTGGAAGCGAAGCTTGTCCTTCCAGTCGTCGAGTACGAGGGTCCGCCAGGAATCCTTGAGCGGAACGAGCCAGGCCGCGCGTCCGGGGCGGATAGACAGTCGGTGTGGCGATCCGCTCGCGACCTCAACCCGGCTTAGTGACGCAGCCGCGCCCCCTGTAGGCGTGCAGCGCAGTAGCAACGTCGAGCCCGCCGCATCATCCACGGTGCAGCCATTGAAGGCTCGCGAGTAGACGAGGCCGGCGGACGAGATCGCAGTCCGCATCGCTTCGCGATTGGCTGGCGCCGAGGCCAGGGCTTCGGCCCGTTCCGCAAGACGATAAGCGATGACGGGATCTCGCTCCAATTCACTGAGCGCACGCCCCCTCAGCTTTGCTGCTGACTCCGCGGTGGAGAGCTGGCCGACCTTGAACTTCAGTTTGCTTTGAGTCTCTTGCAGGGAATCAATCGTGGTCTTCAACGCCCTGGCCTGCTGATCGAGCCGTGCGTTGTCGTCGTTGAGTCGCCCGTTCGTCGTCTCCAGGCGTTCTTTTTCCTTCGTCGCGGTCGTTACCTGCGTCCTCGTTCCCGCGAGCTCATCGCGGAGGACGCGCAACCGGTTGCCCCCAAAGGCGAGGACGGTCCCGATGATCAGCGCGACGGTGGTCGCGAGCAGCGCGAACAAGCCGCTAGCGCGGACAAAGCGTCCTGCTCGTGCGACGCGGTCAACAACCTCTTTCGCTGGAGTGCCACAGGTAACGGCTCCTGCCGATTCTGAAACGAAGACGTTCGTCGAAAGATCGCGCCATACTTGGTCGCCGGGTGGCGGTGTCGAGAGCGCCTGCTCGACGTTGATTGGGATCATCCGCGAGAACGGCCTCCGCCAACCGTGCATGCGTTTGTCTCGGTACGATTCGACCTCCTGTCGCACGTAGGTCGAGCCGTAGACATCTTTGGTGACGACCACGACGAGAGTGCGCGCTCGGGCAGCAATACTCTTGAATTGTTCAATCCGGCCGCCCACGTCTTCGTCGGCCTCGTCTAGAAACACGATCAGCCCCCGCTTCTCCAGCGCATCGTGGAGTGCTTTGGCGTACATACGCGCCGTTTGCTGGCGATATGCGATGAAGATATCGTGTCCAAACGTCCCGGAGATCACCCGGTGGAGGACACTCAGCGCTCGGGGGGGCCGGGTCGAAGCGGAACTCATGGTTCCCCGTCCCCGGAGCGCCCGACAGCGGGCACTGACGTCTCGCGCGAGGAGGGTCGAGGATGAAGTGCGATTCGTGTTGGACGAGTCGCGTGGTCGAGGACCGCCGTGCGTGGACTGCTCATGATCACATTCCTGGCTTCGTGTCCGAACCGGATAGCGGTGCGGGGGCAGGGGCTAAATGGGTAATTTATTCGTGCGAAATGCCTGCTGTGCGTCGCTTCGGTGCTCGGGTCGCGCCGCGTCGTTGAGTGCGTTCGCGCTGCGGCAATGCCGGTCTGACTTGCACGTCACTCCTCCACCTTGTCCGCCGCGAGATCTTGGTGCACTCCGAGCCGGAGGTCTCTGCCGTTTACGTCGCGCCGCCGGCAAAGAGCAACAATCTGTATCGCTGCTCGGTGCATGCGGTGACAAAAGAAAGGTGGGAAGCGACCCGCAGCAATGAGGGCGGTCACCCTCAGTCCGAGGCGACTGCTCCACCCGGCATGCGCACCGACAAATTGACCATTGTGGACGCGGCCCGTCGTGCACGAGGCTTCTAAAGCTCGGAAAATTGCAGCGCTAGCAAGAGCTATCGCCCTGGACCTCTCGCCGCGGTGCATGGATCTGGTGGGGCGGACTTACCGGATCTCGCGCAGCGGCCTCCCGACTTGTGTTAGGATTTTCGGCTTTATGGCTTTCTGGAAAGGGCTCCGGTAGTGACGCGCCTGCCATTGCTCGTGCAGTTTGAGTACCACCCAGCATCGCCTGAAGCTGCGGTCATGGCCGAGCACCTCCATGGCGCTCTCAACGACGATCCGTCTGTCCCTGGGCTAAGAATTCCGACTCGCTTCATCCCGGATGATGGCAGTGGTACGGCGCCCGAAGCTCGGATCTCAGACGAAGCGGATCGCGTTGTCGTGGTGCTGCTTGCAGACGACTACCTTGCCGTGCGGGCGCGCCGGCAGGCCGCAGGCGGTTCCAGTTGGGGCGATTACATGGTTCGCCTGCGACAACTGTGCGACACAGCGCCGGATGGCCATCGATTCATGCCGATTCAGCTGACGGAGCACGCTTGGCCGATCGACCCTCGCCTCGACGATGTTAGCTTTCTTCGCGCATGGGCTGTGGAGGATGTCGACGCCCGGCGACGGTTGATCGCGAGGAGAATCGTTCACCTGCTACTGCGTCGATTGAGGCCGCACGAGGTCGACGAGGACGCGCCTTCACTGACTATATTCCTTAGTCATACGAAGCTCGACTTGGAGGCAGAGCCTAAGGTAGTGAAAGCCCTGCTCGCGCACCTCACCGCAAGCCAGCCACAGAAGACATGGTTCGACAGTGGAGACATCGAAGCGGGTTCCATTTTCGCAAAGGAAATCGATCGAGGCGTTAAAGATACGGCGCTCCTCGCGGTAGTCACAGACTCTTATTCTTCCCGCTCGTGGTGCCGTCGAGAGGTGCTGTTCGCCAAGAGGCATCAGCGCCCCGTCGTTGTGGTCGACGCGGTTCAAGAACGTGAGGTCAGACGATTCCCATACATGGGAAACGTCCCCGTGATTCGGTGGAAAGGCGATTCCCAACGAGTCGTGGATGTCTTACTCCGCGAAGCGCTTCGACACGCCTATGCCGAGGAATACCTCAAGAAGCGCATGTTGCCCGGTGACGCGCTGCTGCCTGGGGGTCTGGTTCTGGGAACGGTCGTCCACCGAGACCGAAATCAAACCGTCTTGTATCCCGACCCACCGCTGGGACCCGAGGAATTGGCTATTATCGAGGCGACCGGGATTCGGGTGGAGACACCGCTCGAGCGGCATGCGCTCCGGAACCAATTGGGGACCAAGGATCTAACGGTAGTTCTGTCGGTCTCTCCCGCCGACGACATTGCCCGTTTTGGGCTCCGGCGCACGCATTTGGATGAAGTGCTCCTAGAGATCTCCCGGTATTTGCTCATCTCTGGAGTGCGCCTAGCCTACGGAGGGCATCTGCGGGCCGACGGATACACAATTCGGCTTGCCGATCTGCTTCGCGATCCTGTCGTCGAATTTCTTCGAGGCCGCGATGCTGACCTTTCGCCCGCGCTGCCTCAACTGGTGAGCTATCTGCCCTGGCCAACGTTCGCCAGTGACCACGATCAAGCGAGGCTCGGGCCCTTGGTTGAGGTTCGTTCCGGCGAGCGACCGGCCGATGTCGATGAGACACTCGATGCTGAATTCCGCCCGGAGATTGGGACCGATATTCCAGCTGATACGCCGCCACGTCGCTTTGGATGGGCTCGTGGTCTCACCGAGATGCGTGAGCAGCAGGTTCGCGAAACGAGCGGGCGCATCGTAATTGGCGGACGAAGCAGCGGTTACAAGGGTCGCATGCCCGGCGTCCTCGAAGAAACACTTCTTACACTGACGGCGGGCAAACCGGTCTACTTGGCAGGTGCGTTCGGCGGCTGCGCAAAATTAGTCATCGATGCGCTGGAGGGCATTCAGAATGCCGAACTGACTCGAGCACATCATTCTGAGCTTCCAAACGCAAAAGAGCTTGAGGCCCTGTATCGCCAGCGTGCCCAGACCTGGCTCAATTGCGACGACGCATTCGGTGCACTCGCATCGCGCGGAATGGCGGGCCTTCAGAACGGTCTCAGCGTCGAAGAGAACCGCGAGCTTGCTGTAACGCGCTCATCGGAACGAATCGTCGAGTTGATTCTGACTGGGCTGCAGAACGTCTATTGCAAGGCTGCAAACGCGGTCGCGGGGTTCGATGGCTGATACGAAGAACATCTTCATTTCCCACGTCCACAAGGACGACAACCTACTTCCGAAGCTCAAAGACCTGATCTCGCGCGCGGGCATGAACGTTCGGGATGGATCCATCCACAGTGGGAAGCCGAACAAGGCCCAGAATGATGACTACATCAAGCGGGAGATCCTTGCCCCCCAGATCCAGTGGGCCAGCACCCTGGTCGTGCTGATCACCCACGACACAGCGGAGAGCTCATGGGTGAACTGGGAGATCAAAGAAGCGGTCGAGCAGGGAAAGAACGTCGTCGGTGTATTCGCGCAAGGCGCGACAGATGCGGACATTCCGGAGGAGTTGCGCCGATGCGGCGACGCAGCCATCGTCGGCTGGCAAGGTGATCGCGTGGTGGATGCCATCAACGGGAAGATTCGCGAATGGGACAAGCCTGAGTCCGGTGCCGCGAGGGAGCCTGAATGGCTCGTGACAAGGTACAGCTGCTAATGAAACTCTACTCCTACGTCCTTGCGCGTGACTATGGGTTCGCGCCCAACCCATTCTCTGGCTGGTGCTCTTTAGCCACGTGCAAGCCGAAGATCCGCAAAGGGGCTTCAGTTGGCGACTGGGTCATCGCAACCGGGGCAAAGACCAAGTATAATCTTGCTGGCCATCTCATGTATGCGATGCGCGTCGATGAAGCGATGGACTTCACCTCGTACTGGAACGACGTGCGATTCCTTGGAAAGCGGCCGGTCCTCAACGGAAGCCTAAAGCAGCTCTATGGTGACAACATTTACGAGAAGCGGCGCGGCCGGTGGAGTCAGGCGGACTCTCACCATAGCTATGAGGGTGGCAAGCGCAATCTGCGCAATATCGCCCGGGACACTAGCGTTGATCGTGTGTTGCTGTCGCAGACCTTCGTTTATTTTGGCAACCAAGCTCCGGTGATACCAAAACGCTTTCGCCCCTACCGAACAACGGGCGAGGATCTCTGCTGCCCTGGGCAAGGGCATCGAGTTCTGTCTGCCGATATCGCGAGAGCACTCGAGACTTGGCTCCGCCAGCGCGATCAGTGGGGTCTGCAGGGAATGCCGCTGGAGTTCCGTAACCACGCGCGGACCCATGCGAACGACGAATCAGTCGTAGGGTCGGCGGCTCGCGAAAAACGCAACCAGAACGCACGGGCTTTGAAGCGATGAGCGAGGGAGACCAGGAATGGCTCGCGGAGTTCGTTCTCGAATCGGGAAGTACCGATCGTTTTCGCGGCAGGTCTGATCACGTTGCGCTTCTTGCTGCCGGAATGATGGGCGAAGCCGGGAGCGTGCTTGCGGAGCTGAAGAAGGAGCAGCGCGAGCGGGACGCTTATCCGGCTTACCGCGGACGAATGCTGGAGGAACTTGGCGACTTCCTTTGGTACTTCGTGCGCCTCGCGGAGGTCGTCGACCCCGGAATGCTGTCCCAGTTGGCTTCGACCGCAAGCGAAGATCGTCCACCAGGTACGCCATTGATGCTCTTTCTCCAATTCGGCGCGTCAGTTGGCGATGTGTTAGCGGTGATCGCCAAGGGTGGCGACGACGCGACGCTTCAAGCGCGCGCTCGGCTGTTGGTGGTTTGGCAGCTTCTCAATGCAGCGGCTGCCGAGGCGGGGGTAAGCCTACGTGATGCTGCGCGTCACAACCGCCAAAAGACTGCCGGCCGTTGGCCAAGCGAACGCGCTTCCTTCGCGCTATTCGACGACGATTACCCTGAAGAGGAACAGTTGCCGAGGCTTCTCGAGATCGAGTTTCGCGAGCGTGCGCGAGGCGAAGCCAAAGTCGTACTCCTACGATGTAATGGCATTAATTTTGGAGATCGCCTGACGGACAACATCGAAGACCCTGACGGCTACCGATACCATGATGTTTTTCATTTCGCCCATGCGGCGCATCTAGGGTGGTCACCCGTTGTGCGTGCACTGCTGAGATGCAAACGGAAGAGCAATTCGAAGGTCGACGAGGGGCAAGACGGCGCACGCGCTGCTATTCTTGAGGAAGCCGTGTCGGCCGTAGTCTTCAGTCGCGCAAAGCAGTTGGGATTTTTTGACGGTGTTGAGCACGTAGACTTTGACCTTCTCAAGTCGGTCAAGGAGTTCGTTCAAGGCTTCGAGGTCGAGCGGGTACCCTTCTGGCAATGGGAGCGCGCAATCATCGAGGGCTACCGAGTCTTTCGGCTACTCCGCACGAATCGTGGTGGTCGGCTCAGTCTCGATCTTATGAAACGCGAGCTGCGCTATTTCGCGCCGACTTGATATGCTCGAGACCTAGGTGCGGAATTGCAAGGTAGTTTGCTCCAAACGCTTCTTTTTTGATCGACCCCGCGCGACGGGCGTCGCGGGCGCGGTGGGTGGGGGCAAAGCGAGCGCCCACTTGGGCGGATACCACTGAGGCAGCGGTGCCTCATTCTGCGTGAAGCGTTGCTTGATGCGGGTGCGCCCCGACGCACCTTGGGCGTCCGGATGGACGACGCGCGCGTATTTGTCCACTTCGCAGAAAAGATTCTGGCAATCAATCAGCTGCAGCGGCCGTCCCCACAGAGTCTGGAAGACCAAGCCAAGTCGCTCGAACTCTTCCTCCGCGCACTCCGCTACCGCGCGGATAACATCCATCTCGCTCGTGCCTTCCGAGTTCGAGAAGCACTTCTTGATGCCGTCGCGTGCGCCGGGGCCCGCCACCACGAAGTCCATCTCCGAGAACTTCAACATGTCGCTATAGTTGAGGTCGATTGCGAACTGAAAGGCGAGAAAGTCGCCCAAGGAAGGATACCCGCGAATGATCTCGAAAACCTGGCGAAGAGACTTGGCGCGCTCGAGCTTTAATGGCGCCCTGTCTGTCATCATGTGCTGCAATAGGCTCAGGTGATTGCGATGCTTCCGCGGGCTACCGAAGGCGGGTGACGGCATAATGTACGCCGCGGAGTAGACTCGATTACCCGATGCCATCATCGCGTCGAGCACGCTCGCGTAGCGCTCGAGATCGAAGGTCCGCCAGGCGAGCGGCCCCAGGCGAGATTCAAGAGCTTCCCAGGTCTCGATCCGGTTGAAGAACTTGAAGAGCAAAGCGCGAAAAAAAATTTCCTCGGCACTTTGATTGCCTCGATAGAGCACGTTGCGAATCAAATACTGGCTGACCCTATCGGACGCGCGGTAAGGATTCGTGAACCGATGTTTTATGAGTACCGGGTCCGACGTCCAAGGCGGGGGTGTACCTGCAACGCGTCGCATGAACAGATCCTGGCGCATGGCAGCAAAGCGCCAGTACGTGTCCAGAACGCGGGTAGATTTTAGTATTCGCCCCGCCACGGTGATTTCCCGTTGTCCCTGATGTGGCTCGGCCAACGTCATGAATGCAATTTGCGCCGCCTCAGAGCACAGATGCAAGCTTCTTGTGCGTATTCTTTCGCCTTGCGCGCGAGTTCCGATCCCTTGAGCGGCGGTTCCAATGTAACCCGGACGCTCATCGCGGCAGCGACGACCGGCCGTGGTCAAAGTTGGCGTGTCGATGCCGCCCCCGTCCGCGACCGCCACAAGGGCTGTGCACCCGCCGGATTTGCGCAAGCAAGAGATGGGCAACTCGATGGGGGGTGTCGCTCACCCGCCATGAGTCCACTTGGGAAATCGTCCGCGAGGCTTCGACCTCGACTGGCAGGCTGAGCCGGCGCGACGCGACCCAAAGCACAGTCACGGTCCTTTCGACGACGGCGCGGGGCGCGCTGGCGGGCTCCTGAGCTTTCCGGCGCAATCGATCATCGAGACTCTCTGGGCTGCGCCAGTCGTTTGCCGGTGCTACGGCGTAGTGATGGCTGGGGTCGCACTTACTTCGCACGAGGCGCTCACCGCGCAGGGTGAGCTCCCGATTCGCCGCAGTCCGGTTCGCTTCGCTTTCGGGCCGCCGAATGGCCTGACCTCGAATGCGTGGAAGATGTGGACGCAGAAAAACGACGTGTACATCGCGTGTCGCGACAACTTCCGCGAGACGAAGGTTAGCCTGCACGCATCAGGTCGGTGGCGCATGGGATTTACTTCGGAGGCTGTTGCAAAGAACGCGGACTTGGTGGCTGCAGGCGAGAACCGTGCATGGGAGGTTTGGGATGAGCCGCCAACGGCAGGCTACGGCTGCGTTGTCGCCTTCCACCTGTACTTTCTTGGCTCAGAGCTCGCTGTTCGGCCGGACCAACGAGTGCCCAATGACTGGAAAGACGTGCTTCACATCGAGGGTCCACCACCGGGGTGGATGACGGTCGTTACGTTGTTCATCACAGAGGCCGACGTGACTCTTGAGAGCAACGCGGGCCCGAGCTTTCGGCTTGGGGCGCTGCGCCTGAAAAATGGACGGTGGGCACAACTCGTGGCGCATGCGCAGGGTGAGAACGACTTTCCCGCGTTGGTGGAGCGCGTGGTAGCGGCCTCGATTCAACTT
>Ga0164308_10001711_pt1 | contig 11690 bp, 8 predicted proteins | sample Whisoiple_246_MG_FD_109983 | JGI IMG/M metagenome (GOLD analysis project Ga0164308, IMG submission 109983) | Soil microbial communities amended with fresh organic matter from upstate New York, USA - Whitman soil sample_246_MG | ecosystem: Environmental > Terrestrial > Soil > Unclassified >... | reverse complement strand
GATGTTGCAAGCCTGGGCACGCAATATATAAGTATACCGCAGCAAATGTTCATGGCTTCTTTGTTTATTGGCCTGGCTGCGGTTGTTGATTTTTTTGATGGCTTTATTGCAAGATGGATGAAGGCAACTTCGCCCATGGGTGCGCAGTTAGATTCGCTGGCGGATATTGTAAGTTTTGGTGTGGCGCCATCACTGATTATATACCAGTTTTTGCGCTTAAGTTTTGCCCAGCAGGAAAATGGCCTGGCTGTAAGCACAATTTTTTTATTACCCGCTTTTATAGTTGCGTGCGCCGGTGCTTACAGGCTTGCCCGCTTTAATATTGATACAACACAAACAACCTATTTTAAAGGGCTTCCCATACCGGCAAATGGGTTGGTGATCGCAGCTTTTCCACTGATCTACTGGACGAATGATTATACATTCGTTACACAGGTGTTGATCAGCCCGTGGTTTTGGTATGCTTTAATTATTATTCTTTCCTGGCTGATGGTTTCAACAAAGCCAATGCTCGCATTAAAGTTTAAAGAAGCAAGCATAAAAAAATTAATGCCGTTTATAATTATCGCGATAGTTGCTGTTGTATCAGCATTCTTTATTGGCTGGCTGGCAGCACCTTTAAGTTTTTTGGTATATGTTATTTTATCTTTGCTCAATAAACACACCGCATGACGTATAATGTTCAGATAAAAGTTATGTTATTGAAAGACCTGCTCGATCCGCAGGGAAAAGCAGTACAATCAGGCTTAAAGAATTTAGGATTAAATGGCGTGAACGATGTACGCATTGGCAAACACATTACTTTGCAAATTGAGGCATCTTCTGAAGACGCAGCCAAATCTGCTGCTCAAGAAGCCTGTAAAAAATTACTCGTAAACCCGGTAATGGAATTTTACGAAATTGAAATGGTGAAACCCCAGCCCTAAAGGGAGTTATTTATAGCCACTAAAAGAAATTAATGCCCTCAATAAATACAGATGCTTTTAAAACTCCCCTTCAGGGGATGGGGGCTTCTTTATATCTCGTTCCCACACCCCTTGGCAATTTAAAAGATATAACATTCCGTGCGCTGGAAGTGTTGAATGCTGTTGATGTTATTTTGTGTGAAGACACACGCACCTCATCCAAACTGCTGCAGCATTACCAGGTGCAAAAACCATTATCGCCCTATCACCAGCATAACGAGCATAAAATCCTGGCTCATTTAATTGAACAGTTGCAGGCCGGTAAAAAAATGGCGGTGATTACGGATGCTGGTACGCCCGGTATTTCAGACCCTGCTTTTCTTTTGGTACGCGCATGTTTAAAGAACGGAATAAAAGTAGAATGCCTGCCCGGTGCAACCGCCTTTGTGCCCGCGCTGGTAAACAGCGGCCTGCCTATAAACCGCTTTGTATTTGAAGGCTTTCTTCCCTTAAAAAAAGGCCGCCATACTTTACTTACGCAGCTTGCAAATGAGGAGCGGACAATGGTTTTTTATGAAAGCCCTGTGCGGCTTGTAAAAACCTTAAAAGATTTTATAGAATATTTTGGTAAAGAAAGAAAATGCAGTGTTAGCAGAGAGTTAACAAAGCTGTTTGAAGAAAATTTTCAGGGAAGTTTGTACGAAGTTTGCGAACATTTTTTAGCGAAAAATGTGAAAGGTGAAATTGTTATTGTTGTAGAAGGCAAGCTTTAAATCCATTATGAAAAAAGTAGTACTGTCCCTTTTATTCTTTGCTGCTGTTTTTTTTACACAGGCGCAACTCAGAAAAATCCCGTCCGAGGTTACTGATGCCTTTGCCACGCGTTATCCCCACGCAACCCAGGTTGAATGGCGCGATAAATTGCACTATTTCCAGGTTTCTTTTGTATTAAATGGCGCTAATATCTCTGCTGATTTTTCTTCCAAAGGAGAATGGGAAAGCAGCGAACGCCAGTTAAACTTTGAAGACCTTGCCAGTGATGTAATAGAAGGGTTTAAAAAAAGCAAATATGCTGACTGGCAGAAAAATACAGTATATGAGGTGCAGGAATTAGGCAAGCCATTGCATTACCGGATCAATATCCAAAAATCAGGCATTCATAAAAAGAATTTATATTTTGATGCAAATGGCAGGCTTTTAAAAGACGTGATTGCTTTATAAAATTTTTTACCAGCAATTTGTTTCGCATATTGCAATCTCAACACTTTTTGTTTGATAACCATTTGTAAAATGTACAACACAATCAAAGCAATTTTATTCGTTCTCCTGATCGCGCTCTCTTTACAAATTCATGCCCAGCCAGACCGCTGGCAGCAACGCATTGCTTATGCTATTAACGTAAACATGAATGTGGAAACAAACCGGTTTACGGGTGTTGAAAAGATCGATTACTGGAATAATTCGCCTGATACATTGAACCGCGTTTTTTTTCATATGTACTGGAATGCCTTTCAGCCAAACAGTATGATGGATATACGCAGCCGTGAACTGGGTAAAACCGAAATAGGTACAGACCGCAATGGCAATACTGTTTATGACTGGGACGACCGTGTAAGAGACAGGATACAGCATTTGCAACCTAATGAAATCGGCTACGACAGTGCTGTATATGTAAAACTGAACGGCATTGCGCAAAAACTGGTGTATCATGAAACCATACTGGAAGTGCAGTTGAAAGCACCGTTGCTTCCACATTCTAAAAACAGCTTTGAAGTTTCTTTTAACTGCCAGGTTCCCATCCAGGTAAGAAGAAGCGGAAGAGACAACGAAGAAGGCATACGGTATAGCATGAGCCAGTGGTATCCTAAAATGGTAGAATACGATTACCAGGGATGGAATGCAAACCCCTACATAGCAAGAGAATTTTATGGCGTTTGGGGCGATTATAACGTAAACATTACCATTGATAAAACGTATATGCTGGCAGGTTCCGGCACGCTGCAAAATGCGAATGAGATCGGGTTTGGATATGAAACGTCAAATGTGGATCCCCGCGCGAACGGCTCGGCCGGGCAGGGCCAATCATCAAATGCAAAAACGTTAACCTGGAAGTTCAACGCGCAGAATGTACATGATTTTGTTTGGGCTGCAGACACAGCCTATACCATGATAAAAAAGCAAATGCCGGGTGGCCCGCTGTTTTATTTTGTATATAAAAAAGTAGATTCATTGCAATCGCGTTGGGAAAATGTGGCCAACACGATTGAAAAAGCATATCCTTACATAGCAAAATCCTTTGGTGCTTATCCTTATAAAAATTATTCATTCATACAAGGCGGTGATGGTGGTATGGAATACCCGATGGCGACATTGATAAAAAATGCAAGTGTTGGCACCGCCATACATGAGTTTATGCATAGCTGGTACCAGGGCATGATGGGTACCAACGAAAGCTTATACCCCTGGATGGATGAAGGTTTTACTACCTATGCCGAACTGCGGGTGAGCAACTGGCTAAAAGGCGATACGTCATTTGCATTCACCAATGCATATAGTTCTTATTACAGGATTATAAAAAGCGGTAAGGAAGAAGCACTGAGTACGCACGCAGATCATTACAATACCAACTATGCTTATTCCACTGCCTCTTATTCAAAGGGCTCGGTATTTTTATCGCAACTGGGTTATATAGTTGGTGATTCAACGCTGAATAAGATCTTGCTCGAATACTATAATCAATGGAGATTCAAACACCCTAATGTGAATGATTTTATACGCCTGGCAGAAAAACTAAGCGGTATTGAATTGCAGTGGTATAAAGAATATTGGGTTAATACAACCCGCACGATTGATTATGCAATTGGTGATATAAGCATGAATGGCAATACGGCTGTTGTTACATTAAAACGTTTAAGTTTAATGCCGATGCCTGTTGATGTGCTGGTAACGTATAAAGATGGAACCCAGGAAATGCATTATATACCCATGAACTTAATGTACGGCCTAAAACCTGCAGAAAGCAATATACAAAGAGTAGTGCACGATGAATGGAAATGGGTTGACCCGCAGTACAGTTTTATCATCACAAAACCTGTTACTGATATCCGGTCAATTGAGATAGATCCATCGCAGCGCATGGCAGATGTAAATAAGATTAACAATAAAATAGTAGTTCCATAAAGGCTATTTTAACAAAAAATCAAGCACTCCAAAATAATTCTTTAGTATTTTGAAAGCGAAGGCTAAAAAATGTAACTACTCACAATGAATTAACACATATAAGGTTATTTTTAATTTTGCTTAAACAAACTATGCAGTTACTTTTGTGTGCTTTTAGAAATAAAACAACTAAGAATGTTTCAAACTGCTTTACGTTTTTGTACTTCCTGTTTAATCCTTATCCTTTTCCTGACAAACCTGACTTCCTGTAAAGTTCAAAGAACTGCTTACTTTAAGGATGTATCGGACAGCACTGCAACACAAAAGATCTTACAAACTATTCCGCCAACACAGTCAGCCACTGTGCATCCGGATGATGTATTAAATATAACTATTCAAACACTTGATCCTGCGGCGAATGGAGTGCTAAACCAGGGCAACCTTCCTGTAAACTCAGGCGGCGTTACCGGCTCAAGTACCAATACAACCACGCAGGCAATCATCTCCGGGTATCTTGTAAATAAAGAGGGTTATGTGCATCTGCCTTATATTGGAGATGTGCTGGTAAAAGGCCTCACTTCAGACCAGGTTAAAGATCTTGTAGCACAAAAAATTTCCGTTTATTTTAAAGACCCGGTTGTAAATGTAAGGTTCACAAATTTTAAAATAACGGTGTTGGGTGAAGTAAGAAATCCAACAACATTTTTGATACCCAACGAAAACCCAACCATCTTTGATGCATTGGGTTTGGCAGGTGATATTACCATATCAGGCAGGCGCGATAATGTAATGCTGATAAGAAGTGCTGAGGATGGCAAAAAACAGATTGTACGGCTTAATTTAGATAGTTCAACAGCAATATCATCCCCTTATTTTTATCTGAGGCCCAATGATGTTTTATACGTAGAACCAACAGAAGACAGGGTAGCCAGCGAAAGTGCATACAGAACAAGAGACATTGCAATTATCGCCAGCGCTATTTCTTTGATGATCGTTATAGTAGCACGTATTATTCAATAGGAACATCACCTTTCCCTTATAAAGCTGATTAAGTAAATCTAAACTGGAGGATTTTATGCAGGATTTTAATAATAACAATGAGATTCCAATAAATGCCAAACAACAGGATGTTGATATTAAATTTCTGTTCGCAAAAGTGTTTGGTAACTGGTACTGGTATGTAATATCATTTGTGTTACTTGCTATTGTGGCCATGATCATTTATTTGTTTACTGCTCCACGCTTTACTGTTACAGGCAGGGTTATGGTAAGCGGTTATAATCCGCAAGGTAAAGCTGTAACAGGCATGGATGAGTCTACCGTGTTAAGTGACCTCGGCAATATGTTCTCAGTGCCTAATTCAATAAGCAATGAAATGGAGATACTCCACTCCAGGACGCTTGTTGAAAAAACGGTGCGCGACCTTCAGCTGAATGTTACTTATTGGGCACAGGGGCCTATACGTTTCGATGAGTCTTATAAAAATTCCCCGTTCTTTATACGCCTGCTTAGCCTTAAAAATATAACAGAGCCTGTTGAATATGATGTAAGAGTTACTGATGGCGGTACTAAAGTGCATTTTAAAGATGAAGACAGTGATACATCTTTTATAATGTCTTTTGGCGATACAATTCATACTTCGTATGGAAGCTGGGTATTGCTTAAAAATCCGGATGTAACAGAAAATAACCCAAAGCATACGCTTGGCATGGTGATCAATAGCTGGTCTCAAACCATCTATACTTACATGAGCGATATACAGGCGCTAACAACAAATGAGTATGTAAATATCATCGACCTTACGTTAAGCGGCCCAACGCCTCAAAAAAATGAGGACATACTCAGGTACCTTATTAACCTGTATGTTAAGTCAGATATTTCCAACCATAATAATATTGCGGATAGCACCATTGCATTTATTGATTCAAGGCTCATTGGCGTATCTGCGGCACTTACCGATATTGACAGGAATATAGAGAGCTTTAAAAAACAAAATAAACTTACAGACCTCAGCAGTGATGCGAAGGAATTGGTAGAAACAAGTACTACTGTAAACCAAAGCATGGCCGCCAAGCAGGTGCAATACCGGGTAGTGGATGATCTTGATAAATATTTATCAGATGCTGATAACAGCACCCGTGTAATGCCTACCACAGCGCCTATTTCAGATCCCGCGTTTGTACAAACATTGAATAAATACAATTCACTTGAGTTGCAGCGCCAGACGGCTTTGCAAACTTCAACTGAAGCCAACCCTGCTATTAAAAATATAGATCTGCAGCTTGCCCAGCTACGCGGCGACCTGTTAACTATGTTGAGAAGCTATAAACAAGGACTTAATACAGAACAGGAAGATCTTGTTGCGCGTAACCAGGTGATGCAGGGTTCTATTGAAAAAGTACCTACGCAACAGCGCGTGTATCTTGATTTTACCCGCCGCCAGAATGTATTACAGGGCCTTTATTCTTACCTGTTGCAAACACGCGAGCAAACTGCTGTTTCAAAGTCAAGTTCTTTAACACCTATTCGTATTATTGATGAACCGATAAGAGCGCCGCTGCCTTATTTCCCAAGTATTATTATTCTGGGTGCAGCCGTAATATTCCTGAGTGTTTTAATACCCTCAGTGGCAATGTTCATGCGCGAACTACTGAATAAGCGCGTTATTTCTACCGATGATATTGGCAACACTACCACGGTGCCGGTTGTAGCCAACATCAGCCACACTAAATTAAAAACCAGGCTGGTGGTAAACAAGGAAGCGCGTACAGAGATCTCTGAACAATTCAGAACACTGCGTACCAACCTCCAGTTTCTTTTAACGGATGGTGCTGAAAAAGTTATATTAACTACTTCAAGCATGGGTGGTGAAGGAAAATCATTCGTGGCGCTTAACCTGGCATCAGCCATCGCACTGTCTGGCAAAAAAGTATTGTTGATGGAACTTGATCTGCGCAAGCCGAATATTTTTTCCATGATCAATGCAAATAATTCAATTGGTTTTTCTGACTATATTATTTCAAACGCGAAAATTGCGGATGTTATTCAGCCGTTGGATATCCACCCCAATTTATATTTCTTAAGCGCCGGCACGCTTCCTCCCAATCCGGCTGAGCTTTTCACGCATCCTAAGGTTGACCAGCTTTTTGCCGACGTTAAAAACCAGTTTGATTATATCCTGGTTGACAGTGCGCCTGTAGGGCTTGTAACAGATGCTTTATTATTGAATAAATATGCTGATATGGTTTTATATGTGGTGCGCCAGCGCTATACATATAAAAAACAGATCAATCTTATACAGGGGCTGGCTAACGACAAGCGTTTTAAGAGGATAAATGTGATCTTTAACGATGTAAAACAACTGCCGGGTTACAGCAGCCGTTTTGGCAAAAGGTATGCACGGGGTTATTACACCGCTGAAAAACCATCTTTCTTTGAACGGCTTTTCGGTAGAAAAAGGCAAACAGCTTAATGTTTAAATAAAAAACGATCGTGCCATAAGTACTGTGTATATGCAGGCTTATGGCATCATCATTATATAAAAGCCTCCGTGCTGGTTTATGATTAAAAAAAAGCAGGTTATACAATCCGGGGCATGGCAAATGCTGAATGTAAGCATCAAAGTGTTCTCACAGTTTGCTTATTACGGTGTTATGGCGCGCCTGTTGCAAAAATCAGAACTGGGTGTTTTTGCCTTGCTTACCGCCTTTATGAATTTCGGTAATATGCTGGGCGATGGCGGCATGGGCGATGCGCTTGTTCAGCGTAAAGAAATTGAAAAGAAACATATAAACGCTGCCTTTTATTCAAGCCTGGTGCTCGGTGCAATTTTATACGTACTAATATTCTTTACCGCTCCTTTATGGGCCGAATTTTATAAGCAGCCGGCACTTACCTATTCCCTGCGGCTCTTTTGTATAACCTTTCTTTTTGCTGCCGTATACTCTGCTTCTTTTGCACAGTTGCAACGCAAGTTTGCCTTTAAAAAAATATTTATTGCTGATGGCGGAATGCTGCTGCTATCAAACATACTCGGCATTGTGCTGGCGTATAATGGCGGTGGCTTTATGTCGCTCGTTTGGTCGCAGATATTTTATTTCGGCGCAGAAATGATATTGCTGTTGTATTATCAGCCCATCCCTCTTAAGCTGGGTTTAGATAAAAGGCACTGGAAAGACCTCGTTGGTTATGGATCAGGGCTTACCTTGATACGCCTGAATAATTATATTGTAAACTCCGGTATTATACTCGAGGTCGGTAAATTGATCACCACTGCTGCGCTGGGTGTTTTTGAACGCAGTTTCCGCATCATGAATATTCCGCAACGGTTTATTTATGATATGGTGCAAAGGGTAATGATGCCCGCAATGGTTAAAAAAAGCGATGGCAAAAAAGGAACCTTTGTGGTTTTCTCAAAAACACTCTCCCTTATATTAACCATCCTGGTGCCGCTTTCCGTATTTCTTATCTTATTCAGCAAGCCGATCGTTTTGATCCTGTTAGGCAGAAAATGGCTGGATGCGGTGCCTTTATTACAGATATTTTTTCTGAACCTGCCCATGCGTACGGCTGCAAGCCTTGGAGATACCCTTATGCGCGTACACGGTTACATACGGCTTAACCTTGTAAGAAAAGTACAGAATTCAGTCATTATTTGTGTACTGATATACATAGGTTATTGGTTAGATGGATTAGAAGGTATTGCCTGGAGCATTCTTATCTCCACCGTGGTTTCGTATGTAATGATGATGGCCATTATCAGGAAAAGAATATTCCCCGAAGACTGGAAGAAACTTGTTTTTAAACCTTATTATAACGGCCTCATGCTGGCAATTGGTTTTGCAGTACCCTGTTACCTCGCCTACCTTGGCGTTCATGTGGTAATAAAAGATTCCATTATCGCCTTTTCGGTTTTATGTGCTGTCGCCACAGTTGTAGCACTCTATCTTTTTGTAAAAAAGCCTGCATTATTAGGAAAAGATATAGCCTACATCCAGCCAGACCTGTTGAGTATGGTTAAAAAAAGAGGTAAGAAAAAACAAAAAAAAGCGCAGGCTGTTATTGAAAAGAATACTGTTATAAATGACGATTCTGTAGTTGAATAAAAGTTGTTTGCGGCAAGTTTAATATTTTTGAATTGATAAATGCGGAGTTGATTATGTTTTACCCGGTTTCAAACAATCCACTAAAAAGTAGCCAGTCGTCTATAATAAAACTTGACGACCTTATTTTCGTTTCCATCATGGCGGTGGTAAGTGTCACACTTTATTTCTGCCTGGTTGAGTCAACTTCAATGCCGCTTGTTGCAGTAGCAGTGCCTTTATGCCTGTACGACCGTTCTTATATTTTTCCCATGCTGCTCACTATTGCCCTTTGTCAGGGCGCATTTGAAGCAGCGGAGGTTACCGGCAGCGGCGCCACGCAAGACACAGATTTTGCTGAATCACTTATTCTTGCTGCTGTATCGCCCATGTTGCTCTATGATCTTATACACAATAAAATAAGCCGTAGAATACCGTACAGGTTCGTGATCTTTTATGTAATATTCCTGTATTTTGTTATCCAGGGAGTGATTATTTATTACCAGTATCCGCAGAACTATAAAAATCTTATTCTTATGCATGCAAAATGGTCGCCCGTTCTGCATTCTATAATGAAGTCTATAAAGATCATATTCTATATTTTTTATTTAAGGGTGCTGATAAACTATCCCACAGAAAAAAATCTTAAAACGCTTGAAACCACGCGCCGGTTTGTACCCTTCATGCTGATCGTGCTGGGTTTAAACCTTGTACTTAACGGCCGTGCGCAGAGTGGCGCGGGCTACCAGGATACTTTGCAGTTGGGTGATGCGCATCACGGTAATTATACAGCACAGCTTTGCGCAATTTCCATTTATTGCTACATAACATTTTTTATGCGAAGAGTAAGCCTGGTTACAAAAGGCTTTGTGCTTATGGCCATCGCGGCGGTTGGATATTCCATCATGCAGATGGGTTCCAGGAACGGGTTGCTTTCTTTTGCATTGGTTTCCTTCATCGGTTTTTTTATAAATATGCAGGGTAAAAAGCTCGATTATAAATTTTTATGGGCGATGCTGGCCTTGCTGGCTGCAGCGGTTGTAGTAGCGGTCTCGCTCAGTTCGCCAACTTTGCAGCGCGCTATTTATATGACCGAAACGGAGGGCGGCGGCGACCGTGTTTATTATTGGCAGGCAGGTGCAAAGGCCCTCGCAGACCACCCGGTTTTCGGTATGGGTGGAGATGAATCTGCTTCGCAGGCTGCTGTTGCAAAATATTCGCCGGCAGGCGTTCAGGATAAAGTAATGCACAATACCTACCTCGAAATGGCTGTTGAGTATGGCCTGGTGGCACTTATTTTTTACCTCTGTCTCCTGTTCTTTGCCCTTAAATGGGGTTACCGGCTGTATAAGTATGCGCTGGCAAAAGGAGACCTCACACTGGCAGGACCACCTATCAGTTATTTATTGTTGATGATCTCCGCATGTTTTGTGAGTGATGTATGGGATACTTCAATATGGTACAACCTCAGTATGATATTTGCCCTTACCATTCAATTGGTCTATTATCCTTATATCAATAAGCGAAAAATAGATACAAAGGGTACGTTTGCCCAGTACTTTTCGGGGGTATATTAACCGGGTTTCAAATAAATCGTCTTTCCACCACTTCTCCACAGTGCAGATAGTGTTAATTTCTGCGTTATTAATTATAATTATGTTCGCAGTTGCGCAGCGCATACATTTTTGCCTGCTAACACGTTTAAAGATCACGCTTTATTAAATCGAGTGTATGAAACTAAAGCAGCTTGAAATAAAAGGTTTTAAAAGCTTTGCTGATAAAACCATTCTGAACTTTGATGAAGGCATTACCGGTATTATCGGCCCCAATGGTTGCGGTAAAAGCAATATCATAGATTCTATCCGTTGGGTTATTGGTGAGCAGAAGATATCCCAGCTTAGAAGCGAGAACCTCGAAGCGCTTGTCTTCAACGGTTCCAAAACCCGCTCTGCCAGCGGGCTTGCAGAAGTGAGCCTTACATTCGAGAATACAAAAAACCTCTTACCAACAGAATTCAATATTGTAACCGTTACCCGCCGTTTTTTTAAGAATGGAGAAAGTGAATACCGGTTGAATGATGTGGCCTGCCGCTTAAAAGATATTCATAACTTATTTCTTGATACAGGTATAAGCAACGATAGCTATGCTATTATTGAGTTGGGAATGGTGGATGATATCATCCGCGATAAAGAGAACAGCCGGCGCCGCATGTTAGAACAGGCTGCCGGTATCACCATTTATAAAACAAGAAAAAAAGAAGCCAAACAAAAACTCGATGCCACCGAGGGCGATCTTAACAGGATAGAAGACCTGCTGTTTGAAATACAGAACCAGTTAAAACAGGTGGAAAGCCAGGCCAGGAAAGCAGAGAAATATCATGAAATAAAAAAGGAATACAAGCAGGTTTCCATTGAACTGGCAAAGGCTGCACTGGAAGGCTTCAATCTTACTTATAAAGAACTGAATAAACAACACGAAGAAGAAACGGATAAAAAACATGCGTTGGAAGCAGCAATAGCCACCGGCGATGCAGAACTGGAAAAAG
>Ga0164308_10001709_pt1 | contig 11691 bp, 10 predicted proteins | sample Whisoiple_246_MG_FD_109983 | JGI IMG/M metagenome (GOLD analysis project Ga0164308, IMG submission 109983) | Soil microbial communities amended with fresh organic matter from upstate New York, USA - Whitman soil sample_246_MG | ecosystem: Environmental > Terrestrial > Soil > Unclassified >... | reverse complement strand
GTTGTTGATCAACCATGTTGGCACGCAGATCCGCGCGGGAAGCGTGCCCAACGGGTTGATCAACAGCGTTGGGAAGATGTGTGCTCGTCGAGGGTTCCGCGCGGGAAGCGTGCCCAACGGGTTGATCAACAGCGTTGGGGGAGTGTGTGCTTGTCGAGGGTTCCGCACGGAAGGCGTGCCCAACGGGTTGATCAACAGCGTTGTGGAGTGGGTGGCGCTTGCACAGACCGTCCGGTGACCTGCATGGACTGCGCCGGCCCGGTCGTTCCGACCCCACCCGGTGGGTTGGGCCGTGCTGCGGAACAATGTCCGCCATGACCTCAACCTTGATCCTGCTGCGGCACGGCGAAAGCACCTGGAACGCACTCAACCAGTTCACCGGCTGGGTGGATGTACCCCTGTCGGAGAAGGGCACCGCAGAGGCGATCCGCGGCGGTGCCCTGCTCACCGAGGCGGGCGTGCTGCCCGATGTGCTGCACACCTCGCTACTGCGCCGCGCGATCACCACGGCCAATCTCGCGCTCGACGCTGCCGACCGGCATTGGATACCGGTGCGGCGCACCTGGCGGCTCAACGAGCGGCACTACGGCGACCTGCAGGGCAAGGACAAGAAGCAGACCCTGCAGACCTACGGCGAAGAGCAGTTCATGCTGTGGCGTCGGTCCTACGACACCCCGCCGCCGCCGATCAGCGACACCAACGAGTTCTCCCAGGCCGACGACCCGCGGTACGCAGAACTCGGTGGCGACGCCCCCAAGACCGAGTGTCTGGCCGATGTGGTGACCAGGATGGAGCCGTACCTGAACGGCCCGATCTTCGACGACCTGCGGGCCGGCCACACCGTGCTGGTGGCGGCGCACGGCAACTCACTGCGGGCCGTGGTGAAGCTGCTCGACGGCATCAGCGACGAGGGCATCGCCAAGGTCAACCTGCCGACCGGCATCCCGCTCCAGTACGACCTGGACGCCGACATGCGGCCGATCAAGGCCGGCGGCACCTACCTTGACCCGGAAGCGGCGGCCGCGGCCATCACCGCAGTGGCCAACCAGGGCAGATAGCAGCGGCACCAGCCGTCGACTGCACCGTGTGCAGGCAAATCGTCGCGATTCCGGCGGTTCTTGGCTGCACACGGTGCAGTGGGCTCAGTTGCCGAACTCGAAGGCCCATAGAACAACCTCGCTAGCCGGTTGTTCGGTCACCGAGCCGGTCGTAGCGCAGACACCACCAACGCACCGGCAAGGAATGCTCCACCGAACGCCAGGATTGACCCACCTAGTAAGCCGACAAAGATGTTCGTTGCGTTGAACACGATCAGCACGCCCAGAAGCGTGAACAAACTTCCGACGGCCACCAGGGTCACCCATTGAACGGTGCCCTGTCGGGTCTCCGAGGCAACCGCGTTTGCTCGAACCTGGTCGACCTTCTTCGGTGGCCTGTAGCCGGGCTTCTGAGTCGGCGGCGGGTGGTCCGGTTCGCTCATCACACAACCCCTTTGAGCGGCGTCAGCCGCAATCGTCCCCTTACCCGGTCTGTCGGCAGATACTTCTGTGCTCGACGGGATCCGTGGCCCCCTCCAGGCAGACCAAACGTTACTCGCCCCCCTTGGCCTCTCAATTCGGGCGAAATCCTGGAGTCTGCGTCATCGGTTCGGGACGAAGATCCTGTTCAGAACGGCGAGCCTCTCCGCCGCCCCATATCGACTGCACCGTGTGCAGCCGAATGGTGGGGAATCCGGCCGCTTCTGCCTGCACACCGCGCAGTGGACGGGTCGGGCGGTCGCCGGTCGCGAGCGCTGGAGCGAGTCCAGGGTGCCCGGGGCCGCCCCTCCGGCCGTCCGCGGGGTGGACCGCGGGTGAACGTTTGGTGAACTGCACGCTGGTGGACGGCAATTCGGGTCACACCCTGGGCCGGACGGCCGAATCGAGGCTTCCGCAGACCTACCATCACGGATGTGTCGACCGTGGGCTATCTGGCGGCCGCCCTGGGCGGTGTGCTCCTGGGGTGGCTGGCGTGCTACCTGGTCAGCCGCCGGGCAACTCCCGATAAGGATGAATCCGGGAACGGTGGACCGCGGCTGGAGCCCGAGGTGCTCCGCCGTTCCACCACCGGATATCTGGTGATCGACCAGTTGGGGCGGCCGTTGCTCAGCAATGCCAGGGCCTCCGAGCTGGGGGTGCTGCATTCCGGCATCGTCGACCCGCAGATCGTCGCCGCGGCGGCCAGGACCGCAGTGTCGGGTGAACCGATCGACGTCGAACTGCATCCGACGAGCCCGACAGCCTCGCTGACGGCGACCCGGACCTCACCGACCGCCGTGCTGGCCGTGGTGCGCTCCATCGACGACGGCCGGATCCTGGTTTCGGTCACCGACGAATCGGCGGCCCAGCGGATGGAGGCAGCCCGCCGGGATTTCGTGGCCAACGTCTCGCACGAGCTCAAGACACCGGTCGCAGCCATGGGCCTGTTGGCCGAGGCCACGGTCGATGCGGCGGACGACCCGGTGGCCGTCCGCCGGTTTGCGGGGAAGTTACAGTCCGAGTCGGTCCGGCTCGGTGCGCTGGTCAACGAGCTGATCGCGCTGAGCCGGCTGCAGGGTGCAGAAGCGCTGCCCGACCTCGCTGTGGTCGAGATCGATGCAGTGGTGCAGGAGACGATCGCCAGGGTGGCGACGGCGGCCGAGAACGCGGGAATCGTCGTCACCTCGGACGAGCCGTCGGGACTGCTGGTCCGCGGTGACCGCTCCCTGCTGGTCACCGCAATGACCAATCTGGTGGACAACGCGATCAACTACTCACCGGCCGGTACCCAGGTCTCGTTGAGTCGGGCCCTGCGCGACGGTCAGGTACAGGTCTCGGTCACCGACCGGGGCGTCGGCATCGCCCCGGAGTACGCCGAGCGGGTCTTCGAACGGTTCTTCCGGATCGACCCGGCCCGTTCCAGGGCCACCGGCGGCACCGGCCTCGGGCTGGCCATCGTCAAGCACGTCGCGGCCAATCACGGCGGCACCGCGACGGTCTGGAGCCGTCCTGGCACCGGCTCGACCTTCACCCTGCGCTTGCCCGTCCTGGCCGCCGCCGATCCGCTCGCGCCCGATGCATCACCCATCGTCGAACCAGCCCGCCGAGGAGTTTCATGACCAAGGTTCTGATCGTCGAGGACGAGGAGTCGATGGCCGACCCGCTGGCCTTCCTGTTGCGCCGCGAGGGCTTCAGCACCGAGGTCGTCGGCAACGGTCCCGAGGCCCTGATGGAGTTCGACCGGAACGGCGCCGACATCGTGCTGCTCGATGTGATGCTGCCCGGGATGAGCGGCACCGAGGTGTGCAAACAGTTGCGCAGCCGCGGCCCGGTGCCGGTGATCATGGTGACGGCGCGGGACAGCGAGATCGACAAGGTGGTCGGCCTGGAACTCGGCGCCGACGACTACATCACCAAGCCGTACTCGACGCGGGAACTGATCGCCCGGATCAGGGCCGTCCTGCGCCGGGGGAGCGACACCGAGGACCCGACATCGCCGATCCTGCAGGCCGGTCCGGTACGGATGGACGTGGATCGGCATGTGGTCAGCGTGCACGGCGAACAGGCCTCGCTGCCGCTCAAGGAATTCGACCTGTTGGAATACCTCATCCGCAACGCCGGCCGGGTGCTGACCCGGGGCCAGTTGATCGACCGGGTCTGGGGCTCGGACTATGTCGGCGACACGAAGACTCTCGACGTCCACGTGAAAAGGCTGCGGGCGAAGATCGAACCGGACCCCGCCGCACCGCGGTACCTGATCACGGTTCGCGGCCTCGGCTACAAGCTGGAGGCTTGAGGCGGTTCGTCGCGCCGGTAGCGTGGTGCTCCGGACAACGGTGACGCAACCGCGAAAGGCAGGGCCGTGACGGAAGGTCGGGAGGCGGCCGGGACGCACCATCCGGTGATTCGCATCCCCCCGGTCAAGGTCGGGATGTCGACCGCCGCGGTGTACCCGGAGGGCACCGCAGCCGCATTCGCACTGGCCGCCGAACTCGGCTACGACGGCGTCGAGGTCATGGTGCAAACCGAGCCGTTGAGTCAGGATGCGGAACTCTTGGCCGACCTGATGGACGAATACCAGATTCCGGTGTTGTCGGTCCATTCACCGTGCCTGTTGGTCACCGCGCGGGTCTGGTCGACCGACCCATTGGTCAAATTGTCGCGTTCGATCGACATGGCCCAGCGATTGGGCGCCGAAACCGTCGTCGTTCATCCGCCATTCCTGTGGCAGCGTGCCGCCGCGGCAATCTTCGCTCCGTCAATTGCCGAGCTCCAGGAACGAACTCCGATCCGCATAGCGGTGGAGAACATGTTTCCGGTCAAGGTTCGCGGCGCCGTGGTCAACAGCTATCGGCCGCATTGGAATCCGGTGTCCGCGGGGCATCGCTGGTTCACCCTGGATCTCTCGCACACCGCGACCTCGGGCACCGACGCCGTGGAGTTGGCCGCGACGATGGGCTCGCGACTGGGGCACCTGCATCTGGCTGACGGATCCGGGTCGGCCAAGGACGAACACCTGGTTCCGGGGCGTGGTAATCAGCCGTGCGCCGAAATACTGGAATCGCTGGCACGTAACGGTTTTCGTGGTTCGGTGGTGATCGAGATATCGACCCGCGGAGTCGACAGGGAGGAGCGCGAGGTCGATCTCGCCGAGGCACTGTCCTTTGCCCGACTGCATCTGGCTGCGGCGATCTGACGTCGAATCGCGAACTTTCGATCGGTCCAGCGCGAATGCGCCGACGATGGCCGTCAGGTCAGGCGGCAGGAATTCGACGTCAGAATGGTAATACCTGACGTCGAATGCCATGTTCGTGTTCACGAGGGACTACGCTGGGCGGCGCCGGATCTCGAAACGCATCCCCGGCCGATCTGACTGCACCGTGATGCGCGGCACCCCGGGTGCCCTGTGTCGCAGTGGGTCCGGCGGCGTGGGTGCGCCGAATCGGATCAGGCAATTCCCCGATGGCGACAGTCGGGACCATCATCAGAAAGGCACCAGGAACATGGCACAGCAGACGACAGTGACGCTCACCGACGATCTCGACGGCGGAAAGGCCGCCGAGACGGTGACCTTCGGACTCGACGGTCGGATCTACGAGATCGATCTGAGCAAGAAGAACGCCACAGCACTTCGTAAGGTATTGGGAGAATTCACCGGTTCTGCTCGTCGTGTCCGTTCCGGCCGACCGGCGGCCACCGCGCGGGCGAGCCGATCCTCGGATCGGGTCGATGCCAAGGCGGTCCGGGAATGGGCGCAGGCACAGGGAATTGCGGTCTCGGCCCGCGGCCGGGTACCGGCGGAGATCGTCGAGCAATACCAGGCTGCCGCGGACTGAATTACCGCGCGATTTCTCGACCTGTTGGTCGGGTACGTCAGATGGCGGCCTTCTTCGTTTCGGCGTCACCGGTATTGCCTTCAGGAAGAGATTCTCGACCGTAAAGGATTCGTCATCACCATTCACAGCGACAGTGCGGTCGCGATGAACAGCCGCGCTCATTCCGACACCGAGGCCGAGGAAACCTGGTGGAAGAAGGCGGTCGTCTATCAGATCTATCCTCGCAGTTTCGCCGATTCCGACGGCGACGGAGTCGGCGACCTACGGGGGATCATCAGCAAGCTCGATCACCTGTCGACGCTGGGCGTCGACGTCATCTGGCTGTCGCCGGTGTATCCGTCGCCGCAGGACGACAACGGCTACGACATCAGTGATTACCAGGACATCGAACCGACCTTCGGAACGCTGGATGATTTCGACGAGTTATTGGCGGGCGTGCATTCCCGTGGCATGAGACTCGTGATGGACCTGGTGGTGAACCACACCTCCGACGAACACCCCTGGTTCGTGCAGTCTCGATCGTCGGTCGACGACCCGAAACGCGACTGGTACTGGTGGCGACCCGCCCGGGAGGGAATGGCCCCGGGAACTCCGGGAGCCGAGCCGACCAACTGGGCGTCGTTCTTCGGCGGATCCACCTGGAAATTCGACGAATCGACCGGCGAATACTATCTACACCTTTTTTCTACCAAGCAGCCCGACCTGAATTGGGAGAATCCCGAGGTGCGCGGCGCCGTCTACGAGATGATGCGCTGGTGGCTCGACCGTGGCGTCGACGGTTTCCGAATGGACGTCATCAACATGATTTCCAAGGACACCTCGCTGCCCGATGGGTCGGTCCTGCACGGAGGACTGTTCGGCGACGGCTCGCCGTATTTCCTGTGCGGCCCCCGCATTCATGAGTTCCTGCAGGAGATGAATGCCGAAGTCTTCGCCGGCCGCCCGGACGTGATGCTCACCGTCGGCGAGATGCCGGGGGTCACGGTCGAGGATGCCGTCCTTTTCACCGACCCCGCCCGCCGCGAGGTGGACATGGTGTTCCAATTCGAGCACGTCTCGTTGGATGCGGGTCCCGGCGGGAAATGGGATATCAGGCCGTTGGATCTGCTGGACCTGAAGGCGAGTCTGGGTCGCTGGCAGGCGGGTCTGGCCGAAAGCGGCTGGAACAGCCTGTATTGGGACAACCACGACCAGCCGCGGGCGGTGTCCCGGTTCGGCGACGACGGTGAATTCCGGGTGGAATCGGCGAAACTGCTCGCCACGGTCCTGCATCTGCACCGTGGAACGCCCTACGTCTACCAGGGCGAGGAATTGGGCATGACCAATGCGCCCTTCGCCGATGCCTCTGATTTCCGGGACATCGAATCGGTGAACCATTTTGCCGAGGCGGTGGCCTCGGGGGACGATCCTGACCGCATTCTGGCCGGGCTTCGGCTGCGGAGCCGTGACAACGCGAGAACACCGATGCAGTGGGATGCGGGCAACGCCGCCGGTTTCACCACGGGCAATCCGTGGATCGCCGTCAACCCCAATTACCTGCAGATCAATGCGACGCAGCAGGTGGACGACCCGGAATCGGTGTTCGCGCATTTCCAGGCGCTCATCGATCTGCGGCACCGCGATCCGGTCGTCGCCCACGGCGATTTCACCATGTTGCTGCCGATGGACCGCCAGATCTATGCGTTCACCCGCAACTACCGCGGTCAGTCGTTGCTGGTGGTCGCCAACTTCTCCGCGACCCAGATGCGCGCCAACGTGCCCGACGAGGATCGCTGGGCCAGGAGCGAACTGGTCCTGGGAAATTACCCGGCCGCGACCGGGCGGTCGAATGTGCCGGACGATCAAATCCTGCTGCGACCGTGGGAGGCGCGAATCTACCGCGACCACCCGTGACGGCGATCCGGGTCGGACCGTCGGAGGGCTGCCGGGCCCGTACCATCGTCGGGTGAGCCTGCACCTGTACGACACCGCCACACGGTCAGTGCGGCCGTTCGAGCCTCGGCGACCCGGTGTGGTGTCCCTCTACAACTGCGGCGCGACGGTGCAGTGGCATCCGCACATCGGGCACCTTCGGGGCGCCGGAATCGTCTACGACGTGCTGCGACGATGGCTGGAATTCAACGGCTTCGAAGTGCAGCACGTGCGCAATGTGACCGATATCGACGACAAGATCCTGACCAAGGCCGCCGAAGCGGGCCGCCCCTGGTGGGAATGGGCCACCACCCACGAACGCAGTTTCTCCGATGCGTACGACTCGCTCGGCTGCCTTCGTCCCTCGATCGAACCGAGGGCGACCGGACACATCCCGCAGATCGTGGAAATGATCGCGGAATTGATTGCGTCCGGCCATGCCTATTCGGCCGCCGGTGACGTCTATTTCGCGGTACGAACCCAACCCGACTACGGATTCCTGTCGGGACAGAAGATCGACGAAATGGTGCAGGGCGAGACGGAAGCCGGCGGGAAGCGGGATTCGGCCGACTTCACCATGTGGAAAGGGGCGAAACCGGGGGAGCCCTCCTGGCCGTCGCCCTGGGGTCCCGGCCGGCCCGGCTGGCACATCGAGTGCTCGGCCATGGCCCGCACCTACCTGGGCAGCGAATTCGACATCCACGGTGGCGGTTTGGATCTCATCTTCCCCCACCACGAGAACGAAGCAGCGCAATCGCATGGCGTCGGTGACCCGTTCGCCCGCTACTGGATGCACTCGCACTGGGTCACCATGTCTGGCGAGAAGATGTCCAAGTCGCTGGGGAACATCCTGTCGGTGCCGGCGATCACCGAACACACCAGACCGATTGCGCTGCGGTACTACCTGATCAGCGTGCACTACCGCTCGTCCATCGAATACTCCCGCGAAGCCTTGGACGACGCGTCGAAGGCCTTCGAGCGGATCGAGTCGTTCCTGCACCGGGCGTCCGATCGGGAAGCCGGCGGCGCGGTGGCGATCGGCACGGTGCCGGACAGTTTCCGGCAGGCCATGGACGACGACCTCGGGGTGCCGCGGGCGCTGGCCGTCATCCACGAGCGGGTACGGGCCGGGAACGCTGCGCTGTCCGCGGGCGATCACGACGCGGCAGTCGAAATCGCCGAGGCGGTCCGCGCGATGGTCGCCGTGCTGGGCATCGACCCGTGGGCGGCGCCGTGGGCGACGGGCGGCGAGGACCACCGGTTGATCGATGCCACCGGGCACCTCATCGAGGCACTGCTGGTCGAGCGGTCGACGGCTCGCGCCGAACGTGACTTCGCCAGGGCCGACGCCATCCGGGTGCGGCTGGCGGAGGCCGGATTCGCGATCGAGGACACCAAGGACGGACCGGTCTGGTCGGTCGCCGACCGAGCCTCGAGCGGTGCCGCGGCCGGCCGGCACTGACGCTGGGCGTTGCGTCGGCAGTTCCGCAATTCAGATGCAGGTGAAGGTCAGTGGAGGCGTGATGGCGGGTAATTCCCAGCGGCGGGGCGCGATGCGCAAGCCGGGCACCAAGAAGGGCGCCGTCGTCGGCACGGGCGGGCAGTCCAGGCGCGGCGTTCAGGGCCGGGGTCCGACACCTCCGGCGGAGGCACGCAAGGGCCACCCTGCGGCTCGACGCGCGGCAGCTGCGGCAAAGCGGGACAGCAAGGCCGGATCCGGGGCGCCGGGACGCCCGGCACGGGGGAAGGCCGAGCTGCCGGAGACCGTGGTCGGGCGGAACCCGGTCGTCGAGGCGCTCCGGGCCGGAGTGCCGGCCACCGCGTTGTATGTCGCCGGCGGGCTGGCGTCCGACGAACGGGTGACCGAGGCAGTCTCCGAGGCCGGCGAGCGTGGCATCGCCCTGCTCGAGGTGTCCCGGCCGGAGCTCGACCGGTTGACCGGCAACGCCATCCATCAGGGCCTTGCCCTTGTCGTTCCGCCGTACCAGTACGCCCATCCGGAGGACCTGCTGGCCAGGGCCAAGGATTCCGGCCGGGCCGCCTTGATCGTCGCGGTCGACGGCGTCACCGACCCGCGCAACCTCGGGGCCATCGTCCGGTCGGCCGCCGCGTTCGGCGCCCATGGTGTCGTGGTCCCGGAGCGGCGCAGCGCCGGCATGACGGCATCGGCATGGCGCACGTCGGCCGGTACCGCGGCCCGGATCCGGGTCGCCAGGTGCACCAATCTGGTCCGCACGTTGAAGGACTACGCCGCCAAGGGGCTGATGATCGCCGGGCTGGACGCGGACGGGACGACCGACACCGACTCCTTCGAGCTGGCCACCTCGCCGCTGGTGATCGTGGTCGGTTCCGAGGGCAGGGGTCTGGCCAGGCTCACCCTGACCGTCTGCGACGTCACCGTGTCCATCCCGATGGCGCGCGCGGTGGAGTCGCTCAACGCCTCCGTGGCGGCCGGCGTGGTGCTCGCCGAGGTCGCCCGCCGCCGCCGGGTGGAAGCTGCCGGCTGAGACGGGCCGGCGGACCGATCCCTCTTCAGGCCGCCGCCGACAAGACGGGTTGCCGGCGCGAATCACTGCTGCGCGGCTGTGATCGCCTCAGGCGGTCGTTCCCCGGTGCTTGCGGCCGGGCGAAATCACGCCGACCGAGGCGGCCCGTGCGCTAGCATGTTGAGAGCGATTATCAACTTCAACATGACTGACGTCGGAGCGACATGAGAACTGTCCTTGGTAGGACCATCGTGATCGGCCTGGTCGCTGTGGCCGCGCTCGCCCTGTCGGGCTGCGGGTCCAGCGCGGGCGGCACCGGTCCGTCAGGGTCCGATACCGGTCCGGTCCCGGTGGTGACGTCCACCAATGTCTGGAGTGACGTGGTCGCCCAGATCGGCGGGGAGCAGGTGGTCGTTACGGCCCTGATCAGCGATCCGGCCGCGGATCCGCATTCCTTCGAGCCGAACGCGCAGGCGCAACTCGCCCTGTCCAAGGCTGCGCTCGTCGTCGAGAACGGCGGCGGCTACGACGACTTCGTGCAGACCATGCTGGCCTCCGCGGGCACAACGGCGCGGGTGATCACCGCCGTGGACGTCTCCGGGTTGGCGAACGATCCGGACTCCGCGCAGCAGAGCAGCGGCGCCGACACGAGTCACAGCACGGCGGCGAGCGGCGGCGCCGATGGCCACGATCACGGCGAGTTCAACGAACACGTCTGGTACGACCTGCCCGCCGTCGATCGGGTGGCGAGCGCCGTGGCCGACCAACTCGCCGCGATCAGGCCGGACCAGGCGGATTATTTTCGGGCCAACCTGGCAACGTTCCAGGACAAAATCGCCGGGCTGACCGGCAAGATCGATGCGATCAAGGCAGCGCACGACGGTGCAAAGGTTGCGATCACCGAACCGGTGCCGCTGTACCTGACCGAGGCGGCCGGGCTGGTGAACCTGACCCCCGACGAGTTCAGCGAGGCGATCGAACAGGGCACGGACGTCCCGCCGACCGTCCTGGCGACGACACTCGGCCTGCTGACCGACCAACAAGTTGTCGTGCTCGTGTACAACGGACAGACTTCGTCGCCCGAAACCGAGCAGATGTTGACAGCGGCGAAGGACAATGGCATCGCCGTGGTCGCGGTGACCGAAACGCTGCCAGAGGGTAAGGACTACCTGAGCTGGATGGACACGAACATCTCCGCGCTGGCGGACGCACTCGGCCGATGAGTGCGACCGTGACCGGCGGGGTGGTGACGACCCCCGACCATGTCGGCCCCGGCGCTGCCGCCACCCAGGTACCCGCCGTGCGGACCCGCGGCGCCGCGCTCGCGTTCGGCGACCGATTGTTGTGGGAGGGGCTGGACCTGGACATCCCACCCGGCCAGTTCGTCGCGATTCTGGGTTCGAACGGGTCCGGGAAGACGAGTCTGCTCAAGGTGCTGCTCGGTGAGCAGCCGCTGACCCACGGCCAGGCCTGGATCGGCGGCGAGCCGGTCCGACGCGGCAGCACGGCCGTCGGGTACGTACCGCAGCGGATTGCGATCGACGAGGGCACCATGCTCAAGGCACGGGACCTGGTGCGGATGGGCCTCGACGGACACCGGTGGGGATTCCCGTTCGGCTCCGGCCGCTCCCGGCAGGCCGTCCGCAGTGGGATCGACGAGCTGCTGGCGTCGGTCGGCGCGGACGGATTCGGTGACGCTCCGGTCTCGATGCTGTCCGGCGGCGAGCTGCAACGGGTCCGGATCGCGGCAGCGCTGGCCGCCGATCCCTCGATCCTGCTGTGTGACGAGCCGCTGGCCGCGTTGGATCTGCGTCATCAACAGGAGGTCGCCGCCCTGCTCGACCGCCGCAGGCGGCAACACGGCACCGCGGTGCTGTTCGTCACGCACGACATCAACGCCGTGCTCGACTACGTCGACCAGGTGCTCTACCTCGCGGCCGG
>Ga0164308_10001707_pt1 | contig 11695 bp, 10 predicted proteins | sample Whisoiple_246_MG_FD_109983 | JGI IMG/M metagenome (GOLD analysis project Ga0164308, IMG submission 109983) | Soil microbial communities amended with fresh organic matter from upstate New York, USA - Whitman soil sample_246_MG | ecosystem: Environmental > Terrestrial > Soil > Unclassified >... | reverse complement strand
GACCACAACCGCGCGATCTCGCAGCTGGCCGCCAAGACCGGTGCCGCCGTCTCCGACATCAAGCGTCTGACGATCTGGGGCAACCACTCGGCGACCCAGTACCCGGACATCTTCCACGCGGAGATCGCCGGCAAGAACGCCGCCGAGGTCGTCAACGACGAGGTGTGGCTGGCCGACACCTTCATCCCGACCGTCGCCAAGCGCGGCGCCGCGATCATCGAGGCCCGTGGCGCGTCCTCCGCCGCGTCCGCCGCCAACGCCGCCATCGACCACGTGCACACGTGGGTCAACGGCACCGCCGAGGGCGACTGGACCTCGATGGGCATCCCGTCGGACGGCTCCTACGGCGTCCCCGAGGGCATCATCTCCTCCTTCCCGGTCACCACGAAGGACGGAAAGTACGAGATCGTCCAGGGCCTGGACATCAACGAGTTCTCCCGCGCGCGCATCGACGCGTCCGTGCAGGAGCTCACCGAGGAGCGCGACGCGGTCCGCGAGCTCGGCCTGATCTGACCGGAGTCCGGCCGGCGGCCGGACCCGGAGCCGTAGGAGGGCGCCCCCGACAGTGACTGCTGCCGGGGGCGCCCTCCTGCGTACGTCCTGAGCCGCCGCCCGCCGTTCAGTGCTTGACGTCGCCGGGCGTGTAGTGGCCCGGGGTCAGCCGTGCGGTCACCCCGAACCGGTTCCAGGCGTTGATCACCGTGATCGCGGCGATCAGCTGGGCGAGCTCGGCCTCCTCGAAGTGCTCGGCGGCCTTCGCGTAGACCTCGTCCGGCACGAAACCGTCGGTCAGGACGGTCACCGCCTCCGTCAGCCGGATCGCCGCCAGCTCCTTCTCCGTGTAGAAGTGCCGCGACTCCTCCCATGCGTCGAGCTGGATGATCCGCTCGACGGACTCACCCGCCGCGAGGGCGTCCTTCGCGTGCATGTCGAGGCAGAACGCGCAGTGGTTGATCTGCGACGCCCGGATCTTCACCAGTTCCAGGAGCGTCGGGTCGAGGCCCTTACGGGAGGCCGCGTCCAGCCGGACCATGGCCTTGTAGACGTCGGGGGCGAGCTGGGCCCACGGGAGACGGGCGGGGTGCTCCGGGGCGTTCTCGGCAGGTGCGTGGGAGTGCGGGTGCGTGGTCATGGAATGGACGCTAACGGTCGGATGGCGCACCGGTATGGTCCATTTCCATGACAGATTCCTGGGCCGCTTTCGGTGCCGACCTGCACATCGAACCGGTCGGCGCCGGCCTGCGCAGCGGGCTGATGAACGCGCTGCGCGAAGCCGTCCGGACCGGACGGCTGACGCCCGGCACCCGGTTGCCCTCCTCCCGGACGCTCGCCTCCGATCTGGGGATCGCCCGTAACACCGTCGCCGACGCCTACGCGGAGCTGGTGGCCGAGGGCTGGCTCACCGCACGGCAGGGTTCCGGGACCAGGGTCGCGCAGCGGGCCGCGCCGCCCGGGCCGGCCGCCCGGGGGGCCAGGCCCCGGCCGGTGCGCCGCCGCCCCGCCCACAACCTGATGCCGGGGTCGCCCGACCTCTCGTCCTTCCCCCGTGCCGAATGGCTCAAGGCCTCCAGGCGTGCCCTCGCCGCCGCTCCCGACGCGGCCTTCGGCTACGACGACCCGCGGGGCCGCGTCGAGCTGCGGACCGCCCTGGCGGACTACCTGGCCCGGGCACGCGGGGTGTACGCGGACCCGGAACGCATCGTGATCTGCTCCGGGTTCGTCCACGGGCTCACGCTGATGGGGAAGGTGCTGCGCCGCCACGGGGTGCGGGGGACCGCCGTCGAGTCCTACGGACTGGACATCCACTGGAACCTGCTGACCGAGGCCGGTCTGCGCACCCCGGGCATTCCGGTCGACGCGCTCGGGGCCAGGACCGGGGCGTTGCGGGAGACACCGGGGGTGGGCGCCGTCCTGCTGACGCCCGCCCACCAGTTCCCCACGGGCGTCCCGCTCCACCCCGACCGGAGGGCCGAGGCGGTCGACTGGGCGCGGTCCTCGGGCGGACTGATCCTGGAGGACGACTACGACGGCGAGTTCCGCTACGACCGCCAGCCGGTGGGCGCACTCCAGGGGCTCGATCCGGAACGGGTCGTCTACCTCGGGACGGCCAGCAAGTCGCTGGCGCCCGGCCTGCGGCTGGCCTGGATGGTGCTGCCGGAAGGGCTGGTGGAGGAGGTGTGCGAGGCGAAGGGCGGATTCGACTGGATGTCCGGGGCGCTGGACCAGCTGACGCTCGCGGAGTTCATCGCGTCAGGGGCGTACGACCGGCATGTGCGGGCCATGCGGCTGCGCTACCGGCGCCGCCGTGACCAGCTCGTCGAGGCTCTGGCGGAGCGGGCTCCGGACTTCCGGGTGAGCGGCATCGCGGCGGGGCTGCACGCCGTCCTCGAACTTCCCGGCGGGACGGAGCAGACGGTCGTCCAGGCGGCCACCTGGCAAGGGCTCGCGTTGGAGCGGCTGTCACGCTTCCGGCACCGGGACGCGGAGCCGGGCCGTGACGGACTGGTCATCGGCTACGGCACACCGTCGGAGAGCGGCTGGGCCGGTGCGCTCGACGCTCTCTGCCGGGTGCTCCCGTAGACGGGATGTGAGGGGATGCGGGGGAGTGGGCGGCACCGGGTTTCAGCCGAGGGGGCCGTGCATCTAATCTGACTGGCAGTTCGCGGGTGGGCTGCCACCGGCTCTTGGGTACGACGGGGGAACAGGACATGGACAGGCGCAAGCTGAGGTCGGGCACCGTCGTGCTCGGCGGCATGGGTGTACTCGCGGCGACGCTCACCGCGTGCGGTTCGGAGCCGGACAGGCGGTGCGTCGACCGGGTGACGCAGGAGATCCTGCCCCGTTACGAGTGCGAAGACAGCAACGGCAGCGGCTCCTACTACTACGGCGGCAGCAGCCACAAGAACCGGGTGTCCGGCGGGAGTTTCGACAAGTCGGCGGTCGACCGCGGCGGTTTCGGCTCCTCCGGTTCCAGCGGCGGCTGACGACTCCCATGGAACGCCGCACCACGGAGCCGCGCCCCGGATGGCAGGAAACCGTCGAGGAGCAGGGGCTGATCTACCCCCTGACCCGTTACCCGGACGGATCTCTGCGCCCCTACTGGGACGAGAGCGCCTACTACGTCTTCTCGCTGCCCGAGGTCGAGGCACTGGAAGAGGTCGTGGAGGAGCTCCACACCATGTGCCTGGCCGCAGCCGCGCACATCGTCGAGCACGACCGCTTCGCCGACCTCGGGATCACCGACCCGCGGCTCGCGGGCCTGGTCGCCGAGTCCTGGCGACGCCGTGCCGAACTCCCCTCCCTGTACGGCAGGTTCGACCTCCGGTACGACGGGACCGGTCCGGCCAGGATGCTGGAGTACAACGCGGACACCCCCACCTCCCTGGTGGAGGCCGCGAGCCCCCAGTGGTTCTGGATGGAGGACCGCTTCCCCGGCGCCGACCAGTGGAACTCCCTGCACGAACGTCTCGTCGACGCGTGGAAGCGGCAGGCCCCGCTGCTGCCGCCGGGCCCCCTGCACTTCGCCCACTCCGACGGCGACGAGCTCGGCGAGGACCTGATGACGGTGGCGTACCTCCGGGAGACCGCCGCGCAGGCCGGGATCGACACCGAGGCGCTGTCCGTCGAGCGGATCGGCTGGGACAAGCTCTCCGGCCGCTTCGTCGACGAGCGGCTCCGCTTCATCCGCAGCTGCTTCAAGCTGTACCCGTGGGAATGGCTGACCACGGACCGCTTCGGACCGCGTGTGCTGGACACCCTGGACAACGGCGGAGGCACCGGAAGCACCTGCTGGATCGAGCCCGCCTGGAAGATGCTCCTCTCCAACAAGGCGCTGCTGGCCGTCCTCTGGGAGCTGTATCCGGGACACCCCAACCTCCTCCCCGCCTACCTCGACGGCCCCCGTGACATGGCCGGACCCGACGGGGCGGGGTACGTCGCCAAGCCGCTGCTCGGCCGTGAGGGCGCCGGCGTCACCGTCCACGAGCCGGGCAGCGCCGAGGTGCTCCGCGACGAACCCTGCTGCTACCAGGAGCTGGCGCCCCTGCCCGACTTCGCGGGCAACCGGGTGGTGCTGGGCGCGTGGGTGGTCGGGAGCGAGTCCGCCGGGCTCGGCATCAGGGAGTCGGCGGGGCTGGTCACGGACGAGTACGCGCGCTTCCTGCCCCACGTCATCCTCTGAGCCGCCGGCCGGCGGCTCGGCGGGAACGGGTTCAGCCGGCCAGGACGCCGCGGAGCTGGTCCAGGCCCCAGTCCAGGTCCTCCTTGCTGATCACCAGGGGCGGGGCGATCCGGATCGTGGAGCCGTGGGTGTCCTTGACCAGTACCCCGCGCTCCATGAGCTTCTCCGAGATCTCCCGGCCCGTGCCGAGAGCCGGCGAGATGTCGACACCCGCCCACAGACCCCGGCCCCGCACGGCCCGGACCGCGTCGCCGCCGGCCAGCAGACCGAGCTCGGCGTGCAGGTGTCCGCCCAGCTCCGTGGCACGCTGCTGGAACTCACCGGTGCGCAGCATCGCGATCACCTCCAGGGCGACCGCGCAGGCCAGCGGGTTCCCGCCGAACGTGGATCCGTGCTCGCCCGGCCGGTACACACCGAGCACCGCGGCGGAGGACACGACGGCCGAGACGGGCACCACACCCCCGCCCAGGGCCTTCCCCAGCACGTACATGTCGGGCACGACCCCCTCGTGCTCGCAGGCGAACGTGCGGCCGGTGCGGCCCAGGCCCGACTGGATCTCGTCGGCGATGAACAGGACGTCCCGCTCCCGCGTCATCTCCCGCACCCCCGCCAGATAGCCCGGCGGCGGCACCAGCACCCCGGCCTCGCCCTGGATCGGCTCCATCAGCACCGCGACCGTGTTCTCCGTCATCGCCTCGGAGAGCGCGGTGAGATCCCCGTACGGAACGATCTCGAACCCCGGCGTGTACGGGCCGAAGTCGGCCCGCGCCTCCTGGTCCGTGGAGAAGCTGACGATCGTGGTGGTCCTGCCGTGGAAGTTGTCCGCGGCCACGATGATCTTCGCCATCCCGTCGGGGACGCCCTTGACGCGATAGCCCCACTTGCGGGCCGTCTTCACCGCCGTCTCCACGGCCTCCGCCCCGGTGTTCATGGGGAGGACCATCTCCATCCCGCACAGCTCCGCGAGCCGTGTGCAGAAATCCGCGAACCGGTCGTGGTGGAAGGCGCGTGAGGTCAGTGTCACGCGTTCGAGCTGGGCCCTGGCCGCGTCGATCAGCCGCCGGTTGCCGTGCCCGAAGTTGAGCGCCGAATAGCCGGCCAGCATGTCGAGGTAACGGCGCCCCTCGACATCGGTCATCCAGGCGCCGTCCGCCGAGGCGACGACGACCGGCAACGGGTGGTAGTTGTGCGCGCTGTGCGCCTCGGCGGAGGCGATGGCGGTGTCCGTGGTCGACACGGGATCTCCGTTCGTCGTGCGGAGGGGGCGGGGGTGGTGCCCACTTTGTATCGTCGGTCGGATCCAGGTCAGGGAAACCTTCGCCGCCCGGCGCGCCCCGCGACCTCCGGGTCCGGGCCCGCCGCCGCCCCGGGGCCCGTCCCCGCCGGCGCACCGTGTTTCTCGTCTCATCCCGTCCCTCACGAGGCGCGGCGGCCCACCCCCGCCACCGACGGTGCGGTCCTCCCCCCGACCCGGTCGCGGAGCCCCTTCCGGCGGCCTCAGATTTCCCGCACCGGTTGCCGGAGATGGGTTCCACACCTGAGACAATGAACGCATGGCCTCTGATCGACCCCGCGTGCTTTCCGGAATCCAGCCCACCGCAGGCTCGTTCCACCTCGGCAACTATCTCGGTGCGGTCCGCCAGTGGGTGGCGCTGCAGGAGTCCCACGACGCCTTCTACATGGTGGTGGACCTGCACGCGATCACCGTTCCGCAGGATCCGAAGGAACTCCGCGCCAACACCCGGCTCGCCGCCGCCCAGTTGCTGGCGGCCGGGCTCGACCCGGAGCGGTGCACGCTCTTCGTCCAGAGCCATGTCCCCGAACACGCCCAGCTCGGCTGGATCATGAACTGCCTCACCGGCTTCGGCGAGGCGTCGCGCATGACGCAGTTCAAGGACAAGTCCGCCAAGCAGGGTGCGGACCGGGCGACGGTGGGCCTCTTCACCTACCCGGTGCTCCAGGTCGCCGACATCCTGCTGTACCAGGCGAACCAGGTCCCGGTCGGCGAGGACCAGCGCCAGCACATCGAGCTCACCCGGGACCTCGCCGAGCGGTTCAACGGCCGCTTCGGCCCGACGTTCACGGTCCCGGCGCCGTACATCCTCAAGGAGACGGCGAAGATCTTCGACCTCCAGGACCCGGCGATCAAGATGAGCAAGTCGGCGTCCACGCCGAAGGGCCTCATCAACCTCCTCGACGACCCGAAGGTCACCGCCAAGAAGGTCAGGAGCGCGGTCACCGACACGGACACCGTCATCCGCTACGACGCGGAGAAGAAGCCCGGTGTCAGCAACCTGCTGAGCATCTACTCCACCCTCACCGGCACCGCCGTCCCGGACCTGGAGCAGAAGTACGAGGGCAAGGGCTACGGCGCGCTCAAGACCGACCTCGCCGAGGTCATGGTGGAGTTCGTCACCCCGTTCCGGACCCGGACCCAGGAGTACCTGGACGACCCGGAGACCCTGGACGCCCTCCTGGCCAAGGGAGCGGAGAAGGCCAGGACCGTCGCCGCCGAGACGCTCGCGCAGACCTACGACCGGATGGGTCTTCTGCCTGCGAAGCACTGAGTCCAAGGACCCTGGCGGTACGGCGTCCGGAGGGGCCACACTGGCGTCGGGACGACGAACGACAACTTTCGAGGATTGAGGAGAACGACGTGGGGACCGTAACGCTCGGCGTTTCGATCGCGGTCCCGGAGCCGTACGGCAGCCTGCTCCAGGAGCGGCGCGCGAGCTTCGGGGACCCTGCCGCGTACGGCATCCCCACCCACGTCACCCTCCTTCCGCCGACCGAGGCCGAGGCGGCCGACCTGCCCGCGATCGAGACCCACCTGTCCCAGATCGCCACGGCCGGCCGCCCGTTCCCGATGCGGCTCTCCGGCACGGGCACCTTCCGCCCGCTGTCGCCGGTCGTCTTCGTCCAGGTCGTCGAAGGAGCCTCGGCCTGTTCCTGGCTCCAGAAGCGGGTCCGGGAGGCCTCCGGGCCCCTGGTGCGCGAGCTGCAGTTCCCCTATCACCCGCACGTGACCGTGGCGCACGGCATCGCCGAGGAGGCCATGGACCGCGCGTACGAGGAGCTCTCCTCGTACGAGGCCGCCTGGACCTGCGGTTCCTTCGCGCTGTACGAACAGGGCCCCGACGCGGTCTGGCGCAAGATCAACGAGTTCCCGTTCGGCGGCGGCGGGACCACGCCCGCCGTGCCGGCCCAGGGCGGCAGCTCCATGGACCAGCCCTCCCTCCACCCCTGAACCGGGCCCTAGCGCACCGGCAACCGCCGGAACAGCGGACGCGGCACGTGCCGCAGGGCCGACATCACGACGCGCAGGGCTCCGGGCACCCACACCGTCTCCGAGCGCCGCCGCAGCCCCGTCACGATCGCGTCCGCGACCGCCCCCGGGGTCGTGGCGAGCGGCGCCTCCTCACGCCCCGCCGTCATCCGTGACCGTACGAAGCCGGGACGTACGACCATCACGTGCACCCCCGTCCCGTGCAGCGCGTCGCCGAGCCCCTGCGCGAAGACGTCCAGGCCCGCCTTGCTGGAGCCGTAGATGAAGTCGGCGCGCCGGGCCCGTTCGCCGGCCGCCGCGGAGAGCACCACCAGCGACCCGTGCCCCTGCGCCTGGAGCGCGCCGGCGCACACCAGCCCGGCGGAGACCGCCCCTGTGTAGTTCGTCTGCGCCACCCGCACCGCGGACAGCGGCTCCTCCTCGTCGCGCGCCTGGTCGCCCAGCACACCGAAGGCCAGCAGCACCATGTCGATGTCCCCCTCGGTGAAGATCTTGCCGAGCACCTCCTCGTGCGAGGCGGAGTCGAGCGCGTCGAAGGGGACGGTACGGACGTCGGCCCCCAGCTCGCGCAGCTCCGCCGCGGCCCGTTCAAGAGCGGGGGAGGGCCGTCCGGCCAGGCGTACGGTCCGGGTGCGGCGGGCGATCAGCCGCCGTGCCGTGGCCAGCCCGATCTCCGAGGTGCCGCCGAGGACGAGCAGGGACTGCGGGGCACCGAAGGCGTCCTTCACGGGATAACTCCAAGCGGGGTGACGGGAGAGAGTGCGGGCGGGGCGGGACGTGGGGGGACGGGGCGGGCCGCCGGGTCAGAGCACGAGACGCCGGGACAGGTCGGACCGGAAGGCACCCTCGGGATCCAGCTCCCCGCGCAGGGTCCGGAACTCCGGAAGCCTCGGGTACATCGCGGCCAGCAGGCCGGGCCTCAGCCGCGCGTCCTTCGCGAGGCAGACCCGGCCTCCCGCCGCGGCCACCTCCTCGTCCAGCACGTCGAGCAGACGCGCGAGACCGGGCAGTCCGGCGGGCAGTCCGAAGGAGAGCGTCCAGCCCGGCGCCGGGAACGAGAGCCAGCCCGGGCCGCTCTCCCCGAACCGCTTGAGCACGGCGTGGAAGGCGGGGCACCGGCGCACGGTGAGCTGCCGGACGATGCGGTGCAGGGTCTCCTCCTGACCGTGTCCGACGGTGAACTGGTACTGCACGGAGCCGGCCCGCCCCCGTCCACGGCTCCAGCCGGGGGCGGAGTCCAGAGGATGGAAGAAGGCGGGGATCCGCTGCGGCTGCCGGGTCCGCACGGCAGGGGTACCGCGGTGGCGGAGCTCGTTCAGGAGCGCTGTCGGCGCCCGGCCGAGCAGCCCCTCGGGGACGAGAGCCCGTGCGGAGGGCACCGGGCCCGGACGGAAGGTGAGCGCCGTACGCCGGGCGTGAGCCGGGAGCGCGTCCAGGGGCACGTGCTCCCCACGGGTGACGACGCCGCGGCCCGTCGATCTCCCGCGGGCCAGGAGGTCGATCCAGGCGGCCGCGTAGGGGGTGCCGTCGCCGCAGGCGGCGAGGCGGGCCAGCACCCCGTCCAGGTCCGCCGCCCGCGCGGTGTCGACCGACATCAGCGAGGTGGTGACGGGGCGCAGCCCGAGGGTTGCGGAGAGGACGACACCGGTCAGTCCCAGACCGCCGAGGGTCGCACCGAAGAGATCGGTGCCCGGCAGTACCGTCCGCACCTCCCCGTCGGCGGTCAGCAGCTCCAGGGAGCGCACATGACGGGCGAAGGAGCCCGCGGTCCGGTGGTTCCTGCCGTGGACGTCGGAGCCGATGGCCCCGCCGACGGTGACATGGCCGGTCGCCGGGGTTACCGGGAGGAACCAGCCGAGCGGGAGCAGCGTCGCCAGCAGCCGGCGCAGGCTCACCCCCGCGTCGCAGACCACCGTCCCGGCGACGGCGTCGACCGAGCGGATCCGGTCCAGCGCGGTCATGTCGAGCACGGAGCCGCCCGCGTTCTGCGCGGCGTCACCATGGGCGCGCCCCAGCCCGCGGGCGACCACCCCACGCGGTCCACGCCCGCGCACGACCGCTGCGGCCTCCTCGTACGTACGCGGACGGAACCGCAGCGCGGCCGTCGGGGAGGTACGGCCCCAGCCGGTCAAGGACACCGTGTCGACAGACATGATCGTGACCGTATCGCCCGGCAAAACCCATTTGAGGGATTTGTTACAGCACTCACCGAAATGGGTGATTGCTGGTCCGGGTCGCCCCGGACCCCGGTTTTCTGCGCTCCGACGGGTACGCGTAGGGAATGGACTGGCTGAAAAACCTTCCCGTCATCGGGCCGCTCGTCGCACGGCTGATGGAGACGCACGCCTGGCGCTCCTACGAGACGCTGGAACGGGTCCACTGGGCCAGGCTCGCCGCGGCGATCACCTTCCTCAGCTTCCTCGCGCTCTTCCCGCTGATCGCGGTCGGTGCCGCGATCGGTGCCGCGCTGCTCTCCCCCCAGCAGCTCGACACGATCGAGGACAAGCTCGCCGACCAGGTGCCCGGCATCTCGGACCAGCTCGGCATCGACAGCCTGGTCGCCCACGCGGGCACGGTGGGGGTCGTCGCCGGTGCCCTGCTGCTCTTCACCGGCATCGGCTGGATCGGCTCCATGCGGGACTGCCTGCGGGCCGTGTGGGAGAAGGACGACGTGGACGAGGGGAACCCGGTCGTCCGCAAGATCAAGGACGCCGGCCTCCTGATCGGCCTCGGCGGTGCCGCGCTCGCGACCCTCGCCGTGTCCACCGTGGCCTCCACCGCCATCGGCTGGACGGTCGACCGCCTGGGCATCCCCGAGGACGGCGTGGGCGGGGTGCTGCTCCAGCTGGCCGCCGTCCTCGTGGCGATGTTCGCCGACTTCCTGATCCTGCTCTACCTGCTGACGCTGCTGCCCGGCGTGGAGCCGCCGCGCCGCCGGCTGATCGTGGCCGGCCTGGTCGGCGCGGTCGGCTTCGAGCTGCTCAAGCTGCTGCTCGGCAGCTACATGAGGGACGTCGCGTCGAAGAGCATGTACGGCGCCTTCGGTGTGCCGATCGCGCTCCTCCTGTGGATCAACTTCAGCGCGAAACTGCTGCTGGTCTGCGCGGCCTGGACGGCGACGCCGAGCAAGGACGAGGTGGCGGACGCGAAGGACGCCGAGGACACGGACGTCAGCGGCGGGGGAGGCGACGCACCAGGTCGGGCAGCGGCCAGCGCCGGTTGACCAGGAACGCCCCGGCGGCCAGGGCCACCAGCAGGCCGCCGACGACCGACAGCGCGGTCCAGACCCCGCTGGAGCCGGCGGCGGCCGCGTGGGTCGTCCCGGCGGCCCGCTCCTTCCCCTCCAGGCCCTCCGTGCCCTCCTTGCCCTTGCCCGTCGCGGGTTCGGAGCCCTTCGAGACCACGGCCGACTTCGGCGGCACCAGCTCACCGACCGGGGTCACCTTGCCGCTCGCCGCGAAACCCCAGTCCAGGAGGGCGGCCGCCTCCTTGTAGACGGCGTGGCTCTCCTCCGACGAGGGGTTCATGACCGTCACCAGAAGCACCCGCCCGTCGCGCTCGGCGATCCCCGTGAAGGTGTTGCCCGCGTGGGTGGTGTAACCGTTCTTGACGCCCGCGATGCCCTTGTACGGCTCCACCCCGATGTCCCCGGTGATCAGCCGGTTGGTGTTCTGGATCTCGAAGCTCTTCCGCTTCTTGCCCTTCTTCACCTCGCCGGGGAACTCGGCCGTGGCCGTCGCGGCGTACTCCCTGAAGTCCGCCTTCTGCATCCCGCTCCGGGCGAACAGGGTCAGGTCGTAGGCGCTGGAGACCTGCCGCGGGGCGTCGTAACCGTCGGGTGAGACCACCGTGGTGTCCAGGGCCTGGAGCTCCTCGGCGTGGCGCTGCATCGCGGCGACCGTCGCGGGCACGCCGCCGTACATCTCGGACAGCACGTGCACCGCGTCGTTGCCGGAGCGCAGGAACACCCCGAGCCACAGGTCGTGGACCGTGTACGAGTGGTCCTCCTTGACGCCCACCAGGCTGCTCCCCTCGCCCACGCCGGAGAGCTCGTCCTCGGTCACCAGGTGCGTCAGCGTCTTCGGCTGCAGCGCGGGCAGGACCGTGTCGGCGAAGAGCATCTTCAGGGTGGAGGCGGGCGGCAGCCGCCAGTGCGCGTTGTGCGACGCGAGCACCTGCCCGTCCTCCGCGTCGGCGACGATCCACGACCGCGCGCTGAGGTCCTTGGG
>Ga0164308_10001706_pt1 | contig 11695 bp, 11 predicted proteins | sample Whisoiple_246_MG_FD_109983 | JGI IMG/M metagenome (GOLD analysis project Ga0164308, IMG submission 109983) | Soil microbial communities amended with fresh organic matter from upstate New York, USA - Whitman soil sample_246_MG | ecosystem: Environmental > Terrestrial > Soil > Unclassified >... | reverse complement strand
TCGCATTTTGAGGCTGCGGCTCCGCATTGAGAGAGAAGCCTCTCGATCTCCACCGCTTGAACCAACCCACCGTCAGCTCCTAAAAAGCGCAAGTGTAAATCCCCCCTCACACATCCAGATTCGCGACAGAGAGCGCGTTCTCCTGGATGAACTCGCGTCGCGGCTCGACGACGTCGCCCATCAGCTTCACGAAAATATCGTCGGCCTCGTCGACCTCCTTGATCTTCACCTGCAACAGCGAGCGGACGTTGCGATCGAGCGTCGTCTCCCAGAGCTGCTCGGGGTTCATCTCGCCTAAGCCCTTGTAGCGCTGCTGCGTCACGCCCTTCGCGCCGATCGCCATCACGGCGTCCAGAAGCGCGCCGGGACCGGCGACCTGCACTTCCTCGCCCTTGCGCAACAGCATCGCGGGCTTGGCATAGACCGCGTTCAACGCCGCCGCATGCTCGTCGAGCTTGCGCGCCTCGGCGGACGCGAGCAGCGCAGTGTCGAGCACCACCGCCTGCTTCACGCCGCGCAATTCGCGCGTGAAGACATAGCCCTGGGCCTCGACGCGGCCTTCCCAGCCGCGCTCGATGTCCTCGGCAAGCGCATCGAGTCGCTCAGCGACATCATTGGCGCGCCATTGCGCCTCTTCCGCCGGCAGCGTGCCGAGCGGTTTTAACGCGCCGGCAATCGCAGCCTGCTCGGCGACGCGGCGGTCGTAGCGCGAATGCAATTGCGTCAGGATGTGGCGGATGACGCGCGCCTCCTCGACCAGCGCGCGCAAGTCGGAGCCGGCGCGCTCCTCGCCGGTCGCGAGCCGCAGCACCGCACCGTCGATGCCGTTCACGATCATGTAATCTTCGCGGGCGCGCTCGTCCTTCAGATATTGCTCGGAGCGGCCGCGCGAGACTTTGTAAAGCGGCGGCTGCGCGATGTAGACATAACCGCCTTCGATCAATTCGCGCATCTGCCGGTAAAAGAAGGTGAGCAACAGCGTGCGGATATGCGCGCCGTCGACGTCGGCGTCGGTCATGATGATGATTTTGTGGTAGCGCAGCTTGTCGACGTTGAAATCGTCGCGGCCGATGCCGGTGCCGAGCGCGGTGATCAGCGTGCCGATTTCCTGCGATGAGAGAACCTTGTCAAAACGCGCGCGCTCGACGTTGAGGATTTTTCCCCGCAACGGCAGCACCGCCTGATATTCGCGGGCGCGGCCCTGCTTCGCCGAGCCGCCGGCGGAATCGCCTTCGACCAGGAACAGCTCGGATTTGGCGGGATCGCGCTCCTGGCAATCGGCGAGCTTGCCGGGGAGGTTGGCGACATCGAGCGCGCCTTTGCGGCGCGTGAGCTCGCGCGCTTTGCGCGCGGCTTCGCGCGCAGCCGCGGCTTCGACGACCTTGCCGACGACGCGCTTGGCGTCGGCCGCATGCTCTTCGAGCCATTGGCCCAGAAGCTCGTTGATCACGCCTTCGACGACCGGCCGCACCTCGGAGGACACCAACTTGTCCTTCGTCTGCGAGGAAAATTTCGGGTCCGGCACTTTCACCGAGAGCACGCAGGTCAGGCCCTCGCGGCAATCGTCGCCGGTGAGGTCGACCTTCTCTTTCTTGGACAGGCCGGAGCGGTCGGAATAGCCGGTGATCTGCCGCGTCAGCGCGCCGCGGAAGCCGGCGAGATGCGTGCCGCCGTCGCGCTGCGGAATGTTGTTGGTGAACGCCAGCACGTTCTCGTGATAGCCGTCGTTCCACCACAGCGCGACTTCGACATTGATGCCGTCACGCTCGCCGCGCACGACGATCGGCGCCGAGATGAGCGGCTGCTTGGTGCGGTCGAGATAGCGCACGAAGGCTTCGACGCCGCCTTCGTAATGCAGCTCCTCGCGTTTGATCTCGGCGTGGCGCGCATCGGTGAAAACGATGTGCACGCCGGAATTCAGGAACGCCAGTTCGCGCAGGCGATGCTCGATGGTCTTCGCGTCGAACTCGACCATGGTGAACGTGTCGGTGCTCGGCAGGAAGGTGACTTCGGTGCCGCGCTTTGGGCGCTCGCCCTCCATCGGCGCATCGCCGGTGACGAGCAGCGGCGATACCGCATCGCCATGCGCGAATTCGATCAGGTGCTCTTTGCCGTCGCGCCAGATGCGCAGCTTCAGCCACGACGACAGCGCATTGACCACGGAGACGCCGACGCCGTGCAGGCCGCCGGACACTTTGTAGGAATTCTGGTCGAATTTCCCGCCGGCATGGAGCTGCGTCATGATGACTTCGGCGGCGGAGACGCCTTCTTCCGCATGGATGTCGGTCGGGATGCCGCGGCCGTTGTCGGAGACGGTGCACGAGCCGTCGGCATTGAGCGTCACCTGGATCAGCGTCGCGTGGCCGGCGAGCGTCTCGTCGATGGCGTTATCGACGACCTCGTATACCATGTGATGCAGGCCGGAGCCGTCATCGGTGTCGCCGATATACATGCCCGGGCGCTTGCGCACGGCGTCGAGGCCGCGCAGCACTTTGATCTGCTCGGCGCCGTAGCTTTCGGATGAATTGTCGACGGGAAGGATGCGCGCGGGTTCGGCCATGTCTCTCTGAGAGGTGTTGGAAAAGGGTGCGGCCGCAGCCACGATTCGCGAGGCTCTATTCTACTCGAAAAGATCAGCGGATTGCACCCTGAAGGGAGTGGTTTTGGACGGTTTTCCAGGCGCAGAAAGCGCCCGGATTTCATTGGGTTGATATGGCGTCGGCGGGGCCGGTTTTTGAGAGCCGGATCGGCGCTAATTGCCGCGCGAAATCCGTCCCGGCGTGACGCGCAGGATTTGCGCGCGGTCGGTGAGCTCGGCGAAGGCGGCATCGTCGGCGCCGGTCATCCAGACCTGGCCGCCGAGGCCTACGAGCTCGTCGAAGAGCGCGGCGCGGCGGAGCGGATCGAAATGCGCTGCGATCTCGTCGAGGAGCACGATCGGCACGATGCCGCTTGCCGCCGCGACTAGATGCGCATGGGCGAGAACGAGGCCGGTCAGGAGCGCCTTCTGCTCGCCGGTCGAGCATTGGCGGGCCTCGAGCCCTTTCGGGCCATGGCGCACGACGAGATCGCTCGTATGCGGACCGATGAGGGTGCGCCCGGCGGCGGCGTCGCGGCCGCGGTTCTCGGCGAGCATCGCGCGGTAGCGGTCCTCGGCGGCGAGCGCCGGCATGCCGGCGACCAGCGCCTCGATGTCGCCGGTTAGCGCGATCTCGGCAAAGGGAAAGAGTGAGTCCTGCTGGCGCTCCGCCGAGATGAGCGCCACGAGGCGCGAAACCGTATCGCGGCGAGCGGCGGCCACTGTGACAGCGAGTTCCGCGACCTCGTGTTCGGCCGCCTCCAGCCAGCGGCGGTCGGCGGCGCCCTCTTCGAGCAGGCGGTTGCGGTTGCGCAATGCCCGCTCGAGCGCGTTGACGCGCGTCCCGTGGTCGGGATCGACCGCGAGGACCAGGCGGTCGAGAAACCGCCGCCGCTCGCCGGCAGGCCCGGTGAAGAGCTGGTCCATCCCCGGCGTCTGCCAGACGAGGCGCAGGTGATCGGCAAGCGCCCGGGCCGAGGGTGCGGGGGCGCGATCGATGCGGAAGCGGCGGGCCTGCGGCTCCCCGCCATCCGGCGGCTCGAGGCCCGCGCCGAGCTGCACGCGCCCGCGGCTACCTTCGATCTCGACCGATATGGCGAAACCGCCGCTGCCGCGGATCCGCGCGCATTCGGCGAGCTCGGCGCGGCGCAGGCCGCGGCCGGGCGAAAACAGCGACAAGGCTTCGAGCACGTTGGTCTTGCCGGCGCCGTTCTCGCCGGTCAGCACAATCATGTGCGCGTCGAGCGCAAGATCGAGCGCCGGATAGGAGCGGAAATCGGCAAGGATCAACCGCCGCACCGCCGGCGCGGTGAGATTTTGCGGGCGCGCCGCGACGGCGCGGGATTCGGCATGCATCGGCGTCGGGTGTGCCACGAAAGCCGCGAGAGGGACAGCCGGCGTTAGCCGCGATCGGCGCCGGCGAGAAGCGCCAGGAGATGGTCTTCATCAGGGCGGGCCGCTACACGCGGCTGCACGCCGGCCGCTGAAAGCGGCTCGGCGACATCGTTCGACAAAGCGAAGTGCAGGAGCTTTTTTGCGTCCGCCCAAAGCGCCGCGCGATCTGCCAGCGTGACGAAGAGCTCCGCACTGCGGCGGGAATAGTGCAGCACTGCATCTACCTCGCCGGTTCGCAGCGCCGCTTCGGCCTCCGGCGTCAGCGACGGTGCTTCACGCGCGACATACGTCTCAACCACATCGAGATCGAGGCAAATCTCTTTTGCGGCGGCTCCGATGTCGGGCTTGCGATGGCGGCCTGCGAGATAAAGGACGTGGCGCAATCGCGCCGAATCTTGCCGCAACAGCTCGACAAGCTCCTGCACATCCGCGCCGACGCGAATGGGCGCGATCCAATCCACCCGCTCTGCCGCTTCGCGCGTGCGTTCGCCGACAACATACAAGGGCGCGTCCGCAAGCTCCCGCACGTCTACGGCGGCGAAAGCGTGCGCGCTTGTCGCAACGATCGCATCGAATTTTTGGGCCGGCAGTTTCACCGGGAAGCCGACAATCTCGATGACTGGCGAGATCAGGCTTGCATGACCGAGCGCCGCGAGATGCACCGCGGTGCGCTCGGAATCGGCTTTCGCGCGGGTCAAAAGGATGCGCATTTGTTACCGCCTTCGCGGAGCAAACCGGTTTGCATCCGGCCAGCGCGGGCGCATTTGCCCCTGGACCCCGGGTCGCCTTCGGCGCGGGGGGATTTGGTCGCATCGCTGCACGCTTCCGGAGACGCCGCTCACGCCGCGAGCACGCCGGCGGGCAGTCGTGTCAGCAATTCCTCACCTGCGCTCTTGCCGATGGCGCCGGCCTCGGCAGCCGGCCCCGAGCGCTGCACGTCAAACGCTTCCGAGCCGTCCGGCCTCAGCACCGTGCCGCGCAGCGAGAGTTGTCGGTTGGCGATTTCGGCAAGACAGGCGATCGAGGTTCGGCACGATCCATCGAGTGCGGATAAAAACGCGCGCTCGGCGGCGACGGCCAAACTCGTCGGCTCATGCAAGATCGGCCCGACGCAGTCATGCGTCGAGCGATCGTCGGCGCGCACCATGATGCCGATCGCGCCCTGCGCGGGCGCCGGCAAAAAATCGCGCGTCGACAGAATTGCCGTCGCTCTGTCCTGCAGCCCGAGTCGCTTCAGGCCGGCGAGTGCGAGCAGCGTCGCGTCGACCTCGCCGGATTCGGCCTTGCGTAGCCGCGTTTCGACATTGCCGCGCAAGAGCGGCGTCTCGAGATCGGCGCGCTTATGCCTGACCTGCGCTGCACGCCGGAGCGACGCGGTGCCGACGCGCGCCCCGCGCGGCAAGTCTTCGAGGTTCTTCGCAAGAGATGAGACGAAGCAATCGCGGACATCCTCGCGCTCGAGAAAGCCCGGAATCGAGAGATCGTCGGGGATCAGCGTCGGAATGTCCTTGCCCGAATGCACGGCGAGATCGATCTCGTCGTTGAGCAGTGCGAGATCGAGCTCTTTGGTGAACAGGCCCTTGCCGCCGGCCTCGGCGAGCGGGCGGTCCTGGATGGCGTCGCCGGTCGTGCGGATCACGCAGACGGAGATCGCCTCCTCGGAGACGCGGTGTGCATGGGCGAGCTTCGCACGCACCTGATGCGTCTGGGCGAGCGCCAGGGGAGAGCCGCGCGTGCCGATCCGCAATCGTGGAAAGCTCATGCGACCTCGTTCGTGTTCGCGGGCGCGCGGCAGCACCCAGCTTAAGCCATGCTAATTTCGCGCATTTGCGCCTGAGATGCGAGCCCTGCCGCGCTGGTTTGACAAGGGGGTCGCCCGGTCCGTAAGAGACGCCCGAGCCCAGGTGGCGGAATTGGTAGACGCGCTGGTTTCAGGTACCAGTGATGCAAGTCGTGGAGGTTCGAGTCCTCTCCTGGGCACCAAGGGTTGTAGAGTTCCGCTCAGGAAATCCACTACTTAAGTCTCCTAGGCATGTCCTGCGACGTTACACGCGGGTGATACATGCCACTTGTTATTGGAGACGCAGGACCAATCAAACTAAGCATCCGCTACGTACACAAGCGGAAGTCAAACGGCGCGTACTTCTATTACCAACGCATTCCTCGCGCACTGAAGCATCACTATCCCAATGCCGGTCTCTTCATCAGGAGAAGCTTGGGAACGAAAGACCCGACACGGGCCGCAGAACGCGCAATCGAACACGCCAGCCGCGATGATGCGCTATGGCTTCGATTGGCTCCCTTGGGTCGTCAGGAACCAATCGGTTCGTGTGCTCTCCATCCGACAGGCGCGACGCAAGGATTTCTCCTTCGGCGTCGAAAATCCAACGACGATTGGCTCCTAACCCATAAGCCCAGAGGAGCGGCTCATGTCCGATAAGAAGTTAAAGAGCAAAAGCAAGCAGCCAACGCCGGCGAGCCAAGCCAAAAAACGCGAAACGGGTGAGCTGGACAATGGAAAACTGGATCAGGTCACTGGTGGCTCTGGCAGAATTCAAACGACCTACCGGCCACAGAAGCCTGACGGCAGCCTTGACGCCGCTCGGCTGGCCTGAACCACAACGGCGGCCTTAGACGACCCTGATTTTTGAAGGGAGTCTGGGGATCATTGGGCGATGGTCTGAGTTGCGACACGGGAGAGCCCCAAGTAGCCCGAAGCTATCGCTCGCGTCTCAACAGATCGCGTAGGCCGAGGGCGCTCTCCCGGTGTGCCGTCTGTGTCCTTGGCCGCTAAGCTGAGCCCAGGCGCTTGCGTCAGCCATCAATGCGGCACTGCTGTCCAGGTGGGGTCATCGGACCTCCAAGCCTCGCAGGCGCGTAGAACGCCCCGAGCGCAAGGCTAAAACGAACGTCCGTGCACCGCAAGGGGACGCGCAGGCCGAGGAGCTGGCGAACTGGGCGGAGCTGCCTGAGCGCGCCTCGCTTCAGCTTTTCTTGTTCAGGACCTTGTCGGCCTTCGCATCTACTTTTTTCTTGTCGGCCTTCGACAGGTTGCCCGCCTTGACCTGCTGTGCCGCCCGCGCCTTCGCGTTTCTCGCGTGCGCCGCGTCTTCTACGGGGTACTTGTGGCCGGGTAGGGCGAACTTGCTGTCCGGCAATTTGTCTCGCTGCCTGCTGGTGAGTTTAGCCATGGCAACCTCCACGAAAGCGAAACGAGTACGAGGCGCGAAGGTTCGCAGCCCAGACAGCCGAGGGTTGGTGTTACAATTTGGTGTTACACAGGCTCTGGACATTCGATGGACAAGGGGGTCGCCCGGTCCGTAAGAGACGCCCGGGCCCAGGTGGCGGAATTGGTAGACGCGCTGGTTTCAGGTACCAGTGATGCAAGTCGTGGAGGTTCGAGTCCTCTCCTGGGCACCAGCCATTTCCCGAGCTTCGCAATCGCATCGGCAAACGAGTGCGGCTGCGACCTGTGCTTATCGGCCGCTACGAATCTTTGCCAGCGCTGTTCGCTGCCGCGCCCACTGAATGGCCGTTCTGAGCGGAGCGAGCTGCCAGCACAGCCGGTAGAGCTTCCGAGTCTCTTGCTTTGTCGGCGGCGCATTTGCCAACATTCGCGTGACAATTTGCTGCGCAAGCCGTCTTCCGGCTGCCGCATCCTGTCCATCTCTCACCGGCCCGCAACTGATAAAGGCGCGCAAGACCTTCAGGATCACTCGATAAGCCTCGAAACGCCGTTCGGGCGCACCGATCTCCTCGCCTTTGACAAATGTGCTCACGTCGGCGGCAAGATCATCGTCATAGAGATCATAGACAAGACCAAGCCGTTGCCATAACGCCTCGCGGATTCGATGCGTGCGGTTCCGCGGCTTTATCGCGTACAACGACGTCAATCCGCGTGGATTGCACCTATATTGGGTCAGACGGTCCGCAAGATTGCGTGCACGGCAAAACGGCAGCATGTCGAACCAAAGGTAATGATCATAGGAGACCGCCTCTTCAGGCCGGTAGCGGTCGGCTTTTTCGAAGCAGCTGCGCCGAAACGCGACGGCCGGATGATAGAACGGGTTGTGAAACAGGATCGTCCACCTGATCTCCAAATCCGTCTGCGGCATTGTCTGCGACCCGTTACCGCCTCGCGCATTTGCATTTCGCGCAAGCGAAAAGACCGGTTCGGCAAGCGCCTCCGCGTAGCAGAGCAACCGCGGCCTCATGCCGGCCCGCTGCCGCGGGGACGATGACTTTTCTCATCGTATGCAGGGATGGCATACGCCGCTTCAGGCGAACGACCGGATTAAGCTCCTCGGATCGATCGTCCGCCTCGCACCAGGCAAAATTGCTCCACGGAATATTCAGCGCAGAATCGCCATGGGCCGGCAGAATGTCGGCGAGAGTCGCCGATTGAGGTAGTTCCACGAACTCGTCCGCATCGATGGGAAAAACCCAGTCCGCATCGAAATCCTTAAAGGCGCGATGCATCAGTTGCGTCGTGAACCGGCTTTGTTCGAAACCGATGCAGGGTTCTTCAATGAGCGTCAGCGGCACGCCTTCCGCCTTGAGGTTCCAGAATTGGAAGGCTGTCGTCAGTGCTCGCATCATCGGAGACGAGGATCGCATCAAAATAATGGGCGTGGTGGCGGACGAAAGCCTCGATAATATCGGCTTCATTCTTGATGCGCGTGACGGCAATGCAAATCATGGCTCACCAAGCAAAGGAACGGCCGGCCGGCACGGTTGGCCGAGTCGCATCGAAGCATGTTCGCATGTCGCCGGATCGATTGTGAACACTACCCACCCATATTATCCCTTCCCAGACGCGAATCGCTCCCTTGGCTCAGTTTGAACAGGAAGCGCCGGTGGCTTCTTTCAGCACATTCTTTCATGGCCGCATGGCAGGCCTCGAAATCACTTGCTTGCAGTCCTTTCTGGATTACGGACATGACTTGTGCATCTACGCCTATGACGATTGTGGCGTTCCCGCTCACTTCCAGGTGCTGGACGCCGGGGACATCGCTCCCGCCGATCGTCTGTTCTTCTACAAAGCGGGTTTCGGGGCGGGAAGCCCTGCCGGCTTCACCAATTATTTCAGATACACGTTGCTGGAACGGTCCGATACAATCTGGATCGACGCCGATGTCCTCTGCCTCTCGCGCGATTGGCCCGCGCAAACGGCGGTGCTGGCCGCCTGGGAGGACGCGGATCACATCAACGGCGCGGTGCTGGGGCTTCCCCGACAAGCGGCGTTCTTGCCGGGCGGAGGCGGAGAGATTAGGCAAGGACACCGGCTGGGGCAAGCGGGACCCTTCCTCCTCACGCGGGTTCTCGCAGAACTCGGCCTCACATCCTCGGTTTTCCCGCCCGGCGTTTTTTATCCCATTCATTATAGCGAGTGGTACAAGCCGTTCATGCCGGAATACACGGGCGAAGTGAATGCGCGATCGAAAGCATCGTTGGCAATCCACCTCTGGCATTCTCTAGTGAGATATACGAATTTCGACAAAACGCTTCTGCCGGACGAAGACTCGTTTTTTGGCCAGGCTGTCTTGCGGCACGCGACTGCGGCATATTTCAAGCGGCGCGACAGATCGGAATATTTGGCGCACGTGACGGCGTGCCGCGATATGGGATTGCCGGGATAGCGGAGCGCGCCATGCATTTCATAAGCGACGCGGATGTTGCGCGCGTCTTGACATTTCCGGTCCTGATCGCAGCGATGGAAGCGGCGCATCGGCGGCCGAAGATCGAGGTGCTCGACGGATTCCTCGGCAGCGAGGGCGCGCAATATGTTATTCGCAGTGCCGTCGATCGCGGCCGCTATATGGCGAGCAAAATGTTCACGAGCTTTCCCGGCAATCTTGCCGCCGGGAAATTGCCGGCGGTGCAGGCGGTCTGCGTCCTCTTCGACGGGCGTGACGGCCGTCCGCTGGCGGTTTTTGACGCCACCGAAATCACGCATTGGCGAACCGCGGCCGATTCGGCGCTCGGCGCCAAGTTATTGGCGCCGGAAAATACGCAGACGCTACTCGTCGTCGGCGCCGGCGCGATGGCGCCGTTTCTCGTGCGCGCGCACCGCACCGCGCGGCCATCGCTCCGCCGCGTCATCATTTGGAATCGCACGGCGGAACGCGCCGCGGCCCTGGCTGCGAGTTTGTGCGGCGAAGGCATCGAGGCGGAAACGACGACCGATCTCGACGTGGCGACGCGCGCAGCCGATGTGATCACGACCTGCACCCGCGCGCACGCGCCGCTGATCAAGGGCGTCAATTTGCGCCCCGGCACGCATCTCGATCTCGTCGGCGGCTACACCTCTCAGACACGCGAGGCGGATGATGAGGCGGCGCGGCGTGCCCGCATCTTCGTCGACAGGCGCGAATCCGCCTTTCACGGCGTCGGCGATATTTTGCAGCCGATTGCCAGCGGCGCGATCACGGAAAACGACGTGCTCGGCGATCTCTACGATCTCGCGAAGGGCGCGGCCGGCCGGCGCTCCGCATCGGACATCACGTTGTTCAAGAATGCCGGCGGCGGGCACCTGGATTTGATGACCTGCGAGGTGGTGTTCGAACGACTCGGAGCCAAGCTCAACGCGGCCGACATCTCTAAATCATGGCGGGAATGATGCCGAGCAGTAGAGCGCCGACGGGAGCTCACGACGGATCGAATCCCGAATCTTTCCAGACGCGTTTGTTCTCTGGTTCGGCAAGGAATTTGATGAACGACAGAGCCGGCTGCGGATTGGCATTTGCCGCACTGACCGCGCCGCCATAGACGAGCTTGAGCTGCAGCGCGTCGGGAAGCGGTCCGATTTCGGTGACGTCCTTCACATGCACGACTTCGCTCGATTGATAAATCCCGATCTCCGCGCCGCCGCTCGCCACGACTTCGGCGCCGCCGTCCAACGCGGCGCGGTAGGTCACCTTGTCCTTGATTGCCGGTGCGATGCCGAGCTGCTCGACGAGACGCGCCAGGTGCATGCCGCTCGGCGTCGTCGGCGGCGAATAGACAAGAGAGCGCGCCTTGAGAAGCGCGTCGCGAAACGCGTCCGGCGTGGAAATATCCGGACGCGGAGCGCCCTCCTTGACGATCGCGACGACCCTGATCGTCCCCAACGGCGCGCTGCCTTCGCTCTTCAGCTTGCCTGCTTTCGCCAAATCCGCGATCGCGGTCGTTGGTAGCAGAACCATATCGGGAGTTTCGCCCGCCTGCAGCTTTTGTTGCAGAGCGGTGATCACCGCGTAGGTGACGTGCACGTGATGGCCGGTCAGCGTCTGGAATTGCGGGATCAAAGTTGCGAGCACCTCCTTTGGCGCGCCGCCGCTCATCACGCTGATCTCTGCCGCGATGCCCGGCGGAGCGCCGGAAATTAATGCAGCCATTGCCCACGCGATCCTGAACTTCATTCTCTTCCCCGGACCTCATGCGGTGCGTGGGATCAATGTGCCCGGCGGTGCCTTTTCGGTTTCGCTTTGCGTGCTCTCTCTCTGCGCGGAGGCGGACGGTGCGCAGTCGGCTGCTGCGCCGCGGCGTCTTGCGCGGGCGTTGCCGCCGATGATGCTGCCGGTCTTGGCGGTGGCGCGGGAACAATTGCGGCGGGGGCGGGCGGAGGCGCGGGTTGAGCTGCGGGAGCTGGAACCACAGCGACGGGCGCCGCTTCTGTTGCAGGACTCGCCGCAAGGGCCGGCGGCACGGGTTTGGCCGGATCTACAAAAATCCATTTTTGCT
>Ga0164308_10001705_pt1 | contig 11698 bp, 9 predicted proteins | sample Whisoiple_246_MG_FD_109983 | JGI IMG/M metagenome (GOLD analysis project Ga0164308, IMG submission 109983) | Soil microbial communities amended with fresh organic matter from upstate New York, USA - Whitman soil sample_246_MG | ecosystem: Environmental > Terrestrial > Soil > Unclassified >... | reverse complement strand
TTGCGCGGTAACGGGCACTTCTTTCGCTGACGGCGCCGCAGGTGGAGACACCTCTAACTTCATAGTTGAAGATGCGCGTTCAAAGGACCCAGTCCATGATGAATTGATGTCGCCGGAAATGTTTCCCGCGGCTTCAATCCTGTCCAGCGGCATTTTGGAGCTGGAAACAGCAGCTGCAACGTTGCGGATTTGAACACCGGCAAGATGCAACCGGGTTGTTCCCTGTTGCGGCAAACCCTTCTTTCCCGGTGTGGCTGAGGAGTTCCAGTTCGTGATCTGGAAATCGCCCTGCAAAGTGCCGCCAAACACATGGGCGATCAGGCGCGAGAGAATGATTTTTTCCGGCGTCACAGCATACGGTGATGACCCATCAACCCCGGAGACACGCGCCACTGAATCGCGCCACTCAAGATTGCGTACGCTAAGGTTTCCCTGCGAAGAGTAGCGCTTGTTCTGATAGCTGCCCACGCCTTTCAGCTCGGCGCGCCCAGCCCGTAGTTGTTTCCAATCTGCAGTTTTCCCGACGGCAGAAAGATCAAGCGCCGCTTGATATTGCAAAGTTACTTCCGGGTTGTTGTAGTTGCGGAGCCTGCCGCTCGCCTCCAGTTTGGAGTTTTCCGTGGATAGCGTGAGCGATTTGATTTCCGTTTCTCCCGAACGAAGGAGGAAACCAACGTGCATTTCCACCTCCATTGGCGGCGCATTTCGATATGCAATGGTGAGCGGCGTGAAATCCAGATGGCCGTCATATGCCTTCTGGCTTGGAACATAGTTCATCGCCGCGGAAAAGTCTTTGCCATCCAGGTCGAAAGGAATCCTTTCCTGGTCGAGCATCAGCGTGCCCTGGCGCACCGCAATCTGTTTCACTGCAAGATCAAACAGGTTCTGCGCCGGCGCTTCATCGCCCTGCCCGCCGGGCTGGGGTGCAGGTTGGTTGGTGGTGCCGTCAGGATAGACCATCAGATGAAACACAAAACGATCGATGGCTACATTTTCGAGAGATATCTTGCGCGTAAAGAATGACACCACCTTCACGTCGACCCCGATGCGGTCAGCGTGCGCATAGGGGGCTTCGCCGGCAGCCTCACGGCCGTGAATCGTAACGTTGCGCGCTTCAAAGTGCAGGGTGGAAAGGTCCCAGGTAAACGATTGCACTTCAACCCTGCCGCCTGTCATGTGCCGCAGTTCGGCGATGACACGCTGTCGGACAGTCTCACGGAACGAACCACTATTCAGGTAAAACCCCAGGCCAGCCAGCAGCAGCACGAGCACCAACCCGGTGATGATCAGCAATTGCCGGAGTTTGCGTTTCTTCGTTGGCGTGACAGGCGGCGCGATGTTTACATCGGTCTGGCTGCTCATGGCACGGTCCCGGCATTCGTAGTGGTCGCGGCCGGCAGCATACGCTCAATGCGGGCCTGTGCTCGGAGAGTCTTCAACCAATTGTTCAAGAGTTCGTCAATGCGCTGCTCCGCCAGTATCTGCTCTATCTTGTCTGAGACCTCAGACAGTTTTGGCTCTGCCGCTCCGCGTTTGCGTACCTCGGGCAAAAAGCGCTCTTGATAATAGGCCTCAATCGCTCCTTTCTCCACGCGCACCAGCCCGCGGAAACGCAGGTCAATAAACCGAAGGATGCGGAATTGTGAAGTCAGTTGCTCTTCAACGTCCTGTTGCGTCAGGCCATAACCGGCAAGAACGGTATTCCACCGTTCATTTGCAGCGGCGCCAGGAATGCCTTCTCGAACTTCCCTTACCTTTCCCGCCAGTTCTTCGGGTGTGGGGTCAAGCATGGCCGGGTTCACAATCTGCTGGTCCAGCAGAGAGCGATCAATCAAACGCTCCAGCACCGCCACGCGGTCCGCCTGGGTCAAACTCTGAATGGGCCGTGCTTGCAACAGAAATTCCACGCGTGTGGCTTGATCAAGTTCACTTTCCAAAATCACGCGCTTGTTCACTACCGCCACCATGCGGTCCACTACTTGCGCCTGGGCGAGTCCGGCAAGCAGCAGGGCCATTGCGAAGTGGAGGCGTATTCTCATCAGAAGGTCTGTCCGATATTGAAAAAGAAATTGAAATGCTTCAGCACTTGTGAAGAAGGAACGGCCGGCGAAGGCGGCGCCGAGATGGGAAACGCCGGCGGATTCAGGTTATAGCCCACATCAAAACTCACGGGGCCGATCGGCGTGCGATAACGTGCTCCGGCGCCCACTGCGTGCGCCACATAATTGAAGTTACAGCTTCCTGATGCCGGATTCAAACAGAGGCTCCGGTTGGGCTGGGAGAACTTGAAAATGCTGTTGGCCATGTCTCCGGCGGTTGAAAACACATTCCCCATATCATGAAACACCACTGCGCTCAGGTTGTTGCCGACAAACGGAAATGGCAGCGGTGGCGTGCGCAGTTCAAGGTTATTCAGGAAGAGCGCCTCGCCGCCCAGGGGAAAGCCGCTGGTGAGATCGCGGGGACCGGCCTGATTGATCCCGAAGCCTCGGTGCGAGGTGCTTCCGCCGGCGAAGAAACGTTCCGGCAGCGGAGCAAAGTCGGTGGAAGCAAACGGCTCTTCCACGCCGATGCGCGTAGAACGCGCGAACACCCAACGCCTCTTATGAAACTGGTAGTAGCTGGAATTCTGCACCACCACGCGCGTGAAGTTCGTCTGCGACCCAAAGATGCCGGAAGCCACTCCCAGGTCGAACGTAGAAAACGTACCCTTGAGGGAGTCAATGGGGTTATCGCGCGTGTCGCGGACATAGCTAAAGTCCGGCATACCTACGCGTACAGCGCGGGAAAACAGCGGCACCAGATTGGGATCGATCACCAGATTGTCCGTGCTAACGCGCCGGTAAATGAGGCGATACAAGAGCGTCGTGGCGCGGTTCAGTTCTTGCTTGATGGAAGCCGATCCCTCAAGCCGTTTTGAGGTGAACGTGCTCACATCATTGGTCTGCTGATAGAAGGTCGTAAAATCCAGCGAGAGTTTTTGCGAATCAAAAAGCCGCGGCGCGCCATAGCCGATCAACGCCAGTTTTTCCAAATTGCCGTATCGCGTCTTGAGCGTAATGGTATGGTCCCGCCCGCGAAAGTTGAGGCGGGTTACGTCAAACGATACCCGGCCGCTGACTCCCGTGCTTCCCTGGGGATTGGTCGTGCTGCCGGGCTGCCCGGTCTGGACTTCCAGTCCCAGCCCATAATTAAAGGTATAGCGGCGCGCTTCAGAAAGCTGGAAGTTTACCTTCTTGCTTGTGGCATCGCCTTCCGGATTCTGTACTGCCACCCCTACCTCATTGAAAATGCCCATATCGTAAAGGCGCCGCTGCGAATCCAGCATCTGGCTCTGGCTCAAACGGTCCCCGCTACCGATCTTGATTTCACGTTCGGCAATAAACGGGCGAGTGTAGTTCAGCCCGGAGATCAATACCTTATCCACGAAAACCTGCGGCCCTTCGCTGACCTTGTAGATCACATCGATCCTGTTGGGATTATCAGCCTCAGGCTGTGTGGTGTAGTCGAATTTAACCTTGGGGAATCCGAAGTTGTAGTATTCGTCCAGGATCACGGACTGGTCTGCGATCACCATGGAGTCTGAGTAAGGTTGGCCTTCTGAGGCTGTGATCAAGCCGCGAATCTGGCCCTCTGGCAACGCCTCATTGCCTTCAATGGTCAGCTTGCCTACAAGGGTTTGCGTTCCCTCCGCCACGGCAAGATCCACGCGTATGTGGCCTTCCTTACCATAGTTGTCCTGCACCTGAGGCGTGACCTTGGCCTGGAGGAAGCCGTTACTGCGATAAAGATTTTCAATCGATTGCACGTCATGCGCCAGGATCGACTGGCTGAACAGGCCATACAGAAGCAGACCACCCGCGGGTTGCATGAGCATCTGCTCGCGCAGGTCTTCCCGGCGGAAATAGTGGTTGCCCTGGATCGCCAGTTCCACTAGCTTGTGCCGCTGGTTCCTCGCAATATGAAAGATTACGGTCCGCCTCTCCGTGGCCGGATCCTGCTTCTGCTCATACGTGACCTTCACGTCAAAATAACCCTTGGTCTGAAAATAGTCGCGTATGTTGCGCGCTCCTTCATTCAGCAGGTCATCGTCCACGGCGTTCTCTTCAAAAACGGGAACAAATCTTTTCACCAGACCCCGACGCAATTTGGCGCCCTCCACTTTAACGTCCACCACCGGCCCGCGGTTGATCTCGAAGGTGTAATCCAAAACATTGGTCTCCGGGTGATAAATACGCTGTGTCATGGTGACCTGGGCTTCCAGACGGTCCTGTTTCTGGAAGCGTTTCCGCAGCCGCTGCAATGCCCTCGTGCGTCGCGCGGCGGTCACTTTATCCCCCGACCGCAGCTTGGATATGTTTCTCACCTCTTCTGCGCTGTAGCCGGGCGATCCACCAACATTAATCATTCCCACTCGCGCAGGCTTGCCCCGGTCAATCACGAACTGCACTTTCACCTGCTGATTGCGCGCATCCCACTCATAAAAAGGCTTGATGGTGGCCTGATAGTAGCCGTTCTCCTGAAGCGCCCGCTGCATCCCTTCGATGCCGGCGGCTATTTTTTCTTCAGTATATTGCTCGCCCAGATTGAGTTTGCTGGCATTGATCAGCTGGCTGTCACTTGGGTGGGTTGACGATCCCTCCGCCAGAATGGATCCAAAGAAGTAGTTCTCGCGGGCATCGAACGCCAGCACAACCTCGCCTGCTGGATTGCGCTGGGCTTCAACCTGTATCTCCGCAAAGCGACCGGTGTTATAGAGCGCCTGCACTGACTGTCTGACTTTGTATTTATCCAGCGGCTCATTCACCTTTTGGGGCAGGATCGGTAAGAGACTTGCCGCGTCATCCACGCCCGGGCCATTGATTTGAATCATTGCCACTTTAAGCCCCTGCAGGCTGTTCAACCCGCTTGAGAGTTGCAAGCCAGAAGCGGGGCTGGTCGGAGAGGAGGCGGGCGTAGTCGCCGGCAGTGCAGCTTGTGCGGGACTGGTTGGCGTTGGCGAGACTGCACCTAGAGCCGGTGGAACACCCGTCTCTCGGGGCACAGAACTTCCCTGCTGCTGGGCGGCGCACAGGCCCAGGCACAGCACGACCATCAGGCACACTGACTGGCAGCGCGGCAAGAAAAGCCCCTTATTTGAAAATCGCTTTGTGTAATTCGATGGCGGCAGATTGGACCTTAGTTGCACGCAAGCTTTTCGAGCATTGTAAGCTGCGGCAACAAACGCTTTAAACCCCTCAAGCTTCAACACCTATAATAAATGTGCCATGAAGTTTCATGACCGATACTCACGCCAGGTGCTTTTTCCGGGCATCGGGCCAGAAGGGCAGGCCCGCCTGGCCCAGGGACGTGTCGCAATCGTGGGCTGCGGCGCCACGGGCGCATGCGTTTCCGGTCTGCTGGCCCGCGCGGGCGTGGGGCTGTTGGTGATTATCGATCGCGACTATGTGGAACCGAGCAATCTGCAGCGCCAGTCGCTTTTTGATGAAGCTGACGCGGCTGAGTCGTTGCCGAAGGCGATAGCCGCCGCACGCAAGATCGCCGCGTTCAACTCTGAGGTCCAGACCACGCCGGTGGTGGCCGATCTGACGCCTGAAAATATTGAGTCCCTGCTTGGCGACGCGGATCTGATCCTGGACGCAACCGACAACTTCGAGACCCGCTACCTGATCAATGATTTTGCAGTAAAACATGGCAAGCCCTGGATTTATGCCGCCGCCGTAGCTGCTTATGCCGTAACCATGAACGTTATTCCCGGCGAAACGGCGTGCCTTGCGTGCGTATTCCCCTCGCCGCCGGAGGGAACGATCGAAACCTGTGACACAGCTGGGATTCTGAACAGCGCGGTCAACCTGATCGGATCGGTCCAGGCGACCGAGGCAATTAAGTTTCTGGTGGGCGCAAAAGACAGACTACGGCGGACCCTTCTCTCCTTCGACGCATGGAGCAATGAGCAGGCGGAGATATCTGCCGCCCGGCCACGCGCCGGTTGCCAAGCTTGCGGAAAGCGGGAATTCATCCATCTGGCGGGCGAACGCAGACCGCAAATCACCCTGTGCGGAAGGAATTCGGTACAAATCCATGAGCGCAACCGCCCGGTGGATTTTGCCGAAATGTCGGCGCGACTGGGAAGCCATGGCACCGTGAAACATAATGCGTTTGTGCTCAAATTCTGGCGCGATCCGTATGAGATGACCCTCTTTCCCGACGGCCGGGCCATCATCAAAGGGACGAACGACACTTCTGTCGCGCGCAGCCTGTACGCCAGGTTTGTGGGCAGCTGAATGCAACTTGGTGCTTGGTACTCTGGCATCCCGCGTTTGCCTTTGGGGAATCCAACACTCAGGTACACGTCAGGGGTGATCTATGGCGCGCGGAATACTGCTTATTGCCGGTTTGACAATGCTTTCAGCGGTGGGACAAGGCCAAACGGCCAACCAGTCCAGCACGACTGCTCCGGTGGCCGCGCCCTTTGGTGGCCCTATGTTGGTTACCCCTTCCATCGGGTTCCCTAATCCGGCTCCTACGGCTGGCATCAGTGACGCTGGCCGCGCGGGTATCAGCAATACGACAAGTGGGATCGAGACGACCTACGCCCCCTCCACCCCCGCGACAATTGTAACCACGCCGAGCGCTTCGTTGTCTGAAGCAACGACACCACCAGCCGCGCCTTTGCCTGAATCAACAAACCAGACACGGACGAATGATCTTGGAGCGTCCACTTTTGTGGGTGGGTCTTCGGATGAAACGGCGCCGGGGACAACTAGCGTGGCGGAGGTTTCAAGCCGCTATAAAGCCGAAAAGGCCACACGGAATGCGCGGGTTCTGGGCAACGACGACGTGCAAAGTATGTTGAGTAATAAGAGTGGCGTGACCATGGCTAAGAACATGCCCCCACTGGGATCGGGAGCACTAGAGCAGGGCGCACCACCGCAGACGGCTGGAAATCAGGCGGAGCCAACTGCTGCAGGCCAGATGGGACAACAAAACGCGCCGAACACCGCTACTGCCTCATCCAGCCCCAAGCCAACTACTCCGGAGATCGGGGCAGAAAATTCCACCACACCGCCGATCAATCCGAACCAGCAATCAAACGATGCTCAAGGCGGCCACCGCTTACCTGCGACAGCAACGTTCTTGCCTCTCTTGGGATTATTGGGGTTAGTGAGCGGAGGAATCGGGTTCTGGTTCCGCAGGTTCCGGAATTAGAGTTCCCTAAGTCTCAGTTCCTTTTGCAAGAAACCCATTCGTTAGGCGGTTGGGCCTTCGGCAGCCGGAGCTGCTGCGGGGGGTTCTCCTGCTTTTCCGTGATTAATCACGTCTTTTAGTTCTTTGCTCGGCTTGAAGTAAGGGATTTTCTTTGCAGGCACTTCCACGCGCGCTCCCGTCTTGGGGTTGCGACCAACGCGAGGCTTGCGCTGCCGGGTCCGGAAACTGCCAAAGCCTCGTATCTCTATCTTGTCTCCTGAGCGCAGGGAGCGAACCACGCTGTCAAAAATCGTTTCCACGATAATTTCGCTGTCTTTGCGTGTCAGTTCCGCCAAGCGTGAAACTTCTTCAATCAAATCGGCTTTGGTCATGGCATTTATTCCACCTGAAATAGGCTTCCGCGTCAAGAACCGTTTTGCTTACAGCGAGATACATACTTTCAGGGCCATTCACTGTTGAGATCGGCCCGGAAACTTGAAACCTGCTAAGCTCCTGCCTCTGGAAATCCCTGGACTGGAACTATCACCCGAAGTGCCCGGGGAATGATCCCTATTTCTACTGGAGTTCTACCGGCATAATCCCCGTCGGCGTAAAGATCCAACGTGTGCTCCGCGTCGATTCGTATCTGCTTCGCCTGAAAGTACTCCACTTCCTTCAGCCGCAGATGCGCGCCAAAAAAGATCGTCGGCACCCAACACAGCAGTTTGAGCTTGTTCATCTTGCTGACCAGACAGATATCCAGCAATCCGTCATCAAGCGTGGCTTGCGGTGTTACTTTCATTCCGCCGCCATAGCTAAGGGCATTGCCCACTGCAATAAAAAACGACGACTGCCGGATTTCCCTTCCCCCAGCGATGATGGTCATTTCAGTGGACTTGAATGCGAACAAGGCTTGCAACGCCGCCAGTACGTATCCGCCCCTGCCTTTGAGCCATGCCGGCATTCGGTTGGCTCGGGCATTAGCCTCTGCGTCCATCCCTACGCCCGCCACGCAGCAGAAAAGTATTTCGTGGTTGCCGAATTTGATCACACCAAGATCAATCTCTTTGACATTGTTCCCGTCTAGGCAAAACTTCTTCCATGCGCGCACCGCGATATCTGCGTTGCGGATTCCCAGCGCCTTGGCAAAGTCATTGCCGCTTCCAGTGGGCACAACCAGCGTTGGGATTTTCTGCTGATGGAGTTGGGGAAGATGGCGATGGACAGTTCCATCACCACCGAAGATGAGCGCAGCAGAATAGTTTTTAGGCTGTTCCAGATGGTCCAGTATTTTTATCTCAACGCCGCTGCTTCTGAAGCGATCAACTACTTTGGGCGACACGTCTGGGTGAAGCAGCGCTGCTGCAATCATGAGGGAGACAAAACAATCAGATTAAACTGATTCGCTTGATCTTGCGACCAACCTTCAGTATGAATTCCCTGGCATCGGGAGTGAAGGCGTGCTCTTCAATTACACGATCATTGATCTTTACAGCTTTTTGCTTGCGCTTTCGCTGCGCGTCGGTCGATGAATCCGCCATCCCTGCCAACAGGATCAGCTTGTCAATGCGAACCGTCGGATTAGCATGACCATCTGATTCCGCTGCAACTTCCTTGATGGCAATATCTTGACTCTCAATGTTCTCCGGAACCTCATCCTTCTGAAACTGTTTTGCCCAATTCTCATCCGCTGCTGCGGCGGCTTGTTCTCCATGGAAGTCCTGCACAATCCTGCGTGCCAGGGCCTTCTTCAACTGCATCGGATGCTTCCTGCCGACTGCCGCATCTGATTTCATTTGCTCAATTTCAGCAACCTTCACGTCTGTCAGCAGCTCGTAGTACCGCCACATCAGCTCGTCTGATATGGACATGACCTTGCCGTAAATTTCCTGCGGTGGCTCGCTGATGCCAATGTAATTCCCGTACGACTTCGACATCTTCTGCACGCCGTCCGTGCCTTCCAGGATCGGCATGGTCAGGATGATCTGTGACGGCTGCCCGAAATCTTTCTGCAACGTGCGGCCCATGTGCAGGTTGAATTTCTGGTCCGTGCCGCCCAGTTCCACGTCGGCCTCCAAAGCCACGGAATCATACCCCTGGCAGATGGAATAAAGCAGCTCATGGATGGCGATAGGCTTTTCTTCCTGAAAGCGTTTGTGAAACTCCTCGCGCTCCAGCATTTGCGACACAGTAAATTTCGCCGCCAGCCGGATGAAGTCCTCAGCTGACATTTTGGAAAACCAGCGAGAGTTGAAATCGACGACAGTTTTCTGCGCATCGAGAATTTTGAAGACCTGCGCTTTGTAAGTCTCAGCGTTGCGATCGATATCGGCGCGCGTGAGCGGCGGCCGGGTGACGGAGCGGCCCGTGGGATCGCCGATCATTCCAGTGAAATCACCGATGAGGAAGATCACCGTGTGTCCGAGATCTTGAAAATGCTTGAGCTTGCGGATCAGCACCGTGTGTCCTACGTGGAGATCAGGAGCCGTGGGATCAAAGCCGGCTTTCACGCGCATCGGCTTGCCAGTCTTCAGCGAGTTCTCAAGGCGCTCGCGCAGCTCGCGCTCGTGGATGATTTCCGCCGCGCCCTTCTTGATGTATGCCAGTTGTTCTTCTACAGGAGGAAAGTTTGCCATCAGGGATGATTATAGAGAAAAGACTTTCTGAAAGGCTTTTTCTGAAATCCCGAAGCGCAGCGATGGATCGCTATCGCTGCGAAGATTATGGGATCTCCATCGATAATGTTCAGACAATGCAGGGCTTCTAGTTTTAAGTTCGTGTCAATCGCGTGCATTCGCAGCCGTGGCCTTTTGTCATAGGGGATTCCCTCGCTGCGCGAGGGATTTCAAAAATCTACCGTCCGCTTGATCCAAACCCACCCGCCTCGCGGCTCGATTCATTCAGATCCTCGACGACCTCAACCTCGCCGGTTAGCACCGGATACGGAATCAGGTTGGCTATCTTATCCCCAGCGCGAATGGTCGCCGGCAAGTCGCTCAAGTTCTCCATCAGGACTTTGATCTCCCCACGATATCCGGCGTCGATTACTCCACCGGTCAGCACCAGTCGCCGCGCTGCCATGGACGACTTATCGCGCAAGAGCGCACCCATCGGCTCACCAGTTGGCGATGTGCATTCAATGGCAATGCCGGTAGAGACAATTGCATGACCGCGTCCCTCCAAAGTGACGGTTTCGGCGGAGTAAATGTCATAGCCCAGGTCTTCTCCGGGGTGGGCCACGGTCGGCGCTTTGGAGGCGGCAGACAGAAGCTTCACGCTCAGCATCTACTTGCTCTCCACACGCACGTGGCGTCGCACAACTGCTCTTCCCTGAATCTCCACCTCGCCCGACAACACCAGCCTTATCGCTTCTGAATATGCCGCGTGCTCCTGCTCAAGGATTCTGGCGGATAGCATGTGATGATCGTCTCCATCAAGCACAGGTACGGTCTTCTGCAAAATGATTGGGCCATTGTCGAGATGTTCGTCCACAAAATGGACGGTGCAGCCCGTCACCTTCACGCCATATTCCAGCGCCTGTTTCTGTGCGTCCATGCCGGGAAACGCCGGCAACAACGACGGATGAATATTGACGATGCGATTGGGAAAGGCTTGTATGAAGTGAGGCGAAAGCAGGCGCATATAGCCGGCCAGGCAGATCAAATCCACCTGCGCATGATGCAGCGCCGCTATAACGTCGGCGTCATGCTCCTCACGGACGCGGCCTTTTGAGGGAATCAACACTGCGTTCAACCCTCGCCGCCTTGCCGACTCAAGACCGGGAGCGTCCGCGCGATTGGAAATCACAATTGCAATTTCGGCGTGAAGCCTTCCAGCCTTGATGGAATCCGCGATGGCCTCAAAATTTGAGCCACGGCCGGAAAGCAGGATCCCCAGTTTTTTCAGGGTAGCCATGTTATGCGTAGTGCACTGTGCGATCGCCTTTGACGATCCGCCCGATGAGATAAGCCTTCTCGCCCATTTTTTCGATCATTGATTGCACACGCTTGAACTTTTTTGCCGGCACTACCAGCACCATGCCGATCCCCATATTGAAAGTTCGCATCATGTCGTCCTGCGGCACGTTGCCAATGTGCTGCATGTGTGTAAATACCGGCAGAATCGGCCACGTCCCCATTTCCACCACCGCGCCTGTGCCTTTGGGAAGCACGCGCGGAAGATTGTCCGTGATGCCGCCGCCGGTAATGTGGGCCATGGCATGCACCAGCTCAGCCGCAATCAGCTTCTTCAGCACTGGCCAGTAACTCTTGTGCGTATGCATGAGTTCGGCGCCCGCCTTGGCTTTCATCTCGTTGACGTAGGTATCGGGCGTGTATTTGGCGACCTCGAAAAACAATTTGCGCGCCAGCGAATAGCCATTCGTGTGCAGGCCGTTGGAAGGCAGTCCCACGAGCACGTCACCGACTTCAACATCCTCGCCGGTAATGATTTTGCTTTTTTCCACCACGCCCACGATAAAACCGGCTAGATCGTATTCTCCTTTGTGATA
>Ga0164308_10001704_pt1 | contig 11703 bp, 9 predicted proteins | sample Whisoiple_246_MG_FD_109983 | JGI IMG/M metagenome (GOLD analysis project Ga0164308, IMG submission 109983) | Soil microbial communities amended with fresh organic matter from upstate New York, USA - Whitman soil sample_246_MG | ecosystem: Environmental > Terrestrial > Soil > Unclassified >... | reverse complement strand
GGGTAGGCGTCGCTCAGTGGCTGGCCGCGACCGGTTGCTCCTCGGTCTTCGAACCCGGCTGCTGCTGATCGAATTGCGTGCGGTACAGCTCCTCGTACCGGCCACCCTGCGCCAACAGATCCGTGTGGGTGCCGCGCTGCACGATCTCACCGTCCTCCACCACCAGGATCTGATCGGCGGCCCGCACCGTGGACAGCCGGTGCGCGATGACGATCGACGTGCGGCCGGCCAGTGCCTCCGTCAACGCCGCCTGCACCGAGGCCTCGGAGGTGGAGTCCAGGTGTGCGGTTGCCTCATCCAGGATCACCACCCGTGGATGTGCGAGCAGCAGCCGGGCGATGGTCAGGCGTTGCCGTTCACCACCGGAGAGCCGGTACCCGCGCTCTCCCACCACGGTGTCCAGGCCATCGGGCAACGAGGTGACCAGCTCCCGCAGCCGGGCCCGGTTCAGCACTTCCCACAGCTCCGCCTCGGTGGCTTCCGGCCGGGCCAACAGCAGGTTGGCCCGCACGGACTCGTGGAACAGGTGACCGTCCTGGGTGACCATGCCGATCGTTGCGCGGACCGAATCGGTGCTCAGGTCACGGATGTCGGATCCGGCGATCCGGACCTCGCCCTGGTCGGCATCGTAGAGCCGCGGGACCAGTTGCGCGATGGTCGATTTCCCCGCACCCGACGTGCCAACCAACGCCACCATCTCACCGGGTTCGGCGCGGAACGAGATGCCGTGCAGCACCTCTACCCCGCCGCGGGTGTCCAGCGTCGACACTTCTTCCAGCGAGGCGAGCGACACCTTGTCGGCCGACGGGTACGCGAAGCGGACATCATCGAACTCGACCGCGACCGGGCCGTCCGGCACCGGAACGGCGTCCTTCTTCTCCTGGATCAGTGGTGTGAGGTCGAGGATCTCGAAAACCCGTTCAAAGCTCACCAGGGCGCTCATCACCTCGACCCGGGCGCTGGCCAACGAGGTCAGCGGCGCATACAACCGGGTGAGCAGCAGGGCCAGCGAGACGACGGCGCCGGCGTCCAGCACGCCGGCCAGCGCGTAGACCCCACCCAGTCCGTAGACCAGCGCCAGGGCCAGCGCGGAAACCAGGGTCAGCGCCGTGATGAAGATCCACTGCACCATGGCGGTCCGGACCCCGATGTCGCGAACCCGGTTGGCCCTCGCCGCGAACTCCTCGGATTCCTGCGCCGGCCGGCCGAAGAGCTTGACCAGGGTCGCGCCGGGCGCGGAGAACCGTTCGGTCATCTGGGTGCTCATCGACGAGTTGAGGTTCGCCGCTTCCCGTTCCAGCCGCGCGAGCTTGGTCCCCATCCGGCGCGCAGGCAGGACGAAGACCGGCAGCAGCAGCAGCGAGAGCAGGGTGATCTGCCAGGAGATCCCGATCATCACCACGAGCGTCAGCACCAGGGTGACCAGGTTGCCGACCACACCGGACAGGGTGTCGCTGAACGCGCGTTGGGCGCCGATCACGTCGTTGTTCAGCCGGCTCACCAACGCGCCCGTCCGGGTGCGGGTGAAGAACGCGATCGGCATCTTCTGCACGTGGTCGAAGACCGCTCGGCGCAGGTCGAGGATCAACCCCTCGCCGATACTCGCCGACAGCCACCTGTTCCACAGCCCGAGCCCGGCCTCGACCACCGCGATCACCGCGATCAGGCAGGCGATGAGCACCACCACCGATGGCTCGGAGCCACCGACGATGGCGTCAACCACCCGGCCGGCCAACAGTGGTGTCGCAACGGCAAGCGCCGCCGTGATGACACTGAGCACCAGGAACCAACCGAGTTGACCGCGATGCGGATGGGCGAAGCCGGCGATCCGCCGCAACGTCGCTCTCGAGATCGGCCGTCGTTCCTCCTGCGCGGTCATCGTGGTGTACAGCGAATTCCAGGCGGTGACCTCCATGTCCATGGCGATGGTTCCTGTCTTGAGAGGTGATCTGCTCGGACGCTAGACCGAGGGTCCGACAACGGGTCCGGGATGGCTCGGATCAAGAGCAGACCGGGCCGACGGCGCCGACTCATCGAAACGCTAGGAGCTCAACCACGGTTCAGGTCAAGGCCGACCGCCGGCCACCACGCCGATAAGACGGGTCAGACAGGCTCGGCGAACCACCCGGACGGCGCCAGTGCCGACCCGGCGCCGATCCGCGGCGCGTACTGGTCGTAGAACACCCGCGCGATGAGCTCGCGACGGCTGCGGACGCCGACCTTGCCGAAGACCGACTTCAGATGGTCCTGCACGGTGTAGGTCGACAGGTGCAGGGTGCGGGAGATCTCCGCGGTGTCGATGCCCTGCAACACGAGTTGCACGACGTCCCGTTCGCGCGAGGTCAACCCGAAGGCGGCGACCACCAACGGGACGATCTCCGGCGGCCTGGCTTCCTCGATGGTCACCACCACGTCTGTGGAGCCACCGTCCCGTCCGACGAGCGGTGACGCGTGCGCGACCATCCACTGACCGGAGCGGGTGCGCAGCCGCATTCGTGGCACAAGTGGGTTGTGGCCGGCCGCGAACTGCCGGGCCGAGCCGATCAACGATCGCAACGCCAGCGGTAGTTCGTCGTGCGCTGTGGCGTCTCCGTCGAGATCGGCGAGCCGCGCGGCCGCGCCGATGCTGGCCTGCGCCACCTCACCGTTCCGGTCGATCACCAGGACGGCCGGACCGTCGACCGCGGTCAGCGGTGCCGTTGCCAGGCCGACGAGCAGGCCTGCCCGCAGGCCGGTGGCGAAGGCGGCGCCGACCCCGGCGATGAACTGGTGCTCGAGGGTGGTGAACGGAGTCCGGTCATCCTCCCGGTAGAGGGTGAAGAAGCCCCAGGTGGTGCCGTCCACGCGGACCGCAGCGCGCAGTTCGTCGGTGAAGCCGAACGTCGGTCGCAGGTGCTCGACAAAGCGCGGGGACCGCTCCGGATGTCCGTCGGTCTCGGCGTACAACGACGTCACACCGCTGGGCAGCCGGGCCACCGACCGGTGGTCGTACAGGTCAGGGACCTCGTACTCGAAGTGCGCCCAGAGTTCGTCGGAGGCGCCGACCACGGAACCCGTCTTCACCGCCCCGGTGAGCAGTTCGGTCGCCGGGTCGGCCGTCGCGATGCAGGCGGCGGTGAACGGCACGGCGCGGTTCAGCGTGTTCAGCGCGGTGGTGGCGAACGAGAAGACGTCGAAGCCCGTGGTCGAGAGGGCCTCGATCTGGGCGCGGACGCGGTCCGCCGGCACGCTCGCCATCCGCCCAGTGTGACTTGGCACCGGACAAACCGGAACCCCAGCTTTCTGGGGGTGGAACGACCCAGATTGCGGGGATGGTTCCCCGTCGCCCGCGGCGGCAGCATTTCCCGGCATGACAACCACTGCACCGGCGCCATCCGCCGGCATCACCAGAATCAATCCGACCACCTGGAACGCCGGCTTCGCGTTCGACCATGGTCAGGTTCGTACCGCACCCACCACAATCCTCACCGTTGCCGGACAGGGACCGGTCGACGAGGACGGGCAGCTGCTGCACGAAGGGGACGCGGCTGCCCAGATCGCCCTGGCGATGACCAATGTCGAGGCCGTACTCCATGCCGGGGGCATGGACTTTCGAGATGTCCTGCGGATGACGATCTATGCCGTCGACGTGGACGCGATCCTTGCGAATTACGGCGTTCTCATCGAGCGTTTGACGGTATCAGCAGCCACCCCACCGACCTCCTTGGTCGGCGTCAGCAGGCTGGCGATCCCGGGGATGCTCCTCGAGGTCGAGGTCACCGCCGGGCGCTGAAAGCCATCCCGATCAAACCTTTGACCGACCCCACTCTGCTCCAGCCACAACCCGTCTCACCGGGCACGAGCACACCCACCCCAGAAAAGGACTGCAATGACCGTCGTCTCACCTGAACAAGACACCGTCCGACTGAATCTCGCCGAGCTTGCTGCCCAGGTGGCCGGGCCGGTGCTGACGCCGGCCGACCCCGGTTTCGCCGCTGAGATCATGGGGTTCAACGTCGCCAACGTGCCCAGCCCGGACCTCGCGGTCGGCGCGACGGATGCCGAGGATGTCGCTGCTGCCGTGCGCTGGGCAGCGGCGAATGGGTTGACGGTCACCGTGCAGTCGACCGGGCACGGGTCGATCACGTCGATGGCGGGCGGGCTGCTCGTGAACACCCGGCGAATGACCGATGTGGTGATTGATCCCGTCGCCGGTACCGCCACGGTGGGTGCCGGGACGCGGTGGTCCCAGGTGATCACCGCCGCCGCTCCTCACGGGCTGGCTCCGTTGAACGGATCGTCCTCGCAGGTCGGCGTCGTCGGCTACAGCCTTGGCGGTGGGCTCGGTCCCCTCGGCCGCCGCTACGGCTTCGCCGCCGACCACATCCGGTCCCTGCAACTTGTCACCGCGTACGGAGAGATCCGTGAGGTCACCGCGGGGAACGACCCCGACCTTTTCTGGGCGATCCGCGGCGGCAAGGGCAATTTCGGCATCGTCACCGCCCTGGAATTCTCCCTGGTGCCGGTTGCTCGCCTCTACGGTGGCGGCATCTTCTTCCCCGTCGCGGCCGCACCGGACGTGCTCACCCGGTGGCGGGAGTGGTCCACCAACCTCTCCGAGGAGTCGTCGACTTCTGTTGCACTGTTGCAGCTGCCGCCCGACCCGGCGTTGCCGGAACCACTGCGTGGTCAACGCGTCGTCCATCTGCGCTTCGTCCATCTCGGCTCGGCCGACGAGGGCGCCGCCGTGCTTGCCCCGATGCGTGCGGTTGCTGCCGCCCTGCTGGACGGCGTCAGCGAGATCCCCTATGCGGCAATTGACTCCGTGCACATGGACCCGGTCGTCCCGATGCCGTCGTTGGAGCGCGGCGTCGCCCTGCGCGAGCTGCCACTCGAGGCGATCGACGCCGTGCTCGCTCAGGTGGGCGCCGACGTGATGACACCGCTGGTGGTGGTCGAGATCCGGCAGCTCGGCGGCGCGCTGGCCAGGCAGCCCGCGGTCCCCAACGCGGTCGCGGGACGGGACAGCGCCTTCACCCTGTTCGCCGTCGGTGTTCTGGCCGGGCCGGTTGCCGACCTGGTCCCGGATGCGTTGCAGTCATTGATGGATACTGCCCAGCCATGGTCGACTGGTTCCCTGCTCAACTTCCAGGGACCAGCCGCCCCCGCGCAGGTCGGTGCGTTGTGGAACGACGCCGACCGGGCCCGACTGCTCGCCGTCAAGAACAGGTTGGATCCGGCCGGCCTATTCCGGCCCACCCAGATCATCGGCTGAGCCGGTCGAATCCGCATCGGCGTAACGTGCGCTGGCGTGAGTGAAGCGCCTGATCGGACCCCCGAACTCTTCGCCGACGCCGCCCGGTCGGCCGCCGCCTTCCGCGCCGGACTCAGCGAGCGTCGAGTCGCCCCGACCGTCGATCTGGACTCTTTGCGGACCGCTTTCGGTGGGCCCCTGCTGGCGGAAGGCATACCGGCCGCGGAGGTGCTGCAGGAGCTGATCGCTGCCGCCGAGCCCGGGTTGGTCGCCACCGCCGGCCCCCGGTTCTTCGGCTTCGTCATCGGCGGCGCACTGCCCTCCGCGACGGCCGCGGACATCATCGCCGCCGGCTGGGACCAGGTGGCCTTCAACGCCGCGACGTCACCGTCGGCCGCGATCGCCGAGGAGGTGGCCGGTGGCTGGCTCAAGGAGTTGCTCGGACTCCCGGCCCGCGCGAGCGTTGGTTTCGTCACCGGCGCACAGGCCGCCAACACGGTTGGCCTGGCCGTCGGGCGCCATCACGTGCTGGCGGGGGCCGGATGGGATGTCGAGGAGGACGGCCTGCTCGGCGCGCCGCCGGTTCGGGTGGTCGCCGGAGCCGAGCGGCACGCCACCATCGACCGGTCGCTGCGGCTGCTCGGCTTCGGCAACCGGGTGGTCGAGCCCGTCGCCGCCGACCCGAACGGTGCCATCGACGTCCACGATCTGCGCAGGGTCCTGTCATCGGGGGCGCCTGGCCCCATCCTGGTCTGCCTGCAGGCCGGGAACGTGAACACCGGGGCTTGTGACGATCTCCGCTCGGCCATCGACGTGGTCCGCGAGCACGGCGGCTGGGTACACGTGGATGGTGCCTTCGGGCTCTGGGCCGCCGCCTCCCCATCGACCCGCCATCTGATCGACGGGATCGAAGGTGCCGATTCCTGGTCGTGCGACGGCCACAAGTGGCTGAACGTCCCCTACGACTCCGGTTTCGTCTTCTGCGCACATCCCGCCGAGCACGCGGCCGCTGCGTCGTACACAGCGTCCTACCTCGTCGGCTCCGGGACCGTGCTCTCCCCCTCCGACTTCGTCCTCGAATCATCCCGTCGTGCAAGGGGTTTCGCGGTGTGGGCGGCGCTGCGTGAGTTGGGGGGCGATGGGGTCACCGAGCTCGTCGACCGGTGCTGCCGGCACGCCCGCCGGTTCGCCGAACGGTTGACCGCCGGCGGCGCCGAGGTGGTGAACGACGTGGTGCTCAATCAGGTGCTGGTCGGTTTCGGGTCCGACGCCCGCACCGATGCGGTCATCCATGGAGTGCTACAGGACGGAACCTGCTGGCTCGGCGGCACTACCTGGCGCGGTCGACGGTTGATGCGGATTGCGGTGTCCAACTACTCGACCACGACCGATGACGTCGATCGCTCCGTCGATGCCATCCTGCGAGTCGCCGGCCGATGACAGCGTGAGCGCCCGAGACCCCGGGTCCCCGGTGAGCCCGACGCCCGGCCTGAATGCCCAGATCCTGAAACTGGCCGTTCCGGCGCTCGGAGCCCTGCTGGCGGAACCAACCTTCCTGCTGGTGGACGCGGCGATCGTCGGACACCTGGGAACCGAGCAACTGGCCGGGGTGGGTATCGCCTCGGTGATTCTCGGGACGCTGGTGGGCCTTTCGGTCTTTCTGGCCTACGGAACGACGGCGCAGGTCGCCCGTTCGCTCGGCGCCGGGCAGCCGGACCGGGCGCTCAGTTTCGGTATCGCCGGGGTCTATCTGGCGTTGATCATCGGCGTCGCCGTCCTGCTGGTCGGCTGGCCGCTGGCGCCACAGCTGGTGGACTGGTTCGGCGGCAACCCGGCGGTCTCCGAGTTCGGCATCACCTTCCTGAGATGGTCGCTGGTCGGGATGCCAGCGATGTTGACGGTGCTGGCGACCACCGGCGTGCTGCGCGGCCTGCAGGACACCCGCACGCCGCTGTTCGTCGCCGTCGTCGGGGCCGCGGTCAACGTCGGGTTGAATCTGTTGCTGGTCGTCGTCCTGGAGTTCGGCGTGGCCGGTTCGGCGATCGGCACGGTGATCACCCAGACCGCCATGGCGCTGGTGCTGATCGCGGTCGTCGTCCGGGCCGCCCACCGACACGGTGCACCGCTGGCGCCGCACGCCGGTCACATCCGGGGCGCCGGACGGGCCGGGATTCCGTTGTTCATCCGCACCCTGACGCTGCGGTTGGCGATCATCGTCACCACCGTCGTCGCCACCAGGCAGGGGGTGGTGGCGTTGGCCGCCCAACAGGTGGTGCTCTCGATCTGGAACTTCCTGGCCCTCGGGCTCGATGCGCTGGCGATCGCCGCGCAGGCCCTGACCGGCAAGGCCCTCGGCGCGGGCGACGGTCCGGCGGCCCGGGAGCTGACCAGGTCGATGTTGCGCTGGGGGGTGTGGGCCGGCGTCGTCATCGGTGCCGTTGTTCTGTTGATCCACGCGATCGCCGGATCGGCGTTCTCCCCCGACCCCGAGGTCAGGGCTGCCGTCGCGGCCGCGCTGATCGTGGTGGCGCTGTCACAACCCATCTCGGGTTATGTCTTCGTCCTGGACGGTGTGCTGATCGGCGCGGGTGACGGCGTCTATCTGGCGGGTGCCGGGGTGATCACCCTGGTGGCCTATCTCCCGGCCGCTGCGGCGGTGGGGATCTGGGCGCCCGGCGGGGTGGCCGGCCTGGTCTGGCTCTGGATCGCCTTCAGCGTGGTCTTCATGGGTGCAAGGGCGGTCACTCTCGGCCTGCGGTATCGCGGGGACAACTGGTTGATCACCGGAGCGAGCCGCTGATCAGATCAGTTCGATCCCCTCAGCGCTGGCCACCGGCGGCCGGCGACACCTGGCCAAGGAACGCGGGGTGGATCGCCGCTCGATCATGTTCTCCGGGTACTGGAAGCTCGGGCAATCCCGCAACTGACCCTGACCGGCGTACGGTTCGGCCGACGCATGGCTCGACCGGACGGAGAGACGCGATGACGGGCAAGACGGTCAGCGTGGACCCGGTCGGCGCCGGCCTGGCAGCACTGCCGACCTGGGCAAGGCACCGCGGAATCATCCTGTACGCGGTGGCGCCGGCCCAGCGACTGATGGACTTCCACGACAGCATGCAGAAGACCGAGCAGCGTGAGTACAGCCGCTCTTGGCGGCCTGTGCTGGAAGCGATCTGGTCCTATGCCGCGGGCAATGACGCTGCGTGGTATCCGATCTCGCACGCCGTCGGCCACTACCTGCTGAGTCCACAGAATCACATCGAAGGCCAGGATGGCCCCAATGATGCCGACGACGACGAGGTGGCCGCCACCATCTTCGCGGCCAACGCCGTGCTCCACGGTCTGGTCGGGTTTGCCGAGCTCGCCGCCGGCAGGGCAACTGACGCGATCGACAACCGTTGGTACGGCATCGACGACGACCGGCTGGCCAGCGAGCTCGAACTCGAGAACCGCCGCCAGCACACCGCACTCGATCGGATCATCGCCGCGAGCGGGGACCGCCGGGCGTGGCGTGCGGGTGCGCCGGCGAGCCTGCTCACCGCGCTACGCGCTCAGTAGGACTCCTGGATGCTGGCCACCACGGCTCCGACGTCATCGTTGGCCGCGAACACTCCCTCGATGTCGGCGAAGACGCTGTTCGTCGCCATCACGGCGAACGCGAAGTGCCGGCCGCTCGCGGTGTCGATGTAGCCGCCCAACGCCTTGGTGGGGAGTCGGTACCTCGGGCCCGGGTTGAAGGCGTCGACTGCCAGCAGCGTTCCGGTTTTGCCGACGACCTTGCCCTTGGCGGGACTGTTCGCCTGGACGGTGGTCAGCGACCCGTCGACCCCGAGGATCGGCAGGGTCGCTCGCCAGGCAGCGGCGTCCGGTCGCTTCGCCATGATGGTCTGCAGCTGCACCTGGTTGTCCGCGGTGACGAAGTTGCCGATCAGCCCGGAGCCGTCGATCAACGATGCGCCCTTGGTGTCCAGGCCCGCCGCGGCCCAGATCTGCCCGGCCCTGGCCATCCCGGGCTCGCACTTGGGGCTGCCGGCGGCGACGGCCAGCCGGCAGATCAGCGTCTCGGCACCCCGGTTGTAACTGATCTTGTTGACGTATGTCGTTTCCTGATCGAGCGGCAGGGAGGTCAGCTCCGCGACCGAGGTCAAGGAGTCGACGGTATCCGCGGCCGGCAGGGCGGCATCGGGGTTGGTCGCCACTGGATCCGCTGTGACGGTCACCCCGGCCCGGCCGAGGGCCTCGATGAACGCGGTGCGGGCAAACGTTGCCGGATCCTTGAACGCGTAGACCTTCAGCACCGGGTCGCTGTCAGCAGTGATGGTGCCGGTCAGGACGATCTTGCCGTCGGCGGGCGAGGTCACCTTGAATCCGGTGTCCTTCGTGCCGGCGGCAACCGTCTGCACCTGGGTGTCCACGGTCCACGGCGCCACCACCGGCCAGATCGCTGTGGTCGCCGGCTGGCCCTCGGCCCCTGGCGTGATGGTCAGGTCGATGACGTTCTGATTGATGATGATCGGGGTGATCGGCTCCTCAGCCAGGGTGTGCGGGGCCCACAGCCGGTTGTCGACGATCACGTCACCGGAAACGGTGTTGATGCCGGCGGCCTTGACCTGCGCGGCCAGCTCGTTCAGTCCGGTCAGCGGATCTTCCGTGGTCAGCGTGGCACCGGGGATGCCGTTGGCGTCGTTGTGGTCGAGGTTGGTGAAGTCCACCGTGCCATCGGGCTTCGTTCGGCCGCCCATCGTCAGGTCCCCCTGACCGACCAGCACCAGGTCGCCGGTCAAGGTGCCGTCGACAACCTCACCGGTGCGCTTCACCGGGGTGACGACCGTCGAGTCCGGACCGAATTCCTGCCAGGCGGCTCCGGTGCTGTAGGTCTTCACCACCGAACCGGGCTCGAACAGCAGGTCGTTGTTGTACGCGATGATCTGCTCGCCGGTGTCGATGTCCTTGACCGCGATCGCCCACTGGCCGTTGGCGTAGACGGGCTTGTTCATCACGTCGATCGCGGATTGGTCCAGGCCCGGGATCGATGCGATCCGAGCACCGGCCGGCGCCGTCGCACCGGCCGAACTGCTCGCGGTGGTCGACCCGGCCGAGCTGCTGGCGGTTGCCCCGCTCGCCGACGAGGCCGTCGACGAGGCCGCGGTATCGGCTCCCGACGTACAGGCGGCGAGACCGAGTGACACCACGGCGGCGCCGATGGCGAATCCGTACAACCGTCGCACGATCATGTCGTCCCTCTTGTCTGCTACCGGTTTCGCGGACGCGCGAAGCCGACGGATTGCCGATGTAGGAATCGGACACTACGGACCTTATCGCTGCTCAGTACATAGACCTGAGTCCCCAACGGGCGGGTTCTACGATCGTTTGAGACATCGACCCCACCCGACGAGGGAGCCGACATGGCCTACGACAAGGACCCCCGGGTCGACACCTACATCGACAAGCTGCCCGACTGGCAGCAGGAGATCTGCCAACAGGTCCGGGATCTCGTGCATGCCGCCGATCCCGAGGTGGTCGAGACGATCAAGCGGACCGTTCAGCCGTATTTCGTGTTGGACGGCAACATCGCCGCGCTGCTGGCGGCCAAGGATCACGTCAACGTGTTCCTCTACGACGGCGCGATCGTTCCCGACCCTGAGGGCATCATCACCGGCGGACAGCAGAACAGCACGGCCCGAACGGTCGCTGTTCGCAAAGGTGAGCAGATCAACGCCCCGGCGCTGGGTGAGATGTTCCGGCAGATCATCGCGAACAACCGGGCGGGTGGGTGGCGCAAGCTCAAGCAGCAGAGCTGATCTCAGGTCGGTGGAACCAGATCGTCGACCGACTTGTCCGGACGCAGCCCGCGCCAGCTGGTCGCCCGCAGCCGGCGTTCAGGGGTCCACTCGACGTACTTCACTTCACCCACCAGCGAAGGCTGCACCCAGACCGCGTCGACGGCCTCGGCCCGGGGCACCGAGGAGGCCACCGCAGAGTTGCTGGTGCGCAACGGCTTCAGTGCCGCCATCAGTTGGTCGAGGATCACATCGGTGAATCCGGTACCGACCTTGCCGGCGTACTGCAGGTCGCCGCTCTCATCCGGAACCGCCAGCAACAGCGACCCCAGGCTTCCCTCCCGGCGACCCGCGCCGGGTTTCCAGCCGACGATGACGACCTCCAGATCGCGGAAGTTCTTCATCTTGATCCAGCTGTGTGATCGCTTGCCCGACAGATAGGTCGAGTCGGCCCGTTTGGCGACGATGCCCTCCCAGCCGCGATCCATGCTGCCCTGCAACGCCTCCTGCACCGTGCCGGGCAACTGGTTCGGGACCACGCAGATGTCACCGGAGATCGGCAACGCCTGCAGGATCTGCCGACGCACGTCATACCGCTTGCGCAGCAACGACACCCCGTCCAGATGCAGGACGTCGAACAACCAGAACTGCACCGACACCGTCTTCCGCACCCGGGCGACATCCCTGGCG
>Ga0164308_10001702_pt1 | contig 11706 bp, 9 predicted proteins | sample Whisoiple_246_MG_FD_109983 | JGI IMG/M metagenome (GOLD analysis project Ga0164308, IMG submission 109983) | Soil microbial communities amended with fresh organic matter from upstate New York, USA - Whitman soil sample_246_MG | ecosystem: Environmental > Terrestrial > Soil > Unclassified >... | reverse complement strand
CGCCCCCGCGAACGACTCGGTGATGAGCAGCGACCCGCCGGGGTCGCCCTCGTCCGCCGCGGCGGGGCCGGCCGCGCCGCCGACCGCACCACCCGCCAGCACCACCGCGGCGGCGGACGCGACCAGCGCCCGCCGTGCTCGACGCCGGATGACTCGTGACATGGCCGGTGTCCTCCCGCCGGACGGCTCCTGTGCCGTCGTTCGGTCGGCATGACACCGCCGCGCAAGGCCTTTCCGTACCGGGCAGTACGGAAAGGCGGCTCCGATGAGTAGCGGACCCGGCGTGTCGACGGGGGTGCTGGGTGCCGAGCGCGCCGATGAGTGGTCGGCGATCGTGCGGCGGCCCCGGGCGCGCAGGCCGTCACCCACCCCTGGGCGATCTGTCTGTTCCGTCCGGTTTCTCCGGAAGTTCACTGACACGTCACAGGCGGCGCGGAGGGTCGAGGGAGGCGGGTGACCGCCCGCCTCGATCCGACGGAGAAGAGATCATGACCCGACGACCCAGCCGGTGGCTCGCGCTCACCGGGACGAGCACGCTCGCCGCCGCCGTCGCCCTGACCTCGGCCGCACCCGCGGTCGCTGCCGACCCCGCCCCCGGCCCCAAGAACGTCATCGTCCTGATCGGCGACGGCATGGGCTACAACCACATCGACGCCGCCTCGCTCTACGAGCACGGCACCACATACGCCCAGGTCGAGGTCGACCCGCAGGCGGGGACGATCGCGCACCTGCCGGGCACCGCCTCGCAGGTCTTCCAGCAGTTCCCGGTGCAGGTCGGCATGTCGACCCACTCGGCCAACGGCCGCGCCGAGTACGACCCCACGAAGGCGTGGTCGGACTTCGAGTGGATCGCCACCGGCGCCACCGACTCCGCCGCCGCCGGCACCGCGCTCGCCACGGGCGTGAAGACGAACAACGGCGTGCTGGGGATCGACCCCGCCGGCACCTCCGTGAAGAACGTCGCCGAGCGCGCCGCCGAGCTCGACAAGGCGACCGGCGTCGTCACCTCGGTGCAGTTCTCGCACGCGACGCCCGCGAGCTTCGGCGCGCACAACGCGAGCCGCAACGACCTGCACGGCATCTCGGACGAGATGCTCGCGGGCCCGCTCGACGTCATCATCGGTGCCGGCCACCCGATGTTCGACGACGACCACGAGCCGCTGTCGTCGGGCCGGTTCGACTACCTGAGCGAGTCGTCCTGGTCCAGGCTGCGCGACGGCCAGACGCCGTTCACCCTCGTCGAGAAGACGGCCGACTTCGAGGCGCTGGCCGCGGGCCAGGACGTCCCCGAGCAGCTGTTCGGCCTGGTCGAGGTCGGCTCCACGCTGCAGCAGGCCCGGTCCGGTGACGTCGCCGGCGCGCTGCCGTTCGAGGTCGAGCAGAACGACGTCCCGTCGCTCGCCACGCTCACCCAGGGCGCGCTGAACGTGCTGGAGCAGGACGAGGACGGCCTGTTCCTCATGGTCGAGGGCGGCGCGATCGACTGGACCGGCCACGCCAACCAGACGACCCGCAACATCGAGGAGACGGTCGATTTCAACCGCGCCGTCGAGACGGTCGTCGACTGGGTCGAGGCCGAGTCCTCCTGGGACGAGACGATCGTCGTCGTCACCGCGGACCACGAGACCGGCTACCTGGACGGCTCCGCGTCCGACCCGACCTGGACCCCGATCACCGGCGCGAAGGGCCAGCTGCCCGACGAGGGCTGGTACTCCGGCGACCACACCAACCAGCTCGTCCCGCTGTTCGCCAAGGGCGCCGGAGCCGACCGGCTCGCCGCCGCGGCGACGGGCACCGACCCGGTGCGCGGCGCGTACCTGGACAACACCGCGCTCGCGAACGCTTTGTTCGCCGCGTGGGGCCGCGAGGACGCCCCCGAGGCCGGCGAGATCCCGCTGACCGCGACCGTGCCGCAGGCCGGCGACGTCGAGGGCTCCCTCACGATGTCGGTGGCGGACTTCGGCGCGGGCGTGGCCCTCGGCGGCGGCGCGAACGTCGGCGACCGGCTCCGGTTCGGCGGCGCGCTGCCGACCGTGTCGGTGACCGACTCGCGCTCCAACGCCCAGGCGGGCGCCGGCGGCTGGACCGTCTCCGGCCAGGCGCAGGACCTCACCACCGGCTCGCAGGTGCTGCGGGCGCAGCACCTCGGCTGGACCCCCGGCCTGCTCACCACGAAGCCCGGCGTCACGCCCGGCTCCCCGGTGGCGACGGTGCTCGGCGGTGGCGAGGGCCTCGGCACGCCGGCGACCCTCGCGACGGCGACCTCGGACGGCCGCCTCGGCACCACCGACCTGACCGCCGAGCTGAGCCTCGAGGTCCCGGTCGACACCCGCGCGGGCGAGTACGCCGGCTCGCTCACCGTGTCGCTGTTCCCGGTCGACTGACCGCGACGCGAGGGCCCGGCGCCGCCCGACCAGGCGCGCCGGGCCCTCGCCCCGTCCTCCCCCCACCCCCGAGACCCGCTGGAGACCGCCGTGCCGCGCACCGCCGCCCCGCGACGCCGCCGGGCGTCCGCCGCCCTCGTCCTGCTCGCCGCCCTCGCGCTGCCGACCGCCGCGCCCGCCGCCGCGCTGACGCCGGGGGCCGCCGAGCCCGTGCCCGCCGCCGAGCCCGCGCCCGCCCCCGAGGCCGCCGCCCGCACCACCTGGGCGCTCGAGCCCGCGACCGCGGAGGGCCCCGACGGCCGGGTGTCGTTCCGGCACGCCGTCGACCCGGGCGCCGAGGTCGCCGAGCACGTCACGCTCACCAACTTCTCCGACCACCCGGCGACCTTCGAGGTCTACGCCGGCGACGGCCTGGTCACCGCGGACGGCCAGTTCGACCTGCCGCCGACCGGCACCGCCGCCGAGGCGGCCGGCTCCTGGATCGCGCTCGGCGACGCCGCCGGGACGCTCGCGGAGCCCGGCGCCACCCAGCGCGTCGAGGTCCCCGCCGGGTCGGCCGTGACGCTGCCGCTCGTCGTCCGGGTCCCGGCCGACGCGACCCCGGGCGACCACCCCGCCGGCGTCGTCGCCGCGCTCGCCACCGACGCGGGCGCGGGCGTCGCGATGGACAGCCGGGTCGGCGCGCGGCTGCACCTGCGCGTCACCGGCGACCTCGCCCCCGCGCTGGCCGTCCAGGACGTGCGGGCCGCCTACACCCCGTCGTGGAACCCGTTCGCGCCGGGGACGCTGCGGGTGTCGTACACGGTCGCGAACGCCGGCAACGTCCGGCTGGGCGCGACGACGTCCGCGAGCGCCGCCGGTCCGTCCGGGCTGGCGGGCTCGACCGCCGAGGGGGCGACGCTGCGCGAGGTGCTGCCCGGGGGCGCGGCCGCCGGCAGCGTCGAGGTCGAGGCGTGGCCCCTCGTCCGGCTCGGCGGCGCGGTCGCCGTCACCCCGACGGTCGTCGGCGACGACGAGGTGACCGCCGCGCTGGCCGCCGCCGAGGCGTCGTGGTCCGCCTGGGCGGTGCCGTGGGTGCAGGTCGCGCTCGTGCTGCTGCTCGTCGGCGGGGTGCTGGCGGTCCGGCAGGCGCGCACGCGGCGCGAGGCGGCGACGCAGCGGCGGATCGCCGCGGCGGTCGCGCGGGCGCAGGGGTCGGGCGCGCCGGCCTGAGCCGCGGCGCGGCGGCCGGGCGGACCGTCCGGGCGGGGCTCAGTCGTCCCGCCCCGCGGCCTCCGCCCACGCCTCGAGCTCCGCCCGGTGCTGGTCCACGAACTCCTGCTGGATCTCGTGGCTGACCTCCCGGACGCCGTCGTCGTACCCGACCTCCGCCTTGCACCCGGCGTCGGCGACGGCGACCGCGATCTCCCGCTCGGTGAACGCGCGCACGGCGGCCTCGTCGACCTCGGGCTCCCCGGGGCCGTCCGGCTCGGCGTCCCAGTCCCAGCCGTCGCGGAGCGCCTGGTACTCGGGGTCGTCCCAGCCCTGGATCACGTTCCACTCCTCGCTGAGCCGCGGGGCCGCCTCGTTCGGCGCGTCGAACCCGCCGTACCCGGCGTCCGCCATGCACGACGACCACGCGGCGTCGAGCGCGCGCACCCGCGGGTCCTCGGCGGTCTGCTCCCAGACCCGGGACACCTCGTCCAGGAGACCGGCGAACTCCTCGTCGGCGTCGTCGTCCCACACCTCGTGCTGGGCGGCGCCGTAGCACCCGGACCGCGTCCAGTCGTACTCGTACTCCTCCGGATCCGCGTCCTCGTCCATCTCGACGGGCGGTCCCCAGAGCGCCGCGTAGTACGCCTCGCGTTCCCCGTCGGACATGGAGTCGACGTACTCCTGGTTCGGGTCCTCCGACGCGACGGCGTCGTCCTGGTCGTCCCAGCCCCGCGGGTCGGTGCTGATCCCGTAGCCGAACTGCTCGGCGAACTCGGCGCTGCCCCACTCCAGGTCCGTCCCGCCACTGGCGGCGACCATGCCGCCGTCCTCGCGCGGCAGGTAGTCGAAGCCCTGCTCGCGCATGCACTCCGCGACCAGCTGCTCGACCTCGCGCTGCTGGCGCTCGTACTCCGCGTTCTGCTCGTCCAGGCCCGCCTCGTCGTCGTCCGCCCAGCCGTACACGCGCGCGAAGTACTCCTCCAGCGGACCGAGCTCCCGCGCGGCGGCCGCGGTCGCGCCCCCGTCCGGCGACCCGCCGGCGGTGCAGCCCGTCAGGAGCAGCGCGGCGGCGCAGGCCGCGCCGAGCAGGCGTCGAGCAGCGAGCGAGGGCATGGGGATCCTCCGTGGTGTCGGCCCGGCCCCCCGGTGCGATCGGGCACGACCGTACGCACGACCGGCACCTAGGTGCCGGTTCACCCGCACCTACGGGGCCGCGGCGCCGCGCACCCGTCGATGGGGAGGGAAAGCCGTTCCCCGACGAGGACCCACCATGCCTGCCGCCGCACGCCCGCCCGCGCCCCGCCTGCTCGACCCCCGCGGCCCCGGCCGGCCGCGCCCGCCCCGCACGGGCGCGCGCTGGTCCCGGCCGCTCGTCGCCGCCGTCCGCGCGGCCACCGCCGCGCTGCTGGTCGTGGTCGTGCTGGCGCCGTCCGCGGCCACCGCGAGCACCTCCGCCCCGGTCGCGACCACCGCGAGCACCGCCGGCGACCGGCTCACCAGCGGCCGGGCGATCGGTGCCGGCGCGTCGCTCGCCGCCGTGGGCAGCGCGCACACCCTGGCCGTGGGCGCCGACGGGGACGTCACCGTCCGGCTCGGCGCCGGCCCCGTGCTCTGGCACACCGGGACCACCGGCAACCCGGGCGCGCGGCTCGTGCAGCAGGCGTCCGGCGCCCTGGAGGTGCGCTCCGCGGCGGGCGCCCTGCTCTGGTCCACCGGGGCCGCGTCGCCCGGCGCCCGCTCGATCATCAAGCCCGACGGCGTCCTCTACACCGTGGACACCGCGGGCCGCCTGGTCTGGAAGTCGACCACCGACGGCCCCGCCCTCCGCACGACACCCGCGGACCGGGTCCCGTCGGGTGGCCTGCTGCTGGCCGGCGAGTCGATCGCGACCGGAGACGTCCGGCTGGCGATGGGCGCGGACGGCGACCTCGTGCTGACCCGCGCCGGCGCGGTGGCCTGGCGCACCGGCACGGCCGTCCGCGGCGCGTCCGCCCGCGTGACGGCGGGCGGCGACCTCCAGGTGGTCTCCCCCGCCGGCGCGGTGCTGTGGTCCGCGGGCGCGGCCTCCCCGGGCGCGCGGCTGGTGGTCAAGGAGCACGCGCGGACCTACCTGATCTCCACCGCGGGGGCGAGCGTCTGGTCGTCGCCGACGCCGGTCGCGGAGAGGGTGCCCGCCGTGGTGACCCTCCCGCTGCCCGCGGCGCTGCCGGTGGTGTCCCGGCCGGGGGCCGGCTCCGGCGGCGGCGCGTCGACGGACGGCGGACCGGGCGGCACGGAGCGGGTCTACCGCACCGTGCTGTCCGCCGCCCCGCCGTACGCGGACCCCGCGTCCGACGTCGCCCGCGCCGCGGCCGCCGCCCGCGCCGGGGGCCGGACGACCGACGCGGCGCTGCTCGACAAGGCCGCGAGCGGGGGCGCCGCGCGCTGGCTCGGCCCCGCCGACGGCACGACGGCCGTGCGCGCCCACGCCGCCGCCGCGACCGCGGCCGGCCGCACCCCCGTCTTCGTCACCTACGCCATCCCGGACCGCGACTGCGGCTCGTACTCGACCGGCGGCTTCCCGACGGGTGCCGAGTACCGCGCGTGGGTCGACGCGGTCGCCGCCGGCCTCCGCGGCTCGCGCGCCGTCGTCGTCGTCGAGCCGGACGCCCTGCTGCACCTCGACCGGTGCGGCGACCGGGACCAGCGGCTCGGGCTCCTCCGCGCGTCCGTCGAGGCGTACCGCGCCGCGGGCGCCGAGGTGTACCTCGACGCGGCCAGCAGCAACAGCTTCGGCTGGAGCGCCGAGCAGCTGCGGGACATGGCGCTGCGGCTGCGCGCGGCAGGCGTCGACCGCGCGGCCGGCTTCTCCGTCAACGTGTCGAACTTCCAGCGCAGCGAGCACGAGGTCGCGTACGGCACGTACCTCTCGGCGCTCCTCGGCGGCACGGCCTTCGTCGTCGACACCTCGCGCAACGGCGCCGGGCCGCTCGCCGGGCCGAGCGGCACGGTCTGGTGCAACCCGGAGGGCCGGGCGCTCGGCGCGGCCCCCGGCGCGACGGGGAGCGGCGGGCCGCACGTGGCGGACCTGTGGATCAAGACGGTGGGCCGCTCGGACGGCACCTGCAACGGCGGGCCGGTCGCGGGCGCGTACTGGGAGGAGTACACCCTCGGGCTGGCGTCCCGCGCCGCCTGGTGACACCCCGCGGTCCGGCGCGCGCGGCCCTGGCCGGATCCGCGCCCCGTGGCCCACAACGTTCCGCCCCCCGCATCCGTCCTTGTGTGTGAGGCTGTCGCAGCACCAGGGGGTGGGGATGGATCGGGCCGGGAGGTCGGACGACCTGATGGCGGAGCTGGTCCGCCGGCGCGGGGACGCGCTCGGGGCGTACGCGTACCTGCTGACGGGTGACCTGCGGGAGGCCGAGGACCTCCTGCAGGACGCCCTCGTCACCACCTTCGCGCGGTCGCGGGTGCGGGAGCTCGAGTCCGCCGAGGGGTACCTGCGCCGCGTCATGGCGACCACCTGGGTCGACCGGTACCGCCGTCGCCGGCAGTGGGACCGGGTCCGGCACCTGCTCGGCCGCGCCGACAGCTACGACGGGCCCGCGGAGCGCGTCGCCGAGCGGCGCGACGTGCAGGCGGCGCTCGACGGGCTGTCCCGCCAGCAGCGGGCGTGCGTCGTGCTGCGCTACTGGGACGACCTGCAGGTCCGGGACATCGCCGGCGCGCTCGGCGTCGCCGAGGGCACCGTGAAGCGCTACCTCAGCGACGCGGTCGCCCGGCTGGCCGAGGTGCTCGGGCCGCAGGCCGCGCTGCTGCCGTCCGAGACCGTGCTCGTCCACGAGGGAGGCCGTCGATGACCGAGGACCTGCGCGCGACCCTGGCGGAGATCGCCGTCGGCGCGGCCCGCGAGCTGCGCCCCGTCCCGCTGGCCGGGCTGCGTCGGCGCGTCCGCCGGCGGCGCGCCGTGCGCCGGACCGCGGGGGTGGCGGCGGCCCTGCTCGCCGCCACGTCCATCGGGGCGGCCGCGGTGGCGCTCGGCGCGGTGCCCGGGCCCGGGCCGGTGGCGCCCGCCCAGCCCACGGCGTCCGCGTCTCCGAGCCCCAGCGCGTCGGCGACGCCCACGGAGGCCCCGGACGCGCCGGTCGCCGGCTGGGTGCCCGGCGCCGAGCCGTGCGGGACGGCGCCGGTGGTCGAGCTGCACGACAGCGACGTGGTCGAGATCCAGGGCTCGGTCGTGCCCGGCACCTTCGACGTGCCCACCGCCCTGTTCCGCGGCGGCGAGGGCGACTCCACGCTGTTCCGCGCCGTCCAGACGACGAGCGAGCACCCCGGCGAGCCCGCGGGCGACGGCACGTCCGACCTGCGGGTCCTGCTCCTGGACGACGCGGGCACCGTCGTGTTCTGGGACGACCCGGCCCGCGAGCTGCCGCAGATCGAGTCCACGACGAACCCCGGCTCGTTCTCGACCTACGGGCTCTACCCCGCCCAGGACTGCCGGACCGGGCAGCCGCTGTCCGGGACCTTCCGCGTGATCGCCTCGGACGCCGACGAGACGGTCGAGCTCGCGCCGGTCGCGCTCGGTGCCGACGCCGACGCGGAGACGGCCGCGCGCGCCACGGAGCAGGCCACCGAGCGGTACCAGGGTCTGCCCGTGTGCGGCGAGCCGCTGCCCGAGGAGTGGCAGCGTGCCGCCGCCGACCCGGACCTCGCGGTGACGTTCGGGGCGGCGGGTCCGCCCGCCGAGGCGGGGGGCTGGGGCCTGCACCTGCCGGTGACGCTGACGGCGTCGGACGAGGCGCTGTCGGGCCTGGTTCCGCAGGGGCTCGCGGCCGTGCTGGTGGACGACTCGGGCACCGTCGTGACGGGTCCGGACCTGATCGGGTACGCGGGCGGGGCGCTGACGGGCACGCCGTTCGACGTCGGCCCCGGCGGGTCGTTCACGTCCGAGGTGTTCCAGTGGTGGACGGGCTGCCCCGAGCCGCCGTACCCGCAGCCGGCGTCCGGGGAGTACGACCTGTACGTCCTGGACCGGGTGCCGGCGACCGCGGCGGACGGGTCGGTCGCGCTCCGCACCGTCGCGGGCGGGCCGTTCCGGGTGGCGTACGAGGCCGGCTGGTGAGCCCGTCGCGGCTCTTCCGCCGGCGACGCGCCGACGCCGCTCCCGACCGGACGACGCCGCCGGGCGGCTGACGCCGGCGGGGCGGCTGGGCGCGGGAGCGGAGGGCGTGGGATTCGAACCCACGAGGACGCCTTTCGACGCCCCAACGGTTTTCAAGACCGTCGCTTTCGGCCGCTCAGCCAGCCCTCCCACGAACGCGGCGACCCTACCAGCGGCGGCCCGGGCGAGATGGGGTGGCCGGCGAACCTCCGCACTCGCTACGGTGGGAGGGCAGGACGCCGACAGGCCTCCCGCCTTGCCTTGAGCCCCGTCGACGGACGGGGCTCTCGTGCGTTCACGGCTCCCAGCAGTGCTCGTGCTCGATGACGGGTTCGATGTGCGACCAGATCAGGTCGTTGGCGGCCCGGGCGCGCTCGTCGCTCTCGACGTGCGTGCACCTGCGCCGGTACAGGAACGTCACCAGGTCGGCCGCCTGGAGCAGACGTGAGTGGTGCGAGGGCGCGAAGTGGATGGTGTCGAGGAGGCGGGACAACGTGCTGCTCCGGTAGCCCGGCGTGCCCCCGGTCCGGAAGTCGCGGAAGTTCGTCCGGTGCCGCTCGCTGTTGTGGACCTCGTCCGCCAGGACCAAGGTGTGGGCGCCCCGCGCGTCCGAGGCGGAGTCGATCCGCTCGAGCAGGTGCCCGAGCGCCACCTCATGCGGGGGATGGGGGTGCGCGTACCGGGCCTTCTGGCGCGCGACGTCGATCCCTCGGAGGATCACCCGGGCGCCGGACTCGCCGACCACCCGCATCGCCCCCGCGTACACGTTGATCCGCACCCGAGAAGGCACGCGGCGCCAGGGCCCCACGCCCTGGAACATCGGGTACCCGTGCAGCTCGGTACCGGCGTCGAGGTCGAACCGACCGTGGTACAGCGCCATCAGGGCGTCGAACCCCGTCTCGATCCTCCTGACCGCCGCGCCGTCGCCGAGCACCGCACCGAGGGAGAACCAGTCCGGTGAGTACGACTCGTCCACATACGCGAGCAGCAGCCCGGAGGGCGTCCTGCGATCGACCCGTCGCTGCACACCCGCCCCGTCCGTCGCGCCGCAGCGGGCCGGACCCGGAGCCGCCGTCAGGAGGCATCCTGCCGATCGCGCGGGGCCGGGTGACCACTCAACAGCACCCACCCAGCGCGACCCCCATCAGGGCAGGATCGCGTCCACGTACCCGCCGTCCACGCGCAGGGCCCCGCCGGTCGTCGCCGACGCGAGCGGGGACGCCAGGTACACCACGAGGTTCGCGATCTCCTCCGGCTCGATGAGCCGCTGGAGCAGCGACTGCGGCCGGTGCCGGCGCATGAACTCCCGCTGCGCCTCGTCCCACGGCAGGTCCCGGTCGACCAGCGAGTAGACGAAGTCCTCGACGCCGCCGGTGTGCGTCGGGCCAGCGATGACCGAGTTCACGGTCACGCCGGTGCCGGCGGCCTCCTTGGCGAAGCCCCGGGACACCGCGAGGAGCGCGGTCTTCGACATCCCGTAGTGGATCATCTCGGCGGGGATGACGACCGCGGAGTCGGAGGCGATGTTCAGCACCCGGCCCCAGCCGCGGGCGGTCATGCCCGGCAGGTACGCGCGCGTGAGCCGGACGGCGGCGAGCACGTTGACCTCGAAGTAGCGGCGCCACTCGTCGTCGGTGATCTCCAGCGCCGGGCGGGACTCGAAGATGCCGAGGTTGTTGACCAGCACGTCGACGTCGGGGACGACCGCGCGGACCGCCTCGGCGCCCTCGTCGGTGCTGACGTCCCCGGGGGCGGCCAGGAACGAGCCCGGGCCGTCGGCGTGCTCCTCGGAGAGCCGGGCCACGGCGGAGTCGACCGACCCCGCCGTGCGGCCGTTGACCGCCACCCGCGCGCCGGCGCGCGCGAGGCCGGCGGCGATGGCGGCGCCGATGCCCTGGGTGGACCCGGTGACGAGCGCGGTGCGCCCGGTGAGGTCGAGCTGCGTCATGCCCCGACCGTAGGACGGCCGGGCCCGCCCCCGCGACAGGTGCGGCCGCGACCCGGGGCGACCCGGGCGGACCGCGCTCAGGCCGCGGCGTCCCACCAGCGGTCGGGCAGGCCCGGGGAGACGACCGTCAGGCCGTGGATCGCGGCCACCGAGGCGAGCCGCACGTCGTAGGACGCGAACGCCGTGACGTCGGGGTGCGCGAGCGCGACGCCGAGGTGCAGGGACGCGAACGGGGAGAGCACGGCGGTCGTCATCGCCGCCGCGCCGACGGCCTGGTCCGAGAACCGGACGACCTCCAGCCGCTCCGCGGCGGCGTGGGCGCGCGCGCGGACGTGCGCCGGCGCCGTGGCGGCCGCGTGGCGCAGCTCGCTCAGGGACAGCGGCGTGACGAGGAGTTCCGGCTCGTGCTGCTCCGCCCACCGCTGCCAGTCCACCGAGTGGTCCGGGAACGGCAGGTAGCGCAGGAGCGCCGAGCCGTCGGCGTAGACCCGCACGCCCCGCACTGTAGCGGGGCGCGCGGGTCGTCAGCTCACGCCGCCGAGCTGCGGAGCCGCTCCATGGCGAGCTGCACCAGCTGGATGAGCGTCTGCTTGGTCGCCGTGCGCGACCGGGCGTCGGTGTAGAGCACCGGCACGTGCGCCGGGATGGCGAGCGCCTCGCGCACGTCCTCCAGGCGGTGCTTCGCCACGCCGTCGAAGCAGTTCACGCCCACGACGAACGGGATGCCGCGCGACTCGAAGTAGTCGACGGCCGGGAAGCACTGGTCCAGGCGGTCGGTGTCGACCAGCACGACGGCGCCGATCGCGCCGCGCACCAGGTCGTCCCACATGAACAGGAACCGGTCCTGGCCCGGGGTGCCGAACAGGTACAGCCACAGCGAGCCCGGCAGCGCGATGCGGCCGAAGTCCATCGCGACGGTGGTGGAGGTCTTGCGGTCGGACACGCCGCCCGCGTCGTCCACGCCGACGGAGTGCTCGGTCATCGCGGCCTCGGTGTTGAGCGGCTCGATGTCGGAGATCGAGCCGATGAACGTCGTCTTG
>Ga0164308_10001701_pt1 | contig 11718 bp, 8 predicted proteins | sample Whisoiple_246_MG_FD_109983 | JGI IMG/M metagenome (GOLD analysis project Ga0164308, IMG submission 109983) | Soil microbial communities amended with fresh organic matter from upstate New York, USA - Whitman soil sample_246_MG | ecosystem: Environmental > Terrestrial > Soil > Unclassified >... | reverse complement strand
GGCTCGGACCCGACCCATGTCGAAGAGGACACGCGTGGTCGCGTTCTGGATCGCGATGCAGACCGCGAGCGCGGAGTTGACCGCGGCGATGAGGATGATGATCCAGGCGTCGCCCCAGAGCCGGCGTCCGAGCTCGAAGATCTGGTCGGCGCTGGTGAAGTTCTTGACGTTGTCCGTTCCCTCGCCGACGAGGATGCCCCAGTTGACGAACATGTAGAAGAGCGCCACGAGAATCGTCGAGCCGACGATCGCGAGCGGGAGGTTGCGCTTCGGGTTCTCCGTTTCCTCACCGAGCGGCGCCACCGACTCGAAGCCCGACAGGGCGAGGATCGTGAACACGATGCCGAGGTACAGGCCGTTCCCGCTCGGGATATTGCCCGGGTTGAAGGAGTCGACATTGAGCCCGCCGGGGCCCGGCGAGGCGAGGCTCGAGAACATCAGCGCGATGAAGACACCGACCTCGATTGCCGCGAGCGCGAGCATGACCTTCACCGAGATCGCGATCCCGAACAGCGTGAACGCCATCACACAGGTGACGAGGATCGCGAAGACGACCCACCAGGGGATGTTCCAGCCGTACTGGGCCTTCAGCGTGTCGTGCACGAGGGAGCCCGTGAAGGCGCAGACGACGCCGATCGCGACCGGGTCGTAGAGGAAGTACAGCCACGTCGTGAGCCAGCCGAAGCGCGGGCCGATCGTGCGGCTGATGTAGAGGAAGTATCCACCCGCCCCTGTGAACTGCTTGGCGAGCTGGGTCAAGACGACCGCGACGCCGAGGCAGATGATGCCGCCGAGCAGGTAGGCGATCGGCGCCGTCACCCCCGCGAAGCTGACGATGAAGGTGAGGCCGAGCAGGACATTCAGGCCCGGGGCGATGTGCGTGACCGCCTGGACCATGTTGCCCCAGAAGCCAATCGCTCCCGCCTGGAGTTCCGTGTCGGCGACAACGAGGCCGCCTGGTGCCCCCACGGTCGGGGGCGCTACTGCTTCAGAGCTCATTGACCTGCCACCTCCTGTGTGGATTGCCGCCTCGCAGTGCAGCGCGACGGTCGGTCGTCTTCTCGCCTCAACCGCTCCGGCGAAGCTCCTTTCGGTCGCTCTGGTGAATGACGGCTTCGATCGCCGCGTCGGAGCCGCCCGGCGCCCAGACCTCGGTCACCGTCAGTAGGTGCGCCCGCATCGCCTGGCGCGCGGTCTCCGGCTCGCGGGCCCGGAGGGCCTCGTAGATCCGCCGATGGGCCACGGTCGTTTCCGGCATCGCGTTGATCAGATTCGTGACGCGCCGGCTCACGCGGAGGAGCTCGCGCACCGAGTCGAGCACGAACGCGAGCACGACGTTTCCCGTGGCCGACGCGATCTCGCTGTGGAAGTCCACGTCGACCTCGAGGTAGGCGTCGGGGTCGTCCTCCAGCTCTTCCATCTGCTCGACGGCGTGCCGCATCCGGCGAAAGTGGTCCTCGCTCGCCATCAGCGCGGCGCGCGCGGCCATCTCCGGCTCGAGCAGCATCCGCAGGTCGTGCAAGTCGCCGAGTGTCTTGCGCACGCTGTCGGGGTCGTGATCGAGCTCGAGAAGCAGGGGATCCAGGTGGTTCCATTCGGCGACCGGGCGAATCTCCATTCGGCGCCCGTGACGGACGGTGACGAGGCCGCGTGACGCGAGCGCACCGATCACCTCGCGCGCCGTCGTCTTCGAGACCCCGAACTCGACGCAAATGTCCTGCTCGGTCGGCGCGAGGTCGTCGACGCCGATGTCGCCGTTGACGATCCTCTCGGCGAGGATGCGAGTCACCTGGTCGCTCAGCTTGAGGGACTGCACCGAGCCCACGTGCCGATTCGTCGGCGGGCGAGCAGCTCCGCCTCGACTGGCCCTGGTCATCGGTGCCGAGGTTGTATGGTCATCAGCTGACTTGACCGCCGACCGTACGCCGGTGGGTCATCGGCTGTCAAGGATCTGCCCGCGACGAAGGAGACGCCGTGACGCGATCGATCCAGCTGGCCGAGGTGGGGATGCCCCCGCTCGACGTCCCGGAGGCGCTGCCGGCAGTCGCAGCCGCCGAGTTCGAGGCGCGGATCGCCGCTCTTCTCGCGGCGGTCGACGTCGATCAGGTCGTCGTCTACGGCGACCGCGAGCACGCGGCGAGCCTCGTCTTCCTCTGCAACCTCGATCCGCGCTTCGAGGAGGTGCTCCTCGTGCTCGGGCGAGGTCGGCGGACGCTGCTCCTCGGCAAGGAGGACATCGGCTACTTGCCGATCGTCCCGATCGAGATCGACGCCATTCTCTGTCCGACGCTGAGCCTGATGGGAATCGATCGAGGCGGTGGCCCGACGGTGGAGCAGGCGCTGCGCGAGGCAGGGGTGCGCTCGGGCGACCGCATCGGCGTCGTAGGCTGGAAGACGCTCCTGGCGGAGGAGTCGAGTGGGACGTTCGCTCCGATCTTTGCGCCGGCGTTCGTCGTCGACACCTTGCGTGAGATCGCCGGCCGTCCCGAGCTCGTCGTCGATGTCACGGCAGCGCTGACGAGCCCGCGCTCGGGCCTACGCTCGTTCTGCTCCGCAGACCAGATCGCGGTGTTCGAGTGGGGCGCAGCGCGCTGCTCGGCGTACGTGATGGAACTGCTGCGTGCCGCCCGTCCGGGGGTGCGTGAGCGAGAGACCTTCCAGAGCGTCCCGTGGGGCGGCGAGCCGCTGAGCTTCCACCCGGTCTTCGCCTCGGGTGCCGATGTAGCCGTCGGGCTGCGGAGCCCGTCCTCGCGGCGGCTCGAGCTGGGCGACGCCGCGATCGCCGCGATCGGACTGTGGGGCGGCAACTGCGCACGCGGAGGGCTCGTGGCCGCATCCGAGGCCGACCTCGGATCGCAGAGCGATGGCTACCTCGCTGCGCTCGCGGTGCCGTACTGGCGCGCGATCGCGACGTGGTACGAGGCGCTGGAGCTCGGCGCGCCGGGGGGCGAGATCTTCCAGGAGATCACGGGACTGCTCGAAGGAGAGGCGTTCGCCTCGTCGCTCAACCCGGGTCACCTGATCCATTACGAGGAGTGGCTCGACTCGCCGATCCGCGCCGGCTCGAGCGATCCGATCGCGAGCGGCATGGTCTTCCAGAGCGACATCATCCCGACGGGGATCCGCCCCGGCTGGACCGCGAACTGCGAAGACACCGTTGCAGTCGCGGACGCAGAGCTCCGCGCCGCCATCGAGTCGCGACAGCCCGAGTTGTGGTCTCGGATCACCGCTCGCCGCGCCTTCATGCGGGACAGCCTCGGCATCGACGTGCGCGACGAGGTTCTGCCGCTGTCGCCGACCGCCGGCTACTTCCCGCCGTTCTGGCTCGACCTCGACCGAGCGCTCGTCTACGCGTGAGCGCTCTCGACGGCAAGTCAGTCCTCGTCACGGGCGCGGCACGCGGGATCGGCGCGGCCGTCGCCGAGGCCGTCGTCGAGGAGGGGGGTGCGGTCGCGTTGCTGGACATCGACCCGGCGGGTGCCGACACGGCCGCCCGTCTCGCCGGCCGTGGTCCCGCGCATTTCTTTCCCTGCGATGTGCGTTCGCTCGAGGAGGTCGAGCGCACCGTGGCCGACGCAGAGCACGCTCTCGGCGGTCTTGACGGCCTCGTCAACAACGCAGGCGTCAACGCGTATTTCGATGCCGTTGCGATGACCGAGGACGACTGGGACTCCGTGTTCGCCGTCGATCTCAAAGCGGCCTGGATGCTTGCGAAGGCCGCGCTGCCGGGACTCATCGAGCGCCGCGGCGCCGTCGTCAACATCAGCTCGATCCAGGCTCGACTGACGATTCGGGGCTTCTTTCCCTACGCGGCGGCGAAGGCCGGGCTCGAAGGCCTTACCCGCTCCCTGGCGCTCGAGTACGCGCCGGAGGGCGTGCGCGTGAACGCGGTGGCGCCCGGGTACACCGAGACCCGCCTCGTCCAGGAGTGGCTCGACCAGCAGGACGACCCGACGGCGGCACTGCACGGTTTGCTCGCCAAGATCCCGCTGGGGCGGATGGCCGAGCCCCGAGAGGTCGGAAATGCGGTCGTGTTCATGCTGAGCGACCGCTCGTCGGCGATCACCGGCGCGACACTCGCTGTCGATTGTGGAGTCGGCGCTCTCTTTGCGACGTAGCCGTCAACCACCTGCCTCGATTGCGAAAGAGACAATGACGAGAGGAGACCAATGCCCTCGAGCCCGAACGAGCTTCGCACGCGTTTCGGCGCCGTGTACACCGCCGCGGTGACCGATGTGCTCGACACGCTCGGTCATCGCCGCCAGACGCTCCCGCCCGAGATCGTCCCGCTCGAGCCGGGCGCGCGTGTTGCCGGCCCTGCTTTTGCTGTCGAGGGGCGGACGAATCATTCGATCGATCCCGAGGTGTCGATTCGGCGCATCCTCGAGATGCTCGGATCGGTGCCCGCCGGCCACGTTGCGGTGTATGAGCCCGGCGATGCGACCTGCGCTCATTTCGGCGAGCTCTCGGCGACGTCGCTGCAAGTCCACGCGGTCGCGGGCGTTGTCATCAATGGTGGCTGCCGAGATGTCGACCTGATCCGTGAGTCCGGTCTGCCGGTGTTCGCGCGCTACCGCACGCCGCAGGACGCGGTCTCCCGCTGGGAGGTGCTCGATTGGGGTCACGAGATCGAGATCGAGGGGGTCAGCGTCGTCACCGGCGACTACGTTGTCGGTGACGCCGACGGCGTCGCGGTGATCCCGCGCGATCTGATCGAGACGGTGCTGGCGGAGGCCGAGGCTCTCGTGGGAACAGAAAACCTCATCCGCGACGCCGTGCGGAACGGGGTGAAGCCGCTGGCCGCCTACGACCAGTTTGGGAAGTTTTGATTCGACTCGGCGCGTTGGGCGATGCCGATGATGTAGGGCGCAGCCGTGATCGTCAGTGGCGATGATGCGTGGAAGCCGCGGGTGAGGGAGAGGAGCTCGAACCCGGATGCGGCGATCGTCGCCGCGGTGTCGCGCGTCGTACGGCAGCCGCCGAGCGCCCGCGTCCAGAAGAGCGCGTCCAGTGACCGTTGGAGCAGGCGCAGCGGCAGTCGGCGCGAGCGCACGTGCTCCCAGAAGCGGAGCTCGCCGGTGGGCGCGAGGACGCGCCGGATCTCTGTGAGCGTGGCGGCGGGATCGGGGACGGTGCAGAGAACGCCCATCGAGACGACGGCGTCGAAGCTTCCGTCCTCCACCGGGAGTGCCTCGGCCGTCCCGTTGACCACGTGGATCGAGACGGCGGAGCCGCGTGCGCGGTCGGCGGCGGCGGCGAGTGCGGTCGGGTCCGGTTCGACCGCGACGAGTTGCGTCACGCTCGCCGGGTAGTGCTCGAATGAGCGCCCGTCGCCGCAGCCGACCTCGAGGACGCGTCCGCGCAACCCGGCCAGCAGCCGGCGCCGCAGCTCGCGCGCAACCGGATCGGGCCGCTCCCGCTCCCGCTGCTCGAGGTAGCGGGCAAAGCGCGACTGGTGCGGGCCGTACAGCCTCGAACCGGTCTCCCACCGCTTGCCTTCAGGCTCGGCCATCCCCCGAGAATACGAAGGCGACCTCGCGCCGGCGGCGGCATCGAAGCGCTCAACGCCCGAGCCTAGGATAGTTCGGTGATCGCTTCACTCACGAAACGAATGACCGGGATTCCGAGAGGGTCCAGATGAGGACGTGCGAGTCGCCGCACTTCGAACCGGTCCCGCTCGCGTCCGTCTTCACTACGCAGAGGAGCGCGCTGCCGGACCGGTTGAAGTCCCCGCCTCGCTATCGCGGGCGATACGGCCGACAAGTGATTCGTGGGATGCCGTTCTTGTTCGGCGAGGCGGACGGTGCGAACGTCGTCCTGCTGGAGTCGGAAGAGCTGTCGATCGACCTCGGCGATTCGCGCGCCGGCTATCTCGTGTTCGTGCACGTCGTCGAGGACGCGACGGATGTGCACACGGCCGGTTGGGCGCGTGATGAGGCTCACGGCGATCAACTCGGGGGCGTCGTTGCCGAGTACGAGCTCAGCTACGCAGATGGGTCGAGTAGGTCGGTGCCGATCGTGCGCCGGTTTGCGATCCAGCAGGCGCGGTGCACCTGGGGGTCGGCGCCGTTTGCCTGTGTGCCGGCTGCCGAGGTCGAGGTCGTTCCGACGGCGGACGAGGCGCTCGCGGTTGGGCGTGCGCCCTTGCAACTGGCCCCGGTGCGCGTGGCTTCTGTGGCCGGGGAGGAAGGCTCCGAGCCTGGCCTGCTCTGGATCTACGCGTTGAAGAACCCCGAACCGGACGTGCCGTTGCGCGCTCTCGTTTGTCGTCCGCGTGAGGAGCGATCAGCGATCTACGCGCTGACGCTGACGGATCTGGCGGAGCATCCGTTGCGACCCGGGGTGCGACGCAAGCTGCGCCTGCGGCTGCCCGAGGGCGTGACGCTGAACGCGATCGGCGAGGTCGATCCCGACCAGATCGGGATCGACCTCGGCGTCGTCATCTCGGCCCGAGCGGCGCTGGAGTACGACAACGAGCACTGGTCGGGCGCGGCCCCGGTCAGTCAACCGGCACGGTCGGAGCGCGAGGTGATCGTGGACTACTCGGCACACCCACGGGCGCGGCTCTACGTCGGCGAGGAGGTCTTCGACCTCGGCGGCGACAGCACGCTGGTTTCAGTCGCGGCCGCGGAGCGGCCGGTGCGTCTTCGCTTCGTCGAGCGCGAATCCGGCGCGCGTGTCGCGGTTCGGCTGCACCTGCACGGTGAGGCCGGTGAGTATCTGCCGCCGCGGGGCCACCATCGGAAGGTGAACCGGGTCTGGTATCAGGACACCTTCGCCGAGCTGGCGATCGGCGAAAACCAGTACGCCTACATTGACGGCGAGTGCGTCGCAGAGCTGCCGCTCGGAACGGTGTACCTGGAGGTCAGTCGCGGCTATGAGGTTTCCCCGATCCGAACCGCGGTCGAGGTCACGGCCGAGACCGACGAGCTCGTTTTCGAGCTGGAACGGGTGCTGCGCTGGCGCGAGCGCGGTTGGGTGACCGCCGACACACACGTCCACTTCCTCAGTCCGCAGACGGCGCTGCTCGAGGGCCGCGCCGAAGACGTCAACGTCGTCAACCTGCTCGCCTCGCAATGGGGCGAGATGTTCACCAACGTCGGCGACTTCGACGGTAAGACGACGATCGGCGCTGAAGACCTCGGCGGTCGCGGCGAGTTTCTCGTCCGCGTCGGCTCGGAAAACCGGATGCCGGTCCTCGGCCACATCTCGCTGCTCGGCTACAGAGGGGAGCTGATCCACCCGCTCTGCACCGCCGGACCCGACGAGTCGGCGTTCGGCGACCCACTCGAAGTCTCGATGGCCGAATGGGCGCAGCGCTGCCTCGACCAGGGCGGGCTCGTGGTGATGCCGCACGCACCCGAACCGCAGCTCGAACGCGCCGCCGACATCGTGCTCGGTCTCGTCAACGCGATCGAGCTGATGCACTTCAACCCACTCGACCCACAACTGAAAGAGTTCGGAGGCCCACTCAGCCCTTACGGGCTCGCGGACTGGTACCGCTACCTCAACCTCGGCTACCACGTCCCACTCGTTGCCGGCACCGACAAGATGTGGGCCGGTGCGCTCCTCGGCGGCATCCGCACCTACGCCCACCTCGGCGAGCTCGAGTTCACCTACGACAACTGGATGGAGGCCGTCCGCCGCGGCAACACCTTCGCCACCGTCGGCCCCCTCACCGCGATGAAAGTCGAAGGCGTCGAGCCCGGCGGCCAACTCGATCTTCCGGCCGGCGGCGGCACGCTGAACGTGGAGTGGCGCGCCGAGTCACTGTCCCTCCCGATCAACGCCGTCGAGATCGTCGCAGGCGGCTTGATCGAGGACGAGGTCACAGTGGGTGGGAAGCTCGCGGCAGAGGGCAGCAGCAGACTCCGCGTCTCCGACTCCACCTGGGTCGCCCTTCGCGTCCGCGGCAGCTACCACGACAGGCCCGACGACATTGCCGCCCATACGAGTGCCGTTCAGGTGCTGGTCGACGGCTCTGAGCTCTACGCGGAAGCCGACTCGATGGCCGTCCTCGATCAGATCCAAGGCGCGATTGCGTACGTCGACACGCTCGCACCGCGCGCTGAAGCCCGACGCTTCCGCGAGCTTCGCGCGACGCTCGAGCGCGCGCACAACCGGCTACACCAACGCATGCACGCCGCCGGCGTCTATCACCGCCACCCCCTCCACGACCCCGCGCAGCCGCACGAGCACTGATCCGCGCCCCGAATCTTGCTCCGGAGGCGCGCAGCGCGCGGCTCGCCTACGATTCTGGACCTCCCGACGAGAAAGAGAGCAGACAGTGGCTGTTGCATACCTTCAGGAGTTCACGATCAAGGACGGCGACACGAGCACGACCAACTACGACGCGGTCACCAAGGCACTCGATCTGCAGGAAGCACCAGACGGTCTCCTGATCCACACTGCCGGCTTCGACCACGACGGCGGTGTGTTTCGCATCTTCGATGTCTGGGAGACGCGCGAGCAAGGCGAGAAGTTCATCAACGACCGCCTCGGTCCAATCGTGCAACCGATGATCGAAGCTGCGGCACAAGACCCGAGCAGCGACTTCGATCCGCCCAGCCGAGAGAGCTGGTACGAGCTGCACGACTCGATGACGGGCTGAGGTCGAAGCCGGTCGAGCGCGTTCGGGCTGGCATCGTTGTCCAACTGGGCGACATCTGGCCCTGGCTCGGACCGACTCGGCCTGTTGACCTTTCGTTGCGCTCGGTCACGTTGACGACCGCCTCGTAGGGATCGCGAACGAAGAGACGTGCCGAGGCGGCGCCGGTCGGCGCCGCCTCGGTTCGCTCGGGGCGAAGCGTCAGTCGAGGATCGCCTGGGTGCGGTGATGGTTTGCCCGGGCGGCCACGAGGCCGGCGAGGATGAGGACGAGCGCGAGCGTCGCTGCGGCCCCGACTCCGGCGTCCTCCCATTGGAAACCCGCCGACACGGTTGTTGCGAGCTGCGATGGGCCGGCGAGCGCGGTGCCGATGCCGCGGAAACCGCCACGGTCGTCCGGACGCGGCGATGTCGATGCGTTGTTGCGAAGGACGGCCCGCTCGAAGACGCCTCCCTGTGTGACCGGGGTCGACATCGGGTTGGTGCTGACGCCGCGCAACCCGGCGCGGTCGTCCGGCCGCACCGCCCGGACAGCGTGAGCCCTGGCGACCTTCCGTGTGAAGACGTCCGACGTGTCCGTGCTGTGTGAGTCGATGCCGCGGACGCCGGCTCGGTTGTCCGGCCGGTCGGCGGCCTGAGCGCTGCCGAGGAGAACTGCCGAGAATGAGAGCGCCACCGTCAGCGCTGCGATCACCTTATGAGGCCAAGCCTGCACTGTTTCCTCCTTCGATTCGATCGCCCCGTGCGATCGACTGGAGACAGAATCGAGGCGCGTGGTTGCGGCGCGGCTGCCGCCCGGTTACAACCGGTTGCGGCAGGCGAATGGAATACAGAATCCTGGGCGAACTCGAGGTCGAGGACCGTGGTCGGGCGGTCGAGCTCGGAGGCGCGCGTCAGCGCGCCCTCCTCACGAACCTGCTCCTTCATGCAGGCGAGGTCGTCTCGGCCGACCGGCTGATCGAAGATCTCTACGGAGCGTCCCCGCCCACCACTGCGGTGAAGAGCCTTCAGGCCCACATCTCGCGCCTGCGCAAGGCGCTCGGTGCCGGGCAGCGGCTGCGGACGCGCGGCGGCGGCTATGTCCTGGAGCTCTCGGACGGCGAGCTGGATGCCGAGCGCTTCTCGACGCTGGCGGAAGAGGGTCGTCGGAGTCTCGCCGGAGGTCACGCGGAGCAGGCGGTCGCGACGTTGGAGCGTGCGCTCGCTCTCTGGCGCGGTCGCCCGCTGGCGGATGTCGCCTATGCGGAGTTCGCTCGAGGTGAAGTCGCGCGCCTGGACGAGTTGCATCTCACGGCGGTCGAGGAGCTGATCGACGCGCGCATCGCGCTCGGTCGTCACGTAGAAGCCGTCGGCGAGCTGGAACGTCTCGTTGCTGCACATCCGCACCGCGAGCGGCTGCGCGCGTCGTTGTTGTTGGCCCTCTACCGCTCCGGCCGCCAGGCCGAGGCGCTCGATGCCTACCAGGGGGCGAGAACGACCCTGGTCGAGGAGCTTGGCATCGAGCCAACCCGAGCGCTGCGGGCGCTGCACCAAGCGATCCTCACGCAGGATCCGCTCCTCGACCTGCCCGTAAGCGACGCGCCGCATCCCACAGCGGCCGTGGCGCCGTTTGCCTCGCACCCGGTCGCCGAATCGGTGATCCGTGGTGTGCGAAAGACGGTGACGGCGCTCTTCGTGAGAATCGGCGTCGCTGCCGCGGGCGGCCGGCCGCTCGATCCAGAGGCCCTGCGGCGCGTGACCGGCCGAGCGTTCGGGGCCCTCGAAGCTGCTGCCGACGGGCACGGCGGAACGATCGCGGCTGTGTCGGGCGACGCGATCACCGCGGTGTTCGGACTACCGTTGGTGCACGAGGACGACGCGCTGCGAGCGATGCGAGCCGCTGCCGACGCGCGCACGTGCCTCTTCGAGCTCGCGGCCACGCTCGGCGCCGAGCGAGCCCTCCAACTCGATTTTCGGATCGGGATCAGCACGGGGGAGATCGTCACTGGCGGAACCGACGCAGCCCAGGCGAGGGCGACCGGCGAACCGCTGACGTTTTCCCAACGGCTCGGAGACAACGCGGCGCCGGGTGAGATCCTGATTGACGCGGCCACGCGCGCGGTTCTGCGTGATGCGGTAACGGTCGAACCCGCACCGGGCGGCTGGCGTGTCCTGGAGACCGCCGCTGCCGGGTCGGAACGCGTCAGCCGGTTTGACTCGCCGATGGTCGGGCGGGAGCGTGAGCGGCGGCGCCTGCAAGACGCGTTCGACCAAGCGGTCACCGACCGGTCGTGTCAGCTCTTCACCGTGCTCGGGGTCGCGGGTGTCGGCAAGTCGCGACTGGTCGAGGAGTTCCTGCAAGGCCTCGGCAGCGGCACTCTCGTCGCCTCCGGGCGCTGCCTCCCCTACGGTGAGGGGATCACGTACTGGCCGCTGCTGGAGGCCGTCAAGAGCGCGGTCGGGCTCGACGACGAGAGCTCACCGGACGAGGCGCGCGCAACGCTCGCACGCGTTCTCGACGGCGAGCAGGGCGGCGATGTGACCGCCCAGCGGGTGGCCGAGCTGATCGGGCTCGCTGATGCCGTCGCAGGCGCCGAGCGATTCAGCTCGGCGGTCGCGCTTTTCGAAGTCCTCGCGCGCGCTCACTCACTGGTCATCGTCTTCGACGATGTTCACTGGGGGGAACCCACCTTCCTGGACCTGATCGAGCACCTGGCGGATGGCGCGCGCGACGCGCCCATCTTGCTCGTCTGCCTCGGCCGGCCCGAGTTGCTCGAGGCTCGCCCAGGCTGGGCCGGCGGGAAGCTGAACGCGACAACCGCGCTCCTCGAACCCCTCTCCGAAGATGAATGCGGAGTCCTGATCGGGAACCTTCTCGGCCGCACCGGTTTTGCCGAGGAGGTCGAGACGAGGATCGCTGAGGCCGCCGAGGGCAACCCGCTTTTCGTCGAGGAGATGCTGCTGATGCTGATCGACGACGGTCTGCTCGTGGGCGACGATGGACACTGGGCGGCAACCGGCGACTTCGGCGCTGTTCGCGTGCCGCCCACGATCCAGGCGCTCCTCGCTGCGCGCCTCGACCGGCTGGACGAGAACGAACGATCCGTGATCGAGCGGGCAGCCGTCGAGGGC
>Ga0164308_10001700_pt1 | contig 11720 bp, 8 predicted proteins | sample Whisoiple_246_MG_FD_109983 | JGI IMG/M metagenome (GOLD analysis project Ga0164308, IMG submission 109983) | Soil microbial communities amended with fresh organic matter from upstate New York, USA - Whitman soil sample_246_MG | ecosystem: Environmental > Terrestrial > Soil > Unclassified >... | reverse complement strand
GGCCGACTCGGGGGCCTTCTGGGAGATGAGTCGACCCAGCGGACTGAGCGGGATGACGACCATGGCCAGGCAAAAAGCAGTCGCCACGACCAGGCGCCCGCTGAGGACCGATTCGAACTCCTCAACGCGTTCGCTCACCTTCGAGCGCGCACCCGGCTTTTGGGGACCGCCCTTCCGGGGGCGCGCCGTCCCCTTGGCACCCGCCTTGGTCGTCGCCACCTTCTTGGCGGGGGCCGCGGACCCGGCCGCCGATTCGCCTTTATCTTCGGACATCGACGGCACTTTTACTTGAATTCGTGAGCCCGAACCAGGCGGCGCTTTCGGCCGGATTTGGGCCTACTCGCAGTCCGAAAAAGCCCGTTCCAAGAGCGCTTGCCCAAGCAGGGCGTGCCCCGCCGGCCCCGGGTGCAGCCCATCGTGCGACCCAGTCTCGTACTCCGGGCACAGGCGCTCCGCGTCGCCACAGGAGAGCAGCGGGTACGAATCGACGACCACATCGGTGAGGCCGCTCGCCGCCGTCCCTTGGATCCAAGAGTTGAGCAGGCGAGTGCTGCGCGAGCGGCGCTCGTTGAAATAGCGGGTGAAGCCGCCCCAAGGGCTCACGGTGACGGCCACCACACGTAGGCCCCAGTCCTTCGCCTGTCGATAGATGGCCGACAGGTCGTCCTCGATGAGGTCGTTCGTGCGTCCTGCAGTCTGATCGCTGTAGAGGTCGTTGACGCCGCCGTACACGATGAGCGTGTCGTAGTCGCCGCGCCTGGATGGGATCTCTTGCTCGAAGCGGCGCCGCATTTGGTTGACCATGTCGCCTCCGCGCCCGAAGTGCTCGAAATGGCTGAGCGGGCACGCGCGGCCCAGCTCCCGCAGGTAACCGCCTCCGCCCACGCGTTGGTCCGTGATGGAGTCGCCGAGGGCGAGCACGCGGTAGCGGCGCCGCTCGGGCGGCGTCGGTGCGGACGAGGGCGGGGGCGATGCGGCGGCCACAGGCGCGGAAGCAGCCTGCACCGGTGCTTCAGGAGGCGTACTCTGCCGTTTGACCTCGCGGGGCTTGCTGCAGGCGCCGAGCGCCGTGAGACCGAGGATCAGGGCCCAAGCTCGCATGTTCCATCACTCACATGCGTTCGACGACCGCGATGCCGAGGAGGCCGAGGCCGCGCCGCAGCTGGCGTGCCGTCAAGGCGCACAGACACAAGCGGCTGTCTCGCGTCGTCCCTTCGGCCTTGAGCACCGGGCACGCTTCGTAGAAGGCCATGAAGGCCTTGGCGAGCTCGTACAGGTGGTCCGTGAGCAGATGCGGCAAGCTGGCCTCGGCCGCCTGGTGCACGACCTCCGAGAAACGAGCGAGCACGCGCCCGAGCTTGTCGGCTTCCGGCGCATCGAGCGTGACGGGCCCTTCGGCGCTGTCGATGCTCGTTCCGGCCTGCCCGACAGCGGCCCTGTCGAAGATGCTGGCGACGCGGGCGTAGGCGTACTGCAGGTAAGGACCGGCGTTGCCGCTAAAGCTGACGAGTTTGTCCCAGTCGAACTGGTAGTCGCTGCTGCGGTTTTGCCGGAGATCGGCGTACTTCACCGCGCCGATGCCGACCTTCTGCGCAACGATCGGCACCTGGTCGAGCGGCAGCATGAGCTTGCCCTCTTCGATGCCCTCGCGGATGCGCTCGGCGGCGCGCCGTTCGGCTTCGTCGAGGAGAGAGGCCAAGGTGATGGCTTGGCCGTCTCTCGTCTTGAGCGGGCGCCCGTTTTCGTCGAGCACGGTGCCGAACGACACGTGCTCGAGCTTCATTTCGATGCCCAAGAGCTGGGCGATGGCGAAGAGCTGGGTGAAGTGCAGGTGCTGCCGCGCGTCGACCACGTAGAGTGAGCGGTCGGCCTGCCAAACCGTTTTGCGGAACTCGAGCGCCGCGATGTCGGTCGTCGAATAGAGGAACGCGCCGTCGCGCTTGCGCACGAGGAAGGGCTCCTCCTGCTTTTGCAGGGGCGCGGGGACTCCGGACAGCTCCTGCCAGAAGACGCCGATGGCGCCTTGGTCCTCGCGGGCGAGTCCCTTCTGCATGAGCTCCTCCACGACGCCGGGCAGGCGGTCGTTGTACGCGCTTTCCCCGAGCCACTCGTCGAAGCGCACGTCGAGCCGGGCGTAGATGCGCTCGAGCTCGGTACGGGTGGTGTCCACGAACTTCTTCCAAAGCGCGAGATTGTCCGCGTCACCCGCTTGCAGCTTGGCTAGCTCGGCGCGAGCCTGCTCGGCAAACGTCTCGTCTTCCTTGGCGCGGGCCGAAGCCAACTTGTAGATGCGCTCGAGCTCTTCGATCGGGGCGCGATCGAGCGCCCCGAGGTCGCCGAAGGCGCGCATGCCCGAGAGCAAGAGGCCATACTGCGTGCCCCAGTCGCCGATGTGGTTGTCGCCGATGACTCGGTGTCCAATCGCGCGCAATAGGCGAACGAGGGCATCGCCGATGATGGTGGAGCGCAGGTGCCCGACGTGCATCTGCTTGGCGATGTTCGGGCTCGAGAAATCGACGACCACGCATTCTGGGCTCTGTACGCGATCGATGTCGTCCTGCTCGTGATCCAGCGCGGCCTCGCTGAGTCGCGCGGCCAGCCAGGCGGAATCCAGCGTGAGGTTGATGAACCCCGGGCCGGCAATCTCGCTTTTGGCGATGGCCGGATGCTCGAGGAGCAAGGCTGCAATCGGCTCGGCGATCTCGCGGGGCTTCTTGCCCAGGCGCTTGGCCAAGGCCATGGCCGCGTTGACCTGGTAGTCGCCGTGGCGCGCGTCCGCGGTCGGACGCAGGACGGGTGGCGCGGTGATCCCGAGGGCCTGCTCGATGGCGGCCGCCGCGACTTGGGAGAGCTCTTGCTCGATGCGCATGGGGGCCCGTTACTCTGAAACGTCAGTCACCGAAAGTCCGATCCGGGTCGATGACTTCACGGGCGATGCGCACGAGCTCCGGTGGGGCCGTCTCGCCCGCTTCGACGTAGGTCGGGAACAAGGCGAAGCCGTCCGCCGGGCAAGGGGTGGGCGGAAATCCGGGTGCCGCGAGCTCCTCGCCGGCGCGGAGGCGCATGAAGTTGGTCAGACCAGGGCGCAGACGACGTCGGCCGCCCTCGCTCGGCACGACGTGGGCGGTCTCGAGCCAGCTGACGGCAGTCCGCTGGCTCGCCAACTCAGCGAGGCTCGTTCCGGTTGCGGCCAGGCCCGCGATCTCGATGATGCGCCGCGAGGCCTCGAGGCAATTGTGCGCTTGAGCTGCGTCGACGCCGCGCTGGCCGAGCTCGACCGTGATGCCGAGCTTGCCCCTTGCTCGCACATACTCGTCCAGGCACATCAGGCCCGGCGAGAAGGCTTGGCTGGCCCGACGCGTCACCCCGCACGGCGCGGCGCCGATGGCGCGTGCCAAGAGGCCGAGCTCTCGCGTCCAGGGCATGGTCCAGAACGCCGACTCGGTCGGCGTGCCCGTCTGGTGAAAATCGAGGAAATAGTCGGCGCGATCGAGGATAGGGCGCACGCGCTCGGCACGCAGGCGCTCGAGGCTCTCGGCAGGCCGGTCGAAGGTGAAGACACGATTGAAGTCTTCTTCCACGTAACGCACGCCCTGGCCGACGGCGTCGAGATTGCCGAGCAGCAGCGTCACCGGCCCCGGCGGTGGATGCGTCGCGAGCTCCTGCTGCAATTCGACTGCGGCGCGCAAGCTGCCGACCTCGTTGCCGTGGATGACGAAGCCGATCACGACGTGGGGCAAGGGCGCCTGGCCGTGAAAGTGGTGGCAGGCCTCGTAGTGGAACGGGCCGGTCGCCGCGCGCGACAGGAAGACCTCCAGGTCAGCCAAGACGCTGGGGTCGACCGTAGGCGGGGCCATCATGGGGCCGAGCAGAGCACCGATCGGAGCGGATTTCACGGGCGCCGTTGTGTTCCGGGCGCCCCTGGGACAAGACTCGGCCCGTGAAGGCTCCCCGACACTTCCCCGGCCGCCCGGCGCTCACGGGATTCCGGCTCGACAAGAAGCTTTCCACCGTGCGACGGGCGGTGCCCGAGGTGACGGCATTGCGGGCCGAGTTCGCCCATTTTGCCTGGCCGGCCAGCTCGGACGGCATCCTGCCCCAGGATGCTCGCACGCTCAGTCAGCTCCTCGACTACGGGCCGACCCGCGCCGAACCAGTCCGGCGTCTGTCCCAACCGCCGCCGGGGCAGCTCATCTTGGTCGTGCCCAGGCTCGGCACCATTTCCCCTTGGAGCTCCAAGGCCACGGACATCGCGCGGATCTGTGAGCTCGAGAGCGTGGCGCGACTCGAACGCGGACTGGCCTACTTCCTGTCGGCACCGACCTTCTTGAGTGAGGCCGAGCTCGCGCGTGCGGCAGCCGTGCTTCACGACCGCATGACCGAAGCGGTTCTCTTCGACTTCGACCAGGCGTTCCGGCTGTTCGAGGTGGCGTCGCCCCGGCCCTTGGCTCGCGTGCCCTTGCTCGAAGGTGGCAAGGCCGCCCTCGTCCGCGCGAACGTCGAATACGGGCTGGCGCTCTCGGAGGACGAGATCGACTACCTGGAACAGGCGTTCGTCGCGCTTGGTCGCAACCCCAGCGATGTCGAGCTCATGATGTTCGCGCAGGCCAACTCCGAGCACTGCCGACACAAGATCTTTCGTGCCGAGTTCGTCATCGACGGCGAGAAGCAGCCGCTGTCGTTGTTCCAGATGATCAAAAACACCACCGAGCGTGGAGGCTTGGGCGTCATCTCGGCCTATTCCGACAACGCCGCGGTGATGGAAGGCTTCGTGGCTCGTCGTCTGCTCGTGCGGCCGGGCGCGGCCGCGAGTTACGACGTGGTGCCCGAACTGGCGCACGTCTTGATGAAGGTCGAGACGCACAATCATCCGACCGCGATTTCCCCTTTCGCCGGTGCGGCCACTGGCTCGGGCGGAGAGATCCGCGACGAAGGTGCGACGGGTCGCGGCGCCAAGCCAAAAGCGGGGTTGACGGGTTTTTCGGTGTCTCACCTGCGTATCCCCACGCAGCTCGAGCCATGGGAGACAGCGAACATCGGCCGTCCCGATCGCATCAAGAGTGCCTTCGACATCATGCTCGAAGCTCCCCTCGGCGCGGCGGCGTTCAACAACGAGTTCGGCCGTCCCGCCATCTGTGGCTACTTCCGCAGCTTCGAACAGGAGGTATTCGGGCAGTGGCGCGGGTATCACAAACCCATCATGCTGGCGGGTGGGCTGGGGGTGGTACGGCCCGAGCTGGCGCTCAAGAAGCCATTCCCGCCGGGGACGCAGCTGGTCGTGCTCGGTGGGCCAGCGATGCTGATCGGGCTGGGTGGCGGCGCGGCGTCGTCCATGTCGTCCGGGCAGAGCTCTGCCGACTTGGATTTCGCGTCGGTGCAGCGAGACAACCCGGAGATGCAGCGGCGCTGCCAGGAGGTGATCGATCGCTGCTCCGCGCTCGGGGAAGACAGCCCCATTCTGTTCGTCCACGACGTGGGTGCCGGCGGGCTGTCCAACGCGCTGCCGGAGCTGGTCAACGATGGCCAAACGGGTGGCCGCTTCGAGCTCAGGCGGGTTCCGAGTGCCGAGCCCGGCCTGTCGCCCATGGAAATCTGGTGCAACGAAGCGCAGGAACGCTACGTGCTCGCCGTCGCCGCCCAGAAAATGCAGCTCTTCCGCGAGATCTGTCAGCGGGAGCGCTGTCCATTTGCGCTGGTGGGGGAGGCAACGAAGGAGAGCCAGCTCGAGCTCTCCGACGAGCATTTTGGCGACATGCCCATCGACATGTCGCTCGATGTCCTGCTCGGCAAGCCGCCGAAGATGACGCGCAACGTCAAAACCCTGCCCGTGGCGGCTGCCGCGGTCGCGCCGTCCCAGCTGCCGCTCGCAGAGCTCGTGGAGCGAGTGCTGCGCTTCCCGACCGTTGGTGACAAATCGTTCTTGATCACGATTGGCGACCGCACCGTCGGTGGTCTCACGGCGCGGGATCAGATGGTCGGACCCTGGCAGGTGCCGGTAGCGGATGCCGGCGTGACGCTTTCGGACTACGAGGGCTTTGCCGGCGAAGCGATGACCATTGGTGAACGCACCCCGCTCGCCCTGCTCGATTCGGCGGCGGCGGCGCGGATGGCCGTGGGCGAAGCGCTCACGAACTTGGCGAGCGTCTCCATCGAATCGCTTTCACGGGTCAAGCTGTCCGCCAACTGGATGGCGGCAGCCGGACACCCCGGCGAAGACGCGGCCCTCTATGCGGCAGTGCGGGCGGTCGGACTCGAGCTGTGTCCGGCCCTGGGCCTCGATATCCCCGTTGGCAAGGACTCACTCTCCATGCGGACGGTTTGGGACGGCGGCGCGCGCAGCGTGGTCTCGCCGGTGTCTCTCGTCGTCTCCGCCTTCGCTCGCACCAAGGACGTGCGGCTAGTAGCGACACCACTTTTGCGCACGGACGTCGGACCGACGAGCCTCGTCCTGATCGACCTCGGCCAAGGCAAGGATCGCCTGGGGCTTTCGGTGCTTGCCCAAGTGACGGGCCAAGTCGGCGACGAAGTTCCCGATTTGGACGATCCGGAGATGTTCTCGCAGTTCTTCACCGCGATTCAGGACCTGCTCTGCGAGCGGAAGATCCTCGCCTATCATGATCGCTCGGACGGCGGGCTCATCACGACGGTGCTCGAGATGGCGTTTGCCGCGCGGGCAGGAGTCTCCCTCGACCTGCCGCATGTCGCGCCCGAAGCGGCAGAAGCAGCACTGTTTTCCGAGGAACTGGGCGCGGTGATCCAGGTGCGCACCAGTGACCGGGCGGCAGTACTGGAGCGTCTCGAGGCGGCGGGGCTGGGGGCCTCTACTCACGTCATTGGCACGCTCGCACCAGGCGACGGCGTGGCGCTTCGCGTTCGCGGTCAGCCGATTTTGGAGGCCTCGCTGAGTCGGCTCAGGCGGGTCTGGTCGACGGTCAGTCACGCCATGCAGGCCTTGCGCGACAATCCTCGCTGCGCAGACGAGGAGCACGAGTCGCTCTCCGACGCCACCGATCCTGGGCTCGCGCCGAAGCTGACCTTTTCGCGCTCCGAGGCGGTCGCCCGCGCGTTCATCGAGAGTGCGAGCGAGCGCCCACGCGTGGCCATCCTGCGGGAGCAAGGTGTAAATGGTCAGGTCGAGATGGCCGCCGCCTTCCAGCGCGCCGGCTTCGCCGCAGTCGATGTCCACATGTCCGACGTGCTCGAGGGGCGCGCGGATCTGTCCGACATGACGGGTTTGGCGGTGTGCGGCGGGTTCTCCTATGGCGATGTTCTCGGGGCGGGGCTCGGCTGGGCCTGGTCGGTGCTCATGCACCCGGAAGCGCGCGAGGCTTTCAGCCGCTTCTTCAGCCGTCCGGACACGTTCACCCTCGGTGTGTGCAACGGCTGCCAGGCCCTGTCCGGCTTGAAGGACCTCATTCCGGGTGCCGAGGCGTGGCCCCGGTTCGCCCGTAACGAGAGCGACCAGTTCGAGGCACGCCTGTCACTCGTGGAAGTCGTGGAGAGCCCGTCGGTGCTGCTCCGTGGCATGGCGGGCAGCCTATTGCCCGTGGTGGTCGCGCACGGTGAGGGGCGCGTGGAGTTCGATTCCGACGCGCACGCCGCCAAGGCGCGCACTGCCCTGCGCTTCACCGACGGGCGCGGTCACGTCGCCACGAGCTACCCGAGGAACCCGAACGGTTCGACGGGCGGACTCACGGGCCTTTGTACGACCGACGGCCGGGTGACCATCATGATGCCGCATCCCGAGCGCATCTTCCGCACCGTGCAGCACTCCTATGCCCCGGCGGACTGGCTATCGGGTGCCGACGATCGCGGACCGTGGCTGCGCTTGTTCGAGAACGCCCGCGCCTTCGTGGGCTGATCAGACCTGGGCGCGCAGGATCTCGGCGACGAGCTCCTTGAGCTCGTCCGGACGCGAGGACGACGTGGGGGGTCGGTCGGACCGTCCACGCACCGTCGAGGCTGGCGGCATGGCGATGAGCAGTGACTCGAGCTCGTCCAGCTCGAGGCCGGGATCGATCGGGAGCAGCGGTGCCGACGAGCGTGAGCTCGTGCTCGTGGTGATGGCGGAGAGCCCGCGCTTGAGCGACGCCAGGAGGGAAGAAGGCGTTTCCAGCTCGAAATCGCCGCGGGCGATGCGCTCCGGCTGATCGGCGAGCAGCGCGACCAGGCGGCGATTGGCACGGATCAAACGGTTCGCGTCGGCCAGGAGCTCCTTCTGCGTCGGGTCGAGCTCGCTCAGGAGCGGCGCAATGTCGTGGTCTTCGGTGGCCGCGAAGAGCGCCGTGGAGATGGCGAGCTCAGGCGACAGCACCTTGGTGACGCGGGTGACGCGCGGGCCGCCACAGCTCTTGGCGTAGATGTAACTACCCTGGAGCACGAGTCCCCCGAGGCCGAGCGCGACGGCGGTGAAGTCAGCCGTGACGTCGACGGGCGGCTCGAGCACCTCCTCCTCGAGCTTGGCTTCGACGAGGAAGACGAAAGCGAGGGAGCGCGCGAGATTCGTGGTGAGCGCCACCGGGTGCCGGAGCTCCGGCTCCGGGATCTGCAAGAGCCAGCCATCCCCTTCGTCCACGACGCGCAGCACGCCGAAACCGGACGATTGAGGCAGCCCACAGGCGCCGCTACTACAGCTCGAAGAGACTTCCCCGTCCGGGCCCAGCGTGACCAGGGCCGTCCGAATCGGGATGTCGCTCATGCCGGCGTGCTCCTGCATGCGCGCCGTCAGACGAGCCGCGGATTCGGCATCGGTGCGGAACGGGTCGGGGAAGAATTTGCCGTTTGGGATGACCAGGGGGCGCCGTCCGAGAGCGCCAGCGTATCGATGACGGAGGCGGGCGTGACGCTGGATGACAGCGCGGATCACCTGTGGCGGCGGCAACTCCATGGGACGCACATGTTGCCAAAGGTTCTCCGTTTGAGCCAACTGCTTCATCACGGAGTCACGCGGACCAGGTGCGTAAGAAACTGCCTTGCAGAAATGAACGATCTGCTCGGAGAACCGCTCGGAGAAATGGCGCGACGCAGCTCGCGAACCCTTGCAACATTGGACACAAATCAGCGAAGCCCGCGACGCATGCGCTCCAGCTCCGCAAGTCGTGTCACCACACCGCGCGCCACGATATCCAGGACCTTTCTTATCAAGCGATCGCGCTCAGCCAGCGATCCGCCGAACGACAGCTCGCTCTTGGCCCGCTGACCGCCTGGCAGGACACCGGTGGCCGTACAGTGAATGTGGAGCACATCGCCCGAAAGACTGAACGCAAGCTCACTGACCTGAAATCGGTACTCGATGCGGTTGTCGCGGCCGCCGCCCCAGGTGACGCGGCGCGCCTCACGCCGGAGCGCGGTGACCAGGTGCTGGCGGTAGGTGTCGTGGCCCACGAAGTCGGTGGGGAAGTCGAGACGGTCGAGGACCACCGTCGGCGCGCCCTCGGTCGTCTTCTCGATGGCCGTCGAGCGTGCCGGGGTCGCTGCCGCCGGCACTGCCAGGAGCAGGGCGAGCGGGAGGAGGCGGAAGGCGCTGACGGGAGGCACCTCTCGACCCTACGGACGGTGGACCGTGGGGGCCAAGTTCCGGGAACCCGCCCGATCTTGGTACGTCTGGGGTCATGGCCCGACTGTTCTTCGCCATCGTTCCCCCACCGGCAGTCTCCGAGCTGCTCGACGACGTGTGCGAAGGGCTGAGCGACGTGCACTGGACCGACGTGGCCGACTTCCACCTCACCCTCGCCTTCCTCGGTGAGGTATCCGAGCAGCACGTGCAGGATCTCGTCGACGTTGGAGGCAGTGTGCGTACGCCCTCTTTCCGCCTCGAGCTCGAGAGCGTGGGCGTCTTCTCGAGTCGTGGCCGTCCGCGCGTGCTCTGGGCCGGCGTGCGCAAGGAAGAGAGGCTGCTCGCGCTCCAGCGCGTCCTATCCCGCGAGCTGCGGCAGGCCGGCTTCGAGCTCGAGACGCGCAAGTTCCATCCCCACGTGACTCTCGGTCGCCCCGACGACTGCCCGGCGGACGAAATCTCCGATTGGCTTGGCCGCCACCTGAGCCTGCGAGCCGGTCCGTTCGGGGTATTCGAATTTCACCTGATGTCGAGCGAGCGACCCCACGACGGCTCGCGCTACGTCAGCCTGGAGCGGTTCCCGCTGCGAGTCTGAGCGCGACGGCTAGGGCAGCTCGGCCGTCACGAACGCGACCTGACAGGCTTCGTCGTCGCAGTCTTCGCCGTTCGGAAAGTAGTCCGAGTATTCGGGTTCTGCCTCCGCGCTCGTCACCTTGGAGCCATCCTGGGTGATCTCGAGCGCTGCGGTCTCGGGAGTTGCGTAGATGACCACGTCCCGCACGCTGGGCTCGACGTCCAGGTCCCCCCGGCAATCGAAATCGGAGCTCTTGTCCTCGTTCACGGTGAGATCACATTCCGAGTCGCCGATGGACGTCGCGACACTAACGACGTAGTCGCCCGCAGGCAGATGCTCGCCGTCGAAATCGAAGGTGAGGTTCGATTCGCAGCCGATGTCGGTGCAAACGGCGCTGTAACAGCCCGCAAGGACGCCAGCGAGTCCAACCAGGAGCGCTCGGCTCATCCTCATGCTCGACGTTTAGCAGGCGACGCTGGCCGTCGCACTCTGGTTGGCCGCGGGTAGAAGCGGGCCGTCAGTGCGGTCCGGCGCCCGCCGTCACGGCGGCGGGGACGCTGGCGGCTGCGTCGGCTGCAAAGTCGTAGGGCGGGTCGTTCCATTCGGTGCCGTCGCCCCCCGTCAGTTGGCCACCGCTCGTACCTACGTAGCTATTGGCCAGCGCGCCTTCGCCGATGGAAATGAATGCGGTTGCGTCGTCGTCGCCGTTGAACTCGTGCGGCGTATCGACGCCGTCGAAGTAGTTGGCTTGGAGCAGGACTTTCGCCTCGATGCCGGCCCGCACGCAGTAGTTGGTCACGCTCGAGTCGTACAGGTTGTTGTAGATGTGGTTTCGGCCGTAGCGGACGCGCGGTTGGCGCTCCACGACGCCTTCGGACCACCAGTTGTGGTGCCAGGTGACGTTCAGGGGAATCGTCCCCGGCCATCCGGACGGTGCACTATCGGTGCCGCCGACCAGATTGGAGTAGCGATGCCCGGCGCTGCCCGTCGAATCGTCGCCCTCGTTGTCGGTGCGTGGGGTGTAGCCGAACTTGGTCCAGGAGACGGTCACGAAGTCGGCGTCGTTGGTGATGTCGAGATTGCCGTCGGTACCGTCTTTGACCAGGCAGTGATCGAACCACACGTGGTGGGCATCGCCGTTGACGGAAACCGCATCATTTCCCGATGAGCAGCCAGTGCCGGAGTCGTAGTCCGGGTCGAGCGAGCAGTCGCCGACGCCGTAACCGGAAATGGTCAGGTTGCGCACGATGACGTTCGCCGTGCCCGAGCCGATGCCGATGTGGCCCTGAATGTGGGCGCCGCTCGAACAACCGATGATCGTCTTGTTGGACCCGATCGAGATGTTGTCTGGCTCGAACGTTCCCTCGACGTAGATGACCTTCTCCTCGTCGTCGTCGACTTCTGCTTTGAAATCGTCGAGCGATGTAACGAGGATCGGCTCGGCCGCACCGCCGCCTGTAGTGCCACCGTCTTGGCTGGCCCAGCCACTCGGTGCTGCGTCGGACACGATGTAGCCGGGCACGTCACACGGACCATCGGTGACGAGAGCGCCGCCGCTGCCACTGGTTGCCCCGCCCGAGCTCGCGCCGC
>Ga0164308_10001698_pt1 | contig 11728 bp, 9 predicted proteins | sample Whisoiple_246_MG_FD_109983 | JGI IMG/M metagenome (GOLD analysis project Ga0164308, IMG submission 109983) | Soil microbial communities amended with fresh organic matter from upstate New York, USA - Whitman soil sample_246_MG | ecosystem: Environmental > Terrestrial > Soil > Unclassified >... | reverse complement strand
CTCGTTCTCCCGTAAGGCTTGTTCACTGACCACCCGCTCAGTGGTTTCGCTGACGATGCACAGGACCCCGCCAACGCCGCCGCTTTCGTCCGGAACGGCCGAATAGCTGATGTCGAAGTAAACGGTCTCGGGATAGCCGTGCCGCTCAATGTAGAAGGGGCGGTCCTTAGCGTAGACCGTGTCGCCGGTGTCGCGAACGCCTTGCAGGAGCGGGCGGAGATCGTCCCAAAGCTCGGCCCAATTCTCTACCGCCGGCCGGCCAAGCGCTCGCGGATGCTTGTCGCCGATCGTCGGCGCGTAAGCATCGTTGTAGATCGCCACGAACTCCGGGCCCCAGAACAGCACGATCTGAGCCGCGGCCGGCAGGAGAAGGCCGACAGCTGTTTTCAGGCTCTGCGGCCAGTTGTCCGGATAGCCTAGCGGGGAGCTTGTCCAGTCCCACTCCCGGATGAGCCGCGCCATCTCGCCATCGCCACGCAACGGCTCGGACGCGCGCGAGCCGGCGTCCCGCTCGTCATTCGATCCAGCGAGCGTGGGAACCCTTGTGTCCGGCATGCGACCCTTCTTGGAGAGATGGCCGCTGATTAGCCACGCACTTTAACATTGGCGAATGGAAATTGCCGTCAGGACAAGCGCTTGCAGCGACCTGTCGGTTCCGCTCCATTTTTCTGGCCGCCTGAAGGACGGAGCGATATGGTCGATGGATGGACGCGCGTACACGTAAGCATCATCCGGCGATCGATGAGCCTTCCGACGAGGCGCGGACGCTGGCGGAGACGATCACGGCGAAGCGGGATCGTCTGCTTGCGTCGCTGACTCTGCTCGCGGGTATCGGTCTCATTGTCTCACTCCCGTTCGCGCTTCGCGCCGGAGCGGAATTCTTCATGCCGGTGACCGCCGCGCTGGTCATCGCGATCGCGCTGGTGCCGCTGCTGGAGTGGTTCGAACGGCGCGGAATTCCTTCGAAGCCCGCCGCCGGTCTGTGCATGGTCATCTTCCTGTTGCTGGCGATCTTCGCGATCGGGTCCATCGTGATTCCGGCGACCGACTGGGTCGCGCAGATCCCCCAGAAGATCACGAAGGTTCGTGCCACCCTCGAACCTGTGTTCGACCTCTACAAAAACCTCGACAAGTTCATCGACCGGACCGCGTCCCAAATCGCGATCACAAGGGAGCAAACGCGCGCGGTACGGATCGAGACGCCCAATTCCATGTCGAGCCTGTTGATCAGCTCGGCGCCCCACCTGCTGATCCAGCTTTTCTTCGCGCTGCTCGTGATCTTCTTCTTCCTCGCCGGATGGACCTCGATGCGGAAGAAGACGATCGTCAGTCGGGGTAGCTTCGAAGGCGCGCTGACGACCGCGCGCGTCATCCAGCAGGTCGTGGACGCGACCTCGACCTATCTCGGCACGATCACGCTCATCAATGTCGGTCTCGGTGGATTGACCGCGCTTGCCCTTTGGTGGCTCGGCATGCCCTCGCCGATCATGTGGGGCGGTATCGTCGCCGTCGCCAATTACATCCCCTACCTTGGGCCCATCGTTTGTGCGCTGCTGCTGTTTCTCGGCGGGCTGATGACTTACCCGGACGTCTGGGGTGCGCTGCTGCCGCCCGCCGTCTTCATCAGCTTCCACCTAATCGAGGCGAACTTCTTCACACCCATGGTGGTCGGCCATCGCCTCACGATCAGCCCGCTGTCGATCCTAATATCGCTGTCCTTCTGGGCCTGGGTCTGGGGGACGACGGGCGCGCTCCTGGCGGTGCCGCTCCTGATCATCGTGAAGACCATTTTCTCGGCCGCCGGTACGCCGGACATCGCGGGATTCCTGTTCGAGCACGGCACTTTGACACACGTCGGCGATCCCGACGAGGAGGAGGCCGAGGATCGGCAGGAAATGGACCCGGCGATGGTTGACACTCCCAAGCCCGCCTCCTAGTTCGCCGCCACGCCAAAAACGCGGGTGTAGCTCAGTTGGTTAGAGCGCCGGCCTGTCACGCCGGAGGTCGCGGGTTCGAGCCCCGTCACTCGCGCCACTTCACATGTCCAGCTTGCGTGGACTAGACTCGCGGGATGCGCGGGGAACCCTGCAATTATGCAATCCTCGGGCTGGAGCCGGGCGCCGATAGCGCCGCGATCGAGCGCGCCTACAAAAAGCTGATCAAGCGCCATCATCCGGACCGCGACGGCGGCGACGCAGCCCGCGCCGCGGAGCTCAATCGCGCCTATCGGGAATTGCGGCGGCGGCAATCCGTCGCCGAGCCCTTGCTCATGGGCTCCGACCAGCCCCAGGCTTCCGGGGATGGCTGGGTCCGCGCGACTATGGGGATGGCAGCCTTGCTCGCCCTGCTCCTGCTCGCGGCCGGGCCGGTGACGGGCTGGGTCCACACTCACTTCGGCAAGCCCGGCCAGCCGGGGCAAGGCCGATTGTTTGCCAGCGCCGGTACCGGCGGCACGATGGACGGACCGCTGAACAATTCAACGTTGGAAAATGCCGTGCGTGCGGCCGCAGCACTCTTCCGCAGCGGTAACGAAGCGGAATTGCTGAACCGGAGCCGGGAGTGTCACCGGACTTTACGCCTGCGCCCGAGCGTGGATCAGCTGGACCGCTGTGCGGCGTTCGACGATGCCGTGGTCGAGCTACAGAACAGGGAGCCGAGCTGGGACGGGGGGCCGTTTAGCCAGCCGGCCGTGACCAGGCGGCAGTGGGCTGCGGCCTTGATGATGTCCAACGACTATCTCGCGGTGGACGGCAGGCTCGACAGGATTCGATTGGGCGTCGAGCTTAGGCTCGCTTCGCACGAGCCGCCGAACGCGGATTAGTGCTGCCCGGTTTGCACGCCAGTGCCCGAAGTTGCCGGCGGGGCTTTTCCCAGAGGGGCTTGGTTCTCAGCGACCGTATCGCCTGAGAGCGTCCATTTCAGATTGTCCGACGCTTCGTACTTCTGGACATATTGTTCGTGCTTCGCCTCATCCGACGCCTTGCGGGCCGCGAGGTTGAAGCGAACTGCGACGCGCTTGTCCCCGCGCATCGACGGCGCGAGCTTGATGGGTTCGGCACCCGGGATATCCTTGATTGCCTGCGCAACGCTCGAAGCGCTGCCGGCAGTCAGGTGCGGCACCGACAACGCGGCCGTCCGCAGTGCGCGCGCGCTTGGCTCGCTGCCCGTATAGGTCTTGGAGAAAGCTGCCGGATTCCCCCAGCCGCCGGCCCACCGGTAGAAGATGTGCGCTCCGACGACCGCGTTCTTCGCAAGGGTCGAAGCCCAGTAAGGCACGACATAATCGGCATGATAATGCGTCGCGTAGCCGACCGGCGCATAGACCGCTCCTGCTAGCGCAGCTTGCGCGATGCGGTAGGCGCGGCTCCAGCCGTCGGCGCTGGGCTGGCGATAGAGCGAGCCGTCGCAGGTGAAGGTGAATTGGCAGCCTGTCGGCCTGGTCGAACCCTGGAATACGACGCCGCAGACCGAGCCGGGGAAAGCTACGTGCCGAACGCGGTTGAGCACGACCTGTGCGACGGCGCGCTGGCCGTCGTCGTCCTGGCTTCCCGCCTCATAATAGACTGCGTTGGCGAGGCACTCGAGCGCCTGCGAACGGGCAGCCGCGCTGCCCTTGAAGACGAAGGGCTTGGCCGCGGGGTTGGGCCCGCTGGTCAACGGTATGTCCTGGTTCACCTGCACTGCCTGCTCGGGGGCAAGCTGACGGATGAGAAGCGGCGGCGGCGCCGGCGGAGCGACGCCTGAATCCCGAGCCGCGAGGTCCGGCGTCGACTGCGCCGCCGCGGCCAGCGCCGCTGCAACTGCGGCGAACCCCAGCAAGCTCACGCCGATCGTCTCGCGCGGATGGGCGCGCGACAAGTAGGACACACGCGCCTTCACGCGCGCCGCACTCCGGCGCAACCCGTCGAGCGGGCGGGAGAGAGTCAGCGCTTCAGGCATGCGTTGGTGATATACCCCCGTAATACACTAATTTCAATTCCTGGGCCGCAGACCGGACCGGAACGACCCCGTTTCAGTCCATCTTAGCAATGGTTTCAATGGGATGATCCACGCTATTCCCATAACGAGATAGTATGGAGCCTGAACGAGAACAGGCCATATGCCGACGACAGGGGCGAGACTTGCGACGAATGCCGCCCACAGGACGATCAGAAGCATGATCAACACCAATCCGGCTAGCTTTCGAGAGGAGGGCTGCGTCATCCGGTAGCCATAGCGTGATCACAGGCAAAAGTCGTTTGCACCGTGCCGGTAGACTTTCTGACCCTCGACGATAGCATCTGCTCGTGGTGGGCGCCGATGATATGGTGAAGCGGCTAGCAGCGGCGTGGAATGCCGCCGGCGTCGAGCCTGGCGATACGCTTCTGCTTCACACGTCCGCCAAACGCCTTCTCCGCACCATTCTTCGCGAAGGGATAAAGCCCACACCCGAGCTTATTATCCGAAGTTTTTTGGAAGCGCTTGGGTCTCAAGGCACGCTGCTGCTTCCCTTGTTCAACTTCGATTTCGCTGCAGGGAAGCCTTTCGATATTCGCAGCTCGCCCAGCCAAATGGGGGTTGTGACAGAGGCTGGGCGGCTTTGGCCGGGCGCTGTCCGGACCGGTCACCCGATCTATTCCTTCGCCGTCATTGGTGCTGATGCGCCAGCCTTCGACCAGCTGGAAAATTTCAGTGGTTACGGGGAGGATTCGCCTTTCGGGATATTGCACCGCGGCAACGGCAAAATTGCTGCCCTGGACCTGCCCGACAACGGCAGCATGACCTACTATCATTATGTCGAAGAAGCATCTTCCGCCCCGTATCGTTATCACAAGACTTTCACCGCGCCTTACGTGGACTCGTTCGGCGATGAGCAGCTTCGCACCTTCGGTCTTTTCGTTCGGGACCTCGAGCAAGGCGTGGTTACGGATGTCGAACCCATGGGCATGATCTTGTGGGACAAGGGTCTGTATCGCGGCGAGCGGCCCGGTGAGGGCTTCGGGCTGAGAACGATTTCCGCACGCGCCATGTATGACGAGGTTCGATGCGTGATCGAGGAGGGCAGGGCGTTGGGGCTTCTTTATGCGATCGACCGCTGAGGACGTCGGCGCGTTCTGTCACGCGCTTGCCACCAGGCTCTTCCCGATCTGCCGAAGCATCACGGGCAATGGGGTGCGGCAGACCCTTTCGATCCTCGAAGAACATCTTCCCCGGCTTCAAGTTCACGAGGTCGCGTCGGGGAGCGCGGCTTTCGATTGGACCGTCCCGGCCGAATGGAACATTGACGAAGCCTATATCGAAGACGAGCAGGGACGCCGGATCGTCGATTTCGCGACCAGCAACCTCCATGTCGTCGGATATTCGGTGCCCGTCGATGAATGGATCGAGCTGGAAGATTTGCAGCTCCGTCTGCATTCGCTGCCGGAGCAGCCCGAAGCGATACCTTACGTCACCTCGTATTATTCCCCTTATTGGGGCTTCTGTCTGTCCCAGGAGGCTAGGGGAAGTCTCGCTCCCGGGCGCTATCATGCCGTGATCCGGTCCGCCCTGGCGCCCGGCTCGCTCACCTATGGCGAACTGTTCCTGCCGGGACGCGAAGACGAAGAGATCCTAATCTCAACCTACGTCTGCCATCCGTCGCTCGCGAACAATGAATTGTCCGGCCCTGCGGTCGTGACGGCTTTGGCTCAATGGCTGATGGAAAAGGATCGCCGTTATTCCTACCGGTTCGTCTTCGTGCCCGAGACGATCGGCTCCATCGTCTACCTGAGCCGCAACCTTGAGCACCTCAAATCGAAGGTCATTGCCGGGTTCAACGTAACATGCGTCGGCGACGAGCGCGCCTATTCTTACCTCCCGTCCAGGGCGGGCAACGCGCTATCCGACGTCGCGGCGAAGCATGCGCTGAAGCATCTCGTCGGCGACTTCGTCGAATATTCGTGGCTAGATCGTGGAAGCGATGAGCGGCAATATTGCGCGCCGGGCGTGGACCTTCCGGTCTGCTCGATCATGCGGAGCAAGTACGGCGAATATCCCGAATATCACACTTCGCTAGATGATCTGTCGCTCATCACGCCGAATGGGCTCGGGGGCGCCTATGAGGTGCTTAAAGCGGCAATCGAGGCGATTGAGATCGACGTACGCCCGAGGGTTACGGTGCTGTGTGAGCCTCAGCTAGGAAAGCGCGGGCTTTATCCCAATCTTGGCACCAAAGAGACGCAAGCCAAGGTCGCGGCGATGATGGATCTGATCTCGTACAGCGACGGTCAGCGGACGCTTCTGGAAATTGCCGAGCTGATCAATCATCCGATTTGGGAACTCGACCGCATTCTCCAGCCACTGCGCGCGGCAGGACTGATCAAGATCGACGGTTAAGCGGGTACCCCGAAGAGATCGTGCTCGTCCGATTCTTCGACCAGGACGGGCACGATGTCGCCGGCCTTCAGCCCGCCAGAGTCGCGCAGATGGACCTCACCGTCGATGTCGGGAGCGTCGGCCTTTGAGCGGCCCGTCGCGCCGCCGGTTTCGTCGTCTACGGCATCGATCAGGACGTCGATCATGGTCCCGACTTTCCGTTCGAGCTTCTCCGCCGAAATCCGCGCCGACAGCGCCATCACGCGTTCATAGCGCTCCTGCTTCAGGTCTTCGGGGACCTGATTGTCCATCGACGTCGCGGGCGCACCTTCGACCGGCTCGAACTTGAAGGCGCCGACGCGATCGAGCTGCGCTTCCTCGAGCCAGGCGAGCAGGTAAGCGACGTCTTCTTCAGTCTCGCCGGGGAAGCCCAGCACAAAGGATGAGCGGATCGCGAGATCCGGCACCTGCTCGCGCCAGGCGCGGATGCGCTGAAGCACCTTCGCGTCATTGGCCGGGCGACGCATCGCGCGAAGGACGTTGGGGCTCGCGTGCTGGAATGGGATGTCCAGGTAAGGGAGGACGAGCCCCTCGGCCATCAGCGGCACGACATTGTCCACATGGGGATAGGGGTAGACGTAATGCAGCCGGACCCAGGCGCCGAGCTTGCCCAGCTCGCGTGACAGGTCTGTCATGTGGGCGCGAACTTCTTGGCCCTTCCACGGCCATGCCTTGTGACGGATATCGACGCCATAGGCGGACGTGTCCTGGCTGATGACCAGCAGTTCCTTTGTACCCGCGGCCACCAGCTTCTCGGCTTCGCGAAGGATGGCGTCGGGCCGCCGGCTCACGAGGTCGCCGCGGATGTGCGGGATGATGCAGAAGGCGCAGCGGTGGTTGCAGCCCTCGGAAATCTTCAAATAGCTATAATGGCGCGGAGTCAGCTTTAGTCCTGCTTCCGGGACCAGGTCGATGAACGGCGACGGGATTGGCGGCGCGGCTTCGTGGACCGCCGCAACGACCTCCTCATATTGCTGGGGTCCAGTGACCGCGAGAACCCCCGGAAAGCGCTCGCGGATGACGTCGGCTTCCTTGCCCATACACCCCGTCACCACGACACGTCCGTTCTCCGCGATTGCCTCACCAATCGCTTCGAGGCTTTCCTCCTTCGCGGAATCGAGGAAGCCGCAGGTGTTGACCAGCACCACGTCCGCGCCCGCGTAATCGGGCGACATGTCGTAACCGTCGGCGCGCAGCTTGGTCATGATGCGCTCGCTGTCGACCAGTGCCTTGGGACAGCCGAGCGAGACCAGCCCGACGCGCGGGGGCTTGGGGAGAGTTGTGACGTTCATCGGAAGGGCCGGGCCCATATAGGAAGTTTTCGGCGAAATCGAGACCGTTAGGCGGGGACGGGCGCGATTGTGCGCGTGGCCTCCGCGAGCATGCGTGCGCTCACCGTGATTGGATTGATCACCGTGCTCGCACCGGCATGACGCGCGATGTCCTCATTGTCCTCGGCATTGATGCTGACCGAAATCGGCAGCTTCGGCGCCAGCGAGCGCGCGGTAAGAATGATGAGTATCGAAGTGTCGTCGCGCCCAGCGGACGTGATGAGGGCCGAGGCTCGCTCGACGTGAACCGCCGCCAGCACGTCATTGTCGCTTGCATCACCCTGGACGGCAGCGGCGCCCATAGCTCGGGCAGCGGCGCAGGCTTCCTCCGAGCAATCAATCGCGACAATCCGTTCAGCTTCCAAGCCTTCGGCGATGAGCTGGCGGGCCACTTTGCTTCCGGTTCGACCGAAGCCGGCGACCACCACATGACCGCACAGGTTGTTCTGAATTTGCTTCATTCGCCAACGCTCCCAGCTGCGTTTGAATACGAGGTCGACCGCCGTTCCGAGGAATATGAGCCAGATGAAGAGACGGATCGGAGTCAGGAAGAATGCGTCCACCAGCCGTGCGCGTTCGCTGACCGGCACGATGTCGCCGTAACCGACGGTCGTCACCGTGATCATCGTGAAATAGAGGACGTCGGCGAAGCTCAGATGCCCGTCGATGTTATCCCGCAGGCCTCCCCGGTCGAACCATAGAAGGCAGAAGGCCGTGACCAGCAGTCCCATGGCAAGCCCGGCGCGGACCAGAAGCGTTCGCCACGGATTCCGGCCCGACTGCCGGGTGAGCTTGATGTCTCCCGCCGATGCCTCGTTCGATTCGCGCTCGACCATCGGTCCGCAACGGCTGGCCTTGCCCTTAGTTGCTGGTTAAGAGCCGCGCCCAATCAACAAGGGACAAGTGAATGCGTATCGCCATGATCGGCACTGGTTATGTGGGGCTCGTTTCGGGGGCCTGCTTTGCCGACTTCGGGCATCAGGTATGCTGCATCGACAAGGACGAAGCCAAGATCGACGGCCTCAACAACGGCAAGATGCCGATTTGGGAACCGGGCCTCGAGGGCCTCGTAAAGTCGAACGCCGACCGCGGCCGTCTCACTTTCACCAAGGATCTGATCGCGGGCGTCCAGGGCGCTGAGGCCGTGTTTATCGCTGTCGGAACGCCCGCACGGCGTGGAGACGGACATGCTGACCTCACCTTCGTCTTCCAGGCGGTGCGCGAGCTCGCCAAGGTCATCGAGCCCGGCACCGTAGTCGTGACCAAGTCCACCGTTCCGGTCGGAACCGGTGACGAGATCGAGAAGATCCTGCGCGAGGAGGGCGTGACGGACGTGTCCGTCGCTTCCAATCCGGAATTCCTGCGTGAAGGCGCGGCGATCGCCGACTTCAAGCACCCCGACCGCATTGTGGTGGGAGCGGAGGATGACCGCGCGCAGGAGGTGCTTCGCGAAATCTATCGCCCGTTATTCCTCAATCGCGCGCCGATCCTGATCACAGGGCGTCGCACTGCCGAGCTCACCAAATATGCCGCGAACGCGTTCTTGGCGGTGAAGATCAGCTTCATCAACGAGATCGCCGACCTGTGCGAAGCGGTCGATGCGGACGTTCAGGATGTCGCCCGCGGCATCGGCCTCGACAACCGTATCGGCCCGAAGTTCCTGCACGCCGGTCCGGGCTATGGCGGAAGCTGCTTTCCCAAGGATACGCTCGCGCTGCTGCAGACTGCGACCGCCGCCGGCATCGACCAGCGCATCGTCCGCACGTCCGTCGAGGTGAACGACGACCGCAAGGCGGCGATGGCCGATCGGGTGGCCAAGGCGATCGGCGGCAACGTCGGTGGAAAGCGCATCGGCGTGCTCGGCCTCGCATTCAAGCCGAACACCGACGACATGCGCGACGCGCCGTCGATCCCCTTGATCAACAAGCTGGTTGAGCAGGGCGCCGAAGTTAGGGCTTTCGACCCCGTCGCGCGCGAGCAGGCGGAGAAGATGTTCAAGGGCATCACCTTCGCACCCGACGCTTACGCGGCCGCCGACGATGCGGATGCGTTGGTGATCGTCACCGAGTGGGATGAGTTCCGTGCGCTCGATCTCGAGAAGCTCGCCGGAGCGATGCGCGGCAAGGTGCTGGTGGACCTGCGCAACGTCTATGACCGCGAAGACGCTGAAAAGGCAGGACTGACCTATTTCGGGGTTGGGCGCGGAGCGGCCTGAGCGGGCGCCCAGTGTTCATCACGCCGGATCGCATTATGGTTCGGACGGGATGAGCGGTGCGCCGAGAATCATTGTCATTGGGCTCGGCTATGTTGGCCTGCCGCTCGCGGTCGCGCTAGCGCGGCACTTCGATGTCACGGGGCTCGACATTGACCCGGAGCGCATTGCTGAGGTGCGAGACGGCCGAGATCGAACGCGAGAGGTTAACGAAGCGGAGCTCAGGTCATCCTCGCTCAAGGTGACTCACGATGCAGCCGATTGCGTGGCCGCCGACGTTTATATCATCACCGTGCCGACGCCCGTGGATGCATCGAAGCGTCCGGATCTCTCTGCCGTGCTCGCAGCGACGCGCACCGTCGCCAAGCTGATCGATCCAGAGCGCCGGCCGACGATCATTTACGAAAGCACCGTCTACCCAGGGGTGACCGAAGAGATTTGCGGTGCCGAGATCGAGCGTGTCGGCACCCTCACGCGCGGCCGGGACTTCCGCCTCGGCTACAGTCCGGAACGCGTGAATCCCGGTGACCGCGAACATCGCATCGACCAGATTACGAAAGTGATCGCCGGCGAGGATGAAGAGGTCCTCGAGCAGCTCGCGCATAACTACGGTGCGATGACCAGTGGCGGCGTTTTTCGTGCGGCGTCGATCAAGGCCGCCGAAGGCGCGAAAGCGATCGAAAATGCCCAGCGCGACATCAACATCGCCTTCATGAATGAGGTCGCGCAGATCTTCTCGAAGATCGGCGTATCCATCTGGGACGTACTCGCAGCCGCCGGGACCAAGTGGAATTTTCTCGGCTTCGAGCCGGGTCTCGTCGGCGGCCACTGCATCGGTGTCGATCCATATTACCTGAGTCACCTCGCCCAGCAGCTCGGGCACGACCCGCAAGTCATCCTCGCCGGCCGCGGCACCAATGACGGCATGGGCGTCTGGATCGCAGACATGCTTCACGAACGCCGCGGCAAGGCAGGCTCTGCACTGGTGCTCGGGGTGACGTTCAAAGAAAATGTCCCCGACCTTCGGAACAGCCAAGCGTTCGACCTGGTGCGCCGATTACAGGCGCTCGGACACGCCGTCGACGTGTCTGATCCCCTCGCATCGCCGGAGGCGGTGGAACGCGAGCACGGCATGAGCCTCGTCGGTCTCGACGGCCGCCGATACGATCTTGTTGTCGGCGCGGTCGCTCATCGCGAATATCGTGATTTCGATGAGGAGCGCCTCTCAGGCCTTCTGGCCGACAGAGGCACGTTGGCGGATCTCAGGGGAATGTGGCGCGACCGGCGACTATCTCCCGGTACGGATCGGTGGACTCTCTAGTCGTCTCCCGCATCGAGATATCCGAAATGGAAGCAATTCCCTTAGGAATGGAGATAAATCGACGGTAATAGGCTCGCGAGCGTGTTGGCGTGACAGGGGATTCATGGACGCGACCAGACAATCGCGATTGGAGTCTGCCCCTGAGAAGCGGCTGAAAGCGCGCGGTCGCTCTTCGCTCCTGACGCGCCGTCGCTTTCAATTTGCGGGAGCGCTGGTGCTCGGCGCTCTGATCCCGTGGCTGCTTCGCGGACCGATCCTTCCCGGTACGCTCACGGAAAAAGCCAGCCTCTACACGCTGGCTGGCAATATCGTCGCGATCGTCATCGCCTTCTGGACGCGACTTTCCATCGAAACGTATCCGGGTATCCGACGCAGTTACGTAATCTTTCCGGCCGCGCTGACGGGTCACGGCACGGTGCTGGTCTGGTTCGTCCTGACGCGCTTCCCCTACGACCGCCTGGCGCTGCTCGG
>Ga0164308_10001694_pt1 | contig 11734 bp, 10 predicted proteins | sample Whisoiple_246_MG_FD_109983 | JGI IMG/M metagenome (GOLD analysis project Ga0164308, IMG submission 109983) | Soil microbial communities amended with fresh organic matter from upstate New York, USA - Whitman soil sample_246_MG | ecosystem: Environmental > Terrestrial > Soil > Unclassified >... | reverse complement strand
GCGAGTCGCCGCTTCTCCAGCCGCCACGCGGACCTCAATGATCCGCCGACCGTGCGCGGCCAGAACGCGTAGAAGCTCTCCCCGACGCGGCTGCTCGCGGGGTCGGCGGGCGTGGCGACGCGCACGTGGTGGCCCCGGTTGTGCTCGGTGTAGAAGTGGCCGTAGAAGCTCTGCGCGAGGGCGACCTTGGCCAGCCATCGCTCGTGGCTCTCCTTCTTGTGGCCCAGCTCGTGGGCGGTGTTGATGCCGATGCCGCCGACGCAGCCGATCGAGACCGCGAGGCCCACCTTGTCGGGCGTCGTCAGGTCGCCGTGGGTGATGACCCACATGGCGGCGACGAGTCCGACGTACTGGATCGGCAGGAACCAGTAGGTGATCCAGCGGTAGTACCGGTCGTTCTCCAGGGCTTCGATGAGCTCGTCGGGAGGGTTGCTGCGGTCGAGGCCGGCGACGAGGTCGACGAGCGGGACGATGCCGAGGATGACGATCGGGCCGATCCAGAACCAGACGCCCCAGCCGGTGGCGGCGTGGAGGCCGAGCCCGACGAAGGCGAGCGACGGGACGACGAGTCCGATGAGCCAGAGGTGTCGTTTAGGGTCGCGCCACTGCTCGGTCGTGCCGGTCGGGACCGTTCCTGCTGTCGTCATCGGGGCCTCCGCGTCGTCGGTTTACACGAAAGTAGAAGATGTAAAGCGGCTTGACAAGAGGTGGACATCTGTAAACCCCGACGCCCGGGGTGCGGCCACCCGGACGCGGCGTCGGTGGCGGCGGCTACCTTGACCCCATGACGACCGACCCACACCCCGACCTCGCGTCGGAGGTCCGGGCCGCCCTCGTCGCCCGCGCCGACCCCGAGCGCGCCGCCGGCCAGCAGCGGTACATGAAGTCGGCGATGCCCTACTTCGGCCTCACCGCGCCGCAGCTCACGGCGACCCTCACCCCGTTGCTGCGCGACCCCGGCCTGGCGATGCTCTCGCGCGAGCAGTGGGTCGCCACCATCGAGCAGCTGTGGGGCACGGCGACGCACCGCGAGCAGTGGTACGCCGCCATCGCCCTCGCACGCCACCGCGCCTACCGGCAGTGGCTCGACAGCGACGCGATGCCCCTGTGGGAGAGGCTGATCCGCGAGGGCGCATGGTGGGACGTCGTCGACGACATCGCCACCCACCTCGTGCGCGACACGCTCCTCGCGGCCCCGCAGGTCGAGGGGCTGCGGATGCGCGACTGGTCGGGCAGCGACTCGCTCTGGGTGCGGCGCGCCTCGATCATCAGCCAGGTCGGTGCCGGTGCGCGGCTCGACCAGGGCCTGCTCACCGACGTCGTCGAGCCGAACCTCGAGGACCGCGACTTCTTCATCCGCAAGGCGATCGGCTGGGCGCTGCGCGACCACGCGCGCCACGACCCCGAGTGGGTCCGTGCCTTCGTCGCCGACCACCCCGGCCTGTCCGGACTGTCCCGACGTGAGGCGCTCAAGCACCTCGGGGCGTCGGCCCCGGCGAGCGAGCCACCGGGGACGCCGTCATGAGCGCGGGCACGAGCACGTCCGCGCCCACGGCGCACCGCCGCGACATCCTGCGTCTCGCCGTCCCGGCCTTCCTCGCCCTCATCGCCGAGCCGCTCTTCCTGCTCGCCGACTCCGCGATCATCGGCCACCTCGGCACGGCCCAGCTCGCCGGGCTCGGCGTCGCCAGCGGTGCGCTCGTCACGGCCGCCGGCATCTTCGTCTTCCTCGCCTACGGCACGACGAGCGTCGTGGCCCGCCACCTCGGCGCCGGCGACGACCGCGCCGCGATCGGGGCCGGCATCGACGGACTGTGGCTCGCACTCGGCCTGGGCGCCGTCACCGCCGTCGTCACCGCCGTGGCCGCCGGCCCGATCTGCGCGGCGTTCGGCGCCTCGACCGCAGCTCTCGAGCAGGCCACCACCTACCTGCGCGTGTCGGCGCTCGGGCTGCCGGCGATGCTGGTCATCCTCGCGGTCACCGGCGTGCTGCGCGGTCTGCAGGACACCACCACCCCGCTCGTCGCCTCGGTCGTGGGCTTCGGCGCCAACATCGCCCTCAACATCGCCTTCGTCTACGGGTTGCATTGGGGCATCGCGGGATCCGCGTGGGGCACGGTCATCGCCCAGACCGGAATGGCGGCCGGCCTCGTCGCCGTCCTTCTCGTCAAGGCACGCGCGCGGCACGCGCGGCTGCGGCCCCACCCCGGACGCGTCCTCGCCGCCGCACGCACCGGCGTCCCGCTCCTCGTGCGCACGCTCGCGCTGCGCGCGACGCTCCTCGTCACCACGTGGGTCGCGGCAAGCCTCGGCGACGTGCCGCTCGCCGCGCACCAGGTGGCGATGACGGTGTGGTCCTTCCTCGCCTTCGCCCTCGACGCGCTCGCCATCGCCGCGCAGGCGATCACCGGCCGCTCCCTCGGCGCCGGCGACCGCGAAGGCGTGCGGGTCACGATGGGCACGATGGTGCGCTGGGGCGTGTGGGGCGGTCTGGCGGTCGGGCTCGTCGTCGCCGCACTGCATGGCGTGCTGCCCTCCCTCTTCACGAACGACCCCGCAGTGCGCGAGGCCCTCGGGGCCGCGCTCGTCGTCGTCGGGCTGGGCCAGGCGGTCGCCGGCTACGTCTTCGTCCTCGACGGCGTGCTCATCGGTGCCGGCGACGGGCGCTGGCTGGCCTGGGGCATGGTCCTGACGTTCGTCGCCTACCTGCCCGTCATCCTCACGGTTCGCGCGTGGGGCCCGAGCGGCTCGCCGGTGCGCGACGTCGTCGTCCTCTGGCTCGCGTTCACCGCCTTCATGGTCATCCGTGGTGCCGGGCTGTGGTGGCGGGCCCGTCGGGACGACTGGATGGTCGTCGGCGCCCGCTGACCGACCCCTCGAGGCGCCGCCGGTGCGCCCACGCCGGCAGTCCTAGCCAACTGCTACGCCCTTTTCAGGCTTCTTTAAGGTGCGCGGGTCATAGTCGTTCTCGTGAGTTGCTCCTGTGCGACTCGGTGATCTCCTCCCCCTGTCGGATCACCGCGTCAAGGGCACCCGCCCCCGCTGGTCGAGTTCGGCGACGTGACCAGCGGGGGCGGGTTTTTCTCTGCCCGCCGTGAGCCATCGGCCGGCTCCCCGGCCGACGCGCCGGCCGATCAGCGACGTCGCGTCAGCCGACCCACTCCGCCACGGCGACGTCGGACAGCAGCGCGCTGACCTCGGCCGTCGTCGGCATCGCCGTCGAGCACTCGAGCCGGCCGGCGACGATGGCGCCCGCGACGCTCGCGAAGTGCACGACCCGCTCGAGGTCCCACCCGGCGAGCAGCCCGTGCACGAGCGCACCACCGAACGCCTCGCCTGCCCCGAGACCGTTGACCACCTGCACCGGGAAGGGTGCGACGCGCACGGTCGCCTCCGGCGTCCGGGCGAGCACCCCGCTCGGGCCGAGCCTCACGACCGCCAGGTCGAGCCCCGCGTCGAGCAGCGCGGCAGCCGCCCGCTCCGGGTCGCGCTCGCCGGTCGCGACCGCGCACTCGTCGAGGGTGCCGACGGCGACCGTGACGTGCTCGAGGGCCCGCCGCACGAGTGCGGGCGCCTCGTCGGGGCGGGCCCACAGCGTCGGTTGGTGGTCGAGGTCGAGGATCGTCAGCGGGCGCCGGCCGCGCTCTCGCCAGGCCGCGAAGTGCGCCTCACGGCTCGGCTCCTGACTCAGTCCCGTGAGGGTGGCCCAGTACACCTCGGCGTCCCGGATCGTCTGCAGCGGAACCGAGTCCGCGGTGATGAGCAGGTCCGGCGCGATGGGGTAGCGGTAGAACCAGACCGGGAAGTGGTCCGGCGGGAACACCTCGCAGAAGGACACCGGGGTCGGCGGTCCACCGGCGACGGTCTGGACGTACGCGTCATCGACGCCGAGCTGCAGCAGCTCGCGGTGCACGTAGCGACCGAACGCGTCGTCGGCGGTGGCGCTGACGAGCGCGCAGCGGCGTCCGTGACGGGCCGCCGCGACCGCGACGTTGGCCGCGCTGCCGCCGAGGAACTTCTCGAAGCTGCGCACCTCGTCGAGCGTGACCCCGTGCTGGAGCGGGTAGAGGTCGACGCCGACGCGACCGATGGCCACGAGGTCGTGACTCGCGCGGTGGGCGCCCTCGCCCCGGGCCTCGTGCGACGGTCCCATGGGTCAACGCTAGACGGGTCGCGGCGGCAGGGCGCCCTGACGCGAGGCCCGATCCGATACCCGATCCGGTGCCCCACCCGATGCCCGACGATCCAGGCCCGCCGTGGTCACGGAATGGTCACGGGTCTTGACCGCTGCCGTGGCGTCCCGTCATTCTCTCCCGTGAGAGCGCTCTCACGGTCCCGCTTCACGCAGGGAGAGCGCTCCCACACTCACACTGGGCAGAGACCGAAGGAGCTCTCCGATGACAGCCCGCACCACTCGTACCGGCACCCGCCTGACGCGTCCCCGGAACGTCGCGCTCGCCACCCTCACCGTCGGACTGCTGGCGCTCTCGGCCTGCAGCTCGAGCAGCGCCGACAACGGCCCCTCGACCCAGGCCGGCGCCGCCGGCGGCAAGGTCACCCTCACCCTCGCGACCTTCAACCAGTTCGGCTACGAGGACCTCATCCCCGAGTTCGAGAAGACCCACCCGAACATCACGGTCACGCACAAGAAGGCCGCCACCTCCAACGAGGCCCGCGACACCTTCTTCACCCGCCTCTCCGCCGGCAGCGGCATGGCCGACGTCGAGGCGGTCGAGGTCGACTGGCTGCCCGAGATGCTCCAGTACTCCGACAAGTTCACCGACCTCAAGAGCGCCGACACCGATGGCCGCTGGCTCGACTGGAAGGCCAAGGCCGCCACCGACGCCGACGGCCACCTCATCGGCTACGGCACCGACTCCGGCCCCGAGGCGATCTGCTACCGCAGCGACCTCTTCAAGAAGGCGGGCCTGCCGAGCGACCGCGAGTCCGTCGCCAAGCTCTTCGGAACCACCTGGGAGAGCTACTTCGCCGCCGGCAAGCAGTTCGCCGCGAAGTCCAAGGTGCCCTTCTTCGACAGCATCGGCGCCACCTACCAGGGCATGGTCAACCAGGTCCAGGCCGCCTACGAGAACCCCGCCGACGACACCATCACGGCCACCACCAACGCCGACGTCAAGAAGCTCTACGACCAGGTCGTCCAGGCCGGCATCACCGACGGCCTCTCCGCCAAGCTCCAGCAGTGGGGCGACGACTGGACCGCCTCGTTCCAGAAGGACGGCTTCGCCACGATGCTCTGCCCCGGCTGGATGGTCGGCGTCATCGAGGGCAACGCCAAGGGCGTCAAGGGCTGGGACGTCGCCAACACCTTCCCCGGTGGCGGCGGCAACTGGGGCGGCAGCTACCTCGTCGTGCCCAAGCAGAGCGCCCACCCCAAGGAGGCCCAGGAGCTCGCCGACTGGCTGACCGCGCCCGAGCAGCAGGTCAAGGCCTTCAAGAAGGTCGGTGCGTTCCCGAGCCAGCAGGCGGCGCTCACCAACCCCGAGCTGCTCTCCTTCAAGGTCGCCTCGTTCAACAACGCCTCGACCGGGCAGATCTTCGCCGACCGCGCCAGGGCCGTGACCGTCTCGCCGTACAAGGGGGCGCACTACTTCGCCATCAACGACGCGATGCAGCAGGCCCTGACCCGCGTCGAGCAGGGCACCTCCCCGCAGGAGTCCTGGGACAAGTGGGTGGCCGACGTGAAGGCCCTCGGCTGACCGCCCCACGCTGAGCCGTGGGCGGCCCGGTGCCACCGCCGGCACCGGGCCGCCCACCCCGACGAGCGGACCACCGCATGAGCATCCAGTCCCCCTCCCAGTCGCCTTCCCAGCCGGCCTCCCCGTCGCCCTCGCTCGCGACGAGCACGCCCGGCGCCGAGGCACCCGCGCCCGTCGACCGCTCCCCGATCACCCCCCGGGCCGGGTGGCGACGACGCCTGACGCGCGTCGACGAGAAGGCGTCTCCGTACGCCTACGTCAGCCCGTTCTTCATCCTCTTCGGCGTCGTCGGCCTCTTCCCGCTGCTCTACACGGCCTACGTCTCGCTGCACCGGTGGAGCCTCATCGGCGGACAGGGCGACTTCGTCGGCCTCAAGAACTACGCCGACGTGCTGGCCCAGCCCTACTTCTGGAATGCGCTGAAGAACACCATCAGCATCTTCCTGCTCTCGAGCGTGCCCCAGGTCATCGCGGCCCTGCTCATCGCCGCGGCCCTCGACAGCGGTCTGCGGGGCCGGACCTTCTGGCGCATGGGCGTGCTGCTGCCCTACGTCGTGGCCCCCGTCGCCGTCGCGCTCATCTTCAGCGACCTCTTCGGCGACAAGTTCGGCCTCGTCAACCACCTGCTGGGCCTCGTCGGCATCGACCCCGTCCAGTGGCACAAGGAGGTGCTGCCGAGCCACGTCGCCATCGCGACGATGGTCAACTTCCGCTGGACCGGCTACAACGCGCTGATCTTCCTGGCCGCCATGCAGGCCATCCCGCGCGACTACTACGAGGCCGCGATGATCGACGGCGCCGGACGCGTCCGGACCTTCTTCTCGATCACCGTGCCGCAGCTGCGCGCGACGATCATCTTCGTCGTCATCACGTCGACGATCGGCGGCCTGCAGATCTTCGACGAGCCGCGGATGTACGACCAGTACGGCCTCGGCGGCGCCGACCGGCAGTGGCAGACGCTGACGCTCTACCTCTACCAGCTCGGCTGGACGCAGAAGAACTTCGGCCGAGCCGCCGCCGTCGCCTGGATGCTCTTCCTCGTCGTCGTCCTCTTCGCGCTGCTCAACTTCCTCGTCACCCGACGCATCGCCTCGAAGGGACAGCGATGACCACCACGACGCACACTCCGGCCCTCCCCCGGCGCGCCGGCCGCGGCACCCGCCTCGTCCGCCGCACCCAGGCCAGCCCGATGGCCTACGCCTTCCTCGTCGTCGTGCTGCTCGGGTCGGGGTTCCCGCTCTGGTGGTCGTTCGTCATCGGCAGCAAGGACTCCGCCGCGATCGTGCAGGACCCCTACTCCCTCGTGCCGGGCGGGCACTTCCTGCAGAACGCGAGCACCGTCGTCACGACGATCCCGTTCTGGAAGGCCCTCGGCAACAGCGTCCTCGTCAGCACGACGGTCGCCGCGCTCGTCGTGCTCTTCTCGGCCCTGGCCGGCTTCGCCTTCGCCAAGCTGCGCTTCCGGGGACGCAACGGGCTGCTCGTGTTCGTCATCGCGACGATGGCGGTACCGACGCAGCTCGGCATCGTCCCCCTCTTCATCGTCATGAGCACGCTGGGCTGGATCGGCAGTCTGTGGGCCGTCATCCTGCCGAGCGCCGTCAGCGCGTTCGGCGTCTTCTGGATGACGCAGTACCTGCAGGAGGCGCTGCCCGACGAGCTCATCGAGGCCGCCCAGGTCGACGGCGCGTCGACGCTGCGGACGTTCTGGTCGGTCGCGCTGCCCGCGGCGCGGCCCGGCGCCGCGATGCTCGGCCTGTTCACCTTCATCGCCACGTGGACCAACTTCTTCTGGCCGTTCATCATCCTCGACCCGGGCAACCCGACCCTGCCGGTCGCGCTCCAGCAGCTGCAGGCGGCCTACTTCGTCGACTACTCGCTCGTCCTGGCCGGTGTCGTGCTCATGGCCCTCCCCCTCATCGTCCTGTTCGTCTTCGCCGGCAAGCAGCTCGTGTCCGGCATCATGCAAGGAGCAGTCAAGGGATGAACGTCCCCACCACGTCCACCGTGACCCTGCCGGATCTCGTCACGGCACAGAGCCGCCCACTTCCGGTCGACTTCGTCATCGGCGCCGCCACGGCGGCCTACCAGATCGAGGGCGCCCGGCACGAAGACGGCCGGCTCGACTCGATCTGGGACACCTTCTCGCACACGCCCGGTGCCGTCGTCGACGGCGACACCGGCGACGTCGCGTGCGAGCACTACCACCGCTTCGGCGAGGACGTCGCCCTGATGAGGCGCCTCGGCCTGCAGTCCTACCGCTTCTCGACGTCGTGGTCGCGGGTCGTGCCCGACGGGCGCACCGTCAACGCCGCCGGCCTCGACTTCTACGAGCGGCTCGTCGACGAGCTGCTCGGCGCCGGCATCGCGCCGTGGCTCACGCTCTACCACTGGGACCTCCCCCAGGCCCTCGAGGACCGGGGCGGGTGGACCGCCCGCGACACGACCGACCGGTTCGTCGAGTACGCGGGCGCCGTCCACGACCGCCTCGGCGACCGCGTCCGCACGTGGACGACCCTCAACGAGCCGTGGTGCGCGGCCTTCCTCGGCTACACGGCCGGGATGCACGCGCCGGGGCGCACGTCGGTCGCCGACGGCCTCGCCGCCGCCCACCACCTCCTCCTCGGGCACGGACGCGCCGTGCAGGAGCTGCGCTCGCGCGACGCGTCGCTCGAGCTGGGCCTGACGCTCAACTTCACCGTCGCCGACCCGCTCGACCCCGCCGACCCCCGCGACGTCGACGCCGCCCGGCGCGTCGACGCCCAGATGAACCGCATCTTCCTCGATCCCGTCTTCCGGGGCGCCTACCCCGCCGACCTGCTCGAGGACGTCCGCGGACTGGGACTGACCGACCACGTCGTGGACGGTGACCTCGAGGTCATCTCCACCCCGATCGACGTGCTCGGCGTCAACTACTACAACGGCGAGGCCGTGGCGCACTGGCGGCCGGAGGTCACCCTCGACGACAACGTCAACGGGGGCCGTACCACCCGCTCGCCGTTCCCGGCCGCCGACAGCTCGTTCCGCCACCCGCGCGGCCTGCCCGTCACCGCGATGGACTGGGAGATCCAGCCCGAGGGTCTGACCCGCCTGCTGCACCGGCTCCACGACGAGTACACGGGCCCGGCCGGCGTGCCGCTGCACGTCACCGAGAACGGCGCCGCCTTCGACGACGCGCCCGACGCCGACGGCTTCGTCGACGACACCGACCGCGTCGCGTACGTGCGCGCCCACCTAGGAGCGGTGCTCGACGCCGCGGAGGCGGGCGTCCCGGTGCGGGGCTACTTCTACTGGTCGCTGCTCGACAACTTTGAATGGGCGTGGGGCTACGCCAAGCGCTTCGGTATCGTCCGAGTCGACTACGACACCCAGGTGCGGACGCCGAAGGCGAGTGCCCTCGACCTCGCCCGGATCATCGCGACCCGGGTGCTGCCGACCGGCCGCGCGTCCACCGCCGCCGGCTCTCCCGACTCCACCGAGGCTGCCGGGACCGACGACCGAGCAGGAGAGCGCGACGCATGACCCAGGGCACGCCGACCACGAGGTCGATCGACGACGCGGACGCCGCATCCGGGCGCCCGACGCTCGAGGCGGTCGCGCGCGTGGCCGGGGTGTCCCGGGCGACGGTCTCGCGCGTCATCAACGGCTCGCCGCGGGTCAGCCCGGACGTCCTCGCCGTCGTCGAGCGGGCCATCGCCGAGCTCAACTACGTGCCGAACCGGGCGGCGCGTTCGCTCGTGGCGCGCGCGACGATGTCGATCGCGCTCGTCGTGCCCGAGGACGCCCACCGCTTCTTCGGCGACCCGTACTTCGCCGACGTCGTCCAGGGCATCAGCGACCGCCTCGACGAGAGCGACTACGTCCTCAACCTCCAGCTCACCCACCCGAGCTCGCCGTCGGAGAAGACGCGTCGGTACCTGCTCGGCGGCAACGTCGACGGTGCGCTCGTCGTCTCGCACCACTCGGGCGACCACTTCCTGGCCTCCCTCGGGCGCTCGCTGCCGGTCGTCTTCGGTGGTCGCCCGCTCGGTGAGATCGCCAATCCCGGCGACTACTACGTCGATGTCGACAACCGGGCCGGGGCGCGGCACGGCGTCGAGCACCTCGTGGCACGCGGGCGTCGCGCCATCGCGACGATCACCGGTCCGGCCGACATGCCCGCCTCCGTCGACCGCGAGCTCGGCTGGCGCGACGCCCTCGCGGCGGCCGGCCTGTCGGACCACATGCTCGCGCGTGGGGACTTCACCGAGGCGGGCGGCATCCGCGCGGCTCTGACCCTCGTCGAGGAGCACCCCGACCTTGATGCGATCTTCGTCGCGAGCGACCTCATGGCCAGCGGCGTGCTGCTGGCCCTCGAGGAGCGCGGGCTCTCGGTGCCTGATGACGTCGCCGTCATCGGCTTCGACGACAGCCCCTACGCGACGCGCGGCAAGGTCGGCCTGACGACGGTCGCCCAGCCGGCCCAGGAGATGGGCGTCGTCATGGCCGACACCCTGCTGCGCCTGCTCGGCGGCGAGCAGGTCGAGCGCGTCCGGGTCCTCGGCACCCGCCTCGTCGTGCGCGACTCCACCTGAGCGGAGTCCACCTGCCCCCGCCCGGTCCCAGCCGGTCGCACCCGCTCACCCGACCCGCCCAGCCACACCCGTCCAGGCCGGCGACACAGCGCAGACGGTGCGTGGGTGACCCCGACGTGTGCGGCCGGCGCCGACACGTGCGGGGACGGCGAAGGGGCCGGGACCCGCGTGGTGCGGGTCCCGGCCCCTTCGGCCGAGCAGGCGTCGTCGCTCAGGCGGAGACGACGTCGAACTTCAGCGTCGCGAGGACCTCGGGGTGCAGGCGGACGGTGGCCTCGTAGGAGCCCGTCGTCTTGATGGCCTGCTTGACCTCGATCTTGCGCTTGTCGAGCTCGGGACCGCCGGCGGCCTTGACCGCGTCGGCGATGTCACCGTTGCTGACGGCGCCGAAGAGGCGACCCGACTGGCCGGCACGGGCCTCGACCTTGACGGCCGTGGCCTCGAGCTGGCCCTTGATGCCCTTGGCGGTGTCGAGGTCCTTGATCGAGCGGACCTCGCGGCCCTTCGTCAGGGCGTCGACCTGCTTCTGCCCGCCCTTGGTCCACGGGGTCGCGAGACCGCGCGGGAGCAGGAAGTTGCGGCCGTAGCCGTCCTTGACCTCGACGACGTCACCGGCAGCACCGAGGCCGGTGACCTCGTGCGTGAGGATGAGCTTCATATCAGTTCTCCTGGTTCTCGAGGCCGGGCTCAGCGAGCCGAGCTCGAGTAGGGCAGCAGAGCCATCTCACGGGCGTTCTTGACGGCCGTGGCGATGAGACGCTGCTCCTGGACGGACACACCGGTCACGCGACGCGCGCGGATCTTGCCGCGGTCGGAGATGAACTTGCGCAGCAGCGCGGTGTCCTTGTAGTCGATGTTCTCGACCTTCGCCGCCTTGAGCGGGTTGGCCTTCTTCTTGGGCTTGCGCACAACGGGCTTTGCCATCGTGGTGCTCTCCTTCGTGATGAGAGCCCGGGGTTCGTCGCCCCGGGATGGGTCGTGGTTCTCGGTGATCTAGGTGTGCCGCGCGAGGCGGCGGTTGCCGGTCGGTGCCGGCGTCACGATCAGCGACTGATCAGGACGGGTCGATCAGAACGGGGGCTCGTCGTAGCTCGGGGCCTGGCCCCAGCCGCCGCCCTGGCCGCCACCGCTCGGCGCAGCAGGCTGGCCGCCGGCGGGAGCACCCCAACCGCCGCCCTGGCTGCCGCCACCGCCCGGCTGACCACCCTGGCCACCACCGGTCGCCCAGGGGTCCTCGCCCTGGCCGCCTCCCTGGCCGCTCCAGCCGCCGCCCTGCTGGCCGCCGCCGAAACCGCCGCCGCCACCGCCACGCTGGGTCTTGTTGACCTTGGCCGTGGCCGAACGCAGCGAGGGGCCGATCTCGTCGACATCCATCTCGACGACGGTGCGCTTCTCGCCCTCCTTGGTCTCGTAGGACCGGGACTTGAGGCGACCCGAGGCGAT
>Ga0164308_10001692_pt1 | contig 11742 bp, 6 predicted proteins | sample Whisoiple_246_MG_FD_109983 | JGI IMG/M metagenome (GOLD analysis project Ga0164308, IMG submission 109983) | Soil microbial communities amended with fresh organic matter from upstate New York, USA - Whitman soil sample_246_MG | ecosystem: Environmental > Terrestrial > Soil > Unclassified >... | reverse complement strand
CGAAGAAGTAGTGGTTGTGGGTTTGAAACGTGCGGTGAAACACGTTGTACGCGTCGACCATCGTCTCGTCGGTCGAATCGGGGCTGAGGTACACTTCGCCATCTTCATTGGTGTCGAGGGCGGCGAAGTCGAGACCGTCGAACAGATTATCCTCTCCTAGGTCGTCGTGGGGCACGAGCTCGAAGCCGATCGAGAGCTCGCTGTTCTCGTCGATCTCGGCCTCGAAGGGGACGCCGACGAGCTGGCGATCTTCCGGTGAGTCGACGACGATTTCGAACTCGATATCGTCCCCATCCTTGCTGGCGACGCCGGCGAAACGCGCGGTGTGACCGAGGAGCGGGTCGTTGCCGGCCAGGTCGTCGTCCACCCCTGCGCGGGCGAAGGTGAAGTTGACGCTCGTGTAGCTGCCGGTGATGAGCGTCGCGGTGCCCAGCTCATGCCGGTCTTCCCCGAACCAATCGACCAGAAAATGCCCCTGCGCTTCGCCGATCACCTCGCCACCTTCGTAGTGACCCGGATGGGCGAAGGCTGAAGGAACCACAAGCGACCATAGCCGCTCCGGTAGGCTCGCTGTGTGGAGCTCACCGGCGGTCGTGAACTGAAAATCGCTCACGGCCACGCGCGCCTCGCTCAAGGTGATGTCGAAACCGAGGTCGTTCGTCGTCGTTTCGATGCCCCTTTCGTCCACCACCAGGGGAAGCTCGAAACGGGGCGCCTCCTGCGCTGGCTGACAACCGACGAGCAAGAAAAGGGCCAGCGCGCTGCGAAGCGTTCGCATGTGCGGCATCTAGGCTGCTCAAAAGCAGAGATCAAGCGACGAACTGGTGGAGGGCGAGCGACGAACTGGCGTCGGCGTCCCACTCTGGCTATCCGGATGATCATGTCCAAGGACGTTCAACAAGGTGCAAACCGCATCCTCATTCGTGTGCGGCCATGGACGCGCGAAGACCTGCCGCAGATCGTCGAGTGCCAGCGGGCCGCGTACCCGGACTACCCGGAGAGCGGCATGTACGACCTTCGCATGTACGAGCTCGAGTTCGCGTCCTTTCCCGAAGGCCAGCTGCTCGCCGAGGTTGGCGGCAAAGTGATCGGCTACGCGACGTCGCTCATCGTGCAGCTCGACGCGGCTCCTCATACCTACGGCTACGATGAGCTGACGGGTGCGGGCACGTTCAGCACGCACACGCCGGGCGGTGACACCCTCTACGGCGCAGACATTGCGGTCCATCCCGACTTTCGCGGCAGGACGGTCGCGGCCAAGCTCTACGCCGCCAGAAAGAAGATCCTGCGGCGCTACAACCTGCGCCGCATGGTCGCCTACGGGCGGCTGACTGGCTATCCGGCCTACGCCGGCAAGCTCACCGCGCAGGAGTACGTCGATAAGGTCGTCCAAGGCGAGCTGACGGATGCAGCGCTCAGCGCCCACCTCAAGGCAGGCTACAAGGTGCTCAGCGTCAGCATGAGCATCATGCGTGACGTACCCAGCCTCGACTACGCGACGCTACTCGAATACGAGAACGAAGAGTACGACCGCTTCAAACGGCGCATTGCGGCCGCTCCGCTGCGTCGTCCTGCCAGTCGCGCCCGCGTTTGTGCCGGGCAATATTTGATGCGGCCGCTGTCCTCCTGGGAGGACTTTCAAGCCAGTGCGCGCTTCTTCGTGGATGCCGCGGACGAATATCACTCGCACTTCTTGGTCTTGCCCGAGTATTTCACGGCGGCGCTTTTCGGCATGGCGCCAGCGGGGCTCGACGTGCGCGGCATGTACTCCTGGGTGGCCGATCAGGTCCACCGCTACCGGGAGTTCTTCGCCGAGATGTCGCGGGACTACGGTCTCTACATCGTCGCGGGCACCATTCCAGAACGACGCGACGGTTCGCTCTACAACGTGGGGCACCTGTTCACCCCGTCGGGTGCCGTGTTCACTCAGGACAAGCTGCACATCACACCGACCGAGCGTGAGCACTGGGGCGTGCGCCCGGGCCACGGTCTTCGGGTCTTCGACACGCCCTTCGCGCGCGTCGCGATTCAGGTTTGCTACGACATCGAGTTTCCGGAGACGAGTCGCCTGCTCGCTCTCGCGGGCGTCGAGCTCGTGTTCGTCCCGTTCAGCACGGATGAACGCAAGGCTTACAATCGCGTGCGCTTCACTGCCCAGGCGCGGGCCATCGAAAACTCGATGTACGTCGTTTTGGCTGGCAACGCTGGCAATCTGCCGCGGCGCAGCTACCTGCTCAACTACGCTAGGAGCGCGATCCTGACGCCCAGCGACTTCGGCTTTCCGGAAGGGGCGACGGCCGCCGAAGCCGATCCGAACGTGGAGACCGTAGTCATCGCGGATCTGGACTTCAACGCGCTCTCACAACATCGGCGCGATGGGTCGGTACGACCGCTCTCGGACCGTCGCCTCGATCTCTACGATTTGACGTCGAGATTTCAAATCGAGGTCGTTCACGCGGACTGAGCGATCGCACAAGCGAGCACTCCGGTGACACACAGACCGATGGTGCGCAGCGCCGTCGCACACGAGTCTGCCGTGCTTCCGGTCGTGACGACGTCGTCGAGCAAGAACGTCGCCGAGCGTGCCGACCGAGCGTGAGGCACCCGGGCAGCAAAGGCTCCGTCCAGGTTCGAACGTCGCTGTGCGGCCGATAGGACGGCCTGCGCAGTGCGCACCTCGGTCCGCACGAGGCAGCTCGTCTCGAGACGAGCGCCGCTCGGGCCCACGATGTGTCGACCGATCAGCGCGGATTGATTGTAGCCGCGCTCCGCCAGACGCAGAGGATGCAGGGGAACGGGCAAGAGGGCCGCCCCGCCCAGGTCGAGCCGTGCGCGCAGGACGAGCTCACGGAGCGCCGTGCCCAGTGGGAAGGCCAGGTGCGTTTCGTCGTGGTACTTCAGGCGGCGCACGCAATCTGCCAGGTGGCCGTCGTAGCGGCCGAGGGCGAAGACCGGTAGGCCGACGGGCGTGCGGCTGGTCGCGAGGGGCAAGCAGAGGCACTCGGGACACAGCACCGTGCCGCGGAGGCCGCAGCGCACGCAGCGCGCCAGAAGCCTTCGCGGATCGAGTTGGGCGAGCATGCCACTCGGTCGGCCGCTCGGAGAAATCGTTGCTAGAAGCCGGTCGCCAAGAGCTGGGCCAGCAGGATTTTCCCAATCATGGCGACCGGGTAGACCATCGAATAGGCCACGTAGGTGGCTTCGGACTTGGCCGACAGGTCGAACGCGGCCGCCAATGCCGCAGGCTGGGTCTGCGTGCCGCTCAGCGCGCCCATGGTGGGGATCACCGGCGCTTTTTCCCAGTAGCGTGCGAGAAACAGCACGGTGAGCGTCGTCGTCATGGTGACGAGCGCGCCGAGCAAACACAGCGCCAGTCCTTCGCGGCTGGCGATGCGGTGAACGTGGGCGCCTGCCCCGATCCCGACGCCAGCCAAGAACAGCAAAAGGCCGAGCTCGCGCAGAAGGGAATTGATCTCGAACGGCAAGATCCAGTTCACGGGCCCCGTCCGGCCGCGATGGCCGAGCAGAATGGCCACGACCAACGGTCCACCGGCCACGCCCAGGCTGATCTCGATCCCGAAGAGTGGGATGGGGACTCGCGCCAGGATCAAACCCAGGCATAGGCCGAGCGCGAGGCCTACGAAGTCGACCTCGGCCAGCTCGCGCTCCGAATCACCGAAGAAGTTTGCAACGTCCTTCAGGCGCTCGCGGGGCGCCACGACGCGCAGTCGGTCGCCCAGCTCGATGCGAAAATCCATCGATGGCACCAAGTCGACGTCGGCCCGCCGCAGCCGGGTGACCTGCGCGTTGAAGCGGCGTGCCAGGTCCAAGTCCTCCAGCGTCCGCCCCGCCTGGTCGTGCCGACTCACCAGAATACGCCTCATGTCGACACGTTCCCGGCTTTCCGCGAGCTGCACCCGGGACTGGACTCCGAGCGCAGTGATGGCCGCCTCGACGTCCGGCCTCGTGCCGACGATGAGCGCCACGTCGCCGCGCTCGAGCACGGTGTATTTCGTGGGGACCAGGGTTTCCCCGGCGCGCGAGACCCGGGACACGATGACGCCGAGCTTGCTGCGGATTTCGAGCTCGCCGATGCTCTTTCCCACGACCGCCGGCTGCTGGACCTCGCAGCACGCGGTGATGATCTCCTTGGCTACGTTGCCCGTGTGCTCCGCGATCTCCTGGGCGAGTTGCTTTTTCCGCCAGGCGGCGAAGGCGCGCAGGAGGAGTAGCGCTCCGAGGACGCCAAACGGGTAGGTCACCGAATAGGCGAGCACGGGGCCACTCTCGAGCGCCGTTCCTCGAAGTACGTCGCTGGCCGCCCCCAGTGCCGGCGTGTTGGTCAAGGCGCCTGCGAAGAGCCCCGCGCGCAAACCGCGATCGAGGTGCAAGAGGTGCGCGCCGACCGCCGCAATACCTGCACCGAGCAGGAGCGCCATCAGCACGGCCAAATTGGCCTTGAGTCCCTTGGCCTGAAATGCGCGGAAAAAGCCTGGGCCGCTGGTGAGACCCACCGCGTAGACGAAGAGGACCAAACCGAACTCTTTGATCTCCGCAGAGATCTTCAGCTGGTGGCCGGGGCGGTTGAGCAGCGCGGCGAGCACCATTCCGGTGAAGAGGATGCCAGCCACGCCAATGCGCACGCCCCCGACCTGCAGGCGAGCAGCCAGGCTGCCCAGCAAGATGACGGCGAAGAGGAGCAAGAGCTCGCTTTGCTGCAAGAGTCCAATGATGGCGCCCATGTGGCCCTTTCCGTCGCCAACAACTTGAGACCCGATGGGTCCCGCCGCGTCAAGCGGGTGCACGCGGGGGCGCTCTAGCGCAGGGGCGGTGTCGGGAGAGGGTCGGCTCCACGGCCGCTCCGAAGCCGCGTCGTCCGCGGGGGCCCCAGCGCACCGATGGCCGACGGTCGCGTCGGCGTCCTGGGTTCGCAGGGATCCTGCGGTCGGGAGGGGTGGGGCAAGGTGGGGGCGCTGGCGGACGTAGCGAAGGCGCGGCCCGACGAGTATCATGCCGTTAGCGGGGATTCGAACGCCTTGGGGAGGGGGCGCCCTACTTGTTGTTCTTGGGCTCGTTCTTCTTGGGGATCGGCGATGGGCATTGTCAGTTTGGCGAGCGAGGAGCTGCTTCCGCAGGTCGGTGAGCTCGTCGTCGACAAGTATCGGGTCCTGGGTGCGTTGGGCGCCGGTGGTATGGGGGCCGTGCTCGAGGCCCGCCACGTTTCGCTGGGCCATAAGGTCGCTCTCAAGGTGCTCCAGCAGCTGGGGACCGGGGAGGATGAGGCCAGCCTCCGCTTCTTCCGTGAAGCTCGCGCCACCGCGAGTCTCGAGTCGGAGCACGTCGTGCGCATTTTCGACCTGGGGACGACCGAGCGGGGTCTGCCCTTCTTGGTCATGGAGCGCCTGAGCGGCTTCGACCTCGCTCATTTGCTGGCAAAGATTGGGCCGCTATCCCCCGGACTGGCGGTGGAGTGCGTGCTGCAAGCCGCGCGCGGTGTCCGCCAGGCCCACCAGGCTGGCATCATCCACCGCGACCTCAAGCCTTCGAACCTGTTCCTCACGCGCGCGGCCGACGGTGGGCCGTTGGTCAAGGTGCTCGACTTCGGGATCTCGAAGCTGGCTGGCGAAGATGCCGTGCGCCTGACGCACACGCGGACCGTGGTTGGGTCGCCGCTCTACATGTCACCCGAGCAGGTCCGCGATGCCCGTGAGGTGGACGCGAGAACGGACGTCTGGTCGCTCGGGGCCATCTTGTACGAGCTCCTGGGTGGTCGCCCCGCATTCGACGGCGACACGCTGCCGTCGGTCTATGCCAGCATCATCATGGACGAACCGCGAGCTCTGACTCAGGCTGGCGTACCGCCAGCGCTCAGTGAGCTCGTTCGCGGCTGCTTGACCAAGGACCGACAGCATCGTGTGGCGAGCGCCGATGAGCTGATTGCGGCGCTCGAGCTGCTGCGGCCAGAGCTTCCTCGGCCGTCGCTTTCCGAGCTCGAGCTGCCACTCCCGTCCCGCGATCGCGAGGATGACCCCTCGCAGCCCACGACGTTTCCTGGTGTCCGCCCCGCAGTCGACGAGGCCGCCTACGATTCCATCCGCACGAGCGCCACGCGCAAGCGCCTGGCGCCGGACGCGACGCCCACGCTGTCGAGCGGCGATCGCGGGCCGAAGCCTTCGGGGTTGGCCAAGCGCACCTGGGCCGTACTCATTGCGGTCATCGCTCTCGGGGTTGTCGCTGCGTTCGCCTGGGGACGCTACGAGCGCGGGCAATCTCGGGGAGCAGTGAACGTCGTCCCGCGCACCTACCTGCTCGACCTGGACACGACGCCTTCCGGCGCGCTGGTTCTAGAGCGTGGACGCGTGCTCGGTCGCACTCCGTTACGGCTGCCCATGAGCGCCAGCGACACCCAGCTGCGCGAGCTGGTGTTCGAGGCCGATGGCTACCTCGCCCACGTCGCCCGCATCGAGCCCCTCACGGCCGACCGCAGCCTGGCCATTGCCTTGGTGCCGGTGCCGGCGCCGACCGCGGCTGCCCCGCAGGTCGCGACATCCACCCCGGTGGTGACTTCGGTCCCGCGTAAGTCCCTCGTCAAACAACCTGCCTCTGTCCGCCCCCGCGAGCCCGCCCCGAGCGCGCCAGCGGCCACGGACATCCACCTGTCGCGGTGAAGCCTGTACGCTCGGGCCCGCCATGAAGCGGGTGCTGCTACTCCTTCTGCTCCTCGTCCTCTTGCCGGGGAGTGCCCACGCCGAAGACTATGCGGACGAGGCGGAGTTGCATTTCGAGCTCGGCGCCGAAGCCTACCAGGCCGGCGACTACCGCAGAGCGGCCGAGGAGTTCCTGATCTCCAATCGCTTGAGTCCGAACCCGAACGTCACGCACAACATCGCCCGGGCCTACGAACGACTGGGTCGGTACCCCGAGGCTTATCGCTACTATCAACAAGCGCTCCCGGACGTGACGAGCCAGGATGCCAAAGAGCAGATCGAAGGGGCCCTCGCGTCGCTCGAGCAGCGGGTGGCGACCATCGAGGTCGACACCGTCCCGTCCGGCGCCACGGTCTACATCGATCGAGTGGAGCTCGGCGCTCGTGGCGAGGCGCCTCGGCGATTCGGCCTCGCGCCGGGAACCTATCGACTGATTGCACGCAAGGCCGGGTTTCGTGAGACCCAGGTCCAGCTCGAGCCCCTCGCTGCGGGCCAGGCGAAATCGGTGACGCTGAAGCTCGAGCCGCTTCTCGGCCGAGTGGTCGTCAGCGGCAAGAACGTCCAAGGGGCCACCGCTTCCGCAGAGGTCGATGGGATCCGGCACCAATGTTCGGGACCTTGCACGCTCGAACTGCCGCCCGGCACGGTGCTGATCACGGTTTCGCGCCCAGGCTTTCGTTCCGAAGAAGTGGTGCTGGACGTGCTCCCAGACCACACCCACAAGGTCGTGGCCAAGCTCGAGCCGGCCACGGGTGTCGTGTCGGTCGAGGCCGACGAGGCAGGGGCGCTCGTCGAGGTCGACGGTGCAGCGGCCGGATTTACACCAGTGCTTCTGCGTTTGCCGGTTGGCAAGCATCGACTGCGAGTCACGCATCAAGGCGCGGAGCCCATCGAGCGTGAGCTGGAGATCAGCGAGACCAGCCCCCAGCGCCTCAACATGTCCTTCATGCGCACGAGCGAGGTGACTGCAGCATCCCGCCGTGCGGAGCGTGTAGAGGACGCTCCCAGCTCGGTCATCATCATCCCGGGCGAGGAAATACGCCTGTTCTCGTATCCGAACGTGGTCGAGGCGCTGCGCGGAGCGCCTGGCGTTTTCGGCTGGGACGATCGCGCTTATCCGGGCGTGGGCATTCGAGGGCAGGCGCGCCTCGGTAGCTTCGGCAACCGGATCCTCATGCTGCAGGACGACCACGTCATGAACGATAGCTGGGCCGGCTCCAGCTACCCCGGCTACCAATATCGGACCGATCTCACGAACGTCGAACGCATCGAAGTCGTGCGCGGACCGGGCTCGGTGCTTTACGGCACCAATGCATTTGCCGGTGTCATCAACGTCGTGACGCGCGATGCTGCGGACAAGACGACCACCGAGGTCGGGGTGAACGTGGCCCAGGAAGGCGTTGGCCGCTTGCGCGGACGTCAGGATGTGCGCTTCGGTCCGAATACGGCTCTCTGGGCTGGTGTCGGGCTCGCCAAGAGCGCGGGCAACAGCTACGTGCTGGACACTCCTGGCGGCCAGGTCACTACGCCGGCCGCGGTGGATAGCCTGGAAGGTGGCACCGCCGAGGCCCACTTCCAGCACAAGAGCTTCAGCGTCGTGGCGCAGGCGACGACGCTGGAGAAAGCCGTTCCGCACGGGTATTTCGAGACCATCGTCGCCGATCCGCGCTCGCGCCAACGTGATACGCGTGGGTTCGTCGAGCTGCGCCTGGAGCCAAAGCTGGGGTCGCGCGTCACCAGCCTGTCTCGCCTGTTTGGGGACACGTACCTCTACCGAGCGGCTTTCCCGCGCGACGCGGCCGGATACGGGGTCGAGAACGACCAGTTCGATGGCTATTGGATCGGCGCCGAGCAGCGGTTCTCGGTGCAGGTCATGGAGCAGTTGGGCGTCACGCTGGGCGGCGTCGGGCAGGTGCACCCGGTCGCCGATCAGGTGGCCGAGGATGACTCGGGCATCTTTTTGGAAGAGCGACGGGAAATGTACGTCGGTGCAGGCTACGGCATGGTCGACGTCGTCCTGCCCAAGGTCCGCATCTCGGCGGGCGTTCGCTTCGACGCCTACGGGACGAAGGCTCGCACGTGTTTGGTCGCGTGTGATGACACCTCCGGCAGTAGCTGGAACCCGCGCGCTGCAGCCGTTTTCAAGCCCTACGAGGCGGGAACGAGCAAGGTCGTCTTCGGCAAAGCCTTCCGCGCGCCCAGCACCTACGAGCTCTTCTACAACGACGGCGGCTACACTCAGGAGGCCAGTCTCGGCCTCGGTGCCGAGGAGATCTGGTCCATCGATCTCGAGCACCTGCACCGGATCAGCAAGACCCTTCAGGCCGCCGTCAGCGTCTACCTGACTCGCACGACGGACGCGATCGTGAGCGAAAAAGTAGATATGGACGCGGATGATTCTCCATTCCACTACGTAAACTCCACGGCTCCGCTCGGGACCACGGGCGGCGAGGTCCGCTTGCGTCGCGAGTGGGCGCAAGGTTGGATGTTCGAGGTCAACTATTCGCTCCAGCTCGCCGCCTACCTCGATAGCGCCGACCATCGGGAGGTCGCCAACGTGCCGATGCAGATGGCTGCTCTGAAAGGCGCCGTTCCGATCTTGAAGAAGGCGCTCACCCTGGGCACGCGCCTGACGTTCGAAACAGGCCGCTACACCTGGCAGGAGCGCACCACGGATCCGCCGCAAAGCCAGACCGACTCTCATCTCGTTTGGGACGTCGTCGTGCGCGGGGAGGAGCGGCAGATTGGCCTGACCTACTCATTCGGCGTCTACAACGCGTTCGACATGCGCTACGCGCAGCCGGTCGGCTCGGAATTCACCAAGGACACGTTCCCTGGTCAGGGACGCACGTTCATGGCGGACCTCGGCTTACGCTTCTAGCGGCTCACTCGCTGATGACGATGTCCCGCTCGTCCCGGAGCGAGCGCAGGCGCTGGATGAGAACAGGGTCGAGAGCGGGGGCCGTCGAAGTGGAAGGCGGCAGCTTCGCGAGGCCCCGCTCCGCGATGCGGCGAACGGCGTGGTAGGAGTCCTGGGCCAGTACGGCCAGCAAGCTCCTCGCCAGAGCATCACCGATGGTCCGCCGCGCCTCGATCGAGGATAGAGCCGCGGCGTAGATGGCTCGTTCAGCTGCGTTGCCGGAGAGGGCAGCCCGCACCCCGACCCCGACCGTCTCAGCGTCGGTCGGCTCCGCGGGCTCCGCCGCGACGAACAAACTCGGAGGGCGGTCGACGTGGCAGAGGGCGCAGGCGGAGGGGACGTCCGTTCGGCGAGGGTCCGGCACCTGGATGCGGTGCGAGCGAATGCTCTTGAGCAGAGCGTACGTGGTCTTGGGCATGTGGCAGTTGACGCACGAAGCCCCGATGGACCCAGCCGCATGACCCGAGTGCTCGGGTGTCGCTTCGTGGCAGCTTCGGCATGGCGCATCCGGGCTTTCGGCCGCCTTCGGCAGGAGTTGGTCGTCGGCCGCGCCTTCGTGCATCGAGTGGCACGATAGGCAGCCCAGCTTGCGCTCGCCGCTGCCCTTCTCGTAGCAGGCGCTCATGGTCAGACCGGCGTATTCGCGCCCACCGACGCGGATGGTCCCATCCGGCCAAAAGATGCTGCCAAGCTCGCGGCTGATCGCCGGGGCGTCGTGGGGTGCGCTCGTCGGCTGCAGGAGCTGCCGAGAGCGGTCGAGGGGCTCGCCTGGCAAGTAGGACGTCAAAAAGCCAGTCTCCCAGAACCGAGCTTCGTCGCGGGGGACGAAATAGGCGTGGCATTGCCCACAGACGGCGCTGCCGGCTGCAGCGTCGAGCTTCGCGGGGCTGATCAGGCGGGCTGCCTTGGGTGTGTCACCAATGCCGACCCGTCGCAGTGGATTTCGGTAGTGGCTGGCATGGGCGCGGCCCGGGCCATGGCAGGCCTCGCAGGCGATCCCGAGCTCGGCCACGCGCGTCTGGAAGCGCACGTGAAGCGCGCCGGCGTCGTCCCGCCATTCGGTTTCCTGCGGCTCGCCCGCCACGGCATGGCACTGGATGCAGTTGGAGTTCCAAGTGGCAATGTAAGGCGCGGCCTGGGGAGGCTCGAGAAATGCCTGGGAGCGCGGAGCCCATCTCCCTTCGCCCAGGTGGTAGACGAAGGGCAATTGGCGAAGTTCGCGGTCTTGGCCATTTGCCAGCCAAAAGGCCAGGTAATGGTGCGAACCCGTGACCAGCGCCAGGGGCCGTTCGACCTCTGGCGCTCGTTCGAACGCGCGCTCGATGGTGGCCTCCGTCGGGGCATTGCTTCCGCCCTCCTGCGCTCGCTGTCCTGCTTCGTAGAAGAGCTGCGCTAGGGCGTGCAGGTCCGGACCGCGCGCTACGATTCGCCCGTCCTGTTCGGTGAGCTCGAAGGCGAAGTGGCGGTCGCTGAGCTGAACGGGAAGGCTTGGACCGCCAGTGCCATCCCAGACGAGGTCCTGAGGGCGCCGGGTCATGGTGCGGTGGAACGTTCGTTGCCAGCTCGCGTAGGCGCTCGGGTGGCAGGCCTGGCAGCCCGAGGAGCCGAGGTAGGCGGCGCGGGGTTCTTCGAGCGGTGGCGCCGTCGGCACGGCGGGGCGCCCGAGATAGGCCGCAGCGGCCGCAAGAGCGCCGACCAGGGCGAGCGTCCCTTCGAGCACCCAGAGGCGCTTCACCGGGCCTGGCTCGGACCAGCACTGCCCGGAGGAGAACCCCCCGGCAGGGTACTGGTCCGAATGGGGAAACGCTCCTCGTAGGCTGGCAAAAGGGCGTGTCGCCGCTGCTGGCGTTCCGCTGCCGGGGGCAACTCATAGCCCTTGGGCACGATGCCGAGGAGCGCCTCGGTGTCCACGGTGTCGATCAAATCCTGCGTCAGGAAACGGCGCGCGTACTCGAGGTACACGCCACTCTTGACGAACTCGTCGAAGACCTCGGGATCGAGGTGATTGTCCTTCTTCATGAAGCCCATGATCTTCATGGCTTCGCTCAGCTTCTTGGCCTTCTTGTACGGCCGATCGTTGGCGGTGAGTGCTTCGAAGACGTCGGCGACGGCCAT